>Ga0209168_10001947_pt1 | contig 15438 bp, 14 predicted proteins | sample Coa_R1_FD_187156 | JGI IMG/M metagenome (GOLD analysis project Ga0209168, IMG submission 187156) | Surface soil microbial communities from Centralia Pennsylvania, which are recovering from an underground coalmine fire - Coalmine... | ecosystem: Environmental > Terrestrial > Soil > Unclassified ... | reverse complement strand
CGAGCGGCAGCCAAAACCATCCGGGATGGTTGGGGTTCAATTGCGTGGCGTGCTCGCAGAGAGCGGTGCCGCGCTCCCAATCGCCCGAGTAAGCAAAGTGCAGACCCATAAACGCGGTTGTGTATCCCTGCACGCGATTGAGCGCAATGGCCCGCTCGGCCGCGACCCGAAACGATCCCAATTCATGTCGAAAAAAATGGGCCGAGGCCAACGCAGCGTGTGCCAGTTGACTCGAAGGCTCAAGGCTCACGGCTCGCCGGGCCGCCTCCAGCGAGCGGTTCATCGCGTCGGGACGAGGATTGTATCCGTGGGTGTACTCGGCCCGATAAAGCCAGGAAAGCATCGCCCAGCAGTCGGCATGTGCCGCATCCTGCTTGACCGCTCTTTCCAACGCCGTGATTCCCGCCAAGTGTTCGGAGGCGCTGACGTGCTGATGAAACCCGAAGCTACGCAGCAGTGCCTCATACGGCGTCAGAGACTGTGGATCGCGATTGCGCAAGGATTCGGTCATGCTATGCGGCAAGATGCCTTGCGCATCGCTGACAGTGGCAACAATGCGGGGAGTAACATCGTCCAGAATATCGAGCGTAGCCTCGGGACTGAATGGGCGGTCATAGGTTTCCGCCCACAATCCTGCGCCGGTGCTGGCGTCGACAAGTTGTACGGAGATGCGAACTTTCCCGCCAGCCTGGCGGATGCTGCCCTCCATCACAAACCGTGCGCCGAGTTCTTTGGCTGCCGTACGCACGTCCGCCGCTCTCTGCGCATATTGTGCGGTCGACCCTCGTGCAATCACCCGCAGATAAGAAAACTTCGACATGTTGGTGACAATGTCATCGGTCAAACCTTCGGCAAGCGCAGCGAGGTCGGCGTTGCTGGTACCCATGTATCGGAACGGCAGAACTGCCACCCAGAAGCCTTGGTCCGTGCGGGCCGCCCCTGAATCCGCGACGACGCTGGTTCGCGCAGCCGATGTGGAATGGTTTGTTGTGTGCATTCCAGTTCGGGCCAAATCACGGAATTCGTTGCTGACATCGCGCGCCGTCTGCAACCGGTGCCGGGGATCTTTCTCAAGGCAACGGCGGATAACGCGCCCAAAGTCGGAAGGTAATTCAGGTCGGACCTCGGTTACCGAAGGAGGGCTGTCGCGCAGGATGGAGGAAACCAGCTCGGCCGACGAAGTTCCCACAAACGGCCGGCGACCGGTGGTCATCTCGTACAGCATCACTCCCAGCGAAAAAATATCGGTGCGGTGGTCGAGCGCACGTCCGGAGACTTGTTCCGGAGACATGTAAGCCGGAGTTCCCATGACGATGCCAGCCTGCGTTCGCCCAGCCGACGTGAGAGTGGCATCGGTGGAATTTTCGGCGCTGACATCTTTCGCCAGTCCGAAGTCCAACACCTTCACGCGGCCCTCGCTGGTCACCATGACATTGGCCGGCTTGAGATCGCGATGTAGGATGCCTTTCTCATGCGCCGCAGCCAGCGCTTCGGCCAGCGCATTCGCGATGTCGATGATGCGATCGACCGGAAGTCCATCGGTGGAGATCAGACGGTCGAGTGCCTGCCCCTCGATCAACTCCATGGTGATGAAGTGCACGTTGTCGGCTTCCTCGACCGAGTAGACAGTCACGACATTAGGATGGTTGAGGGCGGCGACTGCGCGAGCCTCACGCTGGAAGCGGGCCAAGCGGTCCGGATCGCCCGCCATATCGGCCGGCAGAACCTTCAGAGCAACATCACGCCCAAGCTTGGTGTCAGTTGCGCGGTACACTTCGCCCATACCGCCCGCGCCAATTACGGTGCTGATGCGGTAGTGGGCGATTTTGCGACCGACCAGACTAGTCTTCCCCAGGTCGTCCACGTGTCCACACTCCGCGCTTGAAGCAAAGCACGCTGATTCTACACCAGGAGAATCACTGGTTGTGGTTCCCCGCTCTCGCTAATCCCAGAGCTGCAACGGGCTCACGTTCCAAACTCCCACTGGAGTGCCGTCACGCTCAAGAATGAGTACTGATCGAATTCTTCCGAGAAGCTTTCAGATTCGACAGCAAGTTCACGAATGATTCGCCAGAGCATAACTCGTGCTGCGGCCACCTTCGGAACTGCGAACCAGTATCCCGCGATCAACCAGGTATGCGATATCGCGAAGGGCGGTGTCCTGTGATGACTTCGTGAGTTTGGCGTATTTCGTGGTTGTGAGTTTCCCCTCGAAACCATCCAGTAGCCGGTTCAATACGAGGCGTTGACGATCGTTGATCGAAATGCCTTGCACCTGTTTCCAAAATTTTTCCTTGGCGAGAACGGAGCCGAGCACGGTCTGTGCACCCTCGATAGCGCGATCGAGGCAACCCAGGAACCAGCGCATCCAACGAGTGACATCAATGTCCTCCTTTTGCGTTCTCTCAAGGACGTTGTAGTAGTCGTCGCGTTCCTGACGGATCTGCGCCGACATGCTGTAGAAGCGCTGAGGACTGTTTTCGGAACGTGCAAGACACATGTCGGCAATCGCTCGCGCGATTCGTCCGTTGCCGTCTTCGAATGGGTGAATGGAGACAAACCAGAGGTGTGCAAGGCCGGCTTTCATGACCTGATCGAGATCAGTTTGGGCGTTGAACCATTCGAGAAAGGCGGCCATCTCTGTTTCGAGGAGCGGTGCCGCTGGCGCCTCGAAATGAACGCGCTCTCTCCCTATCGCGCCGGAAACCACCTGCATTGGTCCTTCGCTATCGTCACGCCAGGTCCCTACCCTGATCTTCCGCATGCCGGTTCGTCCAGTCGGGAAAAGGGCTGCGTGCCAGGCGAATAGTCTTTCCACCGTGAGCGGCTGATCGTAGTGGCGGGTCGCATCGAGCATCATCTCGACGACGCCCTCGACGTCGCGATCTGCAGGCTTGAGTGCTCCAATGTCTATTCCCAGTCGGCGCGCGATGGATGACCGCACCTGTTCGGCATCGAGTTTTTCTCCCTCGATCTCGCTGCTCTTGATCACGTCCGCAGTCAGCGTCAGCAATAGGGCCTCTTGCCGGAGATTGAAACCGAGAGCTCCCATGTGGCCGAGCAGCAAACCCTGGCGATGCCGCACTGCGGCAAGAAGCTCAGCAAGTTGTTCTTTGTTCCAGTAAAGCTTGGGCCATTCGGGCAACTCATGGATATACATTCTCCGCATCTCCTGCGGATATTATAATCGCCCTCTCGTCAAAACCAAAGCTATTCGCCGCATGTCATGCGGAGAATATCAGTTCTATTCTCCGCGCCCAATCCGAGATCGAGGGAACGGGCCCTCGGTTCAACTGAAGTTGTTGTGCCGAAAACGGGGCCTTCTCGCCTGAGGGGTGTTGCATCCCGCGCGGTGGAGGTGCTCTTCGGGAAGCGAGAGAAATTACAGGAACATTGTGCTCGGACTCGCGACCTGGACGTTGAACTCAGCTGTCTGGAAAGTCTCGGCAGCCTGCCTGATCGCGGTCTCAATCTTTACGATCTCCTCGTCATCGAGTTCTGAGAACGTCTCCGTTCGGGAGTCCATCATTGCCTTGCGGTTTTCCGCCGTGTATCGGCAGTTGACGCTCCTACCCGCAAGATTGATGACTACATCCGAGTTTTCGAGTTCCGATGTCCAGTCACCCAGAGTCTCCCCATCCCAACTAACTACGCGCCAAGGTGCTGGAATGGGCTTGCGAGCGAGGACTACGACCTCATGTCCTAGAACGTGGAAATGCCTCGACAGGACACCGCCAACCTGTCCGTTACCAGCCGGAATGACAATGCGGAGATGCTTTTTCATGAGTGATCGCCATCCTCTGGGTCGCCAACTACGAATCGCAACATCGCAGCTTTTGAATGCTCAGCGAATTGTTTCTGAAGGTATCGAGAGAGCGGATATCCGAGCCTTGCAAGCATCTTCCGAGGTCGGGAAAATGCAAGAATGTCGTAGCAGACCTTATCGCTGCCTTGGTTCCACTCGACAGTGAATCGTTCTTCTCCGCTCTCTGCGTGTTCTTCCAATGTGCCGTAACCGAACCCAAACCGCTTGGTTTCTTCGGCATCATCATCAACCACATAGACGATACGGCACGCATTCAGGGAAAGGAACCCGAAATGGCGCACCAACACCGCCACTTCTGTTCCCACCCGTATTTGCACGGTCGGCCGCCGTCTCCGGAAACGAGGCTCTGCATACAGCTATCGCCCGGGCAATCGGACTACGCGAAGTGCCCGGCGAGTCGACGCGGGACACGTTGAGAGAATATGTGCGCGGGCTGACCCAGCCAGTGTTGCTGGTGCTGGACAGTTTCGAGCACCTGATTTCGAGGAGCGCCGAGATTGCGGACTTGCTTTCTTTGAATGCAAATCTCACAGCGATCGTAACCAGCGCATTGCTCCACGTATACGGCGAGCACGAATTTCCTGTCCCACCTCTGGCCACGCCTGAACTGAGATCTGCTCCCACATCAGTTGATGCTCTGTCCCATTTCCCGGCAGTCGCACTCTTCCTGGAACGGGCGAAGGCTGTAAAGAATGACTTCACGATCACCAAAGAGAACGCGGCGGCGATTTCTGCCATTTGTGGGCGTCTGGACGGTCTGCCTCTTGCGATTGAGCTTGCAGCATCGCGGATCAAGCTGCTTTCTCCCGCGACATTGCGGACCCGTCTGGAATCATCTTTGAACGTGCTAACGGGAGGCGCACGTGATCTGCCGCTTCGGCAGCAAACGCTCAGGGGCACGGTGAACTGGAGTTATAGCCTTCTGAACGCAGCCGAGCAAAGTCTCTTTCGACGACTTTCGGTATTCATCGGCGGTTGTACGCTGGAAGCCGTGGAAGCCGTCTGCGACACAAAATGCGATCTGGGCCTGGACGTGCTCGATGGCATGGCGTCGATGGTGGATAAGAGTCTGATCCAGCAAATAGACCATCCGGGCGCAGAGACGCGCTTTCTGATGCTCTCAACCATCCGTGAGTACGCTCTGGAACGTCTCACCGAAAGTGGCGAAGAATTTGCGACTCGGCGCGCCCATGCTGCGTATTACGTTGTGCTGACGGAGGAGTGCGGCGAAGAGCTAAGCAGTCATCCCGAGTGGCTCGAGCGGTTTGATCTCGAGCACCAAAACTTTCGTGATGCGTTGGAATTTCTGATCCGAACCGCCGACGCAGACTGGGGTATGCGCCTCGGAGCCGCTCTGTTTCATTTTTGGGAGACCCGAGAACACTTTGCCGAGGGTCGGGCGTTCCTAGAGAGGTTGCTCCAATTACCGGGCGCGGTCCAGCTTAAAATGCGCGCCCGCCTGTTGTTTTGTACAGCGGTTTTATCACAGGGCGATTTCGACTTCGCACAGAAACTGCACACGGAGAGCCTGCAAGTCTGCCGCGACCTGCAGGACTACCGGGGAGCCGCTGTCTCGCTCAATGCTTTAGGCGTGACGGCCCGCCGCCGTGGAGACCTCGTTGCTGCATGCTCTCTATTCGAGCAGTGCGTCGCAACTTGGAGAGAGCTGGGCAGTCCCATTGACACAGCTCGCGCGCTCAGCAATCTGGCGAATGTGGTCCGGTTACAGGGCAACTACCGGCGCGCTCACGAGCTGTATGACGAGTGCCTGGCCATCTTTCATGATGTCGGCGACAGCACCGCGGTCGCATGGACTCTGAACTACCTTGGCGACCTCGTACAGGAGTCAGTTGATTCCACCGCTTCCCGTTCCTATTACGAGCAGAGTCTCGCAGCCTTTCGGCAATTGAGGGATGGTTGGGGCATTGCAAGCACCCTGTGTGACTTGGCTACTCTTAGTGCGGCCCAGAGCAAGTACGATGACGCCGAACGCCTTTATGGCGAAAGCATCAAGATGTTCCAGGATTTGGAGCACAAACGTGGTATGGCGAGGGTGCTGGAGTGTTTTGCGGCGAGTGCGGCAGCCCAATCCAGACCCGAACAGTCCTTGCGCTTGGCAGGAGCAGCCGCTGCACTGCGTCAGCGGATCGGCGCTCCTCTCATCCCGGCAGAACAATCCAGACTAGAAAAGAAGTTGGAGACTGCGCGGAAGCTGCTATCGAACGCAGCGGGCTTGGAAGCATGGTCGTCGGGATGGGAGATGTCGATCGACGAAGCGCTCGAAGAGGTAGTTGGCACGAAAAGCCCTGCCAAGCCATGACCAAAAGTCGGCGTTCACCGGCCGTGCTGGTGCCGGGATAGAGTTGATCTGGGACCTTTGCTAGTGATGCTGCTGGCGGTGCGTGATCCAGCCGGAAATCGCAGCCTGATCGCGTTCGGCGGATGGGCAAGTCTTGCGCATGCCGGAGTAATGGCGGTGCAGGAGTTCCGCCGCGTGATCGAGCGCCAAGAACTCGCTGGCGTGGTTGTGTTCGCAATTGTTGGTATTGTGCTGGTCGCGCTGACTCCCGCGAGGCAATCGGCGCCTCGAAGATCGGTAGGGGGTGTTGGCGGCCAGTGGGAGCGGAGTTTCCGCGGATCCTCTGCGAGCGGATCGGGATTGTGACGACGTCCCACATGTTGATTTACCAGATCGTAGTCACAGCCTTCGATCGCCGGATTTCCCGATCTGCCGTCAGCAACGACAGGCCTTCGGCCAGCGCGGTGGCGACAATAATCCGATCAGCGGGATCTTTCGGGTAATCGGCCGCAAATCCGAGAGCGCGCACACAAATGCGACTGGTCATGGGCAGAACCAGAAACCGGGCCTCCACTTCCGCCAGGAAATGTTCGAGACTGATGTCCAGGGTGATCCGCTTTTTGCGGAACAGAACCGCCAATTCGAAAAGAGAGATGTCGGATATCGCCAGCCCGCCACCGCTCTTTCGCGCCTCATCGATTGCGGTTTTCGCGGCTTTGGACAGTCGATCCGGATCAAGAGCGAGCCAGGCGACCACATGAGTGTCGACCAGAATCACTTCAATTTTCCCCACTCGTCGACCGAGATCGCAGGAGAAACGATGTCGCCCGAGACGCTGCCTTTGCCTGCCAGAAAGCCGTAAATCTCGTCCGTTTCCGTGTCCGCCGGAACGACTTTCACGACCGGACGACCGTACTTTGTGACTACGACCGTTTCCTTCTTCTGCTGCACCTCATCCATCACAGCGAGACAGTGAACCTTGAACACGCCGGCGGCTATCTTCTTCATACGCGTCTCCTGCATTGCTATGGTCATTATACTATGGTCATAGTCCTCGGGATCGGAGGCCTTTAGACGACGTTCGGAAAGCCCACCTCACCTGCTGGGTCACTCACAAGAACGATCCTCCCAAAGTCCGCCGACGAGGAGCCAAAGCCCTGGCCGCCGGAGAGCGCCGCATCCACACCTCCAACTCGATCAAATCCATGGTGGACAGCATTCAGGGTCTTCGCCCGGACGGCAGGTTCATCCTCATGGGCGCCGATGAGGAACCGCTTTCGGTCTCGCTGATCGAGTTGCTCTTCAAAGCGTATCAAGATCATCGGCAGCCAGCAAAAATGGCTCCGAATATCTTTACGGAGCGCTGGATTATCTAGCCCAGGGCAAAGGCAAATCCGTCATTGAGCCCAATCCATTGGCCGAAACTGCGAAGGCTTAGGAGCGCGTTGCGGACGGCGAGGCTCGGTTCCGCGCGGTGCTCACAATGGAATCGCCAATCCGAACAGTCACCGGGGTTTTCGAGCGGATCGCCGACAATGCAGAGATCACCGGGAGCGCGCGTACGGGATATAATGGCGCGCACTAATGCCTATGACCCTCGTCTGTGGCACCAAACTAGGCCCGTATGAGATTCAGTCTCCGCTCGGCGCCGGCGGAATGGGCGAGGTATATCGCGCGTTTGATACGCGTCTGGAACGTAACGTAGCGATCAAGATATTGCCTGAATACTTCGCTAAAGATAACGAACGTTTAGAGCGTTTCAAGCGAGAATCTCGGGCCACTGCCGCGCTCAACCATCCCAATATTCTCGCGATCTATGACATCGGTGATCATCGCGGCAATCCGTATGTAGTCTGCGAATTACTGGAAGGCGAGACTCTGCGCGATCGGCTGCGCACCGGTCCGCTCGCCGCGCGCAAAGCCATCCATTACGGACAACAAATCGCACGCGGATTGGCGGCGGCCCACGAAAAGGGCATTGTGCACCGCGACCTGAAGCCGGAAAACATTTTTCTCACTGCGGATGGCCGCGCGAAGATTCTGGACTTTGGGTTAGCTAAGTTCACGCACTCTGAGAGCGATCGTTCCGGTGACGCCCCAACGATGCAAGTCGCCACCGAGGCTGGAACATTGCTGGGCACCGTAGGCTACATGGCTCCTGAGCAGGTGAGGGGCAAGCCTGCGGATCCGCGTTCCGATATCTTTGCCCTGGGTGCCATTCTTTACGAAATGCTCTCGGGCAAGCGTGCCTTCCACGGCGATTCCTCTGCCGATACAATGAGCGCAATTCTGAAGGAAGAACCACCCGACCTTTCCGCGACCAATCGGAATGTCTCGCCCGTATTGGAACGCATCGTGTGCCACTGCCTGGAGAAGAATCCGGCAGAGCGGTTTCAGTCCGCACGCGACGTCGGCTTTAACCTGGAAAGCGTTAGCGATAGTTCCATTTCCAGCCGTGGCGTTCCGATTTTGCCGGAAGAGCCGAAAGGGAGAATCTCAAGAAGGTGGTTGCTGCCTGTGCTGGCTGGGCTGCTGCTGCTCGCGATTGGCATTGGCACAGGTCATTTTTTCGGCAGAGCAGTTACTGTACATCCATCGTTTCACGAAATTACCTTCCGCAATGGCACCATCTGGGACGCACGCTTCGCCCCCGATGGTGAGTCTGTCGTCTACGGCGCAGCTTGGGAAGGTCGACCGCAGGAGTTATTCTCCGCCCGCTTTGACAGCCCCGATTCCCGTAGCTTTGGTCTGCCAGCCGCGCAAATTCTCTCGATCTCGCAATCGGGGGAGATGGCGATCTGCCTTCACCCGGCGCCGTATACCCACTGGATCCAGTCAGGAACGCTAGCCAGGATTCCATTGGCCGGAGGTGCTCCACGCGAAATCGCCGAAAACATCGCGTGGGCGGACTGGGCGCCCGATGGCGAGTCGCTGGCGGCGATAAGACGCGGCCAAAGCCAGCTCAACCATCTTTCGGTACTGGAATATCCCATTGGACACGTCATCTATGACCCGCAAGGCTGGGTCAGCAACGTTCGCTTCTCGCCCTCGGGAAAGTATCTTGCGATCGCCGACCACATTCTGAGCGGTAATGACGGGCGCATCGTGATCATCGATCGGCAGGGTACTCGCAAAGTCAGTTCCTCATTCTATGTAGGCGTATTGAGCCTGGCCTGGAGCGCCGACGGCAAAGAGGTATGGTTTTCTGCTCTGCGCAATGATTCAAACGGCGTGGCTATTTATGCGCTCGACTTGTCTGGCAAGGAGCGCCTCGTCTACGAGGCACCCGGAGCGCTGATCATTCACGACATCAGCCCTTCGGGCAAAATCATACTCACCGCGATCAAGGCACGAACTGGCATCTCGGCACTTGCTCCCGGCGAAACCCACGAGCGAAGCCTATCGTGGTTTGACTGGTCGTTTCTTTCGGATATTTCTGCTGATGGCAAAAAGATTCTTTTCTCTGAAACGGGAACTGCGGTTGGGGCAAACCAAAGCCTGTACCTGCGTGGAACGGATGGTTCGCCTGCCGTACGCCTGGGAGAAGGTCGCAGCGGAGCGCTTTCTCCCGATGGCAAATGGGTGGTTGCCAGGGACGGCGATCCTGCCAAATTGATGCTGCTGCCTACCGGCGTAGGTGAGAGCAGGAGTCTGACGGATGACAAGATTGATCACCTCAATCCCGTATGGACGCCGGATGGCAAATCAATCATTTATGGTGCGGCTGAACCGGGACACGGACGGCGTAGTTACCTTCTCGATGTGGAAACGGGCCAGTCGCATCCGATCACGAAGGAAGATACTCTAGGGTTTCTGGTCACACCCGACGGCAAATCTCTCATCGCCGTCGACAACCAGCGGCAGCGCTGGATTTATCCGCTTGCTGGCGGCGAGCCGCAGAAATTTAGTCCCAACGTAACCCCTGATGAAGGTGTGCGCCTGTTTCTCCCCGGCGAAAAGAGTGTGCTCGCAATCAAGTATGACGTTCCCGTGAAAGTTACACGCGTCGACCTCGCATCTGGCCGCCGCGATCCCTGGATGGAGATTGTTCCCGCAGACCCCGCTGGCGTGCAAAGTATCCCCGACGTCAAATTCAGCGCAGACGGCAAGTCTTACGCCTATTCAATGGTACGCCTCCTCTCAGATTTGTACGTAGTGAATGGCTTGAGGTAACCCCGTTGGAACCGGTATGCGAGCCCCTTGTGCGCCAGAAACGGAAACAGCTCGGGGATAACAACTTCCGCGTCGCCGAATAACCGTTCAGAATCGTAGTAGCTCCTCTGCGATGCGTACAGGCTATAATTGCGCCCACGCATGCCGCTGTCCTCTGGCACAAAACTTGGCCCATACGAAATTCAGTCTCTACTCGGAGCTGGCGGAATGGGCGAGGTCTATCGAGCTCGTGACACGCGACTCGACCGTAGCGTCGCCGTTAAAGTTCTATCCGCAAGCCTGACTGCCAGTCCGGAATTGAAACAGCGTTTCGAGCGTGAGGCCCGAACGATCTCGTCGTTACAACATCCTCATATCTGTGTGCTCCACGATGTTGGGCACGATGCAGCCAGCGGCACTGACTTTCTGGTCATGGAGTACCTGGAAGGCGAGACTCTTGCCAATCGCCTGCGAAGAGGTCCACTGCTGTTCGCTGAGCAACTGGACATTGCGATCCAGATCGCGGATGCACTTGCGACAGCGCACAGCGCCGGGATCGTTCATCGCGATCTGAAACCGGGGAATGTAATTCTAACCAAATCAGGGGCCAAGTTGCTTGACTTCGGACTCGCCAAACCGCTGGGTTCCATGCCGGCGGGCAGCACCGTTGCTTCGGCCCCTACCTTCACAGCAACGCTCTCCAGTCCAAGTCCCATGGTTTCGCCGCTCACCACTCAGGGAACCATGATCGGCACGATTCAATACATGTCGCCGGAGCAGATTGAAGGCAAGGAAGCGGACGCTCGGAGCGACATCTTCGCATTCGGAGCTATGCTTTACGAGATGGCCAGCGGCCAGCGCCCCTTCGAAGGCAAGTCGCAAATCAGGATCGCCTCAGCGATTCTCGGAGATCATCCAACTCCGCTGCGCACACTGCAGCCGAAAGCTCCGGCGGAATTCGAGCACCTCGTTAACACCTGCCTGAGCAAGAACCCGCAAGCGCGTTTCCAATGTGCGCACGATTTGAAGCTGCAATTGATGTGGTTGCGCGAAAGCGGGATGCAAGCGCTGTCGGGACAAAGCGAAAAGAGCCCGAGTGCTTTGGGTCGGGCGTGGTGGGTCTTTGCCGGTGTTTTCCTACTGCTCGCTGTTCTCATTGCGGCGATAGTCTTGCGGCGTGCGCCAGTTCCAGCATCTGTCGAGGCGTACATACTTCCGCCGGACAAAACAAATTTCACTCTGACCGTGGATGACGCATCCGGACCGGTAACGATTTCTCCTGACGGCACGAAAATCGCTTTTGTGGCGCAGGAGGATCAGCAACCTAATCGCATTTACGTTCGTGCACTTGATGACAAGAATGCTAAGCCGATACCAGGCACTGAGAACGCTACGTATCCCTTTTGGTCGCCCGACAGCGAATCGCTTGGATTTTTCAGCGGAGGAAGGTTGCGCCGCGTCTCCCTGAACGGCGGTCCTGTACTGGAGATTTGCAAAGCGGACCGGCCGCGTGGCGGAAGTTGGGGACCCGACATCATTCTGTTCACACCAGATGTGGTCGGCGGAGTATTTCGCGTGGCTCCGAACGCAGGTTCCACCGCTGTACAGGTGACTACAGTGGCGAGCGATCACACCACAAACCGCTGGCCTGTCCTTTTGCCCGACGGCAAGCACTTCCTGTATCTGGCTACGAACCACTCGAATCCGGAACCAAGCTCTCGGAATGGTGTCTATTTCGCCTCGCTCGACGGAAAAGAAAACGGGTTTTTGATGCCGGCAGAATCGAACGTTGTCTATGCGCGCGGACATCTGCTTTGGGAGCAGGGAGGCTCGTTGCTCGCCCAGGCCTTCGATCCGTCTAGCGGCAAAGTGACCGGCGACACAGCGGCTGTGGCTTCGGATGTGGGCTACCATCGGTCGACATGGAAAGCGGCCTTCGACGCCAACGAAAATGGGACACTCGTGTATCAAGCCAGCCTGGGACCGGGAAACGAAAAACTGCTTTTAGCTAACCGTGATGGAAGATCCGTTCGGGTGGGCGACAACAGTGCTTATGTCGATGTTCGCATTTCGCCGGATGGGCGCAAAGCGGCGGCGGCTGGTGAATCTCACGATATCTGGTTGCTCGACCTGGACCAAGGGACAAAGGTGCGCTTTACTTTTGGATACGCTGCCGACGGTATGGCCTGGTCTGGGGATGGCAGATACATTTACTACTCCACTGTGGGAAAGACGAGCCGCATTGTACGCAAGCCAGTCGAGGGTGGGGGGCAGGAAGCCACGGTGTATGAAAACGACACTCCTGTCCACGTCACCGATGTCTCCCCGGACGGGCAATATTTGCTAGTTGAGCAGAGCTACGGAAAGACCCCTCTTACGACGTTGATTGTCCCTTTGGCGCAGGACGGCAAGGCGCGGCCCTTGACTGACGACCCTGTCGCAACCTACTACGCTCGCTTCTCGCACGATGGCAAGTGGATCGTCTACGTAACGGCGGAGACTGGCAGAAACGAGTTGTATGCGACCTCGCTGCTGCGAGGTGGCAAACTCCAACTCACGAGCACAGGTGCGAATTGGAACCGTTGGTCCGCAGATGGAAAGACCATATTCTTCGCTACCGGCGCCGGTGGAGTGTTCGCACTTCCTATAAAGGTTACAACTGACTCGATCGAACCCGGCAAACCGGTGTCGCTATTTGCCGTGCCCGGGTTGCCCACGATGGGCTTCTATGACGAGCCTTTCGATGCGACGGCGGACGGCCGTCGCTTCCTGCTCAAGGTCATCGGCGAACGAAGCGGTTCATCTCAGGCGGTTCTCGTCACAAACTGGCCCGCGAGGCTAAAAAAGTGAGCTGTTTTTGGTTTTGGCAGCACCTTCCCCTGATTTATGATTCGTCGCCCTTGAGTGCGAAAAAAAACCGACGCGTCGACCAGAGACTCAACAGTACGTCGAACCGCGAGAAAGAGTAGCGACCACGCGCTCACTAGCCAATCGGGCCGCCCAACTGGACTTGCTGAACATTCTCGAAAGAGAGATGGCCGGGACGAGACGGACTACCGTCCCGCGGTAGGCTGCCTATTGCCGCTCTTCTTCTTCGATGGCATCAATCCACAGCTTAAGCGTCAGATCCTCACGCTCCGGATTGCCGAGTTGCCAGCGCAATTCCTTCTGATATCGCTGTTTCAACTTGTCGAGATCAAGTGGAACAGTTCTGGCTAGGTATTTCATGTCGTCTCTATCACGTTGAATGTTGCGCTCCAACTTTGAGAGCGCAAGATCGTAGGGATCGAGAGCGCAGAGACGAAGATGCCGAAAGAATTCCGGGAAGATCGCCGCGAGTCGATTCTCATAGTTCTCCGGTACGTGAGCGACTCCAACGGGATCAAGATAGATCTTGTATTTCTTGTGCAGCGGGCCGCCCTGCATGCCAAGTTGCAGCATGACCTTGCTAGCTTCCCTCGGTGCAATCTCCAGCACATCAAGGTCTGCAGTTGGCCTGGAGAAGCCGTAAACCATTGTCACGACAAATCCGCCCATGCAGTCTAGGCGAACCCCTCGGTCTCAACTGCCGAATCCAGCTCGCGCAGGAAGGAGAGCCAAGGCTCTGGCATGAACTTCTCAGCAGTATGCGTAGGCAAGATGCTTGCCCTCCATGTCCGTGAGAAGATTCCAGTGTCTCGCAGTACGGGACCGATGCTGGCGGAGCCACGATCGTTCAGTTTGAGTCATCGAATCGTGGCAGAAGGTATCCTCCCGCGCGAGTCGCGCCCGCTCCAAGGCCTGCAAAAGTCCTCCCAGTTTTTCTGCTCTGTCGGTGTCGTTCTTGCCTTCTGCTACTTCTCTCGCGAGCGATACCGCAAACCCGAGGCGGTTCTGCACATCACTCAGTTTGACGTTTCGCACCAGCCAGTCCCAGTCCATGTCCACGTAGGTCAACGCCAACCAGGGAAGGCCTTCCGCTACTCGGGCATCGAGATTTGGCTCACTTAGAGCAGACAGCAAGACGCCGGCAGGATTCTTTCGCAGCTTGCTTCTCAAATAGGCGAAGCCTGGGTAGCCGAGTGCGGCCAGGTCGGCACCATAGTCGTACCCGCTGGAAAATGTTGGGCCTCCAGTTGGGGACTGCAACGGCAAAGCCGTCGGTGGTAGATCCAGAACCTTCAGGGCCTTACGAGCGAGGCTCTTGGAGACTGCGCGATACCCCGTCTCCAGCATGGACAGATAGGCCTGGGTGACCCCAAGAGCATGCGCAGCATCTTTCTGCGTCCAGTTCTTGGCTTGCCGGGCTGCTTTCAGTGCCTTTCCATCCATGAGCCTGCTGCTCCCACGCATCTCTGCTAGTATAACACTGATTGTTATATTTTTATCAACCGCACGCCGTCGACCCATCAGCAGCCAAATGAGTCGAAGGGGGCGGCGGTCCTGGTCCGTCGCACACGGGCGTCTGACTCTTCGCATGCGCGCCTGGTTTGCGAGTGGGAGTTCAACTCAGCTTCGCAGTTTGCGTGCCTCAAGCCGTGGGCACAAACCGCGGCCGCAGCACGGTAGCGGCTTTCAGCAAAATGAGCACAACTAAGCGGTTCCGAAATGGCGTCCGAGTTCTTCGACTAGTCGGCTCCACCCCTGAGGATTGTCCCCGATCCACATCGCCAGGCGGTGCCACTCGTCGTCGCACGCGGGTTGACCGCAGATGCAATTCGCGCGACGAACTGGAGTTGGGGACGGCACGGCCGCAGGAGGAGGGAATCCATCATCCTCCTGCTCTTGAGGGTGCTGGTCGCGGCAGAGAAATCCTGACATGCGATGCTCGTCACACCAAGTGTCAACGATGTTGCGATCGAACTCGACTTCGGAGAAGTACCCGATGTACTCGGCCAACTTTTCTGCTTCTGCCACTGTGTAGTGCGCGTCGCGCACGATCGTGTTGATTGCTTCCGTCTTATTCCCTTCCTGCACGTACTTACGGGCACGATGAATCACGGTCTTGATCTTCAGTCTCTTCTTGGTTCTGGACATAAGGTCTCCTTGAGGGCGCCTCTCACGGGTGCATCTACCCTATGTCCGGTAGTCAGAAAACCCATTCGCAGAAGTCGCGAGAACATCCGAAGCTCGCTGAAAGGGCTCCCGGTGATATCAGCTGCGTTCTACTGACATGAGGCGG
>Ga0209168_10001946_pt1 | contig 15444 bp, 8 predicted proteins | sample Coa_R1_FD_187156 | JGI IMG/M metagenome (GOLD analysis project Ga0209168, IMG submission 187156) | Surface soil microbial communities from Centralia Pennsylvania, which are recovering from an underground coalmine fire - Coalmine... | ecosystem: Environmental > Terrestrial > Soil > Unclassified ... | reverse complement strand
GGACGAATGCCTGGTAGTGGTGAACGACGCGATGGGCGAAGTGCAGAGCCTCACCGTTTACCATGCCCATGGCGGCAAGCTCGATAAGCTGCGGGAAATTGGCGCCAGCGATTCCATTGGGATCCTTTACTCGCTTGTGACGCTCCATCTTGGCTTCGATTTTAATTCGGACGAGTACAAGATCATGGGCCTCGCTCCCTACGGCAATCCTGCGCGATTTCGGGCATTTTTCGAGCAAAGCGTCGAGTGCCGCTCAGACGGCTCTATCCGCATTCCGATTCTCCGGCTTAACCGGACGCGCGCAGAGCGGGAGAACTATCTGGGCACGCGTGCGCACCTGAACGCGGCGCTGACGCGCCAGCGCGATCCCGGCGCGGAGATTACCGAGGAGCACCGCGATGTGGCGGCCGCGCTGCAAGAGTGCCTGGAGCGAGTGGTGCTCCACATCTACGGCAGTTTCGGACGGCAGACGGGGCTCCGGCGTCTGGCGCTGGCCGGAGGCGTTTCGCTGAATTGCACCGCCAATGGCCGGCTGCTTCGTTCCGGTTTATTCGACGAGGTTTACGTACAGCCGGTTGCCGGCGATGATGGCACAGCGCTTGGCGCTGCGCTCTATCGGGCTTCTCTCGCCGGAGAGATCCATAACCGGCGCTTCCCGGTGCCCCTGTTTGGACCTGCCTATTCGATGAGCCGTGTCGAACAGGCGTTGGAGACCTTCGCCGGCCGCATTCGCGTGCGCCGCTTCGAGTCGCTGGAGGCCACCTGCGACGCGGCTGCGTGTCTGATCGCGGGCGGCGCTGTTATTGCGTGGTATCGCGGAAGAATGGAGTACGGACCACGCGCCCTCGGAAACCGCAGCATCCTCGCCGATCCCGGGCATCCGGAAATGCGGGACCGCATCAACGCCATGGTAAAGAAACGGGAAGCGTTCCGGCCCTTTGCGCCGGCGGTAACGCGGGAACAAGTCCATACCTGGTTTGAGGTTGAACCAGGCGCCGATTTGCCGTACATGATATCGGTTGCCGATGTCCGGCCCAAACATCGCTCCGGGTTGCCGGCGGTCACTCACGTAAACGGATCGGCCCGTGTGCAAACGGTATCGGCCACGGGCAATCCCGATTTTCATGCTCTGCTGGTTGCGGTCGGGAGAATCACCGGCCGGCAAATGGTCCTGAACACTAGCTTCAATGTGAAGGGCCAACCGATCGTCAACACGCCCGAGGAGGCTATCGAAACCTTTCTCGGGACGGGGATCGAGTTCCTTTTTTTGGAGAACGTGCTTGTCTCTCGTTAAAAACTTGAGTATCGTGGACAGCCAACGGGAAGATAGCCGCACCATCCCAGAGCTGTTCGAGGAGCAGGTCCGGCGCACCCCGGATCTGACCGCCGCGATCTGCGGCAGCGATTCGATCACTTATGCAATGCTCGATGCTCGAGCAAACCAGCTTGCGCGCCATCTGAAGAGTTGCGGGATCGGCTCAGAGACCCTCGTGGCGGTCGCTCTGGATCGCTCGATCGATCTGCTGATTGGGATGCTCGCGATTCTCAAAGTCGGTGGCGCTTACGTGCCGCTCGACCTCTCCTATCCGCTCCAGCGGATTGCGTTGCTACTCGAGGACGCACAGGCAGCTTTCGTGCTCACCACGGAACGCCTGCGGGAACGTTTGCCCGCTAACGGCATTGAGGCAATTTGCCTGGATCGCGCAGCCGCCGCGATCGCGTCCCACAGCGCCGAGCCCTTCGACTACATGGTGCGTAGCAGCGATCTTGCCTATGTCATTTACACTTCGGGTTCCACCGGCCGTCCCAAGGGTGTGATGGTGGAACACCGAAACGTTTCGAGCCTCTTTTCCGCCATGAACCGCATTCTCGGCCCGGAGCCTGGCGTGTGGCTGGCTGTGACCAGCATTTCCTTCGATATTTCTGTGCTCGAACTGTTCTGGACTCTCGCGTCCGGTTTTCTCGTGATCCTGCATACCGAGGGCGCGTATACTATCCCCGCTGAGATTCGCCGGCGCGGAGTTACGCACTTGCAGTGCACGCCGTCGCTCGCGCGGATGCTCGCTTCCGATCCGGATTCCCTGGAGGCGCTACGGCCGCTCAGAAAACTCCTGCTCGGCGGCGAAGCGCTGCCGCCGGCGCTCGCGCAGCGGCTCAAGGGAGTCGTTTCCGGAGACATCTACAACATGTATGGACCGACGGAGACCACCGTCTGGTCGACAGCCTTTCATTTGGGGGAATTCACCACCAATGTCCCGATTGGCCGCCCTGTCGCCAATACCTACGTGCGGATACTCGGCGAGGGGCTCGAACCGGTAGTTCCGGGAAATCCGGGCGAGCTTTTTATTGGCGGAGGCGGCGTAGTGCGGGGCTACAGGAATCAGCCCGATCTCACTGCGGAACGGTTTCTAATCGATCCGTTAGGCGGCACCGGGCGCCTCTACCGGACCGGAGATCTGGCCCGCTTGCGGGAAGATGGCGAGCTGGAATTTCTCGGACGTCTGGATTTTCAAGTCAAAATTAGGGGCTTCAGAATCGAACTGGAGGAAATAGAAGCTGTCCTGGAGCAGCGTCCAGGTGTGCGCCAAGCGATCGTTCTGGCGCGCGAAGATAGACCGGGCGATCGCCGCCTGGTAGCCTACCTGATTGCGGAGCCGGATGTGCGGCCGCAACCTTCCGAATTACAAGCGGCCCTGGCTGAGTTATTGCCAGATCACATGGTCCCTTCTAAATTTGTTTTTCTCGATGCCATGCCGCTGACGGCCAACGGAAAGATCGACCGAAAGGCGCTGTTAGCTCCAGCGGTGCTGGCGCCGGCGACTAAGGGCGCAGTGGCCGCAAGCGAGCTCGAGGGAGCCATTGCCGAAGTATGGGCACAGGCGCTCGATGTTGAGCGCGTGGGCCTGGATGAGAATTTCTTCGATTTGGGTGCGCATTCACTTTTGGTGGCTGAGGTACATGGCCGGCTACGGGAGTTTCTTGCGCTTGATGTCTCGTTAGTGGAGTTGTTCCACTACCCGACCGTCCGGACCTTATCGACACACCTGGCTGGATTGGCAGACCTGGCTGGCATTCCGGGTTCCGCCTCAGCGCAACATCAGGGCGCAGAGCGGGCGGCCCGCCGCCGGCTCGCTCTTCACAACCGGACCGGTTCATGAGTGCTTCCGGCATCGCAGTGGTTGGCATGGCCGGGCGCTTCCCGGGCGCGCCGGATATCGCGCGATTCTGGCACAACCTCGAACAAGGCGTCGAATCGATTCGTGCCCTGACCGATGACCAGTTACTAGCTGCCGGAGTGTCCCCGGATGAGCTCCGGAATCCCGACTACGTCCGGGCAGCCGCGATACTCGACGACGTGGCCATGTTCGACGCCGCATTCTTTGGCTTCAGTCCAAGAGATGCAGCGATTATGGACCCGCAGCACCGGCATTTCCTGGAGTGTGCGTGGTCGGCGTTGGAACACGCCGGCTACACTCCCGAAAGCTTCCCGGGCTCCATCGGTGTTTATGCGGGTTCCGGCTTGAATGCCTACATGATTTTCAACCTGCTCAAGAATCGGGAGCTGGTGGAAAGCGCTGGGCTGTTTCTGATCCGGCAGACCGGGAACGACAAAGATGTCCTTTCAACGCGCGTCTCTTATCAATTAAACCTGCGTGGCCCGAGCGTCAATGTGCAGACGGCCTGCTCCACTTCTTTAGTGGCGATTCACATGGCTTGCCAGAGCTTGTTGAATCACGAGTGCGACATGGCTCTGTCGGGCGGCGCCACCATTGAAACTCCGCACGCGACCGGCTACGTGTACCGGGAAGGCGAGATCCTCTCGAAAGACGGACACTGCCGCTCGTTCGACGCCCGCTCCACCGGTACGGTGTTTGGGAGCGGCATTGGCATTGTTGTGTTACGCCGCTTGGAGGACGCGCTTGCCAGCGGTGATACTATTCATGCCATTATCCGCGGCTCCGCCATCAACAACGATGGGGCTCGCAAAGTCGGCTATCTCGCGCCCAGCGTGGACGGTCAAGCGGAAGCGATCGCCGAAGCGTTAGCCGTCGCTGGGCTCGAAGCCGGCGACATCTCCTACGTGGAAACGCACGGAACCGGCACGCGCGTCGGCGACCCGATTGAGATCGCCGCCCTGACGCAGGCATTTCGCCAGAGTGGCTCTAACCGCAACTACTGCGCGATAGGATCGGTTAAGAGCAATATTGGGCATCTGGACACAGCGGCGGGCGTAGCTGGTTTCATCAAGACGGTTCTCGCGCTGGAACATAAAAAATTGCCCCCGAGCCTGCATTTTGAAACCGCAAATCCGCTCATTGACTTTGAAAACAGCCCGTTTTACGTCAACACGAAATTCTCGGATTGGGAGGATCGGGGATCTCCTCGGCGGGCGGGGGTGACATCGCTGGGTATTGGCGGCACGAACGCTCATGTTGTGCTCGAGGAAGCGCCGCTTATCGAACGCAAAAACACTTTTCAGCCATGGCAGCTTCTGCCGGTTTCGGCTCGCACGCCAACGGCGCTCGAAGCCGCCTCGCAGAATCTCTCGACATACCTGCGTGAGCATCCGGAGTTGATGCTGCCGGATGTAGCCTTTACTTTACAAACCGGTCGAAAAGCATTTCCGCACCGCCTAGCACTGGTCGCGCGTGAATCGCCGGAGGCAGCGAGCACGCTGGCCGAAACTGGCTCCTCCTGTTTGTTCCTGGGTGAAGCGACTGCCAGTGAGCCATCCGTCGCCTTTGTGTTTCCCGGGCAGGGGTCGCAGTACGTGGGTATGGGCCGGGACCTCTACGATGGGGAAGAGATTTTCCGTCATCATATCGACGATTGCGCCGCACGGCTGCGCCCCCATCTCGGTCTCGACATCCGGGACATTTTATATCCGGCAGGGGACGCCGCCGCTGCCAGCCAACTGAATCAAACCTGGCTCACACAGCCCACCCTGTTTGCTGTCGAGTATGCGCTGGCGCAGCTCTGGGCCCATTACGGAATTCGGCCGGATGCGATGGTTGGCCACAGTATCGGCGAGTATGTTGCCGCGTGCCTCGCGCAGGTTATGTCGCTCGATGACGCTCTGGCCGTGACTGCGGCCCGCGGCAGATTGATGCAGGATTTGCCGGCGGGCGCAATGCTTTCGGTCTCTCTCCCGGAGTTGGAACTGCGCCCATGGCTGGCGCCCGAGCTCTCGGTGGCCGCTTTGAACGGACCCGGCGCGGCAGTGATTTCCGGGCCGACGGCCGCCATCGACGAACTCGAAAGAACTCTGGGCGCCCGCGAGATCCCGGTCCGGCGTTTGCATACATCTCACGCGTTCCACTCCCCAATGATGGAGCCCATTCTCGATGCCTTCACCGCACGCATGGGCCAGGTCGAGCTTCGGCCGCCACAGATACCTTATCTCTCAAATGTGACCGGCACCTGGATTACCCCCGAGGATGCCACCAGCCCACTCTATTGGGCGAAACATCTGCGCCACACCGTCCGTTTCGCCGATTGCGTGGCGGAATTGTGCCGCCAACCGAACCGCCTCTTGCTCGAAGTTGGCCCGGGCCTGGGGCTCGCTTCGCTGGTCCGCCAACAGGGCGGACGGAAGGCGATCGCCTCGCTGCGGCATCCGCGAGACAACCGCTCCGATCTTCGTGTGCTTCTAGAGGCTGCCGCTCAGCTTTGGGTCTCGGGCAAATGCGTCAATTGGCCTCGCCTCCACGCCGGTGAGCAGGTTCGCCGGGTTCCGCTGCCTACGTATCCCTTCGAGCGCCAGCGCTATTGGATAGAGCCCAGCGACGGGCATCCTATTCCAGCCCTTCGCGATCCGCTGGACGGCTGGTTTCAGGGCCGCGTCTGGAAACCTTCTACTTCACCGCCGGCCACCGTGAGCCATTCGCGCTGGATGATTTTTGCGGACCGGAAAGGGTTGGGAAGAGAGGTCATCGCCAAGCTCCAGGCTAAAAATTGCCACGTCGTCAGCGTCAGTCCGGGAGAAGTGTTCGCACGCCTTGCCGGGAACTCCTATACGATCCGGCCGGGGATGCGTGAAGACTACGACGCGCTGCTCTTGGATCTGGCTGCGCGGGACAAAACTCCTCAGAAAATCCTGCACCTCTGGGCGGTGAAGGACGTCAAGACCGCGTGGCCGATGGAGCAAGCGCTGGATCGTTGTTTTTATAGTCCGCTGTTCCTGGCTCAAGCGGCCGGCGATCGGGATCTGACCGGTCTTGATGTCGCAATCGTCTCCAATGGCTTGCAGCGGGTGAATGGCGAAGCCGTCCTCGATCCCGTGTGCGCTACACTCCTCGGACCGGCGAGGGTCATCCCGAAGGAACTGCCCGGAATCCATTGCGGAAGCATCGATATCGACGCGGTACCCACAAATCTCGCTCGGACAGCGGAAACCCTGATCGCCGAGTTGTCCAGTTCGCTGCCCGACCTAACGATCGCCTATCGCGGAGAGAAGCGCTGGGTAGAGGCGCTGGAGCCCCTCCGTCTTATCGCCGATCCGGCCAACACGCGACTGCGGCAACGCGGCGTTTATCTGATTACCGGCGGTCTCGGGGGGCTCGGCTTGGCCGTGGCCGATCACCTTGCCCGCACGGTGAAGGCGCGGCTTGTGCTGGTCGGCCGCAGCCCGCTTCCGCCGCCAGAAAATTGGGAGGAATTGCTGCGGACGGGCGCTGCATCAGGCCGGGTGCAGAGTACCATCGGAAAACTGCAAAAGATTCAGAAAGCAGGCGGCGAAATACTGGTGGTTTGTGCGGATGTGTCGCAGCGCGAGGACATGCGCCGGACCATCGCTTTGGCTTCTGAGCGATTCGGATCTCTGAATGGCGTGATCCATGCGGCTGGCATTATCGAAGATGCCCCGCTGCAACTGAAGACCCGGGAGAGCGCACGGCGCGTTCTCGACCCTAAAATTGCGGGCACGCTGCTGCTGCACGATCTTCTGAGCGATGCGCCTCTCGATTTCTTCGTGCTCTTTTCTTCCATCAGCTCGATCCTGCCGCCGGCCGGACAAGTGGATTATGCCGCCGCCAACGCATTCCTCGATGCCTTTGCCGCTAGCCGGAACACACCCGGAGTGGTGGCGATCAACTGGGGGTTATGGACCGATATCGGAATGGGCGCACAGGCCGCCTCCTTTCATCCACTGCTCCACCGCCGGCTGGTCGATACCAGCAATGAGATCGTCTATTCCAGCCAGTTCACAGGGAATGCACATTGGTTCCTCGACCAACACCGATTCCGGAACGGCAAAGCTCTCGCGCCTGGCACGGCATATCTCGAATTGGCGGCTGCCGCGTTGACTGCCGGCGACTTCGGGCAGGGCATTGAAATCGAGGACGTATTTTTCTTGGCCCCGCTAATTTTTGAAGGAGACGAGAGCAAGGAAATCCGGGTCCGGCTCCGGCGGGAGAGCGGCAAGTTTCATTTCTCGGTGCTCGCCCGCGGCACAGAATGGACCGAGCACGCCTCGGGGCAAATCGCCCGGTCGCAAAAAGCGTCTCCAGTCCCTTGCCAACCGGCTGAGTTGATCCGGCGATGCGATGTCAAGATTCTGGCATTCGATTCGGAAAGGCGGACCCGGCAGGAAGCTTATTTTGATTTCGGACCGCGCTGGCGCAATCTGGTACGCCTCCACCTGGGCGACCGGGAGAGCGTAGCTGTGCTGCAACTGCCACCCGAATATGCGGCCGACCTTGCAGAATTTCCGCTCCATCCGGCGCTGTTAGACCTCGCCACCGGAGCGGCTCTTTATCTCCTCAAAGATTACGACTCCTCTCAGCATCTCTATCTGCCGGTTTCCTACCGGCGGATCTCCATATACCGGCCGCTTTCAGCCAAACTCTACAGCCACATCCGGTATCGGCAGGACAACACCGCGCGGCAGGAGTTGGTTAGCTTCGATATTACGGTATATGACTCGGAGGGGAATGCCGTGGCAGATATCCAGGAGTTCTCGCTGCGGCGCATGGCCGATGCCTCGGTGACCGAAGGTGAATCGCCACGAGTTCGTACGCCTATCGGTTCCAGCGCGGGCAGCGCTATCGAAGCCGGTGAACGGCGCGGCATCTCGCCGCAAGAAGGTCTGCAGGCCTTGGAACGAATTCTGCAGTCAGATGTGCCCGCTGGAATCGTCGTTTTTCCAGAGCACTTGAAGGCCGCTACCGTCGCCCCTCGACGCCAGGCGCCCACGGCCGTTAACGCCGCTGCCCTGAGCGATGAAGTCGAAGCCACATTGGCGGAATGGTGGCGAGAGTTACTTGGGGTAGAGCAGGTGGGCATCGATAATGACTTCTTCGACCTGGGCGGCCACTCTCTGGTCGCCGTGCGGCTGTTCAGCAAGATCAAAAAGACGTATCGTCTCGATTTCGGTCTGGCCACCCTGTTTGAGGCGCGCACGATTCGCCTGCTCGCGCGGCTCATTCGAACGGCTGGAACACCAAGCGAGGTCCGCCCACGTCAGTGGTCGTCGCTGGTGCCCATTCAGACTGAAGGCGGCGCCCCGCCACTGTTTCTCGTTTCCGGGCTCGGTGGCAATGTGCTCAATTTCCAGAATCTTGCGCGGTATTTAGGCCGCGATCAGCCGGTCTACGCACTCCAGCCGCAGGGACTCGACGGACAGCGGCCGTTTCTCACTCGCGTCGAAGACATGGCGGCTTACTATATCCGCGAAATTCGCACACTTCAGCCGAATGGTCCCTATCGCCTGGCTGGCTACTCCTTCGGGGGTTTTGTCACCTTTGAAATGGCCCGGCAGCTTCGGGCTAAGGGTGAAGAAGCCGGCCTGGTCGCGCTCCTCGACACCATCGAATGGCATTATCTGGAGAGGATCAAAAAAACTTTGCGCGTCCACGAGCGGCTCGCGCTTTACAAGTCTCGACTGGATCGGGTTCTGTTCAGTCCGGATCGTTTCGATTACCTGAAGCGAAAGTTTCTTTCGAAATCTTCGAATATCGTCTACCGTTTTTATAAGGCTCTCGGCCGGACACTTCCGCAGGCGATCGGGACGATTGAAGACATCAATTCTTTCGCGGCAGCTAACTATAAGCCCAGTGTCTACCCCGGATCGTTGATCATATTCCGGTCGGTGAGCCGGTCGCGGCTGGAGGGAGACGATGAGTTGCTCGGCTGGGGTGGCCTGGCCGCGGGAGGCGTGGAGGTCTACGATGTCCCGGGGACGCACCACGACATCACTCGCGAGCCGGGCGTGCAGATTGTCGCGGAAACGCTCCGCCGCTGCCTGGACAGCTCCGCCCGGTCGCAAAGCCAAGCCCCTGCACAGGAACCGAAGATCGAATCCATACAGTATACCAACGCCTGATTTGAAACGGCTGTCAATTCAGCACAATCTCCGGTATATTGGACGCCATGAGCAGCAAAAAAGTGCCTATCGCCGGCAGCGAGTGCAAGCCGTTAGGCAAGCGCGTTGGGACGGTAGCGAAGGAAAAAACGGTTGAAGTATCCCTGATCCTTAAACCCAAAGCGAGGGTGGTGCCGCATCACGCGGGCGCAGCAGTTTCGCATGAAGAGTTCGCCGCAAAATACGGCGCCAGCTCGGGTGCAATTGAAAAAATCAAAGAGTTCGCTAAAGAGTACCACCTGACCGTGAGCGAGGTGTCGCCCGCGCGGCGCACGGTGAAGTTGAAGGGAACTATTGCGAACCTGATGAATGCATTTGAAGTCCAGCTCGAATTGTATGAACACGACGGATTCCAGTATCGGGCGCAAACCGGGGAGATACGGGTTCCGGCAGAGCTTGCAGGATTGCTTGAGGCCGTGTTGGGGCTGGACGATCGTCCCCAGGCCAAGCCGCACTTTCGGGTGCGCCGTGAGGACACCTTCAGGCCGGCTACAACACCGGGAATATCCTACACGCCCCGGCAGGTGGCCGAGTTATATCAATTCCCGCTCGATGTGGATGGGACGGGCCAGACGGTTGGGATCATTGAACTCGGTGGCGGTTATCGTCCCGCCGATCTTAAGAAATATTTCTCCTCGCTCGGGATCAAGCAGCCAACCGTTGTCTCAGTATCCGTCGATAAGGCGGCTAACAAACCGACGAATCCAAACGGAGCCGATGGCGAAGTCCTGCTGGATATCGAAGTCTCGGGTGGCGTCGCGCCGGGAGCGCAGATTGTTGTGTATTTTGCGCCCAACACCGCGCAGGGATTCCAGGACGCGCTCACGACGGCGATTCACGATACAACGCATAAGCCATCGGTAATTTCGATCAGTTGGGGCAGCGCGGAGTCGACCTGGACAGTACAGGGAATGGCGGCGTTTGACTCGGCGGCGCAGGACGCCGCCGTGCTCGGCGTGACAATCTGCGCGGCGGCCGGAGATAACGGTTCCAGCGATGGGATAACCGATGGGGCCAACCACGTCGATTTCCCGGCATCGAGCCCGCATATCCTGGCGTGTGGAGGCACCAGCCTGCACAGCGCGAATGGAGCGATTACGACTGAGACTGTGTGGAACGATGGCGCGCAAGGTGGCGCCACCGGAGGCGGGTTCAGCAGCCAGTTTCCATTGCCGCCGTGGCAGGCGAGCGCAGTCCCTGCTTCGGACAGCGGGCGCGGCGTACCGGATGTGTCGGCGGATGCCGACCCGCAGACTGGCTATCAGGTGCTGGTGGATGGGACATCGCTCGTGATCGGCGGCACCAGCGCCGTCGCACCGCTCTGGAGCGGCCTGATTGCTTTACTGAACCAAAAACTCGGGAGATCAATGGGATTTCTTCAGCCGGCGATCTATGGCCTGGCGGCTTCGACGGGCGCATTCCGCGATATCACACAGGGATCGAATGGCGGGTTTTCGGCAGGTCCGGGATGGGATGCCGCTTCGGGCCTGGGATCGCCTTCAGGCAAGAATTTACTCGCGGCGCTGAGTGGAGTGGGAAAGCCCGCCGCTCGTGCTCCCAAGAAGATCGCCAAAAAGAAGAGCGGCGCTAAAAAGAAAGTTAAAGCTAAAACGAAAAAGGCGGGGACGTAATCTCAGGAACCCTGAACCTGAGATGGCGGCCCAGTTCCTCCGATTTGGCGAGCCTTCACAATGAACCGCTTCGGCGCGGGGCCGACGTAGAAGAACGGATAGCACGTGACGAGCGTAAGCTCTGGATCTGCACTCGCGTCCAACACGCTTACTTGCTGCGGCCGGACAATCTCGGTTGACTGCACCCGATATTCAAACCGGCCAGTCGCCGTTTCAAACACAATCAGATCGTTCTTGCGAATATTGCGAAGGCCGCGAAACAGCGTGTCGCGATGACCCGCGACCGCAACGTTTCCGTTCTGGCCCGGAAGCGGCGTGTTGGGGATGTGGCCCAGCGCTAGCCGGAGTATTCCATCGGAATCGCCTTCGCGAACGACCTCGCTTAAATGCAAGCGCGGAATAATGAGCCGCCCGACCAGTTCATTTGCTGCGAGCTTAGGAGGTTGGGCGGGCGGCACGCCGGGGCGCTCGATCGCGCGCGTGGCGCGCATCTCGTGCATCTCTCGCTCGAAGACGCGGGTGTCCCAGGCCTGATAAATTCTGGTCACCGCGATCGATCCCAGCCAGAGTGCAAGGCACAGCAATCCAATCGTCAGAAAAATGCGCTCCGCCCACTGCCGCGCCCCGATCCTATTTTTCCGATGCCGCCCGGCAATCGCTTGTCCGTATTCGGTAGCTGCCGTTCGGGAAGAATGCAGCGACTCATGAATACGTTCCCTCGGCAAACGGTTCACTCGCTCGGCGCCCGAATACCGGAATCCAAACGGTTGACCCCAGTCGCCCCCCGATTCGGATGGGGATGAAACCCGCTCTTCTGTCGAGCGCAAATGCTTTTTCAGCCTCTCTCGAACGCCGAGAGAGTAATCGGTGAGATAAAGAGGCGCCCGGTAATCGCGATATCCTTCAATTCCCGGGCGCCGGTTCATCGTTTTATTTCCTCGGGGCTATCTCCTTGTTTTCTAGGAAACTCGCTTCAGCCGAAGCAACGCATACAGTCCAAACGAAAAGAGCCCGGCAAATCCAAACAGAGGATACGGGCTGGCAGTTTTTGGAAGCTGTGGCTCGGCTTGCGGAGCGGGCCGCGTGTTCTGCGCGACAGGCGCCGGAGTTTCGGCTGTGGGATTATTCTGCGCCACCTGAGCAGGGGGTTCTTGCGGTTGAACCGGCTGGGTCATCGATTGCTGTGGAGCCGGCGCAGGCGCCGGAGGAGGAGTTTGTTCCCGAGGCGCTGAGGCCGGTGCAGGGGGCGGCGCTACAGCCGGACTTGATGTGTTGAGCATCGCCAAGTGCTTGGGGTACTGAAATTCCTGGCCAAAATTATCTCCAGGATAGAACCAGGCGCGCAGCGCCTTCGCAGCTCCAGGAGGGGTCTCCCAGAAAGCAAATCGGGAGTCCCCAGTCGGGTGCAGCCGGTAATTTGGAATTGCGAGGACCGTGTCGATGATCTGGGTCTGATCGCGATTGAAGATCTGCACAATGTGGCGATCGGAACTGGAGTCCGCCAACTTAAACACGTATTGACCGGGCTGTAGGACCTTATCCTGCACCTGGGTTGGCTGATTCACAGTGAGAGTTGTCAGTTTATTCCATTGATCGGCTCGCGCCTGGGACGACAGCAAAAACGCTGAGAGCCCGACGCCGAGAGCCATGACAAGGGCTATCCGGGGAGAAAAATACTTCATAGAATGTTCCTTTCTTGTATTTTGAAAGTCCACTTTGAGCTCCCTGCGGGCCAAAACTGTTGGCCCGGCTCCTATGTATCCCCCTTTACCGCAGACCTCATGCCAACCTTCTAACTCCATTATAATCCAGAGGCTTATAAGGAACCTCTCGCCTCGGGGGCGGTAGCATTTACAGCAAAACATCGCATCCTGCGGAAGATTTTACGGTCCTTAGTACTTCCGATTACAGCCGCGCAATGAAGTCGGATGGCGGTTTCTGCCGGGCAGTGAGGTGGCCCGACGCGCTACGCGAGCAGGCGCAGCCGCAGGTGTTGCGCGTCGAAGGCCGCGAGGGTTGGACCAGATTCACGATAGACTGAGAGGGGAGCTATCCGATACCGTCAGAGCCAGGATCGAACGTGCTGAAGCGCGGAACACACCCGCTGTGGGGAGACTGGGAGGCGGGCCCGGAGCCACAGACAAAGAGTCAAGCGATCTTCGATCACTTCGACAACATGGAGATTTCGGAGCACCCGGCTCTCGACTCCCAGACGAAGACCGCCCTCCAGGAGTTGCAGCGAGCCGCGACGAAGGGGCCGGAGAAGTTCGACCGGGGATTCGAGCAACTGGTTCCCTCTTCGACTCCCCAGCCGAAGAACAAGTAGCGCGCGAGTCCGCCTCGGATCGCGATAAACTCACCGGCCGGCCGCCTTTCTGGGCGCCTAGTAAAAATTCTAAATATCCGTCCGGTGCGGAATGCGATATAAGAGTCAAATGACGCGAATCCTGCTGCTGTCCGCTTTGGCCGCTTGCTCTCTGGCCGCTCAGGACTGGGCCCGCACCAAGGTAGACAAATCGCCTCGCCACCGCGAGTGGGTCACCGTGAAACACGATGGCCGCTCCGTCGAAACCTTCATCGCATACCCGGAATCGAAGGATAAAACTCCAGTAATTCTGGTGATCCACGAAATCTTCGGCATGACCGACTGGGTGGAAGATGTCACCGACCAGTTCGCGGCTGCCGGTTATATCGCGGTCGCTCCGGATCTGCTGTCGGGCATGGCCCCCAACGGCGGCCGCACTCCGGACTTTCCGAAGGGCGGCGTAGGCCCGGCGATCGGCCATCTCAACCCGGACCAGATCACGGCGGATCTCAACGCAGCCGCCGATTACGGCTTACATCTTCCGGCGGCCGTCCACAAACTCTTCGTTGTGGGCTTCTGCTGGGGAGGCGGCCAAAGTTTCCGCTTCGCGACGAACCGCCGGGACTTAGCCGCAGCTCTGGTTTTCTACGGGCCGCCCCCGCCGAAGGACGCGATGGCCCGCATCCAAGCACCCGTCTTCGGTTTCTATGCCGGCAACGATGCCCGCATTGACGCGACGATTCCGGACACTCGCGCGCAAATGAAGGAACTCGGCAAGGTCTACGAGCCGGTGGTTTACGAAGGCGCCGGCCACGGTTTCATGCGAGCCGGCGAAGCCCCGGACGCGACTGAAGCAAATACCAAAGCCCGCGCCGAATCGTGGACTCGCATAAAAGAAATCCTGAAATCGCATTAACTCAGGCGACGTTAACTCACGCGAGGTGGAGCTGCGCCCGCCGCTCCCACGCCACATTGAACTCGCACCCGATCAGCGCGACTACAGCCAGAAAATACATCCAGATCAGCAGTGCGATCACGGCGCCGATGCTCCCATACATCACGTTATAATTCGCGATGTTTCGCACATACCAGGCGAACGCCGAGGTGGAAATCAACCACAGCACCGTCGCCAGGAACGCGCCTGGCCACATGGCGCTCCAACGTTGCCGACGGTTCGGTCCGAAGTAGTACAGCAGCCACGTGACCAGCACAATAGCGGCTAGAGCGACGCTGTACCGCAGAATGCGTCCCAGCACCACCACCCACCCGCTCAGCTCCCGGCCTGCTGGCAATAGACCAAGGCGGTGCAACACGCCCGGTTCGGTGCGCGCGCCGAATAGAATCAGTGCGGATGCGCCCACCACCGGCAGAGCCGCGGAAAACACCAACAGGATCGCCATGGCCCGCTGCTGCAAAAACGGCCGGCCGGTGGGAATCCGGTAGGCCGCTTCGAAGCCTTCCATCAGACTCATCATCATGCTGGAGGCGGCCCAGACCGATAGCGCCGTCGCCACGACGAGCAGCGTCACCGGCCGCTGGCCTTGTTGTGCAAAGCGATCCAGCACCAGGCTCTCACTTCCGGGCGGCACTACTTCGGACAACAAACGCGAGAGCACGCGAGTGACCGGCGTCGCCCTGGCCTGCACCAGTAACGCGGCCATTGTGGTCAACACGGGAAAAAACGAGAGCAGCCCCGAATAAGCCGCGCCCTTCGCGATACCGAAACAGTTATCTTCGTGCGCAGCCAGACACGCACGCCACAACAACCACCAGAAATTCGCCCAGTAGCCCGGCCGCGTGATGTAGAGAACTGGGGGCTTCGCCTCCATGCCGGTGTCCTAATTTACTGTGGCACGTTGCCGGACGATTTACCCGTGTTCAGCTTCACCGCCGGAAGCGCGAGAAATCGTTGGTACGCCTCTTCCCAGCCAGCGCTTTCCCGGGCGCTTCCATGGGGTTCGAACTTCGTCACCGCGAATGAACGCCGCACCATCTCCCGAGCCGCACCCAGCCCGTCTAATAAACCCGCTCCGATTGCCTGGACCAGCACGTTCCCCGCGGCCGTCGCTTCTTGTGGCCCCGCGACCACCACGCGCTCCGTCGCATCCGCGACGAACTGGTTTAGCAGGGCATTACGCGACCCCCCT
>Ga0209168_10001945_pt1 | contig 15452 bp, 9 predicted proteins | sample Coa_R1_FD_187156 | JGI IMG/M metagenome (GOLD analysis project Ga0209168, IMG submission 187156) | Surface soil microbial communities from Centralia Pennsylvania, which are recovering from an underground coalmine fire - Coalmine... | ecosystem: Environmental > Terrestrial > Soil > Unclassified ... | reverse complement strand
GATTTGGGCCCAAAAAAAGCCTGGACAGGGTCCCTGCGTGTGCCGTCACCATTGGCGTACATCTCGGCCAGCCTTAGTTGCGCATTTGCGTGGCCTTGATCTGCCGCCCGCTCGAGCCAAGCTACAGCCTGCTCAGCGTTCTTAGATACACCTTGGCCGTCAGCGTATCGCTCCCCCAACTCGTACTGCGCTGGGGCGTAACCTCCCTCGGCGGACTTCCTAACACCACACCAGTGCCTGCGCGTCGTCCTTCTCCACTCCGATTCCAGCCGCGTACCGCCCGCTCAGTTGGAACTGGGCGTCAGAATGGTTAAGTTGCGCGGCCTTTCTAAACCATTTCACAGCTCTTCTCCGCGCAGTTTCCCAAGCCATGCTCTCATTTATTTCCGCCCAAATTGCAAGCCGGTACAGCGCCTCCGCTACTTGGGCAACGGTCAGATCTCGCTCTAGCGATTCTCTTTCCCTTTGCGCAAGCTCTGGAGCATACTCTGCTGCAAGAGTCATCCATGCGTATGCATAGACAAAGTCCTCGGGCACACCCTCGCCAAGTTCATAGAGGAGTCCCAGACAGCACTGTGCTGGAGCGTAGCCGCGATCAGCTGCCTTGAGGAACCACACGACCGCCGATGGTACATCTCGTTGGATAGGATGAAAACCTGTATAGAAAGTCCACCCTACCTTGAACTGTGCCTTGGCGTCTCCGTTGTCAGCCTGTTTAGACCAATCCAAGATGATCTGCGGCGACACTGAGCCGCCTTCGGTTCCGTACACGATCCCTAAGGAGTGGAGTTGCCGGGCGATAAGCTGGCGATGCCCGGCGCAGCGCCTGACGCTCAGCAGTGCTGTATTGTCACAAGGCCATTCACCCTTAGCTCGGTTCGTGATGCGATCAAGGGCGCCCGGTCCGGCAAAGCTTGTTATCTGATTAACCTTGAAATCGATCTCGTTATACGGCTCCCACCACGTTCGTTCCACACGTGTATCAACGTACTCCATTAGGCCCGTTCTTGGCCCCAGTTCGAAGTACCGTTCGGGAAGATCCTGAGCTTCTTTGAGACCTGTTTCGTCGAGGTATTCGATCAGCGCGTTCTTGAAGCCGATTTCCTCGACCCTGGAAACCCTCGGATCGAATCGTACTTGCCCTGTCAAAAAACAGAAGCGCCGATTTCCACATTCCGAGCACTCTTCGACGCCCGGATGAACGGTATGGTTGCAGAAAGCACAAAAACCCACAGTGTATAAGCTACCAAATGGCCAGGACCGAGATTGACACTAGAATGCGCCAGGGCAGGCCTTCTTTAGGTTTGGCGAGAGCGAAGTCAATGGAGTGAGCCACCGAACTGGCGAAAACTCCATGCGACGGGCACGCCCAAGAGTGCCAGTTTCATCGCGCAAAGCGTCGCCATTGCTCCATCACCTGAGAAATCGCGTCGACCACCTGCAACGCCGAACGGAGCCGCTCGCCCGATCCGCCGACGAGTGAACTCTGCATCGCCGATAGATCGAATGCCACGGTCGGAACCTCTGCCGTCGCGCCCGCCGCCTTGGCGACGGGCACTCTTCGCCGCACCAGGCGGACCAATGAAAATGGCTCCGTCGGCACCCGCGGTCCTGCATCCAGCTCAGCATCGTGCCGGTCATCTCCGTCTTAACTCCGGATATGTCGGTGCCTGTCCCGGCAAAGGCTTTCTCAATCTCATCCACGAAGACGATCACACGAGGAGCTTCCTGGCCGTGAAGAACGGCAACCAAGAACTGCTCGATGTTGTCGCAACCGCCGATGTGATCGAATGTCTCTCCATTTCGCCAGATGGTCAGGCCCGGCGTTTGCTCGACAGCTTGACGCTTTCGCTCCCACAGCCGGTCGAGGTCGAGCCCGCTCTTCGAGAGCGACATCGCCAGCACCTGTTCAGCGGGAAATGAGGCCAGCCGACCAGGGCATCCACTGCTTTTGAAACGGTCCCTGGGTCCGGCGCCGGTAGGTTTGCCGACTCAAAAGTATCGGCGGTCAATTGTGCCAGCTCGTCCGTTGACGGGAGCGGTTCATCGATCACCATCACGTCGCTCTGTAACTCCACGGGCAAGGTCGCGCCTGCAGTGGTGATCAGGACCAGCATCTGGCCGCCGGCTTTGAACACGTCCCGCAGGTTCCAGATGCCCTGCAGAACGTCCACTTGCTCCCAAACGCGCTGGGGGTTGAGGAAGAAGAGGATTGCGTTCTTCCCGAGTCTTTGCGCGGCGGCGAGAGCCTCGCCAGGTCCGAGTGAAGGCGCGTTTTCACCGAGCACTTTCGCGATCGCAGCCTTGCCCGCCTCATTTCGAGCTCGCAGTCCACCCACGAAGTCCCAACAGATCAAAGGCGTCTCTTCCTTCCTCCCGTTAACAGTGGCAGCCACATGCGCCATCGCGCTTGCCGGATCCGCCGTCCGCACGCCGCATTCGGCCACAGCTGTCACTGCGACTATAAACTGGCCGCAAACGGAAGCATAAGCTGGCCGGACATGCACGATCTGGCTGTCTTCTCAGAATGACATTTTCAGCGCGATCACAATCGGCGAATCATAAAATGGCCTCCGGTGCAAAAAGGGAGCATAATGCGCCCAGGGGTAGAGTGCGCTGGTGGATCGCCTTTCGGCGCTCGAGCCCACCACGATACGCGTCATCCCGAAGCCAGTGCTGACTCTATAGCTTCGGGGATCCGAGGCTGAGGCTGTCGTGAAGAAGCTTGAGATCGAACCGCCACGCTACTCGGCCACTCGCGGCGGCCGGCCCGAGCTAATGCGGACCGCCGTCCTTACCCTACATGTCGAGCCGATGGTGCTCCACGAAGACCAGGCGCCGGTCCTTGCGCGTGGACGGGCGTTGAAAGGGCATGCCGTCGTCGACCATATATTCCTCATATTCGGCCACAACCAATCGATAGGGCCATCCACTAGTCGACGCCTCGGGCACTGTGACCTGACCGCTCCAAAGTATCTCTGCCGGATCGGCGGCGGGCGCCAGCGCCGGGCCTGGGGTTACCGTTGCAGAGTCGAGCCGCAGCCAGCCGAAATCCTCGCCGAGCCGCGGGTCGAGCTGCTCGACCCAGACTTCGACGACGCTGGTCTTCGAGACTGCAGCAGAGCCTGCCTTTCCTGCCGCCTCCTGCCATCCGCTGGACGCGCGATAAGTATGGCCCGAGACGGTTATCTGCCTGCTGAGGGGGTCCGCCGTGGTAGCGACGGCGAGGAAGCGACTCGGCGTGAGCGCTGTGAAATCGGCCAGGACGATGTTGGAGAGGTACGCGCCGTCGATGGAACTCGGCTGATAACGCGCCAGCGCGAGGCGGATGAACGGAAAGTAAGCGGCGCCAGGTTCGAGGTCGATATCGCAGAACCAGAGTTGACGATCATCGCTCCAGGCCACATCATGCGGGGCGATCTCGAGCGCCACATCGGTTCCCGCAAGATCCAGCGGCGCGAGGCCGGTCACCTTGAAAGCGCCCGCGGGCTGGTCTGCTTCGGTCTGCGGCGCGCCGGGCGGTAACCACGGTCCCGCGGGATCGGGCGCGATGCGGGACAAGGAGAAGTCGCCGCGTTGCGGCGCGATGCCGGGCACGACATCCGAATCCCACACCGGATCGGCGCCCCATTGCGTGACGTAATTCTTCAGCGGGTTCCCTGTGGGCGTGGTATCAGGATCCCCAGTGAAGCCGGCAGGAGGGAGTACGACGGCCAGCATCTCGCCGTAACCGGACACATTCCACGGACGACCCAGATACACGCGCAGGCTACCACGCCGTTCGCTGACCGAATCGCCGGATGGGTCGCGATCACGGCGCCAGGTGAATGCCGGCAGGACGTAGAGCACCTGCGGCGCCGGAGGCGAGGCAGAACTCGGAATCCAGGCGACGGCGCTGGCGCCCGTGACCGTGATGTTCTGGTCCGTTGGAACGGGTCCAGAGGGGCCCGGCTGCGTCAACAGGGACGTCGGAAGGAACTCCCGGAACCGGCTGGTCGCGTTGAACCAGTAGGTGATCCGCCGATATCGCGTGTCGTGAAATTCGTGCGCCTTTACCGTTACGCCGTTCTTGCTCAGCGCATCGGGCGAGTTAATCGTCACCATGTCCGTCCCGGTGATCGTAAGATCGGGAAACCCGCCATCGGCGTTGCCGTCCAGCACAGTCGCATACGTCGTGGGATCGGTAACTTTCACGGAGAACGCCGAATCGTTGCGCTGCTGGTCAGACGGGGCGGCGCCGCCGTCGACTGGCTCATGCGAAGCGGAGTGCAAATCCAGCTTGTCCGTGCTGGAGACCGAGCACTGGGCCAGGATCGTCGGCTGCGCATGTGTGTCCGCGGGGTTCCGTTGCATTATTGAGATCGTGGCGATATCCGGCGTTTTCAGCGGCCGCTGCACGGCGTGCACGACCTCGAGCTCCCGCCATGGCGAAAGCATCCAGTGCTGCCCATCGCTCGCACGCTGCCGTTGCGCGGCCTGCGCCGCCGGATCGAGCCAGGCAAACACGCCCATAATTGCCAGCGCCGGATCGCTCAGCTTCATCGACATTCGAATGGTGGCGCGTCCGGCCTTGGGCAGCGGGACCAGCAGAGTGCTAGTGGCGGCGTCGAAGGAGGGCGCGGCCGAAGCGTCCTCATAGAGTTCCACAACGAAGGGGTTCGTGTCCGGCCAGGTGCCATTCGGATATAGGGGGATGCTGATGATCGTCGCGGGGTCGATATTCGGATGATTGAAGATGCGGACGGCGACCTCTGACGCCAGCGGATCCGGCAGGCAGGTCATGGCGCGGCCGATCTCGTATACGGCGAAGGTCGTCGGGACCGGCGACGGGTCGAGCGGCCCTTGCGTCTCGAGGACCACCTCACGTACCACCGCAAGCGGATCGTGCCCGTCAAGATCGTGGTCATACGCCAGCATCGTGAACGTCCTCGCGTCCACCTGGCCGTTCTTGTCCAGCATGCCGTGCTGCTCGGCTTCACGCGCGCTGACCCGCGGTGGCACGGCCCCCCGGTGCGTTTGTTCCGGCGATGGCGTCCCGTTGTCCGCCGGAGTGTCGTTATAGCTGTGGATCGCCATTCGCGCCACCGACTCGCCCGGACCGGGCGCTTCGACATTGCCGCCCTGCGATACCAAGGCCAGAACTGGCGCCGCGAGCGGCTCAAAGCGAAGGAAGGGAACCGCCATGGCCGCAGCGTTCTCGGATCCAAAATCCGTCGGCTGGAAATCGAGGGAGTTGCCGGCCAGATCCACTACCCGCGCGCGCATCCAGTAGCTTCGCCCGAAACGCAGCCGCGGCAGCGAATTCTTTACCGCATTGAACCGTGAAGTGAATTTGAGACCCGGCGGCACCTCCGCCTCGCTCTGATCCTGGGTTTTGTCAACCGTGCCGTCGGGGCGAAGGTTGCGCCCGCGCGATGGAGCGGCCAGACTCCAGCCGCTCCAGGTTACCAGCGCCTCATGCAACGATACGACATTCGGGTTGCTGGCCGGGTCCGGCGACGTGGTTGCCGCGAGCCGGATTGTGCTCTCCTCTTCCGGCGTAGCGTCGACCACCACCGGCCCGTCGCCTATTTCGTAGTGCGCGGTCCTCCGGCAGAGCGACTGCCAGATCTTCGCAGTGGCATCCCAGATGTCCACCCGGTAGCCGCGCAGCAGGTCCTCGGCATGGAGCTCGGGACCGCTGGAAAGTGAGGAGCTACCGCTCGAACTCGAACTGCTACTGCTTGAGCTTGAGAAGCTACTGCTTGAAATTGACGAACTGCTGGAACTGGAGGAGCTACCAGCGGGCGCGCCGCCCATCTGCTGCTCGAGTGTCGCGTTGCGTTGTTGGTTCTTCTGAAAGCGATCAGTAAGCCAGGCGCTTCGCTGCCGCTGCACCAGCATCAGCCCCGCCGTCCGCAGCGAGGGCGCTCCGACCGTATTGCCCACGCGGGTCACGGGATCCAGGTACGCGTTCGGCTGCATCTTCCGAAGCAGGGTGCGCGCGAAGTTGATCAGTTTCAAGCCGGCCCCGTCCACGTCCGTCTGCAGCAGGGTGAAGCGCGCGGGGTCAAGGCCGAGCAGGCGGCCCTTCACCGGATAGGCGGCAGCGGGATCTGGGACGGGCTCGAACTCGGTCGCGCTCAGGAGGGTGCGCGTCACTGGCATTCCGAACGAATGCGTGCTCAGGAGACCAGGCGGGAAGGTGACCGCGACGGAAAGGGAGGCGTTGTTGCCCGGCGGGAACGCGGACGGGTCGAGCAGGATGTCCACGACCAGGCCGAGCAGCCGCATCAGCTTGGGGTAAGAGCCCATCGACGACACGATCTGGTGAAAGTCCAGTTGCGGCGCGAGATCGTCCCGCAGTGGCATCGGCGGCCGATTGTATTCCTGCCACGTGGCCTGGATGCGATCGTCGTCCCGGCGTTTTTTCGGTTTGAGTGGCAGGGGCGCCAGGAGCGGCGTATGGAAGGCCTTGAAGGGAGGAAGGGCTGTCGATGCCGAGACCGGCGGCGACCCGCTGCTGCTCGAACTCGATGAACTGCTGCTCGAAGATGAACTGCTGCTCGAACTGGACGCGAGCGAGGCCAGCGTTGCCGCACGTACAGCATTGTCCGAGGGCGCATCGAGAGCCTCTACCGTTCGTAACAGCTCGGCCCAGGGCCGGGTTCGGTCCTGAAAGCTGAAGATTGGCAGGAGGTCGTCGCCGGCACGCCCGGCAAGATCGGTATAGAGATTCTGAACCAGGTCCGACATGGCGGTCGCGTCATAGGAGACCACCGAGTGGCCGGAGAGATCATCGAACTGGTAAGGTCGGACGAACAGCGCCGGGGTGAACAGCGCTGGCCAGGTGGTGGAATCGGCCACTCCCAGCCGGCTATCTACGACGTTCACCGATCCGGAACCGTCGCCGGCTACCGTGACCGCCGCGCCGTTGCAAGACACGGTGAACTGCGCCTGCCGCAGGGTTTTCGGCCAATCCACCCATTCGGGGAAACTGTTCAGTTGCTGCAGAGACGACTGCGGGTCCAGTCTCGGCGACAGCAGCACGGACAAGCGCAGGGATTTGCCGTCTGGCGTGTAGCCATTGGGCAATGCGGTCCAAACCAGTGATTGCCGCGCCATCAGGCCGCCTCCACCGCGAAGGCATTACAATAGTCGGACCAGATCTGCTGGGTCGGGATCTGATCGATGAATTTCGGATCGACGGGGCCGCCGCTGAATTCGCGCCGGCAACGGACCGAAACGGACTTAGAGAACATCAGGATATCGATTTCTACGGTCAGCTCCGCTTCACCGTAGGCGGCGGAGGTCCCGTCGTCCTTCTTCTCATACCCGAGCTGCAGGTTGAACGTGAGCGCGACCGAAATGAGCGAAAGGACGCAAAGCTCGCCGTAAATCCGCACATAACCGGCGAGTTCCACACTGCCCTGATCTGGCGGCGGGGGAGATGGCTCGATCCAGTGAAAATAAATTCCTGCCTTCAACTCCACGCTGCCGGAGGCGACGACCAGATCGATGGCAACAACGGCGCCGAACTCCAGCGCCGCTTCGACCTCCCTCACCCCCGAGGAAGAGATCCCGATGCCGACGTATCCGCCGCCGCCGATCAGAGAGACGGCGAGGCTGAACGGATGTTCACGCGTTGAGAACCTAAAATCGACCACCGCGGGTGTGCCATCGAACGGGAGACTGAAGCCCGCGCCGAGGCCGACATTCGAGAGGGCAAACACGCCCACCTCGATGGCCGGCAGGTTCAGCGAGTAGGACGCGCTGATGCCGCTCGGCGTCACCACGAGGGAAGGCGGGTCGGAGAATCCATTGCTGGGAATGTACTGGCGCAGGGTGTTGACGAACTCGAGCGGGCCGCCGAACGCCACCGCGTCCTGGCCAGGGCGCATCACCACCGAAACATCCGGCTTCTGCCCACTCTTCGAATTAAAGCGGAGGTCTTCAAACCACAAAATGATGAAGCCAAACAGATTGACTTTGAAATTGTTCAGCTCGGCAGCGGCCTGAAAGCTGGCCGGCTTCGATGGGTCGAGCGGCGTTTGGACCACACCGCTCATGATCAGCTTCGTATCGCCCTCGCCCGGGTCGGCGCTCGGGATGATCAGGTTGCGGAGGTCGGGCTGGCTAACGGTTGTGCTCAAGTTGAAGCTCGCCTCCACATGGTTTGGGAAATCGCGCGCCAGCAGCTTCGGGACATCGACGCCAGCGAGGGACATGGCCGAGCTGAGAATATCGCCGAGCTTGATGCCGCCCAGGAGAGTCGCATCGCCGAAAAAGTCCTTCGGATTGAACTGTCCGTTAGCCAGGTTGCCGAGCGAAGAGAAATCCTTACCCGACACTGGCCCCGCGATCTTCGACAGACCGAGCAGGTTCATCTGCGGCGTAGCCAACGCGCCGAGTGCGTCGCTCTTGGGCGCGTTCTGCTGTGTGCCGAATTGCAGGGGCAGCGCGGTGGCCAACTGCGCTTTGGTGAACTGGAGGAAGATTTGGCCCGCATTCGCCCCCGCGTCAAAACCGTTTTGGACGTATAAGTCCGGGTACGCCACATCGGTGGTGAAGTTCGGCTGCGCCAAAAGCTTCTGCACCGGCTTGATGCCGACGTTGGCGTACTGAACCTCCGGATAGAAATCCGGCTCCGCGAAACGGTTGAAATCGCCGGCGTCAAACGTCAGGTATGCGGTGGGCAGGGTTGTGGGATCGCCCTGGTCGGCCGGGTCGGGCGGTGCGTAGGTGATGTTCGCGCGACCAGTCGCGGCTTGCCGCTTCTGCGTTGGGTCTGCCGCGTTATAAGCCTGCTTGAGCTTCGCTATTTTTGTTTGATCGTGGTCGAGCCCGAGATCGTTCGCCGATTTGCCGAAGAACAGCAGCGGCATGGCGAACGTGACGCGGTTCCCGCCGATGTCCGTGGCGGCGATCTGGAAGGGGAAATCCGCCATCCCGGGCGCGTTATTTGCGGGGACCATCGGCCAGAACAGGTCGCGCGGCAAGATGGGGAACTCGGTATACAGATCGCCGCCCGACGGGTCCTGCAGAGCGCTTGCACCGACGCCGGGGTCCGTCAGATCGGGCGTCACGCGCGTCAGCAGCTCGATCTGTTTAAACGGGAAATTGCGACCTTCATGAACGTGGTTGGCGCCCGAATACGTGACGACCGGCTGCCGCACGACTACGAAGAACCGCTGGCGGAGCACGGCGATGCGCTGTCCCGAGTTCGCCCCGAGTGTTTCAAAGCGCCGCTCAGTCACCTTCACGAGCGAGGCCGCGTGGCCGAACGGGCACAACCAGCCGGCATACACGACACGCACGTACTGATCGCGCCCAAGCGTTGCCAGGTGCCGCCATTGCTCGAGGCCAATCCCGTCTGGCAGCGTGGGCACGCTCCAGCTCCCCTCCACATCCAGCAGGCCGCCGAGTGACGTGAGATGAAGGCGCTTCGCCTCGCTCGACAGCGGGACGTAGGGACTTCCTTTGCTTGTCGCATCGAAGCCCGACATCAGGGCGACGAGCATGGCCCGGTCCGCAGGGTCCAGGCTCATCCGGATCAGAGCCGGATTGGGCGGGCGCATCAGCTTGTACAGCTGGTCCAGTTGTGGCGGTGGCCAGTAGTCGGGCGACCAGACCGCGCGGATGCGGCTCGGCGGTTCCGCTTGCGTCGCCTCATCGGGATTGGCGAGCCGTGTGTGCCAGAGCTCCGTCCGTCCGCTGCTGGTGACGGGCGCAGCACTGTGCCGCCAGGTCGCGGGGTCGAGCGGCGATATCAATAATCGATACGGCAGTTCCAGCGTGGTGACGTTTTCTGCCGGCTGCTGCGGGCCGAGAAGGGAAGGCGAGAGATCGGGCACGGCACCGGGCGCAAGGCGCATTGGCCAATCCCGTACCGCAGACAGAATGCTTGCCAGGTTGAAGGCCACCGAATCCTGTACCGCCGGCATGGCGATGACGACCCTGCTCGGTCCGGCCATACGGATGCGCGCGGCAGGGAGGCTCGCCGGAACAGAATCGTCTGCCCCGACAACGTTTTGCGGCGGATAATCGGGGTTTTTGGTGACCTCCGGGAGGGCAGGTTGGACCACGTTGTTGGGAGTATTCGAAACCAACAGGTAGGCCTGTTCCCCGAAGCTTTGCGGCGGGAACTCGACGATGATGTGCGCGTCGTCGGCGGTGCGATCGAGCCGGGGCGGATTGCGCAGGAAAGCGAAGCCGACGAAGCGGAGCGTGCACACCAGCAAGTCGTCTGGCCGTCGCACTGCGATGCTGGACGGAAACACCAACGGCGGCTCGATAACGGGCCCCTCGCCGGCACCTGCACCCGGCTGTCCCGGCAGCTCACCGGAAGGAACTCCCGTGGGCGGGGCGGTTGGCGGCTGGCTGGGAGGGCAAGGCGGGTACGGCGGATAGGGGGCGAACGGCGGATAGGGAGCGTAAGGTGGGTAGGGTGGATAAGGTGGGAACGGAGGAGAGCCACCTCCACGGCGACGGAATTTACTCATTGTTTCCGCCTCAGTCCCACATTCGACCTCTGCTGCGGCGGAAACTCGCGACCACCGTTCTCTTGTCAACCCGACTTCGGTGACATCGAGGCCTACAGGGTGGCCGGGGCGAAGCACCTGTCATCATCGGCAGTGGGATCTGCGTTTCCCAAGGCGCGGCATCTCGGATCCCCAGAACTGCGTTCGACATGAATCGTCCCTCGTCAGTATGGGCATTAACTACTAGTTGCTTCCACCGCTCGCTGCGAAAAGTTATATTAGCACTTTCATCCGGTTCCTGTACAAGCAGCGGTCGAGCTGCGAACGTGCTGCAGCCACCTCATTACCCTCACCCACCTCCCCGCCGTTTCCGTCGTACACCCGAGTCAAAGCTCGAAATTTGTTCTATCCTACGGATAAAATCGGCTGCCGGCAGGTTCGCCATAACAAGTGTAAGGAGGTGCGCGAGTGTCCGAGAGAGAGCGGCCCTGGCTCAGAGAAGACATCTGGCGAGAAATACAGCATCTCCGGCGGGAGCTCGAACGGTTATGCTACCCGCGAGAGCGCGAGCGTTTGCCCGGACGCTTTCAGGACGATGATGATCACCTCCGGGAAGAGGTCGAGAGCCTGCGAAGGCAGTTAGGCCGACTCAGAGATGAGATAGAGGATACGCGGCGCCGCAGGTGCGGAGACGATGTCAACTGCGAAGAACGTGCCGGCGGAGGAGAGCTTCGGGAGGAGTTGGACCGCCTACGCGAGGAATTCGAAAGTCTCCAGCGCGAATTGCGCGAATGCCACGGCGACGCGCGCGACGCCAGTGAAACGGAGGTCCTGAAACGCGAACTGGCTGGCCTGCGGGACGAGGTCGAGGAATGGCGCGAAGCTCGCCACTCCACCGGCGAGAACCACGTGGCGTCCCTTCTGGAAGTCCTGCTGCATAAGATCGAGCACCTTCTGGGGTGCCGCCATTACGCGGAAGGCTGCAGTACACCGCCCTCTTCGCCCTATCCGCCATTCCCGCCTTATCCGCCATTCCCGCCTTATCCGCCGTTCCCGCCATACCCGCCGGCCGCACCGTATCCGTGCCCGGCGCCCCCCGCTCTAGGTCAGCCAATGACGTATCCCAGCCCGGGCCCTAGTAGTTCTTACAGTTCGAGCAGCAGTAGCCCATCGAGTTCGAGCAGCAGTAGCCCATCGAGTTCGAGCAGCAGCCGATCGAGCTCAAGCAGTCCATCCAGCTCAAGCAGCAGCCCGTCCCGCTCCAGCAGCAGTCCATCCAGCTCAAGCAGTAGCCCGTCGAGTTCCAGCAGCAGTCCATCCAGCTCAAGCAGCAGTCCGTCCAGCTCCAGCAGCAGCCCGTCGAGTTCCAGCAGCAGTCGATCGAGCTCAAGCAGTCCGTCTAGCTCAAGCAGCAGCCCGTCGAGTTCCAGCAGCAGTCGATCGAGCTCAAGCAGTCCGTCTAGCTCAAGCAGCAGCCGCTCAAGTTCGAGCAGCAGTAGCAGTATCAGACGAAGGCCCGCGCCTATAATTGGGCGATTGACGCGGGGTCACCCGCGACGGTAGCGGAATAGAGGTCTTTGAAACGCGAACGGGTGGCCTGCGGGACAACATCCCTGCGGCTGATGCCTTCACACGGGCCAAATTTGTTCTATGCTAGGAGAAAATCTGCTGCGGGCAGCGTCGCTATAAAGAAAGTATAAGGAGGTGCGCGAATGTCCGAGAGAGAGCGACTCAGAGAAGATATCTGGAGGGAAATACAGTGCCTCCGGCGGGAACTGCGCGAATTGCGCGGGGCCGCCCGGGACGCCGGCGGAATAGAGGCCCTGAGACGGGAACTGGCTAGCCTGCGGTACGAGATCGGTGCGTGTCGTGAAGCTCGCCGTTATAGGGGCGAGGAGCATGTAGCGTCCCTTCTGGAACTCCTGCTGCATAAGATCGAGCGCCTTCGGGAGTACCGCCACGACGCGGAATACTGCAGTGCGCCGCCCTGTCCTCCGTTCCCTCCCTACCCTCCGTTTCCACCCTACCCTCCGTTTCCACCTTTTCCGCCGTATCCGCCGTGTGCGCCATGTCCATGCCCGCATCCCGCCCCTCCATGTCCGCCAATGCCATGTCCGCCAATGCCATGTCCGCCAATGCCGAGCCCCAGCCCAAGCTCAACTAGTTCTTCCAGCTCGAGCAGCAGTCCCTCAAGTAGCAGCAGCTCGTCGAGCTGGAGTCAACCAACTACAAGGTGATTCTGGATTTTGTTGTTGAGGCCTTCAATGGTGCCCGTCGAGATCTCTCGTTTGCTCGAAACCAATTCGGGATTAGAGCTTCATCGGTTACGCGGTTCCGCAGCGCCTGAGAGCGCCAGTAGTCCGGGAAAGCGCCGGCCCGGATCGGGGATTGGCGATGCCCAAAAATAGCGGAAGGTCTTTTTCAAATCCCCGGCCAGGCGGCTGATGCCTTCGTGGACCCCTAGGTCACCGCTCACGCGCGGAGTCCACAAACGAACTCTGCCACAGAGGCAGATTTGTTCTATGCTAGGAGAAAATCGGCTGCCGGCAGGTTCGCTGGCGTAAGGAGGTGCGCGAATGTCCGAAAGAGAGCGGCCTTGGCCCAGAGAAGACATCTGGCGAGAAATACAGCATCTCCGGCGGGAGATCGGACGGTTATGCTGCGAGCGGGAACGCGAGCGATTGCCCAGACGCTTTCGCGACGATGATGATGAGCTCTGGGAAGAGGTCGAGAGCCTGCGGAGGCAGTTACACCGGGTCAAAGATCAGGTAAAGGATGCGCGTCATCGCAGGTGTGGAGACGATGACGACCGGGAAGAGCGTGCCGGAGGAGGAGAGCTTCGGGAGGAGTTGGACCGGCTGCGCGAGGAATTCGAGAATCTCCATCTGGAATTGCGCGAAGGGCACGGGGGCACCCGCGACGCCAGTGAAATGGAGGCCCTGAAACGCGAACTGGCCGGCTTGCGGAACGAGGTCGAGGAGTGGCGCGAAGATCGCCGCTCCGGCGGCGAGCAGCATGTGGAGTCCCTTCTGGAAATCCTGCTGCGTAGGATCGAGCACCTTTTGGAGTGGTGCCAGTACCCGGAACAATGCGGTACGTACGTGGAGAGCTGCGGTACGCCGCCCAGTCCGCCCTATCCTCCATTCCCGCCTTACCCTCCATTTCCGCCTTATCCGCCATTTCCGCCATACCCGCCGCCATGCCCGGCTCCCCCCGTTCCATGTGTGCCCGTGCCGTGCTCCAGCGCGAGCTCGAGTAGTCCTTACAGCTCGAGCAGCAGCAGCCCGTCGAGTTCGAGCAGTAGCTCGTCCAGCTCCGGCAGTAGCCGATCAAGCTCCAGCAGTAGCCGATCGAGCTCCAGCAGTAGTAGTCCCTCAAGCTCCAGCAGCAGCCTGTCGAGTTCAAGCAGTAGTCAATCGAGTTCCAGCAGTAGTCAATCGAGTTCGAGCAGCAGTCCGTCGAGTTCCAGTAGCAGCTCCTCAAGCTCTAGCAGCAGCCCGTCGAGTTCCAGCAGCAGTAGCAGTTCCAGCGGCACTGGGATAACGGAGCTAGTCGTCGCGTGCTTTAGCGACGCAACCCTCTACGTCAATGCGCTATTAGCTCCAGGTAACGTCTTTAACACTGACTTCACCCCATTTCTGACACAGGTATGGGATTTCGCAGACTTCGGTAAGACGATCCCTGCCAATCAATTAAACGCTCAAATATTGAGCAACACCAATGTGCGTACATATTCAAATCCCGCGAGTGACTCGACCTCGGGTGATATCGTGATCGAACTACCCTCTAAAAGCTGGAGTAAATACCTTTCAAAACTGACAGGACTACCGAAGGAGGTGCCGCCCCTGCCTGGACAAGACCCAACTATAACCGGGATTCATCATCAGATTCGCGACTTCATGTTCCTTGACGCGGCGGTGAACCGTATATTTAGCGGCAGCACTTTATTTAGCGGCACCCCATCCCCCCTTGTCGTGAATGGCGTCGTTTGCCAACTCAATAAGGTTACCTTGGGCCCTATCACAGCCAAAGAAGATCCTACCACTCCACAAGTAACTCAGGGAACCAGGTCGTTCACGACATCGGGTAAGTTGGTCGTGAACAAGACTACGGTCACCTCAAACGGGACCTTGGACTTCTTCCAAGACGATGTCCACATTACACTTCTGTTATATGAGCTGCAGGACCCAAGCAATGGGAACGCCGTCGTCATCGCGGAGCCGAATTGGTTCGGGGTTGCGGTTCCCGACGGCGTGACAGACTTCAGCAAACCCATCCTTTACTTCCACCCGACGCCGTTCCAGGTCGGCTCGACGAGCCCGCAGTATTCGGATGCTGATTACCCGAATAAGACGGCCTCGGATCCGGAGTCAGTCACTCCGGGCGCCAGAGATTGGCGAGAATTGTTCGCATACCTGGATCGCCTCGGCAACCAGTTGGCCGGCGCGATTCGGCAAGGCGCTAGCCCCAATCAGATCGTTATCATGCCATTTATGACAACCCGCACTGACACCACCGCGGGTCTCCTCATAAAGAACAACAATTGGTTGACCATCATCACCATGATCTTGCAGGATGTCAGCACAATCTCTTCTTCCAGCTCGAGCAGTAGTTGAGATAAGCTACTGGATGCCGATATACAGTTCTGTTGTCGCCTCGACACAACCGAGAGTGCTGTTGTCACTAACTGAGGTTTCGGCTTGATCCGACATGCTTTCGTCACCGTAACGGATTACCACTTTTTCCCGGGAACATTAGCAACGGTCGCGTCAGTGCGCGAATTTGCGCCAGACGCGGATATCTATGTCGTTCAGAATGATAAGCATCCGCTAAGCGCCCCGCAGGCCGCATGCTTCGAGCGAGTGGAACAGGTCCGGTTCCTGAATTCGTCAAGCTTCGCCAGCGACGGAAGGTTTATCAATGCCTGGGAACTGAAGGCATACGCAGTCTATGACTTATGTAGTGAATATCAAGTAATTATAGGAATCGACT
>Ga0209168_10001943_pt1 | contig 15474 bp, 12 predicted proteins | sample Coa_R1_FD_187156 | JGI IMG/M metagenome (GOLD analysis project Ga0209168, IMG submission 187156) | Surface soil microbial communities from Centralia Pennsylvania, which are recovering from an underground coalmine fire - Coalmine... | ecosystem: Environmental > Terrestrial > Soil > Unclassified ... | reverse complement strand
CGATGAAATTGTGAAGAGTTACGCGGCGCGGTACAACTTCATCGAGCTTTACCGGATTACCGAAGACCATCCGCGGAATTTCACCGCGCAAGTGAACGCCATAAATGCCGGGTTCCGCAAGGTGCTGGATCTGGATGTCGATTTTATCGGGAACCTGGATTCCGATATTACGCTCGATCCAACGTATTTCGAATTGCTCCTGAAAGAATTTGTAAAAGATCCAACCCTGGGATTGGCTGGTGGGGCGATTTATGAAGAACGGGAAGGAGTCTTCCAGACTCGGGGGGCGAATTCAGCTAACTCTGTCGCTCATGGAGTTCAATTATTTCGCAGTGAGTGCCTCCGAGCGCTCGGAGGATATACGCCGTTCACCTGGGGTGGTTCGGACACACACGCCGAGGTGAGGATGCGGATGCTCGGCAAGAGGGTGCAAAGTCTTCCTGGTTTTAAGGCCTACCACCACCGGCCAACCGGAAAAGGTTTTGGCTTCTCACGCTACCAGTTCCGCGGCGGCATGATGGATTATTACCTGGGAACGCATCCCCTCTTCGAAATGGCCCGGCTCATCAGGCGGATTCCCGGAAAACCTTTCGCAGTGGGCTCCATCGTCAGACTTGCCGGCTTCCTTTACGCCTATGTGAGCGGCCAGAAGCGCGAAGTATCGCCCGAATTTATGCGGTTTCTGAGAAAAGAACAGATGCAGCGGCTACTGGGCGCGTCGCCAACAGGCGAGCAGAGCACGGGAACGGCGGTTGGCAGAAGTTGAAGGATTTACCTGGCTAAATAAGTTTTTGAAGGGGTTCAAACTGGAAAATATAGAAAAAAGAGGATTCGAAAGAGTCCTGAAATTCCTGATTAGTCTGGCCGTTTATGGCTTTGACTCCGTTTGGGGAGTGATTCGCCTTCTGGCAGGTAAAAAGCGCCGCCCCGGTTGCGTCATCCTTTATTACCACGCGGTTCGCCCTGAAGAACGAGAACGCTTCGCGCGGCAGATGGATACGCTGGTTCGGTTGACGAAACCGGTCGGACTCGACGCGAAGTTGCCATTGGATGCCGGGCCTCGGTATTCCGCGGTTACGTTCGATGACGGATTTTTGAACGTCGTGGAGAACGCGCTTCCCGAGCTCCGCCAGAGAAATATTCCCGCTACAATTTTTGTTACTTCCGAAGGTCTGGGGACGGTCACTGCTTATTGGCCACCGGCGGCACAGTACGAGCGCAGCCAAAGAGTTCTCACTGCAGAAGAGCTTCGTGCTCTCCCCGAGGATTTAATCAGCCTAGGCTCTCATACGGCCACGCATCCGTACCTGCCTTCGCTGGAGCGGGATGACGCCTGGCGGGAGCTTTACGGTTCTCGCGTAAAGCTTGAGCAGCTGCTGGGACGCAGAGTTACGCTGTTCAGTTTCCCATTCGGGGGGTTCAACGAGCGGCTCGTTCAGTGGGCGCGGGAGGCGGGCTACCAGCGTGTTTTTACCACTCTTCCGTTCACTGCTTTTACAACAGCTGGAGATTTCGTTGCTGGACGAGTACCTGTGGAGCCTTCCATTCATCCCCTGGAGTTCCGTTTAAAGCTGCTCGGAGCGTATCGGTGGTTGCCATACGCATTCGTGGCTAAACGTGTCCTGCTTTCAGCTATTCGGATGAAGAGCTGGCAACGGCAGCAGCGCTACTCCATAGATAAGTCTTACGTTCCCCGAACTCCCCATAGATAGACGCCAACCCGCCTGTCCCGCTTAGCTGGCCACCCGCGGAAATCGAGGTAAACCCTACTCCGACAGCTAAACGGGCAGGACAAATTAGACACCGGTTTAAGTTTTTAGGCGTTTATTGGGCTATCCGCGCGTGTTAACTTGTTTGAATAGAAAACATCAGTTTAGTGTACAGCATATGGGTAAACCAATTGGTTTCAATTAGGCTATGGTGATTAACAAAGCGTATTACCTGCTGAAACCGATCCTACCTAAGTCCCTGCGGCGAGCCTTGCGACGATGGCGAGCGAAAAATAGGCGGCGTGATTTCGCAGATGTCTGGCCGATTGACGAAAAAGCCGGTGCCGTTCCACCAAGATGGCCCGGGTGGCCGGACGGTAAGCGCTTCGCGGTAGTGCTCACGCACGATGTCGAAGGGACAAAAGGGCTGGAGCGCGTTGAGCAGTTGAGGGCCTTGGAGGTGAAACACGGCTTCCGATCCTCCTTCAACTTCGTCCCTGAGGGAGAGTACCGCGTTCCTGACGTGCTGCGGCGGAAGCTACAACAGGCAGGCTTTGAGGTGGGTATCCACGGCCTGGAGCACGACGGGAAACTTTACGCTACCACGGCCTCCTTTGCTGCCAAAGCAGCTCGAATCCGGGAATATTTGAAAGATTGGGGTGCCTGCGGATTCCGATCTCCGCTGATGCAACACCGTCTGGCGTGGATCCACGAAATAGGCGCGGAATATGACGCGTCCACTTTTGATACAGATCCATTTGAACCGGAACCGGATGGAGTCGGCACGGTGTTTCCGTTTTGGGTGCCGTCACCAGACGACACAGGCTACGTGGAACTTCCGTATACACTCGTCCAGGACTATACGCTCTTCGTGGTTCTTCGCGAGACGGACATCAACATCTGGAAGAAAAAAATTGACTGGATCGTTGAGCGCGGGGGGATGGTGCTTTTAAACACGCATCCCGATTACATGCGCTTCGGAAACTTCGATAACGATAGAGATGAATATCCAGTCTCGTATTACGAAGAATTATTGTCCTATCTGCGCGAAAAGTATGAGGGCCAATTCTGGGCCGCGCTGCCCCGCGAAGTGTCCAGATATTATTGCGCGAGCCTTCCTGTCGCAGAGCGCAACACGCGCAGGAAAATATGCATGCTGGTGCACAGTAATTATGATACGGACAACCGGGTGCGGCGGTATGCGGAGACGCTGGCAAAACGCGGCGATCATGTAGACGTGATCGCGGTGAGTACGGGAGAGAACCAGCCGGCGATGGATACCATCAGCGGCGTCACCGTGTACCGGATCATGCATCGCAAATATGGCGAGCGATCGAAGTGGGAATTTGCCTTGCGCTTGTTGCGATTCCTGTATCTTTCGTCCAATTTTTTAACGCGGATGCACAAACGCCTGAAATACGATCTCGTTCACGTCCACAACATACCGGATTTTCTGGTGTTTGCCGCCTGGTACCCCAAACTGACGGGCGCAAAAATCATTCTGGACATCCACGATATCGTGCCGGAGTTTTTCAGCAGCAAATTCGGGAACGGCACTGCTAATCATTACTCGGTCGGGCTCGAACTCATCGAGAATAAATCGGCCAAGTTTGCCGATTACGTGATCGTCGCTAATCATTTGTGGTATGAAACTTTACTCAGCCGGTCGGTTTCCGCCGACAAATGTTCGGTCGTTCTAAACCACGTTGATCCGGCAATTTTTTACCGCCGCTCCGGCACCAGGAATGACGGGAAGTTCGTGATTATATTCCCGGGCAGTTTTCAGTGGCATCAGGGATTGGATATCGCGATAGAAGCTATTTCCAAATTAAGGGATAAGGCTCCGAATGCGGAGTTGCACCTGTACGGAAGCGGCGGCACGGAACCCGATCTGATCGCATTGGCGGGACGTCTCGGCCTGAATGGACAAGTGAAGTTTTGCGGTGGCCTGCCGCTTCATAAAATGCCGGATGTAATCGCGAATGCCGACCTGGGAGTGGTCCCTAAGCGGGCCGATTCATTTGGCGATCAGGCTTACAGCACGAAGATAATGGAATTCATGTCCCAAGGCGTGCCGGTGGTGGTATCGCGCACCAAGATTGACAGCTATTATTTCAATGAAGGTGAGGTTCATTTCTTTCCGTCAGGTGACAGCCAGGCATTGGCCGACGCTATTCTGGAGGTCATTCAAGACGAAGCACTCCGCAAAAACCTGGTTGCCAAAGGCTTGGAATACGCGCGACAGAACAGTTGGGATCAGAAGAAAAATGAATATTTGAAGCTCGTGGATTCATTGACGACGCAGTCGTTTAATAATCTCGACAAACAACACACCACCTAGTCTCCTCGTATCACCCCTCAAGACCGAGCCTCACCGCCATCGTAATTCCACATAAAACTCCGCGCTCAAGTAGCACAGGCTTCAGCCTGTGTGCCTTTCTGCGTGTGCAACGAATAAAAAATCACACACGCTGATCAGTTTGCGGAAAAAGTGTTCTTGTCTTCACTCCGAACGAAGTGAGGAATCCCTCTCGCTGGAAATGCTCAGAGAAAGAGGGATTCCTCGGCAGGCAGCGTGCCTCAGAATGACGAGCATTGAGTGCAAAACCACAGAGACTGAAGTGTGTGCTACTGCTCGTGTGGTAGGACCTAGACGAAACCCTGACGTCCTGTTGATTGTTGTAGCCCACGTCTCTTGCCCTGAGCGACTGCGATGGGTCAGACGCGGAGTTTTTCGCGCGATCGGCAAGAAAAGACTCGCCTCTGAAGAGGCGGGCTACAAGTTCGCTGCCAGCGGTCTTCGTCGCCCGGTCGATGCCGGTAAACCCTGGCAATTACTATATTCAGAACATTCAGAGCTGGTTTTCTCTGAAAGCGAAACTGGCGGGTTCCCGCAAATTCAAGCTTTGCGACAGGAACGCCAAAATAGCCTGAACGACTCTCGTTTGATCTCTGGGCTCGAGTTGGGGATACATGGGGAGTGAGAGAATCTCCGAAGCCGCCTTTTCGGAAACCGGGAAATCCCCTTGCGTGTATCCGAGATGCTTGTACGCGCGCTGCAAATGAAGCGCAACGGGATAGTGAATGCCGGTGTAAATTTTTTGTTCGGCCAGATATTTTTGGAGCCCTCCGCGGTCGAACACCCGGATAACATACAGGTGATAAACCGAGCGCGACCATTCGGGCTGGTAAGGAACGATGACGTCCTCGAACGATGAAAGCATATCGTCGTACCTGTGCGCGGCATCTTGCCGGCGGCGATTCCATTCGGCCAGATGTGGGAGCTTGACGCTCAGGATTGCCGCTTGAATGGCATCCAATCGGCCGTTGTAGCCTTCGATTTCATGGTGATATTTCTGGGATTGTCCGTGATCTCTCAAAACTTTGGCGCTTCGCGCAACTTTTTCGTCGTTGGTGGTAATCGCGCCGGCTTCACCGCAAGCGCCCAGGTTCTTGCCCGGGTAGAAGCTGAATGCGGCCGCGCGTCCCATGGAGCCGGCCTTGCGCCAGCGATTCTCTTTCTTCGAGAAATATTCGGCGCCGTGCGCCTGGCAGGCATCCTCTATAACGACGAGCCCAAATTGATCAGCGATCTCGAGGATAGGGTCCATATCCGCAGTCTGCCCGTAGAGGTGAACCGGGATCACGGCTGTCACGGGTTTGCCCAGCGTACGGTGGATATAACGGCCCGTACGGGTGTCGAGCACGCACTTGGTCTCCATGTACCGGCGCAAAACCGCGGGATCCATCGTATAGGTCCTGGCATCGACATCCACGAAGTCCGGAAGCGCCCCGGCTTGCGAAATCGCCTCCGTGGTGGCGATGAATGTGTGGGGAACGGTTACCACGATGTCTCCCGGCTGGACTCCGGCGCCCGTGAGCGCAAAGCGCAAGGCGTCCGTGCCGCTGCTGACTCCAACGCAGTGTTTGGCGTCGCAAAACTGGGCGAAATCACGTTCGAATCCCTCGACAGCGGGCCCGCCAATGAATGCAGCGGATCGAATGGCTGTGGTAAAAGCAGATACGAGCTCATCCTGGAGTTCAACATGAGGTGTAACGAGATCGACAAATGGAATAGGGCGGTTCACGGTCATTCCTGGGTCCTCGCTTTCGAAGGTACGGGTCGCAAAATTTTTGCGGGATTGCCGGCAACAATGACGTTAGGCGGTACGTCACGAGTCACAACACTGCCGGCGCCCACGATAGAGTTTTCACCAACGATCACTTTGGAAAGAACGGTAGCTCCCGAGCCAATGGACGCGCCGCGCTTGATGACCGTAGCCTCGACGTGCCAATCGCTCTCGGTTTGCAGTTCTCCCTCCGGCGTGGTCGCGCGCGGATAGGAATCATTGATGAATGTCACGCCGTGACCGATGAAAACGTTGTCTTCGATGGCCACGCCTTCGCAAACGAACGTGTGGCTGGAGATCTTGCAGCGCCGGCCCACCTTGGCATTTTTCTGAATTTCTACGAAGGCCCCGATTTTCGTTTCGTCGCCGATTTCACATCCATATAAGTTAATGAACTTGGAAAGCCGAACGCCCTGTCCCAGTTTCACATCCGGCGCAATGGAGCAAAATTCGTTCACAGACGCACCAACTCTCCTCTGCGCTTGATGGAACAGTCGGCCGCTTCCAGCATCCGGACGACGCGCAAACCGGCTTCTCCATCATTGAACGGCGTTTTGCTGTTCATAATGCAGTCAGCGAAGTAATCCAGTTCGACGCGCAGGGCCTCCAGTTGTTCGATCTGCGGCGCCCACATATCACCGGACCTGTAATTCACCAGTAGTTCATGGACTTTTTCGCCGGAAGCGATATTGACTCCCCGGTCGTAGACGCGAATCTTTTCGTCAGCAACCAGGTCGTTCCAAACCAGCATTTTTTTCTGACCGCCAATCAGCGTCGTGCGAATCTTGACCGGAGAAAGCCAATTGACGTTGATGTGCGCAATCACACTGTTCGGAAAATAGACGGTCATGAAAGCAACGTCTTCAACACCGTTCAAATGCTTTTGTCCCGTGGCGACGATGGCTTCCGGATCGCCTTTGATCAAATGGTCCATGATCGAGAGGTCGTGCGGAGCCAGATCCCATATAACGCTCACATCATGTTGAAAGAGGCCCAGGTTCACCCGCAACGAATCGTAATAATACAAATCACCCAGGGTGCCGCTGTCGTTCAGCTCGCGGATTTTTCGCACCGCCCCCGTGAACAAAAACGTGTGGTCCACCATGATTGTCAGATTCTTGCGTGCGGCGAGATCGATGAGTTCAGATGCCTGATCGGAGGACGATGCGAAAGGTTTTTCGACGAATACGTGTTTTCCGTGTTCCAGCGCGGATTTGGCGAGTTCGTAGTGAGTCCAGACAGGAGTAATCACAGCTACTGCATCAATCTCCGGTGATTTGAGAATATCGCAGGGATCGTTCGTTACCTGGATAGCGGGATAGTTGCGTTTGGCACGCGCCAAAGCATCAGGATTCTTGTCACAGAGCATTTCGACGCGAGTGTGAGTCTGCCCGTGAAAATTACGGACGATGTTGGGTCCCCAGTATCCGTAACCGATAACTCCGACTTTAATCATAGCTCTCCCGCAGCGAACTCTTAGAATTGTGGTTACTAACACGAGCGATCCGCCCACAAGCAATGCCAGGAGGGTTCATCACCCTTGTAGGTCCACTCCTGGTTAACGAAACCATCCTGACTGCGGGAAAAGATTCAGGAAGATTCAAAACCGTTCCAGAATTAGACCGGCATTTACTCATGCGGTTACTTCGTCTAACACACCCTCAGAAATGCATTCGTCTGACACCTTGTATTCGGGTTGAATGGGAATAACGTTTGACCGGTGAATCTCAAGTGCGACCGACCGACGAAGCAACGTGACCGAAACTACGATCCGGTGGCCGCCTTTGTGCCCGATCAATATTCCTTCCAAACCTTCCAAGGCATGTTCTGCGATTCTTACTCGTTGTCCGCATTCCAGATAAGGCCAGGGCTCAGCCGGCACTCCTGACAAAACCAGGTTCCGGATGGCGGATATCTCCGAATGCGGAACTGCGGTCGGCGTCCTGCCGTTTCCAACCACTCCTACAACTCCGGGAGTCACCAGAATGGGCAGTCTTTTCTGCACGTCGAATTGAGCAAACAAGTATCCCGGGAAGAGCGGGGCGTCAACTTCCCTGGATCGGCCTCGCCACGGTCTCTCCGCCACGTACGTAGGAAGGAAAATCTCATACCCCTTCCCAGCCAATAAGGTGGCAGCCATTTGTTCCCGACGCACCCTGGTTTGAATTGCGTACCACATCTGGGAACTCCGCGGGGCAGAGGTGCTCCCGTCCAAGTCTTCAAGCTTCAGGTGATCCGAGACTAAGCTACCGCCGTTAAATTGCACAAAGGTCAAAGTGCAATCAGTCTGCCAAAGGAAGTTCTGTGGCATGGTACTTCTGGGCAACCGGTTGGCACGCAACATATTAAAAGGACGCCATTTAGCCAGGCCAGTTTCAACTTGGGCTGTTCCAAAATGTTCAGACTGACGGAAATTGTAGAGAGAGAGAAAACTTGTTCCATCATGTGCCATAACCTTTCCAGTGGTTGGGCTCGACCAGCCTTTTTTGACTTTTGGGCTCTTTATTGATTCTAGAGGGTTTAGTTTGCCTCTAGTTTGGTGAAGACCCGACGCACGAGCGCCTGAACACGAGACTTCTCCTCTCGCCCCTGCTCATACCCTATTCTGTAAATTGTGATTGCAGCCTAGCTAATACGAAACGAATAGCCTACTTGTGGCGGTTGGACTGACCGAGACCGTAACCAGAATATTGGTAATACGAACCGGACGCTGGAGAATCATCAGTGCTGTTGAGTACGATTCCCACGATATTTGCATCTTGCAATTGCTGGCAGGCCTTCTGAGATACCGCTGCGGGTGTAGTCCCCGCCCGCACGACGAAGAGCACGGCATCACACATCGTTGCCAGAACGACAGCATCCGACACCGGGAGAACTGGCGGGGAGTCCAGTATTACCCAATCGAAAAGACCAGAAACCCGCGCTAACAGTTGCTTTAGCACTCCGTTAGAAATCAATTCTGCCGGATGGGTGACATGTGATCCCGCTTGGATAAAATAAAGCTCTTCCTCTAAACCTTTTTGCATAACTTCCAATTCGGTTCGCCCACCCTGCAGGTATTCCGCAAGTCCAGGTCCGGGAGGAACGCCAAGGACGTGATGCAGCCGCGGGGCCCGCATGTCCGAATCGACCAACAGGACACGGCAGCCATGTTGGCGAACCAAAGCTTGTGCCAGATTCGCTGCAACGAAGGTCTTGCCCTCCGCGGGAGTGGAGCTGGTGATCAGGAGGGTGTTTATTGGCTTCGTCTCGCGAATTCTGTAAAGCCTGGAACGCAGGGTGCGAAACTGTTCGGCTCCTGACGGAAAATCCTTGGGGCTCGAAAATACAAGGGAATTAGGATCAAGATTCCATGTGCTCGTGATGCATTTGGCTCGCAATTCTGCCAGCTGGAGAACTCCGGAATCCAGGTGTGGGATCGAATCCGGAGCCACAGTGGGGGGCAGTACCACCGCCTCGTCCCTGGTGGCGATCTGGACCGCGTGTCGCGACTCGACTAAGCCGGACGGCTCCTCTAATTTCCGGTCGCCCCGGCTCGCCGATCGATCTTGCTCCGCTTTTTTCAGCGCTTCGTGAATCCGGCTCATGAAATTCCTTTGAACATCGAAACGATTTGCCCCATTTCGGGCTTAAGCAGTTCCTGTACGAGCTGGCCTGTCCGGCTTCAGAACAGATACATGTTTCGTCGCCGGCTTCTTCGTATCGTATTTAATCGCGGGAATAGAGACCAGAACCGGCAGGCGCAGCGCGATTTCGACGTCACGTTCGGACCGCATGGAAGTGTCCTGTGTTTCCAATAAGAGCGTGAGAGCGAGGCCCAGGGCAAGTCCTCCGGCAAACCCACCGCCGGCAAAGATGGGCAGCTTCGGAAAAGTAGGCTGGTCGGAATAATTCGCGGGATCCAGAACTCGGAAATGCTCGGCCTGCTCACTCTCCTCGAGGCCCTGCGACATCGTAGATTGATCGTGTTTCTTGAGCAGATCATTGTAAAAATCCAGCGCAGTCTGATGGTCGCGGGTTATCAGCTTATATTCCTGTTCGACCGCTGGGCTGGATTGCACGCGGCTTTGGTACAGATTGATTTGCTTTTGAATGTCTTCCTGCTGTTGCGTTCGCTCTTTAATCACCTGGGTATACTGGTGAATTTGACCACGCAACTGCTGAATCTGAGCGGGCTCAGCCGTGACTCGCGGAGTTTTGTCAGGCGGCGCATTTTTTTGCTGCAGCTCGCTGTCCGCAATTTTCTGCTTCAATGAAGCAATATCGGCCTTGGCCTTGATTACATCCGGATGGTCGTTGGTGTATTTAGATTGAAGCGCAACGAGCTGTGTTTGCAGCGCGGTAAGTTGCTGGTCAAACGTTTCGGGACTGAGTCCAGATTGAGATGCTTGCCAGGCCGCCAATTGCTGGGACAATACTGACTCGGCGAAGCTCTTATCCTGCTGTGCGCGGCTCAGTGCCTGCGTGGAAGCTTCCAGCTGCGACGTAAGCCCCGCCAACAAATTCAAATTCGTTTGATTCTGGTCCGGAAGCGAGCCAAGATAGCGTCGCTGGAATGCTGCCAACCTGGCGTCCTGTTCGTCTAGCTTGGCTTTCGCCTCCGCGAGCTGCTTTCCCAGAAATTCCGTGGTGTTGGTGACTTCGCCTTTGCGAAGTTGCAGGTTCTCGGACAGGAACATCGAAGTAATCTTGGCGCAAATCTGCTGAGCGGAATGAGGATCGTCAAAAACGACGCTGATGGTGAATCCGGGAAGGTTTTGCGCTCTGGTCTCCGCCATGGCCTGAATCGGCGTAATAGTGATGGTGTGCCGGAGCCTGTCCACGAGCTCCTCCATCGATACGTGATCGATGTCCTTGGCATAAAGACCAAGCTCCTTGATTACCGGCTCGAGCCGGGATCGGCTCAGAATTTGCTGCTGCATCGCCGCCAATCGTTGATTGGTGTTATCGGAATCGAGGGTTGGTACGAGTTGCGGAGAAACCGCGGGTTGCTGGACCAGAACCAGAGTCTGCGACGTGAAGCGTTTCGGCAAAATATGTGCCACGACGAATCCTGTTACGCCGCCGAACACCGTCAACAAGACGATCAGAGACCATCTTCGGCGGAGAATGGCAATCACGTCCCTAGCGTTGATGTCTTGTCGAAGCATACGTGTTCACTCTCAATCCTTGCACGGCCCGGCGTAATTTAATATCCGGCACATTCAAGACTCAAACTCAGCCTCAGCGCGTAAAACTAGCTGAGGATACCCACTAATATTACACCTCTAGCTAACAGATCAGTACTGAGCAATTTGACGCCCGTCACGCCGGTTGTCCTAAGTCGTTATTGATGTTCAGGCTCCAGGGCGCAGCCTGGAGGCCGCTGCCAAATACCGTCTGGAAGTTTCCAAGCCCGTTCCACTTTTTGGAAAACAGTTTCCAAATGTAAGCTATTGAAAATAAAAGCATATGTAGGCACTCGTAGTTTAGATCAAGAATCTGCGGACTGGCCGCGATTGATTACAAGCCGTGAAGGTCTTTAGTAGGCGCCATCGCCACCCAGGACGGCTCGAGGAGTGGAGAGCAAAATTTTGAGATCGAGCCACAACGACCAGTTCTGGCAATAGCGAAGGTCCAAGCGCACCATCTCGTCAAATCGCGTCCGGCTTCGGCCGCTCACCTGCCACAAACCGGTAACTCCGGGTTTGACGTCCAAAATTCTGCGGCGATGCCATATATCGTATATTTCAAACTCATAAGGAACCGGGGGGCGAGGTCCAACCAAGGACATTTCTCCGCGCAAAACATTCCAGAACTGAGGAAGCTCGTCCAGGCTGGTTTTCCTGAGGAATCGCCCGACCGTTGTCACTCGCGGGTCATTTACAATTTTGTAGACGGGCTGATGCGATCCATTTCCGTTGCGGTACCCTTCGTTTCCGGAAATGAATTGCTTGATATATTCCTGATGAATCTTGGGATCGTTATTTGTGTACATTGTACGGAACTTCAGACATTTGAAGCGGGCGCCAAATCGTCCCAGGCGCTCCTGCTCAAAAATCACAGGACCCTTGGAGGTCAGCTTTATGATCGCCGCAATTGCAGCGAGCAAGGGTGAAAGCGCCAATATAAGAGCGGCCGAACCAGCAATGTCCATCATTCGTTTGATGACTAGAGGAATCTTCTTATGTGAAGATTTTGGACTGAGATCCGGATAGAGCTTGGCATCTGCCGTCCAACCGGTTTCATTCTTATCCCAAGTTTCCGGAAAAATATGGAAAGAAGTCGCGATTTTGGCGGCTCTTTCTTTTCCCATGTGCTGGACGAGGGTATTCTCAAACTTGGCTCGGAGAATTTCTGTGATCGGGCGGTCCGGTCCGGCGTTCACTTCGGTAAATATGACTCCCAGAATGGCACCTTGTCGGTACCAGCCGATCAGGTCAGTCTCCCGTTTAGAAGCAATAACGACGTCGACCGCTTCCCTCAAGAGTCCTGCCGCCGATCCATTTTCCAGATGCGCATCCATCAACATTAAGACGAATAACTTCCGGGAACGCTCTGCCCGCTTGCGTTCAAGCGTCAACAGCGAATGAAATACATCCTGCGAAAGAGCGGAATCAGCTTGCGATCTGGCCGCTTCGACTCTATGAGAGGATCTCGCGTCCGCAGTGCGTTCCGATCCGCCCCCACGCATAGGTTCTACCCTTGCAAATCCCTCGGTCATCAGGTACTCCCTGCCAGAATTGCCGGTTAATTTGTGTCTCTCAACGATGGAACATCCCATTCACTTTCGCGAGCTTAACTCTCGCGAACGCATGCTGCGGGCATGCGACTGGTGAGATCATGTCAACAGTAAGTGAGCAATCGTGGGGCCAGAAGATTTTGCGATGAAGCTAGGGTTGCTAACCGCGAAACTCCTTAGTATCCAACTGAATACAAATGGCTTGCTCGATGAAAGGAACCTTTCGTGACAGCCGGGATGCTCTTCGCCGACGTAGATGTGAAAAATATTGTCCTTTTTGTACTTAGTTTGTTCTGCAGGCAAAACAGTACTTCGCTTAAGCGATAGGTCCGATTGTTCGGATTCTTATGTGCGAGTGAACTTCCGACGCAGCACTTTTCATTTTAATTCCACGGCAAAATCCATCCATCGTCGGTTACTAGATGCGTGAGCACTGCGCTGAAGTTTCGCGGACTTCCAAAAAAGCGGCGCCCGGATTTGTCCAACTCTGTGCTTACCTTCCAGCGTGCGACTCGCGCGCATCGAAAATATTGGACGCGAGAGGCATTCTTGTGGGTATGATTGCGCAATCAGCTGGACAAAAGTCCCAGGGATAATCAGGAAGGCAAATTCGAGGAGGACGCCATGCAGTACGCCACCGAAGAAAACCTGACCGATCTTGCCCTGAAGCGTTGGGAAGGGTGCCACTCGCCGCGGCTGCGTGAAATTATGCAGTCGCTCGTGAAGCATCTGCACGAATTTGTCCGCGAGGTCGAGCCGAAGGAGAACGAGTGGCTGATGGCTGTGAACTGGCTCGAGAAGACTGGCCAACTGTCTTCGGAAAAAAGGCATGAATTTATACTTTTATCTGACGTACTCGGCATCAGCATGCTGGTCGACGGCATCAATCATCGCTTTCCCACCGGCGCGACGCCGTCCACGGTCATGGGACCGTTTCATATCGAAGGCTCACCTGAGTTGCCGATGGGCACAGACCTGGCAGCGGGCCTGGCAGGAACACCTTGCTTCGTCCTCGGCACTGTCCGCGATCTCAACGGGAGACCGATCGCCGGAGCGAAGCTCGATGTGTGGCAAGCTGACGCCGATGGCATGTATGAGTCTCAGTTGGGCGCGGACGAGCCGCTGTTGCGCGCTATTTTCCGCACAGGTGCCGATGGAAAATACTTGATACGCACGATTGCTCCGCCGGGCTATTCCATTCCCATGGACGGAACGGTCGGCGACCTGATGAGAGCGACGGATATTTCACATTTCAGGCCCGCACATATTCATTTCTACATTTCCGCTCCGGGATACCAGCCCCTCATTACGCACCTGTTCAAAAAAGACGCTCGTTACATCGACTCGGATGTCGTTTTCGGCGTGAAGGAAGAACTCATAGCCGAATTCAAGCTGCAACCGGGTGGAAAAACTCCTGCGGGAGAAGATTCGTCCAAACCATTTTATGTCGTGAACTACGATTTTACGTTGAGCAAGTAACCCCGGGAACGCCAATCTCCCGATTGGCGTCTCCGCAAACCGCCAATCGGGAGATTGGCGTTCCCGGGCTCCTCCCTGGAGTGCTTTCTATTCGCTGCGCTGTTGCATTTTTTTGACGCGACTTTTTTTGGCGCGACCAGCTCGAGCCACAAGATTGATTCGGCCAAACTCTCCTGTCTTGATACAATTCACGGGCAGCCGGATGGCCTTGTGAACGTTTCGAATTTTGCCGATAGGTGTTTTCGCGGGAGAGATCTGCATGTCCAAATCCATGTGGGCGGTGATCGTCGTGTTGTGCGCTGCCGCGGTTATCCCGGCATTCACGCGCGTACCGCAAACCCCGCCCCCGGCGGCTAGTGCGCCAGATCCCAAGCTGATCGAAGACCTGGTTTATGCCAACCGTATTTTGTACGACCAGGGAGTGGTCGATGCTTTCGGACACGTCAGCGCGCGCGACGATAAAGATCCCAATCGTTTTCTTTTGGCGCGCAGCGTTGCGCCCGCTCTCGTCACCAAGAGCGATATTCTCGAATTCGATAGAAATGGCGAGCCGATCGATGCGCGCGGACGTGCCGTGTATTTGGAGCGCTTCATCCACGCCGCGATCTATCGCGCGCGGCCGGACGTGAAAGCGATTGTCCATAGCCATTCGCCTGCGGTCATCCCGTTCGGCGTTACCGGAACGATTTTGCGTCCTATCTATCACATGAGCGCATTTCTGGGCGCGGGCGCGCCTGTCTTCGAGATCCGCAATGACGCAGGCATGACCAACATGTTGATCACCAATAATAAGTTGGGTGACGCGCTGGCCAAATCGCTCGGCGACGGAACGGTTGTGCTGATGCGCGGCCACGGATCGGTGGCCGTGGGCGATTCAATTCTGCAAGTGGTGCATCGCGCGATCTACACGGAAGTGAACGCGCGGCTTCAAGCAGAGGCGGCCAGGCTCGGGCCCATCAATTTCTTAACACCAGAAGAAGCGGCAAAGGCCGATGCGCAAACTGACTCCATGGCTTCGATTTCGCGGCCGTGGGAGCTTTGGAAATCCCGCATCGGAAAAGTCGAATAGCAATCATCCAGGAAAAAGGAGATGGTCCAAATTCAGATGAAAACTTTCAAGATAGCGGTAATTCCAGGAGATGGCATTGGAAAAGAAGTAGTACCGGAAGGAGTGCGCGTGCTGGAAGCGGCTGGACGCCGCTTCGATTTGAAATTTTCGTGGAAGAATTTTGATTGGAGCTGCGAGACGTACGTCAAGTCTGGAAAAATGATGCCCGACGACGGCATCCAGCAACTAGAAAGCGGAGGCTTCGACGCGATCCTGCTCGGCCCCGTAGGCGATCCGCGCATTCCCGACTACATCACGCTCTGGGGCCTCCTGCTTGCCATTCGGCAAGCCTTCGACCAATACGTCAACCTTCGGCCGATGCGTCTG
>Ga0209168_10001942_pt1 | contig 15475 bp, 18 predicted proteins | sample Coa_R1_FD_187156 | JGI IMG/M metagenome (GOLD analysis project Ga0209168, IMG submission 187156) | Surface soil microbial communities from Centralia Pennsylvania, which are recovering from an underground coalmine fire - Coalmine... | ecosystem: Environmental > Terrestrial > Soil > Unclassified ... | reverse complement strand
GCATCGGCCTTGCTCTCGCGCCGTTCCAGCGCTTCGAGCAGGACCGCTTTTTTGTTCGCGCGCTCGCTCAGTGATTTGAGCCGCTGATATTTCTTCGCGCGCCCTTTGCGATCGAGATGCTGGCCGTGCAGCTGCGGCTTGCGGCGGCTGCGAGCAGCTTTGCGCGGCGTGCGGTTTGGACGCTGGGGCGCAGTTGTCGAACGCGCGGGCAATTCGTCCGCTGGGACGGCTGCGGCATCGGTTTCTGGGATCCCGGTTGCGTTACGCATGCGAGCTCTGCACGTCGGGCGAAAAGTACAGACCACGCTCCTGTAGGCTCCGCGGAGCCCACAAGACGCGATCCTTCAAAAACCGCCTGTCCTGTTAGCATCGGCCGGCAGCCTCCATGGAAGGAGCCGGCGCGAACGCTGGCCTTACACCCCGCCGACCGTTTTCCTATACTATCTAATGTAAGTGAGGCTGCTCATACCGGCTTTCCAACCAGCCGGTCCAGCTGGGATAGGGGTGCGTGAAGCAGCCTTGAGAACCGAACCCTGGGGTGAGAAGCGAACCATTGCGCCCAATGCGACGTTTCTAAGAGTGGAAGTTGGTTGAACCCATGCACAGACGCTTACGAACAAGCTTGATTTCGCCTGCCCTCGCCGTTCTGCTCGTGATTGCGGCGACCGTGGGCGGTTGGGCCAATGGAAGCCCGGGTCCGCAAGCGTCCGCAACCGCGGAAGGCGGCACCGCTGACGCCATCATCGATCGTCTCTTGCATCGCAATCCCGGATTGCGATCCTATTCCGCTCAAACCCGCATCGACGTACGCCAGGTAAATTTTCCCTATCTTCATCCCGTCTTGCAAGGCACGGAATACTACACGAGCCCCGGCGTGGCGGTGTTTGATTTTCCGCATGCCCCCGGTTATTTGAAAGGTCTCACCAAAGTCGAGTCAACCGCGTATTCGGTCAATCGCTGGCAGCGCTGTTACGACATCGGAGTCAGCGATCAATCGTCGCAAGCCATCCTGCATATGGTGCCAAAAATCCGGGGTGAGGTGTCGGATGTCTATGTGACGGTTAGCAAGCCCGATTACGAACTGGCACACATCGAATGGTTCTATCACAATCCCGGAGACCACGTCGCCTTGTGGCAGACCTACAGCAACGTTCAGGGCTACAGCGTGGTGACGGCGCAGCAATCCGATATCACGCTGCATCATATCCGCGCGAAGGGTTCGTCGAGTTTTTGGGATTTCCAATTCAACTTGCCGGTGCCGACGCCGACACCAACGCCTTCAGACCCGCTGCACCAGTGTGATAACTAAGGACTAAAAGCTCGCGGACTCGTGCAGCATCGTGAGCTGCCCTTCCGACTGCTCGTTTTCGTCATTGCGCGTCAAGGCTGAGATAACGATCGAGGCCGATGCGGCGGCGAGCGCGATTCCCAAGATCCATTTCATGGTGTTCATCCCTCATAGTGGATGACCACTCATCGCATCGATTTGTGACATCTCGGCTAGCCGTAGAGCAGTGCGCGGGCGCGGGCTTCGAAGAAGTCGGGATCGGGCTCCCACAGGTCCGCCAGCTCGGGCGACTGATCCTCAATGGCCTCCATCAAGTCGGAGCGCCCCAGCAGCTTCTCGATGAGGCGGTATTCCCATACCTGCGGATAAAGCGAGCGCAGCGTCTGGATGAGGCCCAAACCTAAGGCCGCGGGCGAAAACGCCTGGCGGTCGTCGACCAGGAAACGAACGCCGCTGCAGCGCTCGCGATAGTAACGATGACCGGCATCTTGGGGCGTAAACGTCACCGGCTCGGTGCGCAGCGCCGGCAACGCCAGCGCGTTGAGCGCGTTGCTCACCTGGACGCCATCCATCCATGGAGCCCCGAAGACGTGAAACGGGTCGGGCGTGCCGCGACCCACTGAGACGTTGCTTCCCTCGATGAGCCCGACGCCCGGAAACAACAGCGCTGCGGTTTCATCACGGATATTCGGAGACGGATTGACCCAGGGCTGAGCTGTATCGCTGAACCACAACATACGCTGCCAGCCCTGCATGCCGACCACGTGGAGATCCGCGTTGATGCCGCGCTCCACGTTGAAGAGGCGCGCCAGCTCGCCGAGCGTCATGCCGTGACGCAGCGGCAGTTCGTGATAGGCGACCAGCGATTCGTGCTCGGCGTCGCTGCAGGGGCCTTCTACCTCGGAACCACCGACCGGGTTAGGGCGATCCAGCACGTAGACGGCCACCTCGCTCTGGGCGCACGCTTCCAGCAGCCAACCCAAAGTCGTGATGTAAGTGTAGAAACGGCAGCCCACGTCTTGCAAGTCGTAGAGCACGGCATCCAGTCCGTGCAGTTGCTCAGGCGCCGGCCGAAGACGGTCGCCATACAGGCTGTGGACCTGCAAACCGGTGCGCTCGTCGCGGCTGTCGCCGATTCGCATGTCGGCTTTGCCATCCAAGCCATGCTCGGGCGAGAAGATTTTGGTGAGGAAGACATCCTTGCAGGCCGCCAGCAGATCGATGCTGCGTTTGCCACGCAAGTTCAGGCTGGATTGATTCGCGACCAAAGCGACGCGCTGATCGCGAAGGATAGAAAAGTTGTCTCGTTCGAGGACGTCGATGCCGTTTTGGACGGCGTTGGGAGCCTCGCGTGCCGCGAGATTTCGCATGCCGCAGGTTTGTTGCAGGGCGGCACGCCGGCCTTCCGAACTGCACCAACCCCTACAAATGCCGGAGGTGTGACGTGGACATTGGCAAGCCGGTCCGGACGCTGCGCAGCATCGATCTTGGAACGCACGGCAAAGTCGAAAAAGGCGCCGTCGGCATCCTTGAGAGCATGAACAATGGCCCCTACATGCCCTTTCTGGTACGCTTTCCCCAGGGTACCTTCGCGTTCGAAGATGGCGAACTGGAGGATGCCGAAACGGAAAAACAAGGCTAGGTCTGGCCCCACCGCCGCCGAACGTACAAGCAATCTGAAAAGCGGCTGAAAGCGACAAAGAGCAAGCGCAGGCTGCTCATTTGGCGCCTGGCGAACCATCACACATGAGAGTCTTACTTGTCGAAGATGACCCCAGCTTATCATCTTCATTACGCCGTGCGCTCGAAGCGCAAAAATTTGCCGTGACTGCCGTGGGTGATGGGGATCATGGCTTAAACGAACTGTGCGGCAACGATTATCAGCTCGCGATCCTGGACGTGCTCTTGCCCAAACGCGACGGTCTCTCGATCTGCGCCGAGGCGCGCAAGCAAGGCGTGTCCACTCCCATTCTCATGCTGACTGCACGCAACGCCGTGACCGATCGCGTGACCGGCTTGAATAGCGGCGCAGACGACTACCTGCCTAAGCCGTTCGCGTTTCCCGAGCTCTTGGCGCGCATTCACGCATTGCTGCGCCGGCCGCAAAACGAAGTTCGTCCGCGGGTCGTTGCGGCCGGCAAGCTCGCGATCGACGTGCTGCGTCATCAAGCCAGCTGCGAAGGCCGCGTGATGCACCTCACGCGCACCGAGTACCGCTTGCTGTTGTACTTGATGGAAAACGCCGGCATCGTGCTCACCAAAGATGCCATCTTGGACCGGCTGTGGGGTGGCGAGCATGGGGGTAACAGCAACATCCTGGAAGTGTACGTGAAGATGCTGCGCCGCAAGATCAAGGAAGCTGCCGGCGAGCCTGTCATTCGCACCGTGCGCGGCGTGGGGTATACCATCGACAAACCATGATACGTGAGAACCGGGTCATGCACAACATCGGCGCACCACGGGTGCGCCTGGCGTTGGCATACGCCGGCATCCTCTTCTTGTTGTTGGTCGCGTTCTCAATCGTCGTCTACGTCTTGTTGTCGATGGTCGTGATGCAAGACGTCGAACCATATCGCGACGAGCCCGGCGTCGTCCTGGCGGCGCAAAACATGCTCAAGGTGTACGTGCTGCGCTTGGCCGTGGTCGACGCGGTCGGATTGCTGCTGATCGTCGTGGCCTCTTTCCTACTTGCAAAGACCACATTGCGGCCCTTGGAACGGGCCATCGCGTTGCAGCGCCAGTTCACGAACGACGCTTCGCACGACTTGCGCACGCCGCTGGCGGTGATCCGCACGGAAACGTCGGCGGCGCTGCACGAACAACCCACCTCGCTCGCGGGCTACGCGCAGACGATGCAGATCATCGACCAGCAAGCGCAGCGCATGGAACGGCTTATCGATCAACTCTTGACGCTCTCGCACTTGGACGCCGACAGCGCCTTGGATCGTGAACCCACCGATCTGACCGTGGTGGTCAATGGCGTCGTGCGCGAGCTGCAGCCGCTTGCCAACGCGCGTTCCATCGAAGTCAAAATGGAGCGCGCCGAGAGCGCGGTCGTCATGGGCGACGAACTCAAGCTGTCACAGCTCGTCGGCAACCTGCTTGACAACGCCATCAAGTACAGTCCCAAGGAAACGAAGGTCAACGTCTCGGTCTGGCAGGCGCGCGACAGCGCTTTCGTTGCCATCTCGGACCAGGGCACCGGCATCGCCGCTCAAGACGTCGAGAGCATCTTTCTGCGCCACAAGAAAACCAACGGCGCCGCGACCAACGGCCAGAGCATACACGGCTTGGGGCTCCCGCTATGCCGCTGGATCGCACGCGCGCACGGCGGCGACGTCGTCGTGGAAAGCCAACAGGGGCAGGGCAGCACGTTCACCGTTCAACTTCCCGCCATGAAGGCGTGAAGGGAGAAAAAGTAATGAAGACTCGCGCGGCGCGTCTCACTTTCAAGATTTTTCGCTTTGCCATGTTGGGCGGAGCCCTGGCGCTGCTGACCTTCGCGGTGCAGCACCGCGCGGTTCCGGCGCAAGCCTCCGTTCCGGGTGCGCTCGAGATCGCCGACCACGCGTTGACGATACCTGCGGCTGTGGAAGACGAAGGACCGTATCGTCTGATCGATCCGGTTGGCCCGGGCGGCCTCACGCGCGACGCGGCCATCGGTGAGGTGGTAGCCAGCACGATGCAAGGCGGCAACTACGGCGACCATCAGTACTATAGCCAGTACGGACCACAGATCTACGCACCGCCGGCGAGCGGGCCGCACGGCGGTTACAATGGCGGCCCCCACGGCGGCGGCTGGGGAGGTCACCGATGAAGCTCGCAAAACCGGTCTTCTTGGCTGCGCTGCTGCTGGGCTTTGCCAGCACCTACGCCGGTGTAGCCTCAGCCGACGGCTTCTTTCATCGCCTGCGCGTTGACTCGCTGATGAGCGACGGCATCACGCTCTACCACAGCGGCGATTACAAAGAGTCACTGGGCAAGTTCGATGCCGCCCTTTCGTTGAGCAGCGACAACGTCGAAGCGCGCTACGATCGCGGCTTGGACCTCTACGCCATGGGCCGCTACGATGACGCGGCTATGGAATTCCGCGCGTGTCTCAAGCAGCAACCCGACTTCATGCCGGCGCTGTTCAATCTGGGCGTGACCGAACTCGCGCTCAACGACTCCGACGCTGCACGCTCGATCTTCTTGCAGATCATCAACGATCACCCCAATTCGGTGCGCGCGCATTTCGATATGGGACTTTCCAAGTTCTTGTCGGGCCAGCCCGATCAGGCTGCGCGGGAATTCGCCGTGGCTTCTCTGCTGCATCCGCAATACGTGCAGGCGCACTACGACCGGGCGCTGGCGGAATACCGCACTGGTAACCTGGTCGCCGCGGATTCCGAAGCGGGCGAAGCGCTCAAGCTCAACAACTCGTACGCCAAGGCCTACTTCTTGCGTGGCGCCATTCGCCTGCGGCAGGGAAACAGCGCAGCCGCAAAAGGCCAGTTCGAGACTGCCGCTCGCGTCGCATCCGATCCGGTCCTGAAGTCGCTCTGCACCCAGATACTAGCGCAAATCGGAGCGTAGACACGAGGTCCGCAGCCCGCTACCTGCCTCAAAGACTTTCACTGAAGAGCCTGCGCGAGGCGGCCTCCCATTGCCGCGGGTGCGACCTCTACAAGCACGCCAGCCGGACAGTCTTCGGGGAAGGCAAAGCACGCGCTAAAGCGATGCTCGTCGGCGAAGAGCCGGGCGACGTCGAAGACAAAGCGGGCCACCCCTTCGTCGGGCCGGCCGGTGTGCTGTTACGCAAGGCGATGCACCACGCACGCCTTCCCGAACGCGACGTCTACTTCACAAACGCGGTGAAGCATTTCAAGTTCGTGTGGCGCGGCAAGCGCAGAATTCACGCCAAGCCCAAGCGCATCGAAGTGCAGGCCTGCCGGCCGTGGCTGGAGGCGGAGATGCGCTGCGTGCGACCGCACGTCGTCGTAGCGCTGGGAGCAACTGCTGCGCAAGCACTGCTGGGATCGAGCTTCCGGCTGACCCAGCACCGGGGCGAGTTCGTTTCTTCAGAATTCGCCGAACATGTGCTGGCGACCGTGCATCCGGCCGCGATCTTGCGCACGCCTGACAGCAAAGCGCGGCGCGAAGGCCTCGCCGCATTCGTGCGCGATCTCAAGCTCGTCGCGAAAAAAATCGGCACGCGCTAGGGTCCTTCTATTCCCAACAGGCAGCCTCTTCAGGTGTGATGCGCATCCCGGTAACGGCTCTGCGTTGGTGCTACGATGTCCATATGTCGTCCAAAGCCTTGCGTGAGCGCGCACGCGCGTTCACACTCATCGAGCTGATGGTCGTGGTCGCGGTGATCGCGATCTTGGCCGCCATTCTCATCCCCAATTTCCTGCACGCGCGCTCCGCCGCGCTGGTTTCCGCGTGCGAGGAGAACGAGAAACATATCGCCACCGCCATGGAAGAGTACGCGATAGACCATGGCGGCTTATATCCGAGTGCGGCGCAATTGACAAAACCCTACCTCACGGCGCTCCCGCGCGATCCTGCTGGCGGGCGCTATACCATTGTCAACCGGCCCGGCCCATATGGAGCATTCGAACTCATTGGTGGCGGCAAGCACGATTCGAGCGTCATGCGAGGCTTGACACGTCTCGGTACGACGCAGCGTTGCGTCCGCTGCACGACGGTTCTCTACTATCAAAATCGCGGCATCACCGCGCGCTAAAGACCGAGCGAAACGAAACGGCGGGAGCGAACTCCCGCCGTTTCTTATTGGTGAACAATGGTAGCGTGCGCTGCACGAGTTGAATGAATTAATTCAATGATTGCAGTTTCAACGACTTGCGCAAAACCGACAATGTCGGAGAAGAAATAAGAGCGATGTAGTAGGCATGCAGTTCGCGCGCGTTGAGCGTCGTGTGGACGAAATCCGGTTTCGGCCAGCGTTTCGGCGCCGGCGCGTCGTTGCGGACTTCTCGTTTTTCGAACGGGCCGATGTTCCGCACGGCTAGCACCTCCCTCCGGCTATACCGCCAAGCGGTAGACCGGTCAATACAATAACGTATTGGCCGTTAGATTGGTGCTTCGCCGCCGCGCGCTTCAGGATGAGTTTTCGATTAAGGACGATGCCGATCAAACGCCGCTTCGTCGAAATACCAGTCTGGTAAAGTCATCGGAAAGCTGAAGTCGGAAAAATAGTATTCATAGTGGCCGCTGTCAGAAATAAAGCCGAAACGTCCCTGACCGTCGGCCGTCGCCTGTTTCACCATCCAGTACAGTCCCACAGGCGCAAACTCCACATCCGCGATCGCGCGACCGCTGAGCGGTCCAACCGCCCCCAGCGCATCGGCGTGGGCTCTCCAAACTTGAAACGATTGCGTGTCGACCCAGAGGTCCTTCCAAGGGTGCCGGTTTTCGTCGCGCACAGCTCGCAAGGTGAGATGATAGACCTGGTGGCCTTGAAAGTCTTCCAGGCCCGCAAAGGACACGACGTAATAGCGATCGCCATGAACCGCCTCGTGACTGAGCAGCGGCGGCGGAGTGGACGCGAGACCGGGTGGCGGCGTTCCAACCGGCGCCGGCGGCGGCGAGACCGGCGACGGCGTCGCGTACAGCAAAATGTTGTTGTCCGGCGCCGAGGGGAACGGATAGCCGAAAAATGTTTCGGGTCTGCCACGCCTGCCTGGCGACGTGCTTTGCATCAAGCCTTTGCCGTCGGTGCGATACCAGACGTGGTAGGTGTACTCATGCCGGCGGCCATGGTGCACGAAAATCTCGTGCATCGTATAGACTATATAAGGAGGATCGAGGTTCTGGCGCAGCGCGTCTTCCGTGCGGCCCAAGATCTCGTCCGGCGTCAGCGACTCGAGCGGGCGGGGCGTGGGCGACGCTTTCGGTCGGGGCGTCGGGGAGGCTGCCGCTCGGGGACTGGGGGATGCCCCGGCCGCTAACCGCGGCGCGCCTTCAGCGAGCGGTCCCGCGACCAGAGCAAGCGCGATCACCACGGCGAGAGGCACGAACCTGAAGAACTTCATAAACAGGAAACGGATTCGAGCTTGTGATGGTTTAGCCCACTCGCGCAAAAGATGGGATTCGGCCCAAGGCTGGTGAAAAGCGCCACCCGGTTATGTAAGGCGTTCGTACCGTGCGCCTGTCTCATTTGAAGGTTGATGATGGCTAGAAACACGCTCTTTGCTAGCATGGGCACGGCGTTGGTTTTCGCAGTCACGCTGGCTGCGTGCGGCGGCGGCGGTGGCGGGTCGTACGGCGGCCCCGGACCCAATCCATCGCCCTCGGTGGGCGCGAGCCCGTCGGCCACCCCGTCTACGAGCCCGTCGCCGACTCCGTCGTCCACCTCCGCGCATCCCGCGGCGGACGGAGACACCTTTGCGTTCACCGGCACGCGCTCGCAAACGATCCAGCGTTTTCGACCGACACCGACGCCGCCAACTCAGGTGCTGAACGCCAGCGTGACACAAAACGATACGGTGCACACCGGCCGGACGTTTCACGCTACCGCAGCGACCGACTTCCAAGCGACGGAGGTCGATACGGGAACGAACCAAGCGCTGACGGTGAACTCCGACAACTACGTGCAAGTGCCGGCAAGCACCGGAAACCTTATCAGCCTCGGATTTCATTCAGTCGACAGCAACGGCGCGACGGTCGATCAAAACCTCATCGGTCAGAACGTCATCCTCGACATGATTCCTGAGACCATGGGCGCGTTGTGGAACAACAACGCTGCGGAGACGCTTGTGGCGACCGATCCGGACGGCACATCGATCACGCTCAATACGAACGCAAACGGATCGTATACGGAATCCATCGCCGATCCGGTGATCGGCACGACGACGGCCACCCAAAACTCCGACGGGAGCGGTACGCTTGATTCGCCGTCGATCGCATTCTTCGGCACCGGAACCGGAACGCACATCGCGATCTCGGCGGTGAGCGCCAATACTATCAACTTGACCGTTAGCTCTGTGGGAGCGCCGCCGCCTTCGCCCGCACCGGTCGTGTTCAACCTCACGGCGTGGTATCCGCAATCGCCGACGCTTGCTTCCGACCAGTTCACGGACATGGGCACAAGCGCCATGCCCGCAAGCTGCGACGCTGCCGCCTTCGGCGCGACCGGCGTTCACTTGCACGAGGTCAAGACGCGCCTGGATACGGTGTTCGGCGCACAGGAGAACGAAACGGTCGATACCTGGGTTGTGCCAGGTTTTGGACCGGCTTGCATTCAGACGAGCGACGTCACGAAGCAGTATTATGACTTCACGGGGCAGTCATTTTTCTTCAACGATATCATCGCCTCGACACCTGCTCAGACGACGACGCTCGCCGAGATGATCGGACTACAAGCGGCGACTATTCACGCATCCGCGCGCCATCCGGCTTCGTCCGCGCGCCTTGCAAGCCAATCGGCCGCTTTGCGATTCGCTTTCGTCCAGGACCGCTTCGAGCGGCAGCGCGCGGTCTTGCGGTTACGGCAAGCACATGGTTTGCGCAGCTTTCTCACCAAGCGAGGAATCCGGTTATGAAGCGCCTCTTGATCGCCCTCATCGCGTTGGTCTTGAGCGCACCGTGTGCGGCTCTGGCGGTGCCGCGGTTTGATCCGCCGGAGCGCACCTTGCCGGTCGTTCAGCGCGGACCCCTCGTGCCCGGCCCGACGACTTTCTCCGCTCCGATTCCTTACGGCGGCGAGGTGTTGAGCGGCGCACGATTCGTGGGCTTAGCGCGTTTGGGTACCGTGCACGTCGACGTCTTGATGCAGATGCGGGATGAAGCGGGATTGCTCCGCTACGCGCAGCTCGTCAGCGATCCGCATTCGCTCTATTACCGGAACTTCTTGACGCCGCAACAGATCGGCGACTTTTTTGGCGCGCCTCGCTCCGAATATACGCGCGCCATCCAATACTTTTGGTCGCAAGGCCTGTCGGTTCGCTACTGGACGCAGCGCGAGGGTCTCGCGGTCATCGGTACGCAAGCGCAGATGGAGCGGACCTTCCATACGAGGTTCGGTGTCTACACCAAGAACGGCGTGACCTTTTACGCCCCGATGTCGGCCCCGCGGTTGGCCACGCCGCTTGCGATTCGCGGTCTGGGCGGCATCGAAACCTACCATCTGGCGTTGATGCGACGGCATTTCGTCTACGGCATCGCCCCGCATCCGATGGGCGAGTTCGGCCCCGGTTTTCTGCTCGGCAATTCTCCCTTCGACCTGGCCGCAGCGTTCGATTACACCGGCGCCTATAACATCAACGGCAGTTGCTGCAGGGGCGACGGGGTGACGATCGGCATCGTCGGCACCGGACCCATCTTCACGAACGCGAACGGCACGCAAGGAGACGCGGTGATGTACCGCAGTCTCTTCAATGTGAGTGGAACGGGCACGGTCAAGCAGAAAAATGGCACGATCGCCGCACCATGGATGAGCACGGGCGTTCAACCCCCGCCGCCGGTGACGGGACCATGCGGCGGATCGCTGCCCGGCTGCAATCCGGAAGACTCCGAAGCGCAGCTCGACACCGAGCAGACGAACTCGCTCGCGCCAAATGCGCAAGTGCTCTTCTATCTCACCTACAACCCTAACGAGTGTTTTTCGGGCGGCACTTGTCCGCCCGGCGCCGGCACGCCGCAAATCGGTCTGGCGGAAAGTGACGACGAGCTGGAACAGATCGCCAACGATAACGTCGCCGACGTCGTGTCCGGCAGTTATGGAAGCGGAGAGAAAGACTTCGCGGGCAACAGCGGCGGCTTGCTCAACGCGAACGGTACCGGCTTTGAGCCGAGCCTTTTCGCGACGCTCGCGGCGCAGGGCATCTCGGTCTTCTTCTCCACCGGCGACAGCGGCGCCGAAGAATGCCAGCCCGACGGCGGCGGCAACGCGGAATTACTTTGCGTCGCCTACCCGGCAGACGATCCCAACGTGGTAGCGGTGGGCGGCACGACCACGCCCATCGCCTCCAACGGCCAACTCAGCGGAATCATCACCGTGTGGGGGAAGCAAACGCAAAGCGGCGCGACGGGCGGCGGCTTCTCGTCAGTCTATGCGCGTCCAGCATTCCAGCCTGCCGGTTCGTTCTGTGCCGACAACGGCATGTGCGATAGCACCCATCGGCTGCAGCCCGACCTTGCCCTGAACGCCGACCCGAACACCGGTGTCTCCATTTTGCTGAATAGCGGCCCCGGTATGGGTGGCACGCAAGTCGGATCCATCGGCGGCACGAGCGCGGCCGCTCCGGGCATGGCCGCGATGTGGGCGCTGGTCGTGGAGGCCTGCAAGCAAACCGTGGGCTGCGCGCACGGTCCCTCGGGTCACGCCTACCGCTTCGGCAATCCGCGCCCGCTCTTGTACGGCTTGAGCGCCGCGAACCGGCAGGCCGCGTTCTTTGATGTCGTGTTCGGCAACAACGCCGTCTTCCAAAGCGGCAGCAACACCGTGTTCGATCCCGGCTTCAATGCCGGACCCGGCTTCGATCTGAGCTCAGGCTTCGGAGCACCGTTCGCCCGCAACCTCATCAAGGCAGTCGTCGGACTTTAAGGCGATCCGCGGTGCGCGAGCGATCTCGCGCACTTGCGTTACGGTTTCACGTTGGGATTGCGGTCGGCGAACGCTCCGTTGGGATTGGGCACGAGCCAGAATCCTAAATCCCAGGATTTGGGATGGACGTACGTCCATTGCAGCTTCGCGTTGGCCGGCAGCAGCTTGGCGGCCCGCAACTCCGCTGCTGTGAGCGTGTTGCCGTGCATCCCGGGCAGCATCTTATAGCCCTTCCATTTGATCGTACCATCGGGCAATTGGTAGCCGTAATGGATGTGCGGGTCGATCGTCGTCCAGCGGCTCGCAGCGACCGGATACACGTCCTGGCCGGGCGGCTTGGGATACGCGCTTACCAGGTATTGATAGTCGAGGCCGACGAGTTTGCCGTTCTTGTCGTACCACAAGAAGTTTGGCTGCAGCTTCGACGGGCTCCAGGCGTTGTTGAAATAGATGATCGTGCCATCGGGTTCGAGCCTGGTGGTGCGATAGTAGCCCGCCTTGAGCGCGGCCTGGTCGGTAGGATATTTCGCCTGCAGTTGGCGCGCGACGGCGCCGACGAACGCTGCTTCTGCCGCAGTTGGTTTGGGCGGCATGGTCGCCGTCGCCGATGGCATGCTCGCCGCATGCGCGGGGTTGCCAGTGTAAAAAGCGGTGCACACGGCCAGAACAGCGCCGATGCGCCACGGGCGCATGTGGGTCAAAGAGTCAATTTTCACTGTCTGCTCCTCCAAGGAAACCCCTGTGCTGCCGGACCCCCGCGTTTACCTGCAAGCCCTGCGCTTACCACGTGCGCATGCCGGGCGCACCGAACGTGTGCATGCTCAGTAAGTCGTGAATGGGGCCGGCGTAAGCGAGCAGCGCCAGGACGATTGCGGCCAAACCCCAGCTGCCGATGCGATCCATGAACGCCGGCGTCTGGGCTGCGTGCTCATCGACCGCTGCGAACACGATGGCCTGCGATTCGTCGCGCTCCGTGAACAACGTACCGAAGGCGACGAGTGCGAACATGATGATGCTCAAGAACAAGATGCCGCCGCCGATGGCAGCCCAGTGCATTTCACCCATCCACGCGTTCGCCGCCGCGGTCCCTACGTAGGTCACGTCGTCAGTGCGACGCGGCGATCCCAGGATGCCGGCCCAATGCATCGCAGTCGACATGATGGCCATGCCGACGAACCACGAGTAGGTTTGCGCGAGCGCGAGTTTGGGGGCCCACAACCGGCGGCCGGTGAGACGCGGTATCAACCAATAGGCCGTCCCCACGAAGGTAAGCGCCACCGGCCCTCCCACCGTGATATGGAAATGCCCGACGATCCACATCGTGTTGTGGACGATCGCATCCATGCTATACGACGCGTTGACGATGCCCCCGAAGCCACCGAAAATGAACAGGATCATTCCCAAAGCGGGCCCGCTGAACGCCGGGTTGCTCCAGGGCAGCGAACGGATCGTCGACCAAAAGCCTTTGATGCCTCTTGCTTGCGCGCTCACTTCAAAGGAGGCAAAAATCACAAACGCGGTCATGATCGAGGGAACGACCACGCCGTAGGTGTTCATCGTGTGCAGCCACTTCCAGCCGGCGGCGATGCCCGGCTCCAGAAATTCGTGATGGATGCCGACCGGTGTCGACAAGATGAGCAGCAGCAAGAATGCCAAGCGCGTGAGCGAGTCGCTGAAGACCTTCCCGCCGTAGTGCAAGGGGACGATGTTGTACCAGATCAGATACGCTCCCATGATCCAGAAATAGACGAGCGGGTGGCCGAAGTACCAGAACAGCATGCGCGTCATCATGACGTTGATGGTCGGGGTCCACCCGAGCGACCAGGGGATCAAAAAGAACAGCATTTCGATGGCAACGCCGATGGTCGCGATGAACCACATGACGAAGGTGCACAGCGAGCCGTGCACCACGAGCGGAAGCCGTTCGCCGCGGTGGGTGCGCCAGAACCAGGCGGCGTTGAGCGCTATGTCGAGCGCCACTAGCCAGGTGCCGATCACCAAGGCGGTCGTGCCGATGTAAAAGGCGGGGTGCGCCTTTAAGGGTGCATAAAAGGTGTACAGCACCGTCGCGTTGCCGTTGAGGATCGTGTACGCGGCGGCGACGGTTCCGAGCACCATCAACCACCAGGCAGCCCAGCCTAAGCCCAGCGCGCGCTCGCGGGGGATGGCGCGGTATGTAAGCAGCGTTGCCAAACCGCAAATGAAAAACGTCGTGAACACGATTGCCATCAACACGCCGTGGGCAGTCAACATGCGGTAGTAATCGAACCAGACGGGCGCCGACGCCCAATGCGCCCGCGAAAGTGCCTGCAGGAACCCAAAGACCGCACCGATCATGAGCGCCACGGTCGAAAAATAAAGATGCGCGAGAACGAGCACGTTCTCGCGTTTGACTTGTACGGCGAGCATCATTTCACCTCAACCGAGCCATACATATAATGATGGCCCGTGCCGCAATACTCGTTGCACAACAAGAGGTAGCTGCCCGGCGTCCGGAAGACGTGTGTGGCCGAGCTGACCCAGCCGGGGACGACCATCATGTTCACCGCCGTGTTGGCGATGAAAAAACCGTGCACCACATCGGGGCTGGTCGTGTAAAACGTGACCCGAGAGCCGGCGGGCACGGTGATGCTGGGCGGATCAAACGCGAAGATATGCGCGATAATGTACGCCTCGTATGTCTTGGGACCGACTTGCCGCAGCCCGGGATGATCGAACGGCGGGGTTTGCGCCACCTTGGTAGGATCGATCGTCTGCACGTGGCTCGGAGGAATCATGTTCTCCGACACTGCTGCGGCTCCGATGATGATCAAGAAGACGATCAGCATCCCGATGCCAAAGCCGATCCAGATCTTTTCTGCTCTGTGCATCGGGCGCTTACCAGCGGGTCGCCGTTAGATGGAACATCAGGAACCACCCCACGACGATGATGACCCCAAGGATAATGACGAACGTAACGGTTGCCGGTAAAGCAGGCTCGCGCGGCCGTTCTTCAGACTGCATACTCTCAGTATATATGCTCCGCGCTCATCTTCGCAAGAAATCCACTAAAAGTCACCTGTGCTCCGCGGCGTATGTCGGACTGGATCGCGCGGTGCGGCCCTCGATACGGTTCGACGGCTGGCGCGTGACAGATCAGAACCGGGCTGTCGGCCCGGCGCAAAATGCCTTCCGCAACGCTTCCTAGGAAAGCGCGTGAAATACCGGTGCGGCCGTGACTGCCGGCGACAATCAGGTCCGCCTTCGCTTGGTGTGCTGCTTGTATCACCGAATGGACGCACTCGTCCTCAAGCAACTCGCCCTTGCAAGTGACTCCTGCTGCCTGCGCCTTTTCCGTCGCTTGATCGAGGACCGATTTGCTTGCTGCGCAGGCGGCGTCGATCGCCTGCGTCGGACGGAGGCGACCTGTCGACTGGTACCAGATTTTTGTGAACATTATCGTTCACCTCAGGACTAGGATAGCCTGAGGCTGCCAAGACGGTAGTAACCGGGGATGAAGGAAGCGCGTCATGGCGTTCACAGCTCCTTCACATGCGCGGAAGTGCTCCCAAAGACAGACCGCGAAGCCCTCCGAGAATGTCACTTGTAGCGGACAAGTTTCCGCCCACACCCCAGCAGCTCGAGATCATCCGCCAGCG
>Ga0209168_10001941_pt1 | contig 15484 bp, 17 predicted proteins | sample Coa_R1_FD_187156 | JGI IMG/M metagenome (GOLD analysis project Ga0209168, IMG submission 187156) | Surface soil microbial communities from Centralia Pennsylvania, which are recovering from an underground coalmine fire - Coalmine... | ecosystem: Environmental > Terrestrial > Soil > Unclassified ... | reverse complement strand
GATCCGCTCACGCCCGCCGCGGCCGAAGGCCTAGGCCAATCCAACACCGCGGCCGAAGGCCTAGGCCAATCCCACACCGACCACGACTGGCCCGAGCCGCTGGACGGGCGCCCGGACGGGGCGCCGTGGACCCGCTCCGGCCCGGCCGGTCCCGCCGCTGAGCAGCTCGAGCTGCCCTGGACCGAACGCGGCGTGGTGGTCTGCGGCGACGGCGACTATGACGCGGCGGCCCTGGTAGAGCTGGCCGGGCAGGCCGGCTGGCCGGTCCTCGCCGAGCCGTCGTCCGGCGCCAGGTACGGCGCGAACGCGCTGCCCGCCTACCAGTACCTGCTCGCGACCCCGGAGTTCATGGCGGCGCACCGGCCTGACGTCCTGGTGTCGGCGGGCCGGCCGGGGCTGTCCCGCCCGCAGTCGGCCCTGCTGGCCGCGCCCGCCGCCCGGCACGTGGTCATCGCGCAGAGCCCGGGACGCTGGGCCGACCCGCAGCGGGCCGCCACCGACGTGACCGCCGGGATCCGGCTGCGCGGCGCGGCGGGGGAGAGGACCCGGTGGCTCGATGAATGGCGGCGGGCCGACGACGCGGCCCGGCGCGCGGTCGACGCCGTCCTGGACGCCGGCGATCGCCTGACCGAGCCCCGGCTGGCCCGGGATCTGCTGCTCGGCCTCCCCGAGCACGCACTCTTGTGGGCCGCAAGCAGCATGCCCGTTCGGGATATCGATTTTCATGCCGTAGCCCGCGCCGACGTCCGCGTCCTGGCCAACCGGGGCACCAGCGGCATCGACGGCACCGTGTCGGCGGCGATCGGGGCCGCGCTGGCCCACGCCGGCCCGGCCTTCGCCCTGATCGGGGACCTGGCCTTCCTGCACGACGCGCCCGGCCTGGCGCTGGGTCCGAGCGAGCCCCGGCCCGACCTGTGCCTGATCGTGGTCAACAACGACGGCGGCGGCATTTTCTCCACCCTCGAGCAGGCCGCGTTCACCGGGTCGTTCGAGCGGTTGTTCGGTACGCCGCACGGCGCGAGCCTGGACCACGTGGCCGCCGCGTTCGGCCTGCCCTACCAGCGGCTGGACCAGCCTGAGGACCTGGGCAAGGCGCTGGCGGGTACGGGCCTGCGGATCGTGGAGGCGCAGACCAACCGCGCGGCCGGAGCCGCGCTTCGGGCCAGACTCCGCGCCGCGGCCGCCGAGGCCATCCGGGGGATGTAGCAGTAGTGCAGCGCTCAGGCCAGCGCGGCACGCCCGGCCATCTTTCGCTAGCCGAGGTAGCCGCTTGGGTAAGGAACAAGCTGGCTGCCGCACGCGTGGGAGCCGGGAAGCCCGATCCCGTCCTGCGCCTCAGCGTCCTTGGTACACCATGCATCGACCGCGCGATAGGCGTCATTACCTATTTGGTAGGTAAATGAGACGCTTCTCTTGAACTGGTTTGCGGAAATTCTCTGTGGCGGCCCGACGACGGGATCATCGGCTCCCAGCTGCAACTGCGTGGGCGGCGCGGGTTCGACGGATGGGGCGAGGTTAACGCCGAAGTACACGTACCAGGGTTTCGACATCTCCGCGTTCAACGCCTGCGGCGGCACAGAAACGATGTACGTCGCAGTCAAGTGACAGACCGGGCGGAGGCAATTCTGCGAATATGTTGTCGTCCCAGTGGCGATAACGTAGATCGTGCTGGTCGCCGAGGTGGCCAGCGGCGTCGTCGAGGTACTGCTTCGAAAGACCTCCACCGCGTAGCGTGTGGCTAGGGTCGGCGTCACCTTGAACACGTACATGGTGGTCCGGCCAGCCGGGTCCAGGGTGAGTGAACCGGCTGGAGCGGGCGCGCTGGTGTAGGGGAACTGCTGGGCGAACAGCCGGGCGACCTCCCCGCTGACGGCGCCGGTGATTTCGCCGCTGACCTGGGCACTCGAGTCCTTGCCTCCGTGGTAGACCACGTAGACATCGCTGGACACCGGAGGCAGGCCGGAGGTGGCGGTGACCGGGATGCTCACAGGCGGGCCTGGATGCCGCGCCGCCGCTGGATGGTTCGGGGCGCTGGGCCGGTGCGGAGAGCCGCTGGTCACGGCCAGGGCCACGCCCGCAGCAGCCACTGCGGCCACGACCGCGATGATGAGGGCCAAGCGGAGACGCCCGAGGTGCTCAAGATGCCGGAGATGCTTGGTGTGTCGGAGATGCCAGAGGTGGCGCGATTCCCGGGAATCCTTGGGCTGACGGGACAGGCTGACCTTCTGCACGGCGCTGCCGTTGACCGTCGGCGCGGAACCGGACGGCCACAGCGCCGCGAGCAGCAGCGCCGCTCTGCTTAGGTGGGACCGACCGCGGTCCTCCCAGTCCTGGCCGTACGCGCCCCAGGCGGCCGTGCGGAGGCTGGTGACGAAGGCCGCGGCGTTGGCGGGCCGGCCCTCGGGGTCCTTCGCCAGCCCGGCGGTCATCAGCGGCCGCAGCGGCCCGGGCACCGGGTCCAGCGGCACCGGCTCGTACAGATGCTGGTAAAGCAGCCGTTGATCGGAGTCGCCGGTGAACGGCGGATGGCCGGTCAGGCACTCATAGAAGGTCGCCGTGGCCGCGTACACATCCCCGGCCGGGCTGGCCGGGGCTCCGCTGAACTGCTCGGGCGGCGCATACGACAGCGTGCCCATCGGAAGCGGCCGGTCCCCGGCCCGCGCCGCGATGCCGAAGTCGGTCAGCTTGCTGCCTCCCTGCCCGTTGACCAGCACGTTCTCCGGCTTGTAGTCCCGGTGCACCACCCCGCGCGCATGCGCCGCGGCCAGGCCCAGGAGCGAGCCATGCAACACCACCAGCGCCGCCTCCGCCGTGGTCTGGCCCTGACCAGACAAGATCTCTCGCAACGACACCCCGTCGACCAGTTCCATCACGATTGCGGCACCGGCCGGTGATTCGACGTATTCATACAGCCGGACGACATTGCGGTCATCCAGCGAGGCCAGCACCGTCGCCTCCGCGCGGAAGGTCGTGACGAAGGCCGGGTCTTCCAGCAGGGTCCGGTGCAGGTACTTGATCGCCACCATGGTGCCCGAGACGTCGTGCCGGGCTAGCACCACACGACCGAACGCGCCCGAGCCGAGCTCCCTCACCCCGGCGTACCCGGGAACAGTCCACTCTGGCCCCTCAGCCGGCACGCCCGGGCTTGGGGGCTCTCCGTCATCGAATACCAGCCCCATCGAATCCCCCACTATCACCTGGCGACCCTGAAATATCACCGGCCGAGGAAATCCCTGACCAGGAAACATTCACCTGCCCACATCCGGGCACGGGAAACCTCCCAGCCTGACGAGATCAAGAATGAAGTGCGTGCCAGACCACGTCGACACCCCGAATATTACGGTCAGGCAATTCGATCCCTTTGGATACGCGGCGTTACCGGCAGGGGCCGGCATTCTCATGTCGAGTTTCCAGCCGCGCCGGAGCCCGCCAGCCTGGCCACATCTAACCAACCACGAACTCGCAGACCTGCAGATTTCCGCGCTCGGCAGGCACAGCGCCGCATACGCGTAATGCCCCGCGGCAGCGCGGCACCCCGTGCACCCCTCCTTGGTCACCCGGCACTGATCGTGTTTACCCTTCGACGGTCATGCGTACGGTCAGCACCGCAAGCTGTTTTTATTACCGCGATTCCGGATTGGCCTCATCTCTTGGGCTTTCTTTTGCGATTTTGGTTGTCAAGTAGCTTGTGGTGAAAACTTGTTGTCAGGCAGCTTCGGGGCGCGGAAAACCTCGCACAGCCGGCCGGCCTCGGTGTCCAGGCCGCGGCTTCGGCCTCGAGGGCGGCGGTGAGGTCGCAACGCGTCGCCGGTGCGTGATAATTGGCAGTGCCATGACGCTTACCCAGCTGAACGCGTTCGTCCTGGTGGCCCGGCTCGGCTCGGTGACCGCCGCCGCCAACGCGCTCGGCGTCAGCGAATCGGCCGTCTCCCAGGCCCTATCGGCGCTCCGCCTGCACCTGGGAGATCAGCTGGTCACCCGCGGGCCGGTCGGCATGACCCTGACCGCGGGCGGATCGCGGCTGCTCGCCACCGCGTCGCAGATCGTCGTGCTCGGCGCCGAGGCGCACGCCGCGGTCCGCGCCGCGCAGGGCGCGCCCGAGCAGCTGCGCGTGGTGTCGAGCTCGACGATCGCCGAGTTCGTGATCAGCCCGCTGACCGAGGCGTTCACCAAGCGGTTCGCCGGCTCGGTCGAGGTCACGGCGGGCGTCGCCGCGACCAAGGAGATGCCCGTCCTGATCGCCAACCGGCTGGCCGACGTGGCCATCGGCGCCGACCCGCGCACGATGCCTGACGACCCGGCCCTGACCCTGGTCACCGAGCCGATCTTCCGGTACCGGCTCGTGGTGGTGACGGCCGGCCAGCCGCGGCTGCGCGGCGGCCCCCGTCAGTGGCTGTGGTTCGTGGACCCGTCCGGCACCGATCCGGACAGCGAGATCGGCCAGTTGCTGGCCGGCCTGGGCATCCCGGAGAGCCAGATCCGGGTGTTCCCCAACCAGACCGCGGCCTGGGCCGCGGCCGCCGACGGGACCGGGGTCGCACCCGCGGTCGAGCACCTGGTCGCGCACCAGCTGCGCCGCGGCGAGCTGTCCCGGGTCGAGCAGCCCGGCTGCCGGGTGGAGGCCTGCTGGCACGTCACCCTGCTCGAACGCCAGCACCAGAGCACGGCGTCCAGCTCGTTCCGCCGGTACCTGACCACGCCGGAGGCCATGCACCTGATGCGCGCGCCGGCCGGCGGGGTCCCGCCGTCCCGCTTCCGGCCGCCGGTCTACGTCACGATCTGGAGCTAAGCCCAGCTCAGACGCCCGGAAACGGCACCCTTAAGCAAGAGCTTATTCGGCCATTGCGGGCCGGTACGGCCCAGCGGATCATGTTGACGGTCACGACTGGCGGCCACCGTCAGCATTGTCCAGTGCCGGGAGTATTCAGTATGCGCATTGAATCCGACGGCCACAGCCGCGGTAACCCGCGGCTTTACGAGCTGATCGAGCACGCTCCCAAGACCGGGAAGAGCCCGACCGTCTGGGCCTGGCCCGAGCTGATCGACTACCTCAAGGTGGCAGGCCAGCCGGTCGCGGGACCCTGGCCGCCGCATCAGGAGCCACGGCCGGACCCGGATTACGAGTCGCTCCCGACGGCCGTGCCCGACCCGGAATCCGAGCCGTAGGCCGGCCCACCCACTGCGACACCTGGAGGATCTATGTATCCGTCGCGGTTCCGCTACGAGGCGCCGCGTTCGCTGGCCGAGGCGATCGGCCTGCTGCACGACGGCGGGGACTACGCCAAAGTGCTGGCCGGCGGGCAGAGCCTGGTCCCGCTGATGAAGCTGCGCTTCGCCTCGCCCGAACTGGTCGTCGACATCAACAACGTGCCCGGCCTGGACTACCACCGGGCCGACCCGGACGGCACGCTGCGCATCGGCGCCCTGTGCCGCCACGTCGACCTGGAGCGCTCGGACCTGCTGAAGACGACCCAGCCGACCATGGCCTCGGCCGCCCCGCTGATCGCCGACCCGATCGTGCGCAACCGGGGCACGCTGGTCGGCTCGCTGTGCCACGCCGACCCGCAGGGCGACTGGGCCTCGGTGGTGCTGGCCCTGGGCGGTTCGGTGGTGGCGCAAGGCCCGCGCGGCCGGCGCACCATCCCGCTCGCCGACTTCGTCACCGGGCCGTTCCAGAACGTCCTGGACCAGGACGAGATCGCGGTCGAGGCCGTGATCCCGGCGGCCCGGGGAACCCGCTCCGGCGGCTACCTTAAGCTCGAGCGCCGGGTGGGCGACTTCGCCACCGTCGGCGTCGCGGTCGCCCTGGAGACCAGCGGCGAAACCGTGACCCGGGCCGGCGTCGCGCTGACCGCGGTGGGCGGTTCCACGATCGCGGCTACCGAGGCCGCCGCCGCGCTGACCGGGCAGCCGCTGACCCCAGAGCGCATTGCCCAGGCGGCCGATCTCGCGGCGCAGGCCGCCCGGCCGAGGACCGATCATCGCGGCAGCGCCGAGTACAAGCGGCACATGGTGCGCACGTTCGTCGTGCGCCTGCTGAGCCGAGACCAGGCGACGGCGGAAAGGGCGGCCTGATCATGACGATCGTCTACGACGACACCGACGGCCAGACGAGCGACGTCCCGGTCCGCCGGATCAAGTTCAGCATCAACGGCGAGAAGAAGATCGCCGAGGTCGAGCCCCGGCTGCTGCTAGCCCATCTGATCCGCCGCGGCCTTGCCCTGACCGGCACGCACCTGGGCTGCGACACCACCAACTGCGGTGCGTGCACGGTGCTGGTGGACGGGCGGCCGGTGAAGTCCTGCACCATGCTGGCCGTGCAGGCCGACGGGCACGAGATCAGCACGGTGGAGGGCCTGGCCACGGCCAGTGAACTGCACCCGCTGCAGGAGGGCTTCAAGGAGGAGCACGGGCTGCAGTGCGGGTTCTGCACGCCGGGCATGATGATGGCCGCCAAGGCGCTGCTGGACCGCAATCCGGACCCCACCGAGGAGGACGTGCGGTGGGCGCTATCCGGGAACCTGTGCCGCTGCACCGGCTACCAGAACATCGTCAAATCGGTGCTGTGGGCGGCCGCCAAGCTCCGCGCCGAGTCCGGGGAGGCATGACGTGTCACAGGCACTCGACGAGATCAAGATCGGCGGGCTGGGCGCGAGCCGCAAGCGGGTCGAGGACAACCGCTTCATCCGCGGCAAGGGCAACTACACCGACGACATCACCCTGCCCGGCATGCTGCACATGGAGATCCTGCGCAGCCCGCTGGCGCACGCGCGGATCGTGTCGATCGACGCCAGCAAGGCCTGGGACATCCCCGGCGTGCACCTGGTGCTGACCGGCGAGATGATGGCGACCAGGAACCTGGCCTGGATGCCGACGCTGTCCTACGACACGCAGGCCGTGCTGGCCACCGACAAGGTGCGGTTCCAGGGCCAGGAAGTGGCGTGCGTCATCGCCGATGACCCGTACATCGCCAAGGATGCGTGCGAAGCCATCGAAGTCGAGTACGAGCCGCTGCCGGTCATCGTCAACCCGACCCAGGCGGTCGCCGAGGGCGCGCCCGTCATCCGGGATGACAAGGAGAATCAGAACAGCAACGTCATCTTCGACTGGGAGGTCGGCGACGCGGCCGGGACCGACCGGGCCTTCGAGCAGGCCGACGTGGTCTCCAAGCTGAAGCTGCACTACCCGCGCTCGCACCCGTCGCCGATCGAGTGCTGCGGTTCGATCGCGGACTTCAACCGGGCCACGTCCAAGCTCACCGTGTACATGACCACCCAGGCGCCGCACATCATCCGGGCCGCGGTGGCGCTGGTCGCCGAGCTACCCGAGCACATGATCCGGATCATCTCCCCGGATATCGGCGGCGGCTTCGGCAACAAGGTCCCGGTCTACCCGGGATACGTCTGCTCGATCCTGGCCTCGATCCTGCTCGAGCGGCCGGTGAAGTGGATCGAGGACAAGTCGGGCAACCTCATCTCCACCGGCTTCGCCCGCGACATCTACCTGGACGGCGAGATGGCGCTGCGCCGCGACGGCAAGATCCTCGCGGTCCGGATGCACTGTGATTCGGACCACGGCGCGTTCTTCTCCGACGCCCAGCCGAGCAAGTTCAAGATCGGGCTGCTGCACTCCGCGTTCGCCGCCTACGACATCCCGGTCGCGCATCTGTCGGCCCGCGGCACCTACACCAACAAGGCGCCGGGCGGGGTCGCGTACCGCTGCTCGTTCCGGGTCACCGAGGCCATGTTCTTCCAGGAACGGATGGTGCAGGCCGCCGCCGACGACCTGGGCATGGACCAGGCCGAGTTCCGGCGGATGAACTTCGTCCGGGATGAGGACTTCCCGCACCGCACCCCGTTCGGCTTCCTGACCGACTCCGGCCAGTACGCCAAGTGCCTGGACGTCGGGCTGAAGGCGGTCGGCTACGAGGACTTCCGCAAGAAGCAGGCGGAGGCCCGTTCGCGGGGCCGGCTGCTCGGCCTGGGCATCTCGACCATGACCGAGCCGCTCGGCGCGGGGAACAGCCGGGAGTACGACATCCTGGGCATCAAGATGTTCGACTCGGCCGAGCTCAAGATACACATGACCGGCAAGGCCATCGTCCGGACCGGCGCCAAGACCCAGGGGCAGGGGCACGAGACGACGTGGGCGCAGATTGTGGCCCACGAGCTCGGCATCCCGGCCGATGACATCGTCGTTGAGGAAGGCGATACCGACACCGCCCCGTTCGGCATGGGCACCTATGCCTCCCGCAGCACCCCGGTCGCGGGCGCGGCGGTGGCCATGGTGTCCCGGAAGATCCGGGCCAAGGCCCGCAAGCTGGCGGCGCACCTGCTCGAGGTGTCCGAGGAAGACGTCGAGTGGGAACTCGGCCGGTTCTACGTCCGCAGCGCGCCGGATCGCGGCGTGACCATCCAGGAGTGCGCGATGGCCGCGTACAGCAACATGCCCGACGGCATGGAGCCGGGCCTGGAGAACACCGCGTACTACGACCCGCCGAACCTGACCTGGCCGTTCGCGGTGTACATCGTGACCGTCGAGGTCGACCCGGAGACCGGGGTCTGGGACGTGCTGAACATGGTCGCGGTCGACGACTGCGGGGTCCGGATCAACCCGATGATCGTCGAGGGTCAGATCATGGGCGGGCTCACCGAGGCCTACGCGATGGCGAACATGCAGTTCATCACGTTCGACGCCGACGGTAACTGCGTCGGCTCGAACTACATGGACTACCTGCTGCCCTCCGCCTGGGAGACACCCGGCTTCGAACTGCACAGCGAGGTCGTGACCCCGTGCCCGCACCACCCGATCGGGGCCAAGGGCATCGGCGAGTGCGCTGCGGTGGGCGGCCCGGCCGCCTTCGTCAACGCGGTCCTGGACGCGCTGTCCGGCACCGGCGTCCGCAACATCGACATGCCGCTGCTCCCGGACCGGGTGTGGGAGGCCATCACCTACCGCCGCGACGTCTCCGGGGCCCCGCCGGTGAGGTCGGACGACTGAGCCATGGACGTCTTCGAGGAGATGGGGGAGCTGACCCGGCGCGGGCAGGCGTTCGCGCTCGCGACCGTCGTCTGGCGCCAGCCTCCGTCCTCCAGCCAGCCCGGCTCGCGCGCGATCATCACCGCCGACGGTGAGCTGCGCGGCTGGATCGGTGGCGCGTGCGCCGAGCCGGTGGTGATCCGCGAGGCGCAGCGGGTCATCGCCGAGGGCACCGCCCGGCTGCTGCTGCTCGGCACGCCGGACCAGTTCGGCGGGGCGGTCCCGGACGGCATGACCGTCATCCCGATCTCCTGCCAGAGCGAGGGCGCCCTGGAGATCTACATCGAGCCGGTCGTCCCGCTGCCGCACCTGGTCGTCGTCGGCGGCTCCCCGATGGCCCGGACGCTGGCCAGCCTGGCCGGGGCGCTCGGCTGGCGCACGGACCTGGTGGACGGCCCTGACTTCACCACTGACCGTGCCGACGAGCGGTCCATGATCGTCGTGGCCACCCAGGGCCACGACGACGAGGACGTGCTCAACCGGGCGGTCGCCGCCCACCCCGCCTACCTGGGCCTGGTCGGCTCGCGGCGGCGGGGGGCGACGGTCCTCGGCTACCTGGCCGACCGGGGCGTGCCCCAGCGGGAGCTGGACCGGGTCCGGGTGCCCGCCGGGCTGGACCTGGGCAAGACCACGCACGAGGAGATCGCGGTGGCCATCCTGGCCGAGCTGGTCCAGCTTCGTGCGGCCGGCGCGCTGCCGGGCTCCGGGACAGCCGCCGGTGCCGCTGCCGGTGCTGTCGCCGGTGCTGTTGCCGGGCCGGGACGGCGCGAGCCCGCGGACCGGCCCCCCGAGGCGGTCGATCCGGTCTGCGGGATGACCGTGGCCACGGCGTCCAGCCGTCCGTTCCGGTACGACGGCGCCGACTACTACTTCTGCTGCGCAGGCTGCCGACAGGCGTTCGAGCAGAACCCTGACGCTTACACCAGGAAAGAGACCCGATGCTGATCAAGAACGAGTTCGAGGTCGCTGAGCCGGTCGAGAAGGTCTGGCAGTTCTTCCAGAACATCCCCCAGGTCGCGACGTGCCTGCCGGGCGCCGAGCTGACCGAGGACCTCGGCGGCGACAAGTACAAGGGCACGGTCGCCGTCCGGATGGGCCCGGTCCGGCTGCAATTCGCCGGCACCGCCGACATCACCGAACGGGACGAGGCGGCCAAACGGATCGTGGTGCACGCCGCAGGCGCCGACGAGAAGGGCCGCGGCCAGGCCAATATGGTCGTCACCGCGACGCTGACCCGGGCCGGGCGGGGCACCAAGGTGGGCGTGGCCCAGGACCTGCAACTGTCCGGCGCGGCGGCCCAGTACGGCCGCGGCATGATCAGCGACGTCTCGGCCGTGCTGATGCGCGACTTCTCCGCGAATATGCAGGACCGGATCGAGCGGATCGAGCGCGGGGAGTCCGCCGAGCAGATCGCCGCGGCCAGCACCGCCCCGGCCCGGGGCTTCACCCTAGGCATGAGAGCGGCGCTGATGGCCCTGAGCCGTGTGTTCCGCCGGTTCTTCCTGCCCTACCAGCCCGCGAGCTGAGGAGTATCAGTCATGGTCCTGTGGTGGATAGGAAACATTGTCTTGCTGGTCGCGGTCCTGCCGGTGGTCATCTTCCTGCTCAACCGCGTCCTGGCGGCGGTGGAGCGGATCCGGGCCGCGACCGACAACGTCCTGGCCGGCGGCGTCGCCCTCATCGGCGAGCTGAACGGCCTGCCGGAGGCGCTGGCCGTCACCGACGAGACGGTCAAGGAAGTATCCGTCGGCGCCGTCCGGTACGCCGGCTCCGTTGCCAAGCTGCTCGGCTGAGGAAGGGAGAACGGCCATGCCAGCTGCTGCCTGGTTCACACTGATCGTCGCCGCGCTGATCATCGCGATCACCGCGGTCGGCCTGCTACGGGTCATCTTCCACCTCAGGGCGATCCGTGCCACGCTCGCCACCACCACCGGCGGGGTACAGGCCGTCGCCCAGCTCACCAGCACGGTTCCGGAGCGGCTGACCTCGGTTAACGCCAGCCTCAAGCCGGTCCGCGACTTCTGCGAAACCGTCTAGGAGGGCCGTCGATGCAACCGCATGTCCTCGCCGCTGGGTACAGCACCACCGGCTGGGTGGTGGGCTACACCATCGGCATCATCATCGTGCTGGTCGTGGTGGCCCTGGTCGTGCCGATCTTGCTGCTGGCCCGTTCGATCGGCAACGAGGCACCGAAGATCAACGACGCGCTGACCGACGCGGTGCACAACACCGCCCCGCTCGGCGCGCTGCGCACCACCATCGAGCACGCCACGATCATCATCGGCGGGCTGCAGCGCGGCCGCGCCCGGCTGGGAGGGTAGCGATGCACCACACGCTGGCCATGTCGTCCACCGAGCACAACCTGTGGACGATCGCGAACATCCTGGGCCTGGTCGTGGTGGTGGCGGTGGCCGCCCTGCTGAGCCTGCTCATCTACCTGGTCAAGGTCATCGACCGCCGGGTCGTCACGGTACGGGACACGCTGAAGGCGGCCGCGGCCAACACCGCGGACACCGTACTGATCCCGCAGGTCGCCACGGGCGTCGAGGCGGTCCTGGCCGAGGGCCTGCAGCACCACCTGTTCCTCGGCCGCGTACTCGGGAAGGTGAAGTCTTGACTGGACTGGTCGTCTGGACGGTCATCGACGTCCTGCTGCTGATCGCCGGACTGGCGTTCTACCTGTTCTGGGTGGGAACGCTGCTCACCCGGATCGCCGGGAACCTGGAGGAGTGCGCGGAGATCGTGCAGACCATCGTGGGCCACGCCAAGCTCATCAGGCCCGGAGTTGAGCACATCAACGAGACCGGCGGCGTCGTGGCCGGCGCCCTGCCCCTGCTGTACGGCATGGCCGAGGACATCGTGACCGGGGTGACGCCCCGGCCCGAGCCGCCCGCCGTGCCCGAGCCGGCCCGGCCCGCGTCCGGGACGCGCCGCTCCCGCCTGCTCGACGCGGTCGGCTTCCGGTCTGCTGGGTAGCGGTTCCAGCGGGGTGCGTGTGCCACGAGCCCCGTCTATCGGGGGTTGTGTGCCACAACCCCCAAACATCCGCGGCCGCCGGGTGGGGTGCGTGTGCCACGAGCCCCGTCTATCGGGGGTTGTGTGCCACAGACCCCGAACAAGATGCCTCTAGCCAGCAGAATGCCGCACCCACAGGTAAAGGCCACAAGTACTACGAGGGCGAGGCCTCCGGGCGGACCGGGTCCTTGGCCAGGCTGGGGGAGGACGAGGTGGTCTCGCCGATCCACTGGTCCTTCCAGGCCTGGTCGAACTGCTGGTCGTTGCAGCGCGGACGGTAGACCGCGGTCAGCTCCCTGGCGATCTGCTCGCGGTGCGCCCGGCCCCCGCCTGGCACCTCGTAGGTGCAGATATAGACCTTCCACTTCGACCCCGCGCGCTTGATCCAGCAGGACGCGCGCGGGTGCTGGAACGGGAACCGCTCGGCGCTCAGGTCGTCGGAGTGGCCCACGTAGATGACCGCGTACTGGTCCGGCTTGGTGTCGGGCTCGGGCTTGTACGCGACCACGTACACGGCCGCCGCCTGCGGCGGGGTCCAGCCCGCCAGCACGCGCGGTCCCTCGAACGGGTAGCCGGCCAGCGACCCGAGCCGGATCACGGCTGTGCGTCCTCGTCGGCTTCGTCTTCGCTGACCGCCTCGGTCCGGACCACCGGACCGGGCGGCAGGCCCGCGACGGCCGCGGCCCGGGTGAACTCCTCGGTCGCCTTGGCCACCGCCTCCTCCTGGCTGCCGGCCTGCACGATCAGCCGCGCGCCATACCGGCTGGTGCCGATCCCGCTCGCCACGCCGCCACTGGGGGCCACCGCGTCGGCCAGCTCGACCACCTGCTCACGGGTCAGCACCTGGCCGGCTTCGGCCTCGAGCCCGACGCTCCACCTCACGGCACGCTCCTTATCTGCACGTTCTTAGTTAAGCACCGCCCGGGGGCGCGGCAGCCGCCCTGCTAGCTCAGCTCGGGCAGCAGGGTGGCGAACCTCTCCAGGCTGGTCAGGTCGTGCCCGGACAGCAGCAGGTCGATGTGCGGGGCCGCGATCATCATCCCGAGCGTGCTGGGCCGGAAGGCCGGGTCGTCCCCCTTGTGCGGGTTCAGCCACACCAGCCGGTGGCACAGCCGGGACAGGCGTTCCAGCGCCGCGGCGAGCACGGCCGGGTCCCCGCGGTCCAGGCCGTCGGAGCAGACCACCACGATGCCGCCCCGGCAGATACCGCGCCGCGCCCAGCCCCGGACGAAGGCCTCCAGGCTGTCGCCGATCCTGGTCCCGCCGTCCCAGTCGAACGACGCCCGCGCGGCACGCTCCAGCGCCTCGTCGGGACGACGGCACTCCATCGCCCCGGTCACCCGGGTCAGCCGGGTACCGAAGCAGAACACCTCGACCCGGCCGGCCGACCTGATCGCCGAATGCGCGAATTGCAGCAGGCTACGTGAGTAGTCGGCCATCGACCCCGATACGTCCAGGATCAGGATCAGCGGCCGCAGCCGCACCTTCCGGCGCCGCCAGTACAGCCGGGCCGGCTCGCCGTGCATGCGCAGGGCTTCCCGGACCGTCCGCCGCGGATCGGGCCGCGGGCCGGTCCGCGCGGGCGTGCTGCGGCGGGTCCGGCGCCGCGGCGGCGTCAGCCTGATCCGGGTCATGATCCGGCGCAGGGCCGCGAGTTCCTCCGGCGTGCAGGCGGCGAACGACTTGTGCTTGAGCGCCTCCACATCCGAGGCCATCCAGCCCAGGATCGCGTCGTCCTCGCCTTCGGACTCGCCCGGCTCGGTCGACGGTATGGCCAGCGCACCCTGCGCCTCCGCCGAGGCCCGCAGCATGAGGGTGAGCGGATCGCTGGCCTCGTCGTCGGCCGCCAGGAAGAACCGGCGGAACACCCGGTCGTAGACCGCAATGTCGTCGTGGCGGATCACCAGCGTGGTCCGGCCGGCCCAGTACAGGTCGACCAGGTCGGCCGGGTTCAGCCGGCTCAGCGCCGAGCAGTACAGCAGCACGTCGCCCGAGCCCACCGCGAGCCCGGCCGCGCGCAATTCGCCCGCGAACGCCACAAGCAGCCCGGTGAACGGTTCAGGCACCGGAGGTGATCTCCTGCAGGTTGTCCAGGACCACCTCGAGATCGTCCCGGTCCTTGACCACGGCGCCCAGCGTGTCGCGCGCGTTGCCGAGGTCCGCTTCGCCGAGGAAGTCCAGCGTGCGCGCCCAGTCGATGGTCTCGGCCACGCCCGGCGGCTTGGCCAGGTCGAGCTCGCGGAGCCGCTGGACGGCGGCGACGACCTTACGAGCCAGCGCCTTCGAGATGCCGGGCTCCCGGATCAGGACGATCTCCACCTCGCGTTCGGCGGCCGGGTAGCCGATCCAGTGGTACAGGCAGCGCCGCTTGAGCGCGTCGTGCAGCTCACGGGTCCGGTTGGAAGTCAGGACCACCAGCGGCGGGCTGGCCGCCTTGATCGTGCCGATCTCGGGGATGCTGATCTGGAAGTCCGACAGCACCTCGAGCAGGAACGCCTCGAATTCGTCGTCGGCGCGGTCGATCTCGTCGATCAGCAGCACGGCGCGGTCCCCGGCCCGGACCGCCTCCAGCAGCGGCCGCTCCAGCAGGAACTTCGGCCCGAACAGCTTGTCTACCGTGTCCGGATCGGCCACCTGGTGCTCGGACAGGGCCCGGATGTGCAGCATCTGGCGGGCGTAGTCCCACTCGTAGAGGGCCTGGTTGGTGTCGATCCCCTCATAGCACTGCAGCCGGATCAGCTTTCTGCCGAAGACCGACGCCAGGACCTTGGCCACCTCGGTCTTTCCCACCCCGACTTCGCCCTCGAGCAGGACGGGCCGGTTCAGCGACAGCGCCACGAACAGCGCCGTGGCCAGCCCGCGATCGGCCAGGTAACCGCCCTGGCGCAGGGTTTCGGTCAGCTCGCCAACGGACCCGGGGAACCCCGAAGCCTCAATTCCGCCGTTCTCCACGCCGTCCCGGGCCCGGCGGCTAGCGGGATTCGGATTCGGACCCGGGCCCCATGACCAGGTCGCGAAGGCTGCCGGCGTCCTGGTTGAGCTTTCCCTCGCGGGCTAGCTGGGTTCGCCAGGCCAGGCGCAGGTCGCCGTCGGTCTCCTCGGCGAGGCCGTCGAAGCCGACGTCGGTCATCCGCTTGCAGGACTTGGTCGGACCGCAGGCTTCCTCAACGTCCTCGGCGGTCTGTCCCTGCGCGCTCCATACCTCGCGGAGCACGCCGAGAACCTCTTCGGTGTTGCCGCTCATCTGCCGGGGCCTCCTCAGGCTGACGCACGCCTCGCTGTCCCTACCGACTGTAGGTCCTGGTCTGCGGCCAGGCGACCGCAGATTAAGGGTTCTCTTATCACCGGGTGCCATGGTGTCCGCGGTACCCGGAACAAGCACCACGGTCCGTTCGGGAGAAAAATCGCGGGCCGCGGCCGGCGGCGGTCC
>Ga0209168_10001940_pt1 | contig 15491 bp, 18 predicted proteins | sample Coa_R1_FD_187156 | JGI IMG/M metagenome (GOLD analysis project Ga0209168, IMG submission 187156) | Surface soil microbial communities from Centralia Pennsylvania, which are recovering from an underground coalmine fire - Coalmine... | ecosystem: Environmental > Terrestrial > Soil > Unclassified ... | reverse complement strand
AAGATGAAATTGAGCGCTTGGGAGTTCCTGCGGCGCTTCGCCCAACACATCTGGCCCCGTAGTTTCGTCCGCATTCGCCAATCTGGTTTTCTGGCCAACTGTTGCCGGACGGCCAATCTGGCCGTCGCCCGGCAACTACTCGCCATCACGCCGAAGCCTCCTGAGGCTTGCCAGAACTCGGTCACTGACGCGCCCGCTTGGCGTTGCCCGCAATGCGGAGGCACGATGCAGATCGGCGCCAACCTCACCGCTCGCCAATTGGCGCAGCGATGCAAATTCTTCGACCGCCCGTAGATAGGCTGCCAAGCTGGCGCGCCGACGTGCAAGTGCACGCCGACGCGGCGTCTGTCCGTGCTGCGAAAACAGGCCTCGAACTACGGTTTGGCCGACAGCACAACCACACCGGCAAACACTTGCAGACTCGAAATGGACCTCCCCAGGCTCCTGCTTCATGGCAGCCCGTCCTCCTGTCAGTACCAAAACAGGTTCCAGCATCCATAGGGTCCGCCCCGCTACCGGCTTCCTTCCAGTCGCCCAATCGAAAGCGACGCGGCGAGGAGATTTCTCTCAACACTCAGGCCTTGTTCCGCCGCATCGCTCCCGATTGGGCACTAACGACAAGTGCGGATCTATCAGACGCAAGATGGGCTCTGTCCGGAGGGCCGACCATGATGGATGAAATCTCGGTCGCGATTTATTGCTTCGGTACGATCCAAACTGTCTCCATCAACGGCCAAAGATGCACATCAATGACTGCAGCCGAGGAGGAGAGCAAGAATTGCATGGTTGCACTTACTTCTGATATCCGGGCTGCGGGTAGTCGAAATAGAGATCGACCTTCGTCGGGAGTGAGCCAGTTACCAAGGCGCGCGCCAATTCGCCGCACTATTTCGCACTGAGATATCCGGGCAAGGTCCAGGCTCACCGTGGGCCAACTCTGGGCCACACCAATTTGCGAGTGACGTTATGAACTGACAGCCGGATTGAGCGAGAGCGTGAAGCGGTTGGGATCTGATGGACCGCCATCCGCGCGACTGTCTGGCTAGTGGTCGGGTATGTTGCGTTGCCCGCCACAATGTCAATGGATACAGCTATGCGCCTCTCCGAACGAGGACCGTTTGCTTTTGCGAGCGCATACGGCAGCAACTAGACCTATCAGGCCGATGCCGAGCAACAACAGCGAACCGGGCTCCGGCACGGGACTCGTTGTAAACGAACCGTACTCTCCCGGCGGAGGAACGCCCGGCCCTGGAGTGGCATTCGGAACGTCGACGAGACTCGTCGCATTCGCAAGGCCAGCCGCGTACACGATCGGCCCAAGCCCCACGTCGCCGTTGCTCCAAAGCTCACCAACGTATCCTCCGGGTCCAGCTATATCGAAGGTGACTCCATAGATGTCGAACAGGCCTCCGGAAAATGGATAGGTTAGCGTGGGGACGCCGTTGACGAGTTCGTAGCAGACAGTCGGAGAGTTTCCTGCCGGGTAAAACAGGTCGTCGTAGGATAAACCACCTGAGGTGGTTGCAAAACCGGAGACGCACCCGGGCCGACGTTGCTTGTGAGAGGAATACCGAATCGAATTTGGCTTTCAACGTTGTGCTTCGACACCGAATCTACCTCGAACAGCGGCGCCTTGCCCCAACAACCATCAACCTCCGCTTGGCTGCAGTCAGGCGTGTCGCATGCGAGGCAGCTGATCCGGCTTGCTCAGTCCAGAACTTCCTGCCGGCATTCGTCGAGTGAAAGGTGTACGCCCGATCGGTGTGCGTTTGGGCATTGGCTCACTGCCGATCAGGGCCGGTCGCTGCTGCTAAAGTCCCAGGGCAACAATCTAAGGAGCAAACGCGACCGTGCAATCCTTGCTCTTCTAATTGGCTGTGGATGGAGGCGCGGTGAACTCCTGGCCCTTTCGGCCGGGTCCATTCAGCTCCGAGAAGAGCACTGGGTGATTGCCGACCTTCATGCGAAAGGCGGGACATATTCGAACGGTACCGATTCCACTCTGGGTGAAGGAGGCGCTTGATCGCTGAACCGAGGCACGTGGAATCAGGGAAGGTTGCCTGTTTAGGGCGATCAACAAGGCAGGAAAGATCTGGGGCGAGGGCATGGCGCCGAACGTGCTTTGGGAGATCGTCAAGAGAGCGGCCGAGGCCGCTGGAATAAAAAAACTGGCAGCTCATGATCTTCGCCGCACATGTGCCCGTCTCTGCCATTTGGCTGGCGGCGAGCTCGAGCAGATTCAGTTTCTCCTCGGTCACGTGTCGATCGAGGCAACGGAACATTACCTCGGCTGCAAACAGAAGCTCCGGGTCGCTGTGAACGACAAGATCGGCATCGAACCTTGATAGCAAGGGACGGATTACCCGTCCCTTGGCGATTACCGAGGAGTAATTCCGTTCACGCGAGTGATTTACCGAAACACAGACTCGTGTTCGGCGCTGAAAGATATTCGCCAAAGAGCGGGAGGTGCGTGTACCCCATCGTCTCGTCCACCTTTATCGCGGTTGCGAGGCGCGCCCCGGTTTCGAACACGATTCGTCGTTACGCCGACGAGCTGCGCTTCGCGCTCCAGGGCCTCGACCAGTGCGCGCCCGATGCCTCGGCCGCGGACGGACGGGTCCGCATACATCCGCTTGATTTCGGCCGTCGTCTGGTTCAACCGCCGCACCGCTCCGCAGCCTACCGCTACGTCATCGATATAGGCGACCAAGAACGCGCCGTCGCGCCCCCACCTGCACATCGCTGAGAGAGAAGTGCGTGGCACCAGGTTCGGGAACCGTCTTGGTCAGTTCCGCATTCAGTGCCGCGACGAGTCGGACCGCATCGGGCGCGGCCAGCGTACTGCGGCGAATGTGTACGGTCCCCACGCTTGAAATCGTAGCACCGGTGGCCGCCTCGCTCGCTCAGACCCTCTTGCCTTTTGGTCCGCGAGAGGCGGCGAAGGACAGAGCAATGCGTCCAACTCTCGATCAGCCGGCTATCGGGAAGATTTAGACGATATTGCCTATCAACTGGATCGCGATCTGATGAACGACATTCTTTCGGTTGAGGGAATCACACTCTAATAATCCAAACAGACCCAGTACCGAAACCCGTTCGTGAAATAGCCGCTTACGAGAGCCACCAGCGCAGTGAATCCGAGGCTGCTGCAAAGAATTCCTGCGGCGCCCGTGCCGAGGTGTCTGCGCCCAGCGTCCAGTTGCCCTGGGGCCGATAGTTCGGATCGTGATACACCCACAACTCACCACTTCCGGCGCCGCCACCGGAATTAGCACCTGACCGGAGCAGAATAGGCTGATCCGCCATGCACTCGAAGTTATCGTTATCCAACGTGAATTTGACTCGTTTGCCCTCTATCGTCCCCACCTTGACAAAATTAGCGTACCCCGCCGGAGCCTCCGTGGAAAAGAAATATCCGCCGTGCCCTGGTAAATAAAACATCACGTACTGTCCCGCCACTGCGCCGCGAGGCCCGGGCGCCATCACTTCCTTCCCATTGATGAAGATGCGCAGGCCCGCAAGCCGCAGCCCACTTCGTGCGCCGGCCGTAGCGCCCGCTTCGCTCGCCTCCAGCCGTACTTCAATCGTATCGATGACCGGATCCTCGGTCGCCAGCGACTTGAAAAGGCCGACAGAAGCCCGCTCACCCGAATGCAGCAGCGGCAACTTTTGGGTTGCGTCGAGCGTGGGCGTTGGCTTCCCACCGTCTATATCAGGAAACCGCTTGGCGAACGCCATCTCGGCCGGACGCGCCGTAAGTTGGAACGTATCGTTAGAGGCACGCTCCACGGCCAGTTCGTAGGCGAATACTGCCAGGCCGCTTGCATCCCGAAAAATCCGGTAGAAACTGTCTCCTGAAGCGGGGTACATTTCCGTCGTCAGCGCCGCTTGTCCGAAACTAGCCGTGATCCGCAAATGGACGCCATTGCTCAGCGTAATAGTCGACGACGCTTGTCCATAACAAATACATGTGCTGAGCGCCGCGAGTGCCAAGAGGCTCCGCATCCCGATTTCATTGTCGCTCAATCGCCTGGTTTAACACCCCATTCGCTATCCCACTCCATACTCTCGGGAATTTTCGGCGCGGTCATCACAAATGCGCAGTAGTCTACCCTTACCGTCGTGCGCGCCGGGAGCCACCGGTATCCGGAGACGCCGTACATTCCATTCCGCTCGATCATCATGCGCCGCGTCTCCGGAAATGGCGACGCGCCAAACTCCATGCCACGCGTCATCGTGCGCCCGTTCCAGGGCGGATTTGTGCGGCTGTGATTCTCCTCCCAAATCCCCAGCCACGGGAAATCGGCCCGCTTCCATATATAGCCCATCAACAAATGACTGCGCGGCGACCACGCGAGGAAAAACGCCCGCTCGTGGTGCGGATCCATCAGGTGCGTTGTGAAACCGCTCGACACCGGCTTGTCCGTATAGACCCGTAAATCCTCAGGCGCCCCGTGCTCGCGCGGCCGTAGCGGCCAGTCAAACTCCTTGCCCTCGCTCGTTTTCGACCGCGTTCCTGGAGCGCGAAACTGCGTCGATCCCCGCTCCAGGAAAGGAGGGCCAAGCGTCACGTGCTGCGTCCAGGCAGCGGGAAAGTCCAGAGCCGAAAGATTCTCTACCGACTCAGTGATTCGGACCACTGGGCTGCTACCCGACAGACGTATCCGCCGCTCCAGCTTGAGTTGAGTTTTCGGCATCGTTAAGCGCGCGACCAGTTCGTCCGGCGTCGTAGTGATCTCGTATGGCAGAACCGACGCCTCACCATGCACCGTCATACCAGCCGCCGCTTCCTGCTCCGACGGTGGCCCGAATAAGCCCAACGCCAGATTGTGGCCCATGATGCCGCTTAGGAGTTTACTTTCGGCATCGGAGCCGTACTCCGGATGCCTGGCGCGATCGTATGTAGACGGCTCGATGGTATTCCAAGGCGGCGTCCACAATGGATTCACTCCGGTTTCCTTGTGAAACAATTCGGCGATGTGCCCGCCTTCCGCCATTACTGTCACCCGCACTTGGCGATTCTCAATCTGAAACGCGCGGCGATTTCGATATTTCACTTCAGCCATGTTAGAAACATTGTATGCCCGCACTCGCCGCGTTGTTCTTCCTCGCTGCTCCACCGTTTTGGGAAGCGAAGCTGCCCAGGCAGTGGACCGACCCGGAGCTGGCTCTTCTTTTGCATGACTCTCCCTGGGCACAAATGGCGCCGCCGCCCAAAAGTTCCGAGTCTCCGCCGGAGCAGATTTACGTCGCCACCGCACATCCCATCCGCGATGCCGAGATGGAACGGATGCGGCGCCGTGCTCTCCGCCTCCACACGAGCGATAGCGGATTCGACGAGTATCTGGAGTTTCTGCGCGATAATGCCGGTCAGCACATCGTTCTGGCCGCTTACGTGCCAGACGTCAACGCTCTGGCGGACGCCGAGGAGTCGCACCGCATGGAACAGGAATCCATTATGAAAATCGGCCGGAAAAAGTACAAAATGACGGGCAGCTTTCCTCCGACTCCAACCGATCCGTACCTGCGCCTGGTTTTCCCCCGCGTTCTCCAGCCGTCTGATAAATCGGTAGAATTCGATCTTTACATTCCTGGGCTTTCAGGACCTTACCGGGAGATAGAGTTTGCCGTAAAGGATATGGTTTACAAAGGCCAATCTGATTTTTGAACATTGTGAGCCGTTCTGGTGACGTCCGCCAGGAGACGCCGATGCGCCGCCAGCGCGGGCAGATTTCAGCAACGGGGCTGGTGACCTCGTGGGGCCGCTGGAGTCGCTCAGGACTGAAAAAATATAAAAAAAAAGTTCCAACACGGGACTATTTCAATATATAATCGCTCGTGTCCTGAAAACCAAAACGGAAGTCCTGTTAAAAATTTGGGAGTTTAAACCTAAGCTCCTGGGATATTCACGCGAGTAGCTTACCTTAAGGAGGCTTTGATGAAAACGCTTTTGCTGGTTTCTGGTTTGGTGTGCTTTGGAATGTTCGCAAATGCAGCAAATATGTTCGTCGACTTTACCCAAACTCCGACCGCTTTCAATTTCGACGCAAATTGGGATACGCATAGCTCGATGGCGACAACTTTCACGGGCTCATTCCTGGCCAATAGTTCCGAGAACGGCAGCGATCTCGTTGCGATCGTCAACCAGAACAACCATAACGAGTTGCTGGATACCTTGTCACTGATGTTTAGTACTAACACTTCAAATGGTGCGTCCGGTGAAGAAACGTTCGCTGGAAGCGTGGTGACCGGAATCAACGGAGCCAGTGCGGTTCCCGCAGGGGCCATCGTCGAACTCGCGACGGGTTCCTCGGTCGACATCACGTCGGCTCTCACTAGCGCTGGCCACTTCCCGAGCAACATTACACTTCAAGAGAAGGCAAATTCCCCCGCCGTTCCGGAGCCGGGATCTCTCGTGCTGGTCGGGACTGCGCTGATTGGATTATTTCTAGTAACACGCCGCCGTTCGATTAAATCGTCTTAGCAGCGCCCTTCTTTCTGCGCCCTGGCTGGTCCGCGGCGCGGTCAGGTAGTAGCTCTGATAGCAACGTCTAGCTCATCAACTGACTGCGCCGCTCCGGGAGCGCGGAGCGATCCGATCTTCGCCGAAAAGGTCCAGCGCTCGCCACTATGCGCCCAGCGCGTGCCCAGACATCACGCTCTTTGTGATGTCCGGGGCTGAGAGCAGTAAAATCTCTTCCGGCCTCCGGCGCGCTACTACTATGGCTTGAAACACCCGATGTTGAGTTCCAGCAGCGGTGCTTCGAGAGATGTTTGCTGAGCGCCGAAGAGGATTTTAGATGCTCCCAGCGCGCGGTTAAAAAGCCGAGAACTGCGTGGCGCAGTCTTAATCGGAGTCGGCCTGTAAGTGAGCGTTTTGCTTCTGAGGTCTACCCAGATTCCCGCAGCCTTCAATTGTTCCGCCACTTCGAAGGTCTCGTAAGCGGCCGTCCACCTCTGTTGCAGATCTTCCATTTCGGAACATCTCATAGCGGTACCGCACCTGGTCCAGAATATGCGGTTGCTCCGACTATTCCACAAGAGACTCGAGCCTGTGTTAGGCCTTCTTGCCGGCCGCTTTTGCAGGCGCGCCGGTTCCCAGCTTGTCAATTTCGCTGAAATTGACGCGCCGCTCTTCATCCATGCACAGGTTCGACAAGATCACCGCCGTCGAATCGTTCAGACCTACGCTGACGTCGGCTCGCGGGCGCCCGCCGTCGCGGCAATTCTGCAAGAATGTCTCGAGCTCTGTATCCACCGGATTCCGGTCTTCTTCCGGCACGATGACACCCTTCGTGTAGAGCCACCGCCGCGCGAACTTCAACTCGCGATCGATGAATCCCTCGTTTCCTGTGATTTGATCTTTCGGCAGCAGCACGGGCAAGGCTTTGCCAGCCACGGCTGAAACCATAGTTGCGCCCGCAACGAAGTGATCCTTACCATCGGCTGCCGAAGCCGGCGTCATCTTCTGCTTCACCGGCTCGGGATACCACTGCGCGATCACGGGATGAGTGTCGTCTCCGACCGTGATTTCAACCGCGCCTTCCGTGCCCATGATCAACTCGCCCATCTCTGTGCGCGTCCCATTGAAGTACGGCAGGAAGTCGTTCGTGCTGATAGCCGTGTAGGTCATTTTCCGGCCGCCTGGATATTTGTAGATCAACTGAATATTGTCGTTAATATCGCGTCCATCCTTGCGCCAGTCGAGACTCCCCACCCCGACTACAAAATCCGGAGTCGCGCCGAACATCCAATCTGCGACATCCACCTGGTGTGAGGCCAACTCCGCCGTCATGCCGCCCGAAAACTGCCGGAACAAGCGCCAGTTTAGCGGGTTATCCTTGCCGCCCGGTTTCATGGTCCAGCCCGGATTGCGATGCCACTGCGCATGCACGTGCGTCACTTCGCCGAGCACCCCTTTGTCCACCATCTCCTTCACGGTCTGGTAGAACTTGCTATAGCGTCGCTGCAAACCCACTTGCAATATTTGCTTTGTGTGGTCGGCGGCTAACTGGCGCAGCTCGTGGACCTCCTCCGGCTTGAAAACCAGGCTCTTTTCACAAAACGTGTTCTTGCCCGCCAGCAGACTATCCTTGGTCACCATGAAATGCACGTAGAGCGGTACCGCGATGTACACTGCCTCTACTTCCGGCAGGGCCAGCAGCTCGCGATAATCCTTGAACTTCTTGGGATTCGTCCCGATCGTCTGGGCCCCGTGGTCGAGGGCTGTCGGGTTGATGTCGCAGAGTGCAACACAATGGCCTCGGTCGATCTTGGCCAGATGTCCGAGCAGGTAACTTCCACGGCTGCCTGTGCCGATCATGCCAAACTGCACCTGATCGTTCGCGGCCCGCACTTTCTGAATCGCGGGCGCGCTGATTTCAGCAGCCGCGGCTGCTACCGTGGCGGCGCCGGCCAACTTCACAACATCCCGCCTGGTCATGCTGGTATCTTTATTCTCTGCCATAGGTCCACTCTTTCCCAAAGTCTATCATCAAACGAACGAGCGCAACTTCCGCTTAGAAGCTTCATCGGTGCTGCCGTGCCTCTGCTTACCGCATTAGGATTAGCGAGAGAAACCCTCGCCGTCGTCAACCGCGCGTCACGCGTGGGCTGCCTGCTGAAGTTCCTGCCGCAGGTTGCGTAGCGCTCCCCGCACCCAAGTCTTCACCGTGCCAAGAGGCTGATGCAGCCGCTCGGCCATTTCGGATTGGCTCAAGCCCTCGAAAAATGCCAGATTGATTACCTCCCGTTGCCGGGCATCCAGCCTTTTCAGCGCTTCTTGTAAAGCCACCACGCGATCTCTGTCAATCAGATCCCGCTCCAAATCGGCCAGCCGGTCGGGCGTCTCGAACTTTTCCAGATCCAGATTTTTCGGAGCCGTCCGATATCTGTTCCAGCGCAGATAATCGTAGGCCCGGTTGCGCGCTGTCGTCATCAGCCACGCTCCCACGGTTCCTCGATTCGGATTGAAGTCCGCTGCCCGCCTCCAGATCGTCATGAAGACTTCCTGGCACAGATCTTCAGCGGTGGCCCGATCGTGTACAAAACTCTGGAGCAGCGAGAAGACTACCGGCCCATAGCGATCGTAGAGATCGCTCAAGGCCTCCGGGTCGCGCTCTTTGAGGCGCTCCAGCAGTTCCTCGTCTTTTTGCGTACCCGACAGTAGAGAAGCTACCAGCCACGAAGTGGAATCCATGACTCCAAGCCCCCCTTTTGGGCGCCTCTTATAATAACACCTGATAGCGCGCACTGCAATTCGAGGTTAAATGAAAGAATATTCCGGCGAAAAGGCGCGTCACCACTCCGAATACGGAGTGCCATCCAGGCTTTTTTGATCGGAGCCGCTGCGCACATCGAAAATACCTGGCTCACTCTGATTCGTGCTGTTGAGGGCGTCTTCCATGATGATCCGCCAGCTCTGGTCTGAGTTGGTCATCGGATCCACCGGGATTTGGCGCAGATAGCCTTCCGTGACCAGATCGTCGAGCGTTTGCGGCGCCTTCTGTTTATCGTAGGTGTACTCGTCGATCACGGTGCGCAAGGTAAACAGGTTGTTCTTCAAAACGCTTTCTTTCGCCCGCAGAATGGATTTTTGATAAATCGGGACAGCAATGGCGACTAGGATTGAGATGACCGTCATGACGATCATCAGCTCAATCAGCGTGAAGCCGCTATTTTTCCTGGAGGCGCTGGCCTGCAGCCCAGCTTGGCGCACAGGCCGCTCACCATTCCGAATACGGAGTGCCATCTCTCGCCTTGTCGGTGGTCTTTGAATACACATCAAACACGTTCTGGCCGCCCCAACTATCTGATTTGGGGTCATCCTGCATGCTGCGTTTTCCCCAGTCGAACGAGTTCGTCATAGGGTCCTTCGGGATCCGACGCAGCAGTTTGATCTTTTTGTCGACGGTGCCGCTCAGCTTTACGCCCTCCACCAGGATTTCCAGAGTCTCCGGGTAGCCTTCTGTGCCAAGCTTCTGCGGCCCCAACTGCCCGCTGTCGGCCAGGTCCTTATATTTGTCGATGGCCTTGCGCATGTCGTCCAGCGCCGAGCGGAGTTCCTTCTCGTTCTCGCGCTGCATTTTGTATTTGGCCAACGGTAAGGCCATGCACGTGAGCGTCATCAGGATGGTAAACGCCACGATCAGCTCAATGAGTGTCAGCCCACTTTCCCGCGTCCGTTCCGCTCTCATACCGCTTCTACTGCCTATTGCACCGTCACATTGAGTTCTGGCGCAGTCACCGGGACGGTCTGCAACCGGCTGTTCTTTAATTCCACGCCGGTAATCGCGATGTGGGCCGCGCCCTTTCCCACCGCCAGGAATGAAAATGCCGCCAGCGTTCCGGAGCCGGTGATTCCACCGGCGCCCGGAAGCCGCGAGATGGTAATCGACGCCTCGCCAGTGTCGTTCCGGATGTCTTTCGTCAGCGTCACTTTTTGATTGCCGCGCGTCAGCAGATCGCCTGCTGTAATATCATTCAGCCGCAGCACTTTCGGGTCATACTTGATCTTCACCGGCGCGGAGAACACATCCGTGGCGTTCTCCACCCGCAGCGACACGTTCACCGGTCCGGCCAATTGTGCCTGCACGGCTGAAGGCAGGAACATCAGGCGTGGACCCGCAGCCGGTGTTCCAGGAGCCGCGGACGGCAGGGGTGGGACAGCGGCCGGTATCGGAGTGGCCGGCGCCGCTGGCGGTGCAGGAGCCGGTGCCTGTTCTTTGGGCGGAGCATAACTCAGCTTCACGACCGCATCGCTGCCGGCCTCGATGGTCTTCAGATTCTCCGCGGTGTAGTTCGGCGTCCGGATCACGTGCGGAACAACCGCGATCAGCAATTCCGTCCGGTCGCGCTCAGCCGTCTCGCTGCCGAACAAGTGACCCAGGATTGGAATGTTGGTCAGCCCCGGCAATCCACTCACCGTCTTCGAATCCGTGATCTGCGACAATCCGCCGAGTAGATTCACTTCACCCGAGCGGAGCCGGATATCGGCCGTGTTCTTCTGCTGCGCAATCACCGGCTCGGAGATTCCTCCGAGGTTGACGTAGTTCGCCACGTTTGAGATTTCAACTTCAACGTGCAGCGTCACTTCATCCGTCCCGTGAATTTGCGGCGTCAGATCGATGTTGACACCGACCTCGGCGAAATTGAATTGCGTGCTCACGAGCGGGCTGACGCCCACGGTACCCACGCCCGGCTGAAAGCTGCCCGTCGCGTACGGAATTTTTTGGCCAATGTGCTGAGAGACCTTCTGCCCATCGGAGGCGCGAACCTCGGGAGATTGCAGAACTCTCGTTTTGTTGTCGTTTAGCACCGCTTCCACCAGAGCACCCGGTAAGGAGGTGGTGAAATCGTTGATCGAAGTATGCGGAAGCTGGCCCAGTGTCACTGAGCCTGTCGTTCCAGTCGTGCCCGTTGTTCCTGTTGTACCCGTAGTTCCTGTCGTGCCGGTGGTTCCTGTTGTGCCTGTCGTACCTGTTGTTCCCGTCGTACTGGTGGTTCCCGTTCCTGTACCGATGCCCGTCGTAGTACCTGTGGTGCCGGTGCTGAGATTGATTCCGTTTCGTGGTGTATAAGCGACCGGCATGTTCAGCCCATTCGCGAAAATGGTAGCCGCGATGTTGCGGGTACGCGTGGTGTTCACTTCCATAATGATGAAGTCCACGACGACTTCAGACTTGGGCTTATCCAGGTCCCGCACAAGCTGCTCAGCCAAGGCCACTTGATCTACCGAGCCTCGCACCAGCAGCGCCTTCTGCGCGTTGTAGGTATACACATTGCGCAACTGGAGCAGCGACCGCACGGCAGTGGCGACTTCCTGAAATTCCTGCACGGAGGTTGCGTTCGTGACGTAAAGCACCTTCACCACGACATCCTCATAATCGCGACGCTTCTGGATGTTGTCTTCCGCGACGAAGATCGTATTGGATGAGATCGGTTTCCAGAATGTCTTGGTCAACAACGCGAGATAGTCCAGCGCCTGGTCGAGAGTCGAATCGTTCAAATCGAGATTGAATGTTTTGCCCTGACTTTGATACTGCGAATCGAAGATGACATTGATGCCAGCCAGTTTTCCGACGGTCTCATACAGCACTTTGGGCGGCTGATTGTTCATCTTCAGACTGTGGATCTGGCGCGCGATGGGCTTCAGGACCGGCGGACCCTCGAGTTGGCTCGCGTGCTCGGCTTCTTCTTTCTTTTCCTTTTCGTACGGCGTGAGGCCAATTTCGTCCGGCTTGGCTCCAGGCTTTTTGCCTTCCTTGATCATCTGTCTGGTCGTTTTCAAATCCTGAATGGCGATGGCCGACGACCCATCGTCGTAGATAGCCTTCTCAAACTCCTTGACTGCGCCTTCGAGATCGCCTTCCGAGCGCAGCCTCTCGCCGCGGTCCACGTGTACCTGACCAGCCTGAAATCGGGCCCGCCGCATAAACAGCATCGCGCCGATATCGGAAGGATCGATAGCAAAAGCTTGCATGTACAGATCCAGCGCCTTGTCCCAGTCTCCGCGGGCTTCGGCCGCTTGCCCATCCTTAATCAAGGTGTCGATTTTGTGCGGCTTGGATTTGGCTTCGGTCCCAGTGGGCGTCAGGAGAAGACACCACACTGCGAGCAGACTGACCACACGCAACCTATTGCAGCTCATCATGTTAGCTGAAGCCGGCAGCCTGTGTTACACTGTCCCTGAACGCGCCAGGCCGGACCGCTCATACAAGTGCTTGACGCAGTTCGGTTTCCTGCCGTTTAGGACAAAGTTGAACACCGGAATTAAAATCCTCAGCGATAATCGCCACGCCGCTCACAATTACTTCCTGTTGGAGCGTTATGAGGCAGGTGTCGCGTTGACCGGCACGGAGGTGAAAGCGGCTCGCGACGGCAAGATTCAGCTCAAAGAAAGCTACGCCGAGGTGACGGGCAACGAGGCCTGGCTTGTGAACGCGCACATCAGCCAGTATTCGCACGGCAACCGGGAGAATCATGAGCCAACCCGCCGGCGCAAGCTGCTGCTGCACCGGAGAGAGATCGACAAACTGCTCGGCCAGACGCGGGAAAAGGGTCTGACGCTAGTGGCGACGAAGCTTTATTTAAAAAACGGCCTAATCAAGTGCGAGATCGCGGTTGGACGCGGCAAGAAGCTACACGATAAACGCGAGACGGAGCGCAAACGCGAGATGGAGGCCGAAGCGCGTGCCGCCATCCGGCGACATTCCAAGGAGTAAGAATCGAAATCATGCAGACTCAGTTGCAATTCCAGCCCATCGAACAGATCGAAGCCGACGTGCTCGTGATAATTGCCTTCGAGGAGCGCGAAGAGAAGACACCGGCTGCCCAGGCCGTAAACCGGCACACCAACGGATGGCTTGAAGAGATTCGACTCAGCATGGAGTTCAGCGGCGCGCCGTTTGAAACGGCGGTGCTGCACCGGCCGGCTGGTTTGAAAGCGAAGCGGCTGCTGGTAGCGGGAGCGGGGAAGGCGGAAAAGTTCGACTCGGCTGAGTTGCGGAATCTGGTAGGCGCCGTGGTGCGCGGGCTGAAATCGAAAAATGCCCGCCGCGTCGCTCTGCTGTTAGAAGGGACATTCGCCGGGCAGGAGTTTATCGCCGCCGCGGCTGAAGGGGCGATTCTAGGCGAATTCGAGCCGGATCAATATAAAACCGATCCCAAGAAAGCCGACAAAGCCATCGACTTATTCACGGTGGTGGTCGCAGACATCGATGCGTCTTTGACGAAGGCTTTCGAGACCGGCCGCATTATTGGAGAGTCGCAGAACTTCACGCGTGAGTTAGCGAATGAGCCAGCGAATCGCCTGACGCCCATGGTGCTGGCCGAGCGGGCGCGGCAAATGGCCGCCGAAAGCGGTTTGAGCTTTGAGGTGCTGGATCAGGACCGCATGCGGCAGCTCGGCATGGGCGCGCTGCTCGGCGTCGCGCAGGGAAGTGCGGAGCCGGCGGCCTTGATTATCGTGCGCTATCAGCCGGCAGGCAGGTCCACGCGCAAAGATCACCTGGGCCTGGTCGGGAAAGGCGTGACATTCGATACCGGTGGCATCTCCATTAAGCCGGCGGAGGGCATGGAGAAGATGAAATACGACATGGCCGGGGGCGCTGCCGTGCTCGGAGCCATGCGCGCGCTGGCGCATCTGAAGCCCGCTATTCCAGTCACTGCGCTGGTTCCGGCCGTCGAGAATATGCCGGGCGGCCGGGCACAGCGGCCGGGCGACATCGTGAAAACGCTGGACGGGAAAACGGTCGAAGTGCTGAACACCGATGCTGAAGGCCGCATGATTCTGGTGGACGCGCTAGCTTACGCGAAACGCCTCGGCTGCACGCATCTGGTGAATGCCGCAACCCTGACGGGCGCGATTGTGGTCGCCCTGGGACACGTTCGCTCCGGGGCATTTTCAAATAACGAGGCGTTCCTCGATAAACTCTTGACTGCGTCGAAGGCTGAAGGCGAGCGCATGTGGCCGATGCCGCTCGACGACGACTATAAGGAATTGCTCAAGAGCGCGTTCGCCGATCTGCAAAACATTGGCGGACGCTGGGGCGGCGCTGTCACAGCCGCGATGTTTCTGCGTGAGTTTGTCGCCGATACGCCGTGGGTGCACTTGGATATCGCCGGCACGGCGTGGCTCGACGACGCGAAACCATATATGGCGAAGGGACCGTCGGGCGTGCCCGTGCGCACCTTCGTCAACCTCGCTTTGCATTGGTAGATCGCATCCCATTTGAACAGTTGCTGGCGGAATCCCGGATTCTTCCGCGCGATTTTTATACGCGTTCAACGGTCGAGGTCGCGCGGGACCTGTTGGGCAAAGTGCTGGTGCACCGGCGAACGGCCGGTTTAATCGTGGAGGCGGAAGCGTATCTCGGGATCAAGGATCGGGCGGCACACGCCTGGCGCGGGATCACCCCCCGCACGCAAGTATTGTTCGGGCCGCCGGGCCACGCCTATGTCTACTTCATCTATGGAATGTACGAGTGCCTCAACATTGTCGCCGAACCGGCCGGACAGGCGGGCTGCGTTCTGATCCGCGCGATCGAGCCTCTCTGTGGGATTGCGGCGATGCAACGACGCAGGCCGGCAGCGCGAAAGCCGGAGGACCTGGCGTCAGGTCCGGGAAAGCTAACTCTCGCGTTCGGCATCACGCGGCTGCAAAACGGCTGCGATATTACAAAAGGGCCCGTGACGGTGCGCGAGTGGGAACGCAGCCCTCCAATAAAAATCGGGGTCAGCCCGCGCATCGGAATTCAACACTGCGCGGACTGGCCACTGCGCTTTTATGTGGAGGGGAATGGTTTTGTCAGTAAGAGTTTGCCGCCGGCAATTCGCGGGTGATGTATCCAGTTCCACGCCCGCTCAATGTCTGCCGCATCGACAAACAGAATGTAGGCGGCAAGAACATCCCATTCAAACAGCGGAATATTCAGAGAGTATTCAAGAAACAGATGAAACAGCACGCCGAGCGCCAATAGATAGTAGCGGAA
>Ga0209168_10001939_pt1 | contig 15501 bp, 19 predicted proteins | sample Coa_R1_FD_187156 | JGI IMG/M metagenome (GOLD analysis project Ga0209168, IMG submission 187156) | Surface soil microbial communities from Centralia Pennsylvania, which are recovering from an underground coalmine fire - Coalmine... | ecosystem: Environmental > Terrestrial > Soil > Unclassified ... | reverse complement strand
GCCAGCTGTTGCAGTGCGATCCTCCCGGCCCCGATCAGCGGCAACAGGCTTGCTCCTGCGGTCAAACCGCACCCTATCAGGCGTTGCGCTCTCGACGCATCCTCACCGTCGTGGGCGAGGTGGAACTTGGAAGCAGAACGCGGGAGCCTGATTTTCTGTGGCGAAGATCGAGCATTTGGCTTACCGCGTGTCCGGCGTTGAATGCTTGCGGACATTGTCTCAGTAGCTCCATGAGAGGATCCGTGCGGGATTCCGTCTCCGCTATAAGCAGCTTCATTTCTCGCGTCAGTCGCTCTTTCTTATTGCAGCCGAACAAACAGCCGCCGACCTGTGCCGCAACCTGACATCTTTGACACTTCTTGCGTAGGACCGGCCTGGCGCGGCTCATCCTTTGACGCCCACCTCCCGCGTGAACGTGTACTGCATCGTGCCGTTCACCGGGCTGGGGCCCTCAACGGCTGCGGTTGCGAGCTCGGGATAGGTGGCGACATACATATCACGCACCTGTTCGACGCTGAGCCCCGGGCCTGGATCGGGCAGCTTGACTCCGTTGTAGATGAAGACGCGTGTCAGTGCTTCGACTTTCACCATGGACTAACTACCTCCTCCTCCGGCTGTCGTTGAATCATTTGCGCTGACGGCGGTCTGGGCCGTCGGCGCCGTGAACAGCGATGGCAGGGTCTCAGGTTCCTGTTTCTTTTCTTCTGCCTTCGCCGGTTCGGGTTTCTTGTTCTTGGCCTTGTCGTGCTCTTTCTTGATGCGCTCCCGCTCGTCAATTTCCTTGGTCGCTTTCTTGATCGCATCCGCCGCAGTGTCAAAGCTGTTCTGCAACCCAACATGCAGGGCGGTAAACTCCGTAAGCGTCTTGGCAAGTTGCGCGTCGATCTCATCGGGGGCGCCTGTGAGACTCAAGGGTGTAGCTAGGGCAGCAATGGCACTCTCGGGGATGGGAGCCACCTCCTTGCTGTGGCTATGCCCAATCTCCTTGTTGGCGGCTTTGTCTTTCTCAGACTTACCAGGGACGATGTTGACTCTGATCTGCTTGTCGTCAATGGCTGCCACGGTTAGAGTAAGTGGTCGGCGTTGAATCAATGGCATGAGTTCTCGAAACATGCCCTCTCCTTTCGTATTGTTCTGAAAATGCAAAGTGTTGTTGAACTGAAGCCGGAAGAATTCAGGACTGCTAGAGCGGCTGGTCACCTGCTCCTGTCAGTTCCACAGTCCACGACCTCTCGCCCGGTTCATTCCGGTTCACTTTAATCGCACAAACGTTTAGCCGGTCAGCGAGATGCCGGATATCGGAGGAAAGAGCGGCATTCAGCAGAGCAAGTAAACTCGCGCGTGGTCCACGGAAGTACTCGTTCGCGGCGTGCTGTACATCTTTCGAATGCTGGTCCCACTGTGTTTCCCAGGTATCGCCTTCATCCCAATAGGAGAAAGTCGCGTAGCAAAGGAAACTAACAACGCCGAAAGGACCCCGCAAATCATCGTTATCCCACGGGCTGCTTTGCGCGGCAACGAATAAGACTTCTCCCGGCTCATCCGATTCCACGTGGATGAAGGCCGGTAACGTCAGAAGCTGTACCGGCGGCCGCCTGCGTGACTGGCTCGCCAAATTCCAGCACGGTGATGTGGTCCAGAGCTGTTGCCAAATGCTGGACGGACTGTGTCTTGTCTTCGGCAAATGCAATGAGACAAACCACTACGGAAATTGCAATCAATACGAATGTGCGCTTAATCATGACTTGGCTACTCCTTAAAAAAACCCTGGGACCGGACTTGGTCGGTCCCAGAGCAATTAGCTATTGTTTGCTTTCTCAGCAGTTGAACCGGGTGCGAAGAAGAATTGACCGTCCTTGAACTGGAACAGAAATTTCTCCTTCGTTCCACCATGGATTTCCTCAACCAGGAAGACGCGTCCGTCCTCGTCCAGGTAGCTGGAGATGCCGGTAAGATCAGGCAGCGAGACGCGGATAGACATTCCACCCGTTTTCGCCGCCAGTTTATCGATCATCTCCTGCGGAAAGGCGTGAAACAGAATCCCCCCGCTGCCCTTGCCGCTGCATACCACCGTATGCAACGCCTGGAGCCAGCCGGCACGATTCTCTTTCTTACTGCCTGCCCACACACGCACCCAGCTGATGAAGGCCTTCATTTCCTGCTTGGCCCTATCTTCGCTTTGGCGGTGCAAGACAAACGCCTTTTGCTTGGCGAGGTATTTCGTGCGGCGGAGGTTTTTATCGGGGTTCTTGCTTTTCTTGAACTCCTCCCACTCTTCCGTCGCCTTCTCCAGTTGAACTCTCAGTTTTTCCTGGCGCTCAGAGATCTGGCCGACAATGGCTGCGTAAAGGTTATTCACAAAGCGGCACTCATCGAACATCACTCGATCGACCATCTCACCCGAGATCAGTCCTTTGAATTCACCAATGGGCAGCTTCGAGTCGAGTAAATCCTGGATCTCCTTGCGGATGTGGTTATAAAGTGTCCCAATGCGGTCGGTCCCGGCCACATCGAGGTGAATCGGTAACTCCGAAATTGCGTGGGCTGCCCGATCTGCCGCAACTGGCCCTGGACTTGTACGACCACTCCTTTGGCATTGGCGATAGCCGACGCAGGATAGATAACTTGTTGTTCAAAATTCGATGCGTCCTGCTGAATTTGATGGATCGCGTTCAAGGGCTTGGCCACGACATTCGAGAGCAAACCCGAGATGGTATTCAGGCCGGCGCTGATGATGGCGCAGCATGGGTCAAGCCCGAACTGCGCCCTGGCGCCGAACGGCACGGCGATGAGGAGAATCAGTATGGCGGACGGAAAGACCACTTTGGGACGGAACAGGTTTAGAGCCGTTGTTCTGAGACGACGAAGAAAATTTGATTTCTGCATGACGTTTCCTTCCTATTGCTGGCTTAAAATCTGCTGCACGCTCTTATTGAGGTCTTTGGTGGCTGCGCTGCTCTCTTTGATCAGCATGTTCGTGTGGGCCAGCTTCGCCGCTTCCTGCCGAAGCTGCGCGGCCAGCATCCGCTGCAGGAACGCCTGGCTCTGGAGATTCGCCGCGAGCGCCTGTGTGGTCAGCAAGGGCGCTGATCCGGGAGCGGAGGCTGCGGTTTGCTGTTCGACGGAATCGGCGACACCCAATAGCTGTTCGCTTGCCTGGTCGGAAATGACGGCGGACTTGAGCGACCCGGTGGCCATTGCATCATCGACGTCCATGACATTGCGTGTGGACGGAGAAGCATCGCTTGCCGGCGGCAGGGATTGATACACATTGGTGAATGCGCCGCCCACTTGCCCCAGATTCCTGGCTCGCTCACCTCGCAAAAGCAGCTCAAGCTGCTTGGGATTCGCCAGCGTCGCACTGTTGGTTGCGAGGCTATGCACCTGCTGTGCAAGGCTGGTGAATTGAGCTCGGACCTGGGAAACAGAGGCCTTGGTCTGGTTGATGACCGTTAGCGGCCAGAGAACCTGTTGCTGCAACTGGCGCTCTGTGTTCTGGATCGTTTGAATACCACTGAGAGCCACACCGATTCCGTTGCGGATGGTGCTGGTGATGGTGGTCAACAGCGAGATGATGTCACCCACACCTGCGCGGGCCGCCGGCGCCAACACCACTGCGAGAATGAACGACAAAATGAATGCTTGTTTCTTTGAAAGCCTATCTATCATTTTGATACTCCTTTAAGGATTTCTCCGGAGGCCTCCTCCGGCAATGCATCCATGTCCGCGAGTCCGTGCGGGAATTTCGCTGCGAGTTCCCGATAAGCTTCAATCAGCGGGACATCTGTGTGTTGGGACAACCACCACGTCCGGTACAGGCGTTCACGCGGATAGGTCGTCGCGATCCAGTACTCGATTGGGGTGGGGGTCAGGCGAATCGTGTGTGTTGTCTCCGCCTTCTCTCCAATCACGAGCAGGGCATCTGCAGACCGGCCCTTTCGTGGGGCGCTGAAATGCTTGATCTGGTTCAATGCGGTTTCATTCAGATGCAAGTGTTCCCGCAGCGCGGTTACGTCGCCTGGTTGCTGCCCGATAATCTTGGTTGCCGAGTTTTTGACAATCCCAGCACCATGCACGCGTGGCTTGGCTTCAGAGCCCACAAAATCCTCGGCTGTCTGCGAAATTCCCCAAACGCTTGCGTTCCTCTTGCGCGCGGTGCGGAAGAGTTGCACGACTTCCGGCGCCAGAACCGGTGAATCGAGCAGGAACCAGCATTCGTCGAGCACAGTGATGCTGGACCTGCCCGTTTTTCCTGAAGCCCGAGTCGCAGTAGCGTGGGCAATCAACAAACTCATCGCCGTCTCAAGGCGCGGGTCGTCGGCCAGTTGCTCAACGTTAAAGAACATCCAGGAATGGCTGAGCGAGATCGTTGTCGGCCTATCCAACAGCCGGGAGTAGATGCCTTTCTCGCCTGTCCAGGTTCGCAATTTGATGGCTGCCAGATGAGCTTCATCCATCACCCGCTGATTCTTTTCTTCGTCACGCCACTGTCCCAGTTCGTCGCGCAGATCGCCGAAAGTGGGAATGGGATTCGATGGCCGGATCGCCGTCCGCTTGTAGACCCGCAGGATGGCTTCCGTGATCAGATTGTCCAGAAGTTCGGTGTCTTCGGCAGGACTCTCGCCAAACATGTGCCGCGTGAGGTTTTTGAGGAATGCGACCTGGTCCTTGGTCGGCTGTTTTTCACCTTCAGGCAGGTCCCACGGATTGATCGTCTGATCAGTGTCGAGCGACATGGTGATCATGCGCCCGCCCATCAACTCGATCAGGGGCTTATAAGAATCGCCTCGCTCAATGATGGACACCAGCGGATTGGCCCGGGCCGCCATCGAAAGCAATAGTTGCGTCATCAGGGTTTTGCCGCCGCCGCTTTTCGCCATCGTGAGCACATTGGCGTCGCTCAAGCCGGGATCGAAGGGAGAAAACGGAATTAATTGCCGGTAAGGTGTTTCGACCAAAAACAATGGCGACCGGGGCGTCCCCTGCCAGGGCGTTTCGACCGGCAGCAGATCAACCGCATTGGAGGTGAGCAGGTCTTGCTCTCGCCGGTCCTGCTCACCCATGCCGGGGAGGGAGCTAAAGAACAGCCGTCTCTTAGCCAGTGTCTCCGCAACTGCTTTAGCCCCATTCATTCGCGCTACGGCATAGATCAACTGCTGACGGCGGTTGTTGATCAGACGCTCAGCTTCCTCATAGTCAGTGCGAGTGATTGCCGGCTTCGACGTTCGCGTGCCGATGACTACGCTCAACTTCGCCGTTTTCACGGAACTCGAGATGATGTCCTGCTGCACTCGCAGCAACTGATCCTGCGACACCTGGGCTTCGACGTTGATCCGGAATCCACCGTGACTGTCTCGCTGGGCCGCCTGCATCTTTATTCAGGCGGCTTTTGTAGGTCTTCAAGACTTTCGTCTGGTCGGGAATGGTGACCTGGGCATTGACCACAAATGGGAAATCGAGTGCAGCCAGCTCACGCAGAATTCCAGGGAAGGTGGCATCGGGTAATTCTTTGAGGCTGATGAAGGAATGGAGAATTCCGCCGACGTTCAGATGGAATTCGGTCTCGTCCAGAATGCTGACGTTGACCAGTTGCTGGCGGGCGCTGCGGTATTCGATGAAATCTTCTGCCGGAATGTGGCCGCGGGTGTCTGGTTCAAGGGGATCGAGGGCACGTTTGGCCTCAAAGAATAATTCATCGTCGGTGAGGCGGCGCGGAGCCAGCTCCGCCGCCTGCATGGTCGCCTCGATGCCCACGAGCAAGCTTTCAAACTCCGACAGTAGCTCCCTGTGCTCCTGCTCCGAACGTCGTATCGCACTTTTGGCCGAAAGGCTCAAGTTGAGTTTTTGCTTAATCGGCTTGCCGGTTACCTGATGGTGGATTCTGGGATCCCAGATGAAATAGGCATGCAACAGCGGCCGCAAATAATGGCCTTCCGTTTCCTTCCTTTGCCAATTTTCAATACGGGCTTCGTCCAGGACTGTGACCTCCGGCTCCTCTGTCTTCTTTCCAGTTCGATAGCGGTCCAAAAGTCCTCCCAGATCTTCCACGACCTCATAACGAATCTGCAGGCGCATGCTCTGCTCGGGGATCGCCTTGAGCAGCGCCTCAAGCATGGTCTTCGCGCGGTTGCGTTCCTGATCGCTCGCGAAGTATGAAGTCACTCCCCGAAGTTCGTACCCGGCCACGAATGCGCCGCTGGTCCTCACCATGACGTTGTCCAGATAATCGCGGACCGGAAGCTGTTCGCAGAGAGCAGGATCGTCACGTCTCTTTTCGTGTTGTTCTATGGTCAGCGGCATCAGTCCTTCTCCTCCTCGATGTAACTCGCGGTGATCGCCCGGTCACGCGCCAGTGCGCAATACTTCCGTGGCTTTACGTACCAGAACAAGAGGTCGCGAATGTACCCACGGGGTTTGCCGTATTTGAAAACCATGAGCAACGGCACGACGGATAGTGGCACGCCATACTGAACTAGGCCACTCAAGGGAATTCCGCCGACCGTGCCGGTCACAAAATGGCTGACTACGTTCATCAGTGCCGCCAACGCCAGCACCACAAAGAGGTCTTCAAATTCCAGCCCCATGAATGTCACCCTCTGGTGCAGGTTCCGGTTCACCGAAGTCACTTCGAGTGCCATAGCTGCCTCCTCACCGCACTCCCGCAGTGCCGTTTTGAATCCAGAATTCTGCCAGGCGCAAGATCCCCGATAATCCAAAACAGGCCAAGGCTGAAATCGCATTCCTGGCCCACGCTTCACCGATGGTCATGCGCTCCAGCAATCCGGCGAAATGCAGGACCATCATCACAACCTGAATGACCCCATAGAGCGGCAGCATTACGTTGCCCACCCAGTTGACGAGCGTCAGGATCGAAAGCCAATAGCGGTCGGGATCGCTGGCTCCGGTTTGCTGTGCAAATGTCTCTAGCAGCCGCAGCAGGCCAGAGCACATCAGAGCCGCAAATCCCGCATAAGAAAGGTGGCTGTAATGCTCCGCTTTACTGAAGCGGTAGATCGCGCCGGCCAGGAACAGGCCCGCCAGCGTGGGCATGATCACGTTCGCAACCCAGTTTGTGAGGTTCAAAATTCCAGTCGACATAAATAACCTCAACCTGCGACCATCGCCTGCACCAGCTTCCAAATAGCGGAGACGCTTAGGAATGCCAATGCCGTGAATACCAACCGTGCAAAGGGACGCTGTCGCGAGTAGTTGATGATTGCTCCCACGACGGCAAGGCCGGCCGCCTCCGGCAGAATCGTTCCGACCAGAACGCTCCACAACGACCGGAGCATGTCGGCTGTTGCCGTGGTTACTCCGCTGTTCAACCCCTGCATCGTCTGCACTGTCCCCGAAATGCTGAGCATGAAAATCGCAGCGATGATGGACCCGAGTGGGTTATGGCCTTGAGCTCCATCCAGCACTGCCTTGAGCACGAAAAATGCGGCCAGAACGGGAATCAGCTTGGCGACTACTACCTGCGAGATGAAATCAGCCACTGTCTGCTCCATGCTGGCTACCCACGGGCTGCTCACAGCCCCTGCCTGGGGCGGCAGGTTGATGCCTGCCTTGGCAAACCAGGCGAGGAACTGGGGAAGCGTGAGGAAAATCACCGTCCACAACATCCATCGCTGGAACCTGCCACCGACCTCGAAGTTCACCCCGCCTTCCTGCCGCAGCGCCAGCCCTGCCATGAGCATCGTGCACATGGCAGCCGGTACCGCCAGATCGAACAGCAACTGCAGCAGGCTGACGAGAAATGGGGGAATGCTCATGGCAATATTCCGTTACTGAACTCCACCCGTGCCGTTGTTGATCCAGAATTCGATCAGGCGCGTGAGGCCGGAGATGGCAAGCAGTCCACCTGCGGCTACCGCCCAACGTGCCACGCCTCGCCCATGGGTGTAGGCAACGATGGCCATCACCACACACAAGGCCGCGCCCACCGGCGCAATCACGTTTCCGATCCAATTGACAAGGTTGAGAAAGGCGCCTTCCGGCTGGGCTGCGGTTTGCCCCTGGACGGCCTTGTTCAACGCCGGCTGGCCCCCCAGGTTCTGGGCCTGGCACAGCGTGACCGTAAGCGGGATGAGGGTTACAACGAGAACATAGGCCAGCAGAATCTGCCGCCGATTGGCCTGAAGATTTGAGAGCGTCATAAACTTTTTCCTCCAACAAATGCTCCTTGCTTGGCTAATGGAGTGCGAGGTACGGCCCGGCTCAAAGCCTCGCCGTCTCTCGCGCCTCTTTGCGCCCAGGTAAGGAGGCAACACTGCAGGAGTCTGGCTGCCGGCACTCTTCCGAAGGTTTGCTGTGAAGTTCATGCCTTCTCGGCTGCGGCGTCATGCTTCTGCCGTGTTGCAAGCTGGAAGTTAGGACGGGTTGAAAATTCGCGCAAATCGACTTTGGGACCAAGGCCGGTTCCCTGGCTGCCGGGCTACTGCATTGTGGAAAAATGGGGAGTGGTTCTTAGAACTGGCGAGTGAGTATCAGTCGAAGCCATTGGTGGCAATCCAGGTTTCAAAGTAGATTAGCCTTCGTCAGAGGGGAAAATGGTGCCTTCTTGGGGCCGGATTGCTGAAAAACAGGCCAATTTGGCCGCTCGTTCGAGTTTTCTTAAATCTGATCACCATCTGTCCGTGGGCGACTAAAATTGCTCATTTTGCATGCAGGAATACCCTCTTCCGGACGAGCTTTGGGATCTTCATACGGGGGTCGGCTGGAGAAATGACAAAAATCGCTGATCAGAAAACAAAAGTTACATTTTTCCTGAATCGCATCAGCTCGCCACTAAAAAAAGCGAATATCTCTCGCCAAATGAGCAGCTTAGCCGCAAATCGGACGCCGTTCGAGTTTTCTTGAATCGCATCGCTGGTTGCCGACAAATCAAACTGTGATCAGAAAACAAAAGTTACATTTTTCTTGAATCGCATCAGCTTGCCTCTAAATAATGCGGATATCTCCCACCAAATGAGCAGCTTGGCGCAAATTAGGCACTCGTTCGAGTTTTCTTAAATCGCATCGGCGTTATGGGCACGGATTAGAAAAAGCGATCTGAGTACTTTCAAAGCCCAGGACGACCCGGAAGCAGATTGTCATAGTCTGATGGCCCAAAGCTGCGGCGACCGACGATCATACGCCCAATGTCGTAGAGGCTGAAAAAAGCGAAACCTTCATAGAATGGATCATCGTTTTCTCCCCAAGGATCTCCGGTCAAGAACCATTTGACGCGGTTGCGAAGGACGTGCAGATCTCGCATTGCTTCCTGTGCAGCTCGCATTGACCTGTAAGGAAGCCTTATCGTCAGCTCACATCTATCATTGTTTCCGGTCCGTTTTATCCACCAAGCAAACTCAAGTCTTTCAGGGGATAATGGCAATGCATACAGTTGCCCATATTCAAAAAAAACTGCATTTTTGGATTCCCTAATTTCTTTCTGCAAAGCGAAATCGACCTCCATTTGCCGATCCTCGGATACCGCAGCTTCGATCTCTCGTTTCCGCTCATCGGTCGGTTGCAACAACACTATGGTGTCTGGATCACGGAAGATCAGCTCAATCGGAGTATCGTCAATTTGCATGCTCCCTTCAAACAGACGTTTATAAGGGCTCCGTTTCAAGTCAGTTACGCTCTGCTCGATAGAGCGGCTTTCGAATTCCCCGAACATTACTAGCCCTTCCGGCGTTATGACGACTTCGTCCACGCGCTGGATATCTATTCCCTTAGCTTTGAGAACCTGCGATGTGTGGTCCCAAATTTGCACACCAGCAGGCCCGCGCGCGTAGGAGGGAATTTGGAGCGGAATGATAATACTGTACCGCGACGAGCGTTTTTCTGAAGAAGTATTCTCAGGTGGAGCGTAAATATATCCTAAGAGCCGGATACTGAGCTCGGGATCAATGTGTGTTATTGGTTCGCGCCTGCATCCGAGCAGTGCAAATGTCCCGACAGTTAAGCAGAACGCGATTACTAATGGTTTGAACTGCGAAATCATTGTGAAAAACTGGGTCGGTGTTCGGGAGGCGCACACAAAATACCTCTGATAGAGGTGCTCGAGCCTCATGTTTCTGCCCATGAATGGGGAGCTAGACATATTGGAAGTCGCGGTGCTTCAGTTCGGCGAAATGGCTAGTACAGAAACCAGAAATCGCAGTATTATACGCCTCTGCAGAGTCTCGTTGGAGGCAGGGGATTTTGGTTGCGGAATACTATTGGACTCGATCAGTTTTGCATCGAGGCGCGGGCACCGCAGCTCTCCAATGATTTCACTTAGGCCCCCACAGGGTTTTACAGGTACGAGTAGAAGCATGACTTTACTGCGACTAAACAAACAGGGCCGTCTGTACGTGCGTACTGCCACCGGAGGGGGAAGCACGGTTGAAAGACCCGCTCTTCGAGACGTTCTTGTCCTGATGGACACGTCGCAGGGTATGGCAGGGGAGAAGATCACGCAGGCGAAGCAAGGGGTTATCGATTTTGCCTGTTGGGCCCAGCCGCTGGGATGCGCCACTGCGCTCGCGGTCTATGGCAATCGGGCAGCGATGGTCTGTGATCCAACCCTCGATCCGGCCTCGTTGGAGAAGAAGATTGCTCGTCTGGATGCCGGGATTGTGGGCTCCGGTGCAAATTTGGCTGCTGGGTTGGAATTGGCCAACAAATTCGCCCATCTCACCGCTGTCATCCTTGTGATGGGGACGCAGCCGGATGCCCCGGCGAATGCGCTCGCCGCTGGTGAACAGCTGAGGCGCAGGGGGTTTGACATTCTCTGTGTCGGCGCCGATGTTGTCGACGTATCTTTCCTAGTGGGACTGGCCACCCGTCCGGATCTGGCCCTCAAGGTCCAAGCGCAAGACCTGCGTACATCGATCGGACAGGCCGGCCGCTTATTGTTCATAGGCTCCGACGCAACGCTTGCAGGGCCTGTGCCACGGTCGGTCCGCTTGAGCGCATATGCAGCCGTCGCGGTCTTTCTTCTCGGCTGTCTTCTGTTATATGGCATTTTGCCGCTGTCTAGGTTCGGTTTCTCATTTGATTCCGGTTCGTCCGCGGCAAAAACCATTGCAGCGTCAGATGCGATTTTCAGCACATCGTCATGGGTTTGTGGATTGACGAATGCTCATTTGTTTTGCTCCGAACTGACTCCCCGCCTTGCACGATCGCTGGGGACGAACGTAGAAAACGAGGGGTTGCGGGATTTACCGGGGGTGTTGCCGATCCTATTCGCTGGGATTGGCGGTTACATTTTATTCAAAAGGGCTAAACGCTCCTTCAGCAGTCAGTCTGCAAGGACCCTAGTGATTATCTCCGCAATGGCGTGCGCAATGACGGTAGTGTATCTATGGATCTGGGGGTTTGCCGCTGATCATGATCTATCACTCACCGTTTCCCAATTCGCGAAACCGGCGACTCAGGCGCCGGGCCTGCTGATCTGGAGCAAAAGTCTGCTTGTCCAAATTCCTCTTTGGATCGCGGCAATTTTAGCGCTCGGCAAAATACTGGCGGACGCCTGGGGCCACAAACTGATGGCCCTGCTACTCGTAGCCTGCTATGGTGTATTCTTGGGCATCGAGTTCCTCGTTTTCAGGCCCAATCCATACTCTCGCTATGCCATTCTGAGCTGGTGGCCGCTTTTATTTTCTATGGCTCTGCTGATGATGGCGTTCGGATCGTTGCGGTTGATCTTTGCGAAATCAGGTGAATTGAAATGATACTCGCCGGTGTCAGAAATCAACGAACAGCATTCGCATCATTGGTGTTATTTGTGGTGTTCTCAATGCTAGCCGGACATCCCCAAGCCCAGAATCGCTCTCCCCGGGATGACAATTCGAGGGAGCTACACGTGCCTCCGATCACAGATGATGACTCTCCGAAATCGGAACGCCGCAAGGAGGAGATCCAATCCTGGCAGATGCTGGGTGCGTGGGACCAGGTAACCAGCGCCAAACGCGCACCAGCGGAGGAACTGAAAGCACAAGGACGTTTGCCCAGCAACAGCATGAACAAGCAAGAGCGCGCCATGATTGAACTTACAAATATGGCTCAGGGCGTGAGCGAGGAGACTCTTGGTGATCGTGCTGCAGGCGTCGCTTCGCTTCTCTTGCAACTTGCTGAATACAGAATGAGCTTCGAAGAGACCCGCCACGAAGCAGAAAATTTTCTCCGATACGAAACCTTGCGGGCAAGCTTGTCGCAGAACTCGCAAGGTCTGGAGGTAGTCTTGCTCTCCGACAAGAATACCGACCTGATCACGGCAGCTGTCTCCGCTGACTACTGGAAAAACCACCATGAAGCCCTACGAGGTGAGAACGGTGTTTTTCCCGAATCCCACTATGAGGTATGGAGACCGTCGACCGACAGGTACTTTTATACCGGAGCAATTAATCCTTCCTATTTGGCGCCATTCAGAGGTTCGTATGATCGCCCGCCAGGCGTCAAAGCTGACTTGCCAGCTGTCATTACGGACCGTGAGTCTCTTCGCCAGTATTTCGAGTACAAGAACCAGCATACCTATTGGGAAGCAGTGCCAACCGAGCAGACTGAGAAAGATCAAATTCCGTACAACTCAAAGTATGACGTTCAAACTACCGTTACAACAACATACGAGGTATTGCGGCACATGCAAGAAATTGCTCTGCCTCTCAATACTTACAATACGGCAGTTCTTGGGGATTCCGGGTTTGGAAGTATCGGAGGCGTGCTGTTTGCCGGCAGTGCTCATTTTTCCGGCGATGCTCCCGACGCAATCTTCGCAGCAAAGGGCAGGCTTTATGGCCGCGTACACAGCCGTATTGTGGACTTTGAGGATATCGATCCCTCCGAGTTTGCAGTCGCGCTCCGAATGATTGCCGTCAGCAAGCAAGCTCCCGAGCTTACTATCGGGACAGAGCCCTCCGACCGGACGGGCTACCAGAAGGTGAGCTACTCACCCGGAATCTACAATTCCAGCGTTGGACGGGCCATGATGCAGGCTGATCAGAGACTCAAGGGGATAATGGCTCATATCGGATTGGGCCCTGGCGGTAGGTCCAGTGGCGCAAATCAAACATTCTTTAGTTCCTTTCCTCAACCAACCAGGGCGTTGCGCTTGTGGTTTACAAACGAAGCCGTTCTCTTTGTCGAATCGAATAAGCACTTCACTGCTCAGGCGCTCTCCCTACGGTTGCACTATGAGGAATTCCTGCGCGACCAACCGGTCAATGATCCGGATATAAACAGCTTTATCACAGAGTTTCATCGTCGAATAAAAAGCATCGTAGATGAGGTTCCAGAGTTTGGCCAATTGGAGCGCCTAGCGCGGACAACGGCTTTGGCGCGCTGGGTAGCGGTCTCTGGCGTGATAGTGGATCCTGGAATCTGGATATTGCCATTCGATTTGGTCGAGACACCCGGTTATGTCCCGGCAGCGTGCACAGGTAGCCATTCCGGCGGTATTGACCTTTCGGGCCGAAAGGGAGCCCCGCCGATCAGCCTAGGAGTGCTCGCCCCGCTCGCGATTGAAGGCATTCTTGTTGGGCGGCGAAACACAGGTGTGGGTTTGGCTCCTTACGAACTCATCCTAGCTGTTTTGCTTTCACTGCTCTCGGCTGCTCTTCTATTGCGCCTCAGGAAAGGAATGACTTACTCGAGGAGTCTCCAATTCTGGCTGAAATTCTTGCTTCTTCTTTTTCTGCTGGATCTGGCGGAGACGATGTTGATCTTTCCTTACATTTTAGGAGAATTTGACGCGGAGTTTCTTAGCGTGTTGATGATTGTCGTCTTGCCTGGAGGACTTCTAGGCTGGCTAGCTTTTTCCAAGACAGGAGTATCGAGAACAACTAGGATTCCTCGCCTTAGCATTCAATTATTGAGATGGCAAGCGGTTGGAGCCATCGGAGCGCTCTCGCTCGCATTGCTGTCAGCTGCAACTACAAGAGTCATGCTCCTTAACCGCGACATATCGCCTTTTGGTCTCCGGATGCTTAACGTCGCTGCCGCGCCAGCAGAGATCTTCTCTCGACCGTGGACATCAGGCGACCAAGCCAACTTCATGCTCAGAGTACATTTTTTACCGGCGTCGGTAGTGCGTTCGACTCAATATCGCTTTTCAATGCCCGATGAGAAACTCGGCGAGGACAGCGGCGTCTTTTTTTCGGATGGGACCATCGGTCCAGTTGGCATCGTCGAGATGCAGCGGGTCTCTGATCCCGATTTAATAACTAAAGAACCAATTTACACCGTTGATGGTCGCCCACCGTACTAGGATCACGATCAATGAAATTCTATGTCCGCTTGGCCGCGTTTGCTGAACTGCTGTTTGCAGCCAATTTTCTTTTTTGGCAGCTAATTCCCTCACGCGATACGCCTGCGGTCACACGGGACGTGATTGATAAGGTTTGGCTAGCTGTGGGACCGATAGTAGCTGTCATCGCAGTCGGTATCTTCTTTCGCCACAAAGTCGCTCGTGTTGGTGGAATCTTAGCGGCTCTAGCGTACCTTGTCATCGGCAGCTTAAACGTCTATGAATACGGTGGCACTTTCGGCGGTGGTGGACAGGCAATTGTCTTATTTGTGATCGTTTACACCATGCTGATCCAGCTCTTTGTAGCCGGAGTGCTGATCTTCGCGTGGGGCGAGAGGAATTCACAGGCGGGTGCTAGGGGCAGCCCTTGAGATGTTAAGTTAACAGTCGCCGGACCCATAGAGGCAGTGCGGTAGTGGCCGGCATATTTACCACCAGTTGTCTTTCTTGTAGAGTGTTCCGGCCATTGAACCTACCGGCCAGCCAGTCCTCTCAACCTCAAATACTAGACCCGGATACTCACCCCACAAGTCGCCGTCCGGGCTCTGAGCGAGAGTTCGCTTGATGACTCCATTGGGAAACACATCATAAACAAGACTGCAAACAAACTTATTGTTCACATATATTTGGGATTCCTTCAGCGAACGCTTTTCGTCGTAAGAATAGCGGATTTCCTTTGAAGAACCGTCATAAAATTTATAACTCCTTGCTGTCCGCAAGTCATCTTTATAGTCATCTCTGCCAAACCATCGGCCGCCGCCATCATACATATCGCTTCGACTAACGTCCCCATTAGAGTCATAGGAACGAACAAAATATGATTGGAGTTCACCAGTCCTATTGAATTGTTTTTCGGATGTGATCAAGCCAGTGGCTTCATCGAATTCCGTTTGAAAATATCTTTCATCATCAAAATAGTAACGTTCTTTTATTTGGATGCGATTCTTAGAAAAGTACCTGATGTGATGCGCCATCTTCTTGCCATCTATGGAATAGTAAACAGTCTCGACCTCACCAGGCCTGAACGTATTAAGTGAGTATCCGGTAAGAGACCCTTCGCTGGTCAGCGAGTCCGTCCTCCTTCACTACTGTCCAAATTAACTGAAGATCTACGTACTGGGCGATTGAAAATGCAAGACATACGAATGCTAGGCGCTATTTGAGCGAGGGCAGGTTGGTCTCCAGGTTTCGTGTAGGGTTATGGGATGCTGTCCAGATTATTTCTC
>Ga0209168_10001938_pt1 | contig 15509 bp, 11 predicted proteins | sample Coa_R1_FD_187156 | JGI IMG/M metagenome (GOLD analysis project Ga0209168, IMG submission 187156) | Surface soil microbial communities from Centralia Pennsylvania, which are recovering from an underground coalmine fire - Coalmine... | ecosystem: Environmental > Terrestrial > Soil > Unclassified ... | reverse complement strand
GCCTGGCTCCTTTTTCCGGCCCGCGCTCGCTGTCCCGTTGCAGCGACCTTTCAATGAGCTTTCAACGAGCCCTTGGGCAATCGCCGCCGCGGTCAGGGACTCAACTGAGCCCGCGGATGTACCGCGCGATACGGCGGCCGCGGACCTGTCCTCTGGCGAGCAGCCTCTGGGTGTGGCGCTCGCCCAGCTGCATGGGATTTACATACTCTCGCAAACCACTGACGGTCTGGTCCTGGTGGACATGCACGCCGGGCATGAGCGCGTTCTATATGAGCGGCTCAAGGCGGCGCGAGGGGCGGGCGCACCGGCTTCTCAGCATCTGCTCGAGCCCATCGTCGTCGAGATGAAGCCCGATCAGCTGGACGCACTACTCGAGCGGCGTGCCGAATGGGAACAGGCGGGGTTCCAGCTCGATGCCCTTGGTCCGGCCCGGCTGGCCTTGCGGAGCGTGCCTGCCTTGCTGGTGGGCGAGAATGTGGCCGAGATTGTGGCCGCGGTGGTGCGCGATCTTGAAATGGACGCGGGTGGGCACCACCTGGATGGTGCCGCGGACAAGTTTCTCGGCACATTAGCCTGCCGCACGGCAATTCACGCGCATCGGCGGCTGACACTCCCGGAGATGAATGCTCTGCTGCGCCAGATGGAAAGCACCGACCGCGCGAATCAATGCAACCACGGGCGCCCGACCTGGGCACGGCTGTCGCTGCCCGAGCTGGATCAGCTGTTCCTGCGAGGACGTTGAGTGACGGTAGCGCGGATCGGCCTGCCGGTCTGGATTCTCACCGGACCGACGGGTTCAGGGAAAAGTGCCTGGGCCTTGCGCGCGGCGCAAACGATGCCGGTGGAAATCGTGAGCGTAGACTCGGCCTTGGTCTATCGCGGCATGGATATCGGCACGGCAAAACCTTCCCGGGCCGAGCGTGAGCGGGTTGCCCATCATCTGATCGATACCTGTGATCCGCTGGAGACCTATTCGGCCGGCCGATTCGTCGAGGAGGCGCTACAGTGCATTGCTGCGATTCATGAGCGGCGCCGCGTTCCGCTGCTGGTGGGTGGAACGATGCTCTACCTGAGGGCGCTGCTGCGCGGGCTTGCGCCTCTACCGCAGGCTTCGCCGCAAGTGCGCCGGGAACTGGATGAGCGGGCCGCGCGCGAGGGGTGGGGTGCGCTCCATGCGCAGCTCGCGAAAGTCGATCCCCCGGCGGCCGCGCGGATCAACAGTGGTGATTCACAGCGGATACAGCGCGCCCTGGAGGTTTATTACTCCACCGGCAGGCCCATTTCGGAGTTGCAGCGTGACACCGTGAGCCCGTTGGCGGGCCGGCGGGTGCGCGCCTGGGCCTTATCGCCCCAACGCCCGGTGTTGCATGAGCACCTCGAGCAGCGCTTCCACGGCATGCTGTCTCAGGGTTTGCTGGATGAGGTGAAATCATTGCACCAACGCGGGGATCTGCACCCGGCACTTGCCTCCATGCGGGCCGTGGGCTACCGACAGCTGTGGGCGCATCTCGACGGGCAATGGGGACTGGAGGAAGCTACACAGCGGGGCATTTCCGCAACGCGCCAGCTGGCCAAGCGGCAGCTGACCTGGATGCGTTCGGAAACGCATTTTCAGTGGCTGGACCCACAGGCCAACGGCGCGTGGGCGTCGTGGAATTGCGACTTAAGTCATGAAGTGCGAGAGCTTGGGCTTTGAAGGAAAGCGCATGTTAAGATGCCCGCACGGGCCGACGCTGACCGCGAGGCACGGAGCTTGCTGAATCGCGGGATAGGGAAGTCGCTTGCGATTCTAATCTTTCGAACAACTAGAAGCTGTGTGTGGAAAACAAGGAGAAAACGATGGCCAAAGGCCAGTCGCTGCAAGACCCCTTTTTGAATGCGCTGCGAAAGGAACGGGTCCCCGTTTCGATCTATCTCGTCAACGGCATCAAGCTGCAAGGGCAGATTGATTCGTTCGATCAGTTCGTTGTGCTGTTGAAGAACAGTGTGAGCCAGATGGTATACAAGCACGCCATTTCCACGGTCGTTCCCGCGCGCAATGTGCGCTTGGCTTCCGAGGAGGGTGGTGCCGCTCCGGAGGCGACTCCCGCCGAATGATTTCAGTCACGGATATATCGAGTGTTCGAGCGCCCGCGCACAGGTGAGCGCGCAGCTCTGGTGCGCCTCGGGCTGGGCGCACCCGTCGATCCCGAGGATCTGCAGGAATTCAGGCAGCTCGCCATTGCGGCGGGCGCCCTGCCCGTGGCTACTCTGACCGGTCGCCGCGAGCGGCCTGATCCGCGCTACTTCATGGGTAGCGGCAAAGCCGAGGAGTTGCGTGCGCTGGCCGAGTCCAGCGAGGCCGAAGTCATACTGGTCGATCACCCGCTCTCACCGAGTCAGGAACGCAATCTGGAGCAGCTGACGCAGCGGCGTGTGCTCGATCGCAGCGGCCTCATTCTCGACATCTTCGCGCAGCGTGCGCGCAGCTTCGAGGGCAAGCTGCAAGTCGAGCTCGCGCAGCTGAAGCACATCAGCACGCGCCTGGTGCGTGGTTGGACCCACCTCGAGCGGCAGAAAGGCGGCATTGGCATGCGCGGCCCCGGCGAGACGCAGCTCGAGACCGACCGCCGCCTGATCGGACAGCGCGTGCGGGTCCTCACCAAACGTCTGGAGAAGATCACTCAGCAGCGCGAGACGGGGCGGCAGATGCGCGCCGAGATTCCCATCCCGTCGCTGGCGCTCGTTGGTTATACCAACGCCGGCAAGTCGACTCTGTTTCGGTCTCTCACCGGCGCGGATGCCTTCGTGGCGGACCAACTTTTCGCCACGCTGGATCCAACCGTACGGCGCATCACGCTCCCGGGTGGAACCGTGGTGGTCGCCGCCGACACGGTGGGCTTCATCCGCGAGCTGCCGCATGAGCTGGTCGCGGCATTTCAATCGACCCTGACAGAGGCTCGTGAGGCAACTCTCCTGCTGCACGTCGTCGATGCCAGCGATCCGCGTCGCGATGAGCACATCGCGCAGGTGGATGCGGTGCTGGGGGAGATTGGTGCGCAGAACATTCCGCAGATCCTGCTCTACAACAAGATCGACCGGCTGCAGATGCCACCGCGGCTCGACCGGGACGCAAACGGGCAGCCGAACGCGGTCTGGATCAGCGCGCAGGAGCGGCACGGGCTCGATCTGCTCGCCGTTGCGGTCGCCGAGCGGCTGACTCGCTTCGTCCGCCAGGCACGGGTGCGGATCGGCGCCGGCGCCGGTGCAGTCAGGTCCCGGCTCTATGCCGCAAAGAGCGTTCGCGGTGAGACGTTCGCGGATGACGGGTCCATTGAACTCAATGTGGAACTGCCCGATGTGGAGCTGCTGGAGCTGGCGCGCACCCCCGCAGTCCAGATCCTGGAGGTTCGCGGGGAGAATATGCCTTGTGCCGCCGCTACCTCATACCTACAATCGACGGCCGTTTCGGCGGACCTGCGGCAGCACGCCACCAAGCTGCGTCGGAACTAAGCGGTAAACCGGCGCACGGCGCCTGAGCTCAAAATCTCCTTATGGCGTGGAATCAACCAGGTCAGAACAATCCGTGGGGCCGCCGGCCCGGTCAGGGCGGGGGGCCGGATTTGGACGAGCGCATGAAAGGCTGGCAGCGGCGTCTGGAGTCATTGCTGCGTCCCGGCGGACGCGGCGGCGAAGGCAACACGCTGACTCTGATCGTCGTGAGCATGGTGATCATCGTCTGGCTGTTGACGGGTTTCTACACCATCAAAGCCGGCGAGAGGGGCGTGATACTGCGCTTCGGCAAGCTGGTCGAGGTGCGTCATGAGGGTGCCGGCTGGCGCTTCCCGTGGCCCATCGAGGCGCTCGTCAAGGTGAACGTCGGCCGGGTGAACTCCAGCGAATACAATTCGCGCGTCCTGACCTCGGACGTCAACCTGGTCTATCTGCGTTTCGCGGTTCAATACCAGCTTTCCGATCCCTATAAGGTGCTCTTCCAGGTGAGGGATTCGGAGAAGACCCTGACCGAAGTGAGCGAGATGGCGATTCGTGAGGTCGTCGGCCGCAGCAAGCTCGATGAAGTGCTGGTGGGTGCGACCCGGCCACAGGTGACGCGCCGGACCAAGGAGCTCATCCAGCGCACTCTCGACTCCTATAACACCGGGATCACGGTGACGACGGTGAACCTGACCGATGTGCAGGTGCCCGAAGCCGTCATTCCTTCCCAGCGCGATGCCAACAAGGCGCTGGCCGATCAGGAGCGCTTCGTGAAAGAGGCCGAGGCCTACGCGAATGGGATCATCCCGGTCGCGCAGGGCGCAGCCGCGCGTATGCAACAGGACTCGCAGGCCTACAAGGCGCAGGTCACGGCGATCGCCGAAGGGCAGGCCTCCCGGTTCGCGCAGCTGGAGGAGGCGTACTCGAAGGCCCCCGAGGTCACTCGGAAGCGGCTCTACATGGACACCATCGAATCGGTGTTGGCGCGGGCGCACAAGGTCGTGATCGACTCGAAGTCCGGCAATGCCGGCGGCAACATGTTCTATCTGCCGCTGGATAAGCTGTTGGAGAAGGCAAATGCCCGCACTGAAGTGGAGCCGCAGCCGGAACAGCAGGCGCCCGCCAACACGCAGGGCAAGGAGCCTGAATCGGTGACTGTCGAAGCGCGCGCGCGGGGAGATCGGTAATGCCGGTCAAGGCCGTTCCCATTATCGTGCTGGCGCTGGCGATCTTCGTCGCGGCGACTTCGCTGTTCACCGTCTGGGAGGCGCAGGTGGCGATCCGCACGCAGTTCGGTGCGATCGTCAGCGTGGAGGAGGCTCCCGGGTTGCACCTGAAGTGGCCCTGGGATCAGATCGTCAAATTCGATCGCCTGATTCTGTCGCAGTCCTATACCGGCGAGACATTTCTCACCAATGACAATCGTGGCCTGATAGTGGATTTCTACGTGAAGTGGCGGGTGAAGGATGCCTCGCGCTACTTCCAGGCCACCGGCGGCCGAGAGGATCTGGCTAGCGAGCGGCTCGGTGCCATTGTCAAAGATGGGATCAAGAGCGTGGTCGCCCAGCGAACGCTGGAGGAAATCGTCTCTGCCGAACGCGCGGCGGTCACCTTCGACATGTTCGGCCAGGCAAGCCGCAACGTTGCCGGCCTTGGCGTTCAGCTCATTGATGTGCGGGTACAGAGAATCGACCTGCCTGATGATGTCAGCACGCGCGTCTATGAGAGCATGAAGCAGAACTTCGCGAAGATCGCGAGCCGCCTGCGTGCCGAGGGCCAGAGTGCCAGCGCGCGCATCAAGGCCACTGCCGAGCGCACGCGCACCGAGATAATCTCGAACGCGGAGCGGGATGCGCTACGGGTACGCGGTGAAGCCGATGCCATCGCGGCTCAAACCTACGCCAAGGCCTACTCGAAGAACCCGGAGTTCTACGGCTTCTATCGCAGCCTGCAAGCCTATGAGCGCTCGCTCGGCAAGGATGGCGATCTGCTGGTCGTTACCCCGGACGGGGAGTTCTTCAAGTACTTGAAGGATTCCGGACCCGCCAAGCGCTAATCCATCCTGTGTCTTTGAATTTCACCGATCTGCTCGCCGCTCTGGCGCTGTTCTTCGTCTTCGAGGGCATCGCGCCGTTCCTGCACCCCCGGGGCGTGAAACGCGCCTTCGCGAAGCTCCTGGAGGTCACGGACCGTGAGTTGCGCATTGCCGGGCTAGGCAGCATGCTGGTGGGTGTCGCCATTCTTTTTCTGGTCCGCTAGAGGCATCCGTGGGCAAGTTCGTCGTCGTCATCGGCACGCAGTGGGGCGATGAGGGCAAGGGCAAGGTCGTTGATCTGCTGACGGAGCGTGCCGCCGCGGTTGCGCGCTTCCAGGGTGGCCACAATGCCGGCCACACGCTCGTCATCGACGGCCGCAAGACCATCCTCTCCCTGATTCCTTCGGGAATATTGCGCGAGCAGGTCTGCTGTTACATCGGCAATGGCGTGGTGCTGTCGCTGGATGCTTTGTTCAGCGAGAGCGCGACCCTGATCGAGAAGGGAGTGCCGGTGTTCGAGAGGTTGCGGATCTCGCCGAACTGCCCGCTGATTCTGCCTTCGCACATCGAGCTCGATCGGGCCCGCGAACACGCCCGCGGTGCCAACGCCATCGGCACCACGGGCCGTGGGATCGGACCTGCCTACGAGGACAAGGTCGCCCGCCGCGCCGTGCGGGTGGCGGACCTGTTCCAGCGGGACCGGTTCGCGGCCAAACTGGGGGAAGTGCTCGACTTTCATAACTTCGTGCTGCAGCACTATTTCCGCCTGCCCGTCGTGGACTTCCAGAAGACCCTCGAGCAGCACCTGGCCCTGGCCGAGAAGCTCGCCCCGCTGGTCACCGATGTCACGCTCGCCTTGCATTCGCTGCGCCGGCAGGGCGCGAATGTCATGTTCGAGGGGGCGCAGGGGGCGATGTTGGATGTGGATCTGGGAACCTATCCGTTCGTCACCTCATCCAACACTACAGCGGGCTTCGCCGGCACCGGCACGGGACTCGGGCCGCTCGCCTTCGATGAAGTCATAGGTATCGTCAAGGCATACACGACGCGCGTCGGCGCGGGGCCCTTTCCGACCGAGCTGTTCGATGGGTACGGTGAGCACCTGTCGCGTGTCGGGCATGAATTCGGCTCGGTCACGGGCCGGCGGCGGCGCTGTGGCTGGTTCGATTCGGTGGCGTTGCGCCGCGCTATCGTGCATTCGAGCGTCTCGAGCCTGTGCATCACCAAGCTCGATGTGCTGGATGGTCTGGATACCATCCGGGTAGCGGTCGGATATCGGATCGACGGTCAGGTGGTCGCGGAGCCGCCCCTGAATATCGACAGCTACGCGGGCGTCGAGCCCGTGTACGAAGAGGTGCCGGGTTGGAAGGAATCCACCGTCGGGATCACCGATTACGCGGCGTTACCGGCGAATGCCCGCAAGTATCTGGAGCGGCTGGCGGCGCTGGTTGAAGTGCCCATCGGGATGATTTCCACCGGGCCTGACCGCGATCAGACCATCGTCTTGCGGCATCCCTTCGAGGGTTGAGAGGCGCGACGGCCGCTCGCGCTGCCCATGGCCAATAACCTTTCCGCGGCCCCTGGTCGGGCTGGTGCCCTCGATGCGGCACCTGAGGGCTGCAGATCTGCGCCTCGCTCGCCGCGGGCGCGAGGCGCCCTGGCGCTGCTCATTCTGGCCGCATTGATCCTCGCTGCCAGTACCTGGCTGACCTTTGGTCACACTTGGGACGAGCCCGAGCACCTGGCGGCGGGGCTCGAGCTGCTGGACCGTGGCAAGTACGAGTACGACACCGAGCACCCGCCGATTGGTCGTGTACTCATCGCCCTGGGGCCTTATCTGGCCGGCGCACACTCCTTCGGCACGCCACCGCCTGACGGAACACAGGAAGGCATCGATATCCTGTACGACGGCGGCCACTACGATCGAACGTTGATGCTGGCGCGTCTCGGGGCGCTGCCTTTCCTGCTCCTGCTTCTGCTCGCGATGTGGCTGTGGGCGCGGCGGGCGCTCGGCACTGAACCGCGGGCATTGCTCGCGGTGCTGCTGCTTGCCTCCGTGCCTGCCATTCTCGGTCATGCGGCGCTCGCGGCCCTGGATATTCCGGGTACCGCGACCACGCTATTCGCCCTGTACTGGTTGCAACGCTGGTTGGAAAGCGGCGCCCGCAGGGATTCGCTGTTGTTCGGCCTGACGGCGGGCATTGCGGTGGGGACCAAGTTCTCCGCCGTGCCCTTCATCGGCCTTGGCATGTTGGTGTTGAGTCTGCTGCACAAGGCGGGGCCGGTGCGGGTCCAGCGCATTCCCCGCTCCATGGCGCGCCGTACCGCGGGATTCATCTTGATGGTGCTCGCGGCGATGGCGCCTATCGCCCTTGGCTACGGCCGGCGTTCGATCGACCTGACTGAGCTGCCGCGACGGTTCGACTGGGTAGTGTCCTACCTGTCCGGCGCAGATGCGGCGCACGCGAGCCTGTATACAGCGCTCTCACACTGGCGCATGCCCGAGGCTTTCTGGGATCTTGCCGAAGGGATCATGGCGATCAAAGCTCACAATGACAGTGGGCATATGTCCTTCCTGCTGGGGCATATCCAATACGGAGGATGGTGGTATTTCTATCTGGTCGCCCTGGCGGCCAAGACGCCACTTCCGCTGCTCGTGGCCGGTCCCATTGGCTTGGGCCTGCTGGCACGTGAGGGTTGGCGGACGGGTGACAGCTGGCGGCTCGCGCCGCCGGTGTTGTTCGTGACGCTGCTGGTGTTCGCGAGTTTGTTCAGCCGGATCAATATCGGCATTCGGCACGTGTTAATCCTGTACCCGTTCATGGCACTCGGTGGCGCGCACGTCTGCGCCAACGCCTGGAGCAGGCTACGCGGTGCTCTGCCACACAATGGCGCGCAAATCGGCTGTGCAGTTCTCGTCGCCCTGCTCACCTGGCAATTGAGCACCTTTGCCACTGCATATCCGGACTACCTCCCTTATTTCAATGAGGCGGTGCGGCATCCCGAGCGTGTGCTGGTGGATTCGGATCTGGATTGGGGACAGGACCTGCGTCGTTTGGAGCGCCGCCTGGCCGAGCTGAATGTCGATAGCGTCAGTTTGGCGTATCAGGGCACGGCAAAACTGTCTCTCGAGAGACTCCCCAACTATGTGTTACTGCCGCCCTGGCGCCACGCCACCGGGTGGGTGGCCATCACGGCTCTCTCGCGGGAGCACGAGCCTAAGGGCTATGCGTGGCTTGATGCGTATGTGCCGGTTGAGCGGATTGGGAAGACCATCGACCTGTACCGAATTCCGGTCGCAGCCGTGCGATGCGTTCCAGCGCCGGTGGATGGGAATAGTAGAACGCCGAATACACCGGATCAGGCGTCAGAGTCGATGCATTGTCACGATATAACTTCACCAGCGCATTAGCCAGATGGGCGGCGTCGGCATGTTGAGCGGCGAAGGCGTCGGCCTCAAATTCATGGCGTCGCGACCATAGCGATCCGAGAGGTGTGACGAAAAAAGTGATTGCAGGCGCGATGAACAGGAACAGCAGCAGCGCCGCGTGGGAGGAAGCGCTCGGGATGCCGAAGTCTCCATAAAACGCCGGTTGAGCGGCGATCCAGCCGAGGGTGGCAAGGGCCAGCAAAGAGGTGACTACCGTCACCACGAGTCGCTTGCGCACGTGATGGAGCCGGAAGTGTCCCAGCTCATGCGCCAGCACCGCTTCAACTTCGTCGTGGTTGAGTCGCTCGAGCAGAGTGTCGAAGAAGACGATGCGTTTGCTGCTGCCGATTCCCGTGAAATACGCATTGCCGTGAGCCGAGCGGCGTGACCCGTCAACGACGAACACGCCTTTCGAAGTAAAGCCGCAGCGGGCCAACAGCGCCTCGATGCGTGCCTTGAGCACAGCATCCTGCAGCGGAGCGAATCGATTGAACAACGGTGCAACGAGCGCAGGCCATGCCCAGCTCATCAGCAACATGAGTGCCAGCCAGCCGCACCAGGCATAGAGCCACCACAACCGCCCGGCATGAGCCATCAGCGTCAGCATCCCGAGAACGACGGGTGCGCCGAGCACCACGGCCAGCAGCAGACTCTTCAGCAGATCGATGACAAACAACCGCGGGGAGGTGCGGTTGAAGCCGAATCGCGCCTCATGACGAAATGTCCGCCACACAGACAGCGGCAGATCGAGGAGGGCGGTCAGCAGGAGTACGGAGCCAATCACTGCCAGGCCGCGCCAGGGCAGTTGCCAGCCTGTCCCCGACCACTCGCCGTCCACGGCTGCGATAACGCCCCCGATGGTGAGTGCGAGCGCCACTATGGCATCTATGACAATGGATAAGCGCGATAAACGCACCGAGGCCATGGTGTAGTCCGCGGCCTTGTGGTGCTCCGCCGCACTGATCTCGCGGGCAAACGGCTCGGGTACCTGCTCCCGGTGAGCCTGCACTGCAGCGATCTGCCGCCCGGCGAGCCAAAGCCGCAAGCCGCCGCCGACACACACGGCCAAAAGCATCAAAAGGGCAAACCAATGAACCATGCGGCGATTATGCCGCGCCGACCGCCCGCCCAGGCGATTTCAGCCTGTCTAAACGATACAGCAGGATGTCGCCAGCGTTCATCACGTCGACCGACCGCATGTGTTGCGATGGCGCATCGGTGGGCAGACCTGCGGAACGAGTAGACAGGCGGCCTCGATATCCGCACGATCCTGCTCTGGGATCTGGCGAGGCCATGATTTTTTTGGATGGCCCGATCTCATTTATCCGCTTGCCGGGATGGCACGGGTGTGAAAGTTTTGGGTGGGGGACCGCCAGTCAGGGGTTTTGTTGCACGCGCGCGACAACCTGAGGCGGCCGCTCGAGAACGATTTCAAACGACCATTCCACGGGGAGAGCAGCTTGAAAGCAAATCACAAAGTGTACTGCGCGGTTGCGGCTATTCTCGCCGCCAATACCACCGCGGTGAGCGCCGCGTCGGCGGCTGAGGCTACCCCCGCGGAGTCCGAGCAAAGCCTCGCGATCGGCGAGGTGGTCGTCACGGCGCAGCGTCGTTCGGAAAACGTCCAGGACGTGCCGATAGCCATTCAGGCGCTGACCTCCGACACGCTCAAGCAGCTGAATGTGCAGACGTTCGATGACTACGTGAAGTACCTGCCCAGCGTCACCTTCAAGTCGAACGGGCCGGGCCAGAGCATCATCTACATGCGCGGCCTGAGCTCGGGAGCTTCGGCGGGCAGCCAGTCAACCGGCACCATCGGTGGCTTCCCGAACGTCGCCATCTACCTGGACGACCAGTCCGGACAACTGCCCGGCCGCAATCTCGACATCTATGCGGCCGACCTGGAGCGTATCGAGGTGCTCGAAGGGCCGCAGGGTACGCTGTTCGGTGCAGGGGCCGAGGCAGGTGTGGTTCGCTACATCACGAACAAGCCCAAGCTCAACACGACCGAGGGCAATGCCACCGCCAGCTACGGCACCACGGCGCATGGCGATCACAACAGCTCCATCACGGCCGTGCTCAACCTTCCTCTGATCAGCGACAAGCTCGCGGTTCGCGCGGTGATCTACAACGACCAGCGTGGCGGCTACATCGACAACGTGCCCGGTACGTTCACGCGCAAGGATTCCGACCTTGGCATCTACTACGCGAACTACGCGACCGCGTGCAAGATCGGGGCACCAAGTCCCGCGGGATTGTGCGCGAAGGTCATCGATCCGGTCACCGGCAAGAACATCAACAAGGGGACCGCGTTCGCCGTGCCACCCAACAGCATGGTCGCGAACAACAACCTGATCGCGCAGAACAACATCAACCCGGTGACCTACCAGGGCATCCGGGCTTCCGCCTTGTTCCAGATCAACGAGGATTGGGATGCGCTGATTTCGCAGACCTACCAGGACATGAACGCACAGGGCGTCTTCTATCAGATGCCGAACGCCGCGGATGGCGCGCCCCTCGGGCCCTACCAGGTGACCGTATTCAGTCCGTCGTACGACAAGGATCGCTTCGAGAACACATCCTGGACCCTGAACGGCCGGTTCGGTGATCTCAAAGCGGTGTACACCGGCGGATATTTCGTCCGCAATCTCGACCAGCGTAACGACTACACGAACTACGCGCGGGGCGTGTATGCGGACTATTACCAGTGCTATGGCGCGAACAACAGCCCGGACGGCCAGGCACACTGCTACTCGCCGGTCACTTCCTGGCGCGAGCAGCTGCGCAATACCCACCAGAGCCATGAGATCCGCCTGAGCAGTCCGGATGACTGGCGCCTGCGCGGAATCGCCGGTGCGTTCTGGGAAAACGTGCGGATCTTCGACAATACCGATTGGCTGTACAAGACCGTTCCGACCTGCACGAGCACCCTGACCACGGGCTGCTTCTCGAATGTCGCGCCGGCGCCCGGCGCGACTTCAAACATTCCGGGCACTCGGAACGACAACGATGCCTTCTTCGAGGACGTGCAGCGCGGCTACAAGCAGTACGCGTTCTTCACCTCTTGGGACTTCGACATCATTCCGAAGGTCCTGACGGTGACGGCGGGTACCCGCTACTACCATTTCTCCAACACCCAGACCGGCAGCGTGGTCAGCAGCTTCGGCTGCTTCGCGGCGGGACCCGGGCCCTGCACGGCCGGCGCCACGAGCATCGATGGAGAGCATGAGACCTCGACCTATTCGGGCTTCAAGAGCCGTGCCAACATCAGCTGGCACATTACGCCCGACACTCTTCTGTACTACACGTTCTCACAGGGCTTCAGGCCGGGTTACTTCAATCGCACGGGCGGATGCCACGTGCCTGACGCGAACGGCATCAAGCAGTACTGCATTCCCCTGAAGATCGCGCCGGACTCGCTGACGAACAACGAGATCGGCTGGAAAACCGAGCTGTTTGACCACCGGCTGCAGTTCAATGGCGCCATCTATCAGGAGAAGTGGCAGAACGTGCAGGTCGGCTTCTTCGATCCGGGCCAGTTCGGCAATCTGACCTTCGGTACCAACGGTCAGAACTTCCGGGTGCGCGGCATCGAGACGCAGATCGCCGCTCGCGTCACCCAAGGACTCACGATCACGGCGGCGGCGAGCTACAACAAGAGCGAACAGACGAATTCACCCGCGCTGGTCGTCAACAACCCGGTGCTGGCCGGCACGGCGGAATTTGGCAAGCCAATAACCGGGGTGGGCAATCCGTTCGGCGCCATTGGCAGCCCGACCGCGAATTCGCCGCTGTTCCAGGGCAACATCCGCGCGCGTTATGAGTGGCCCTTCAATGAATACAACATGTTCGTGCAGGTGGGCGCCAACTACACCACCAGCTCGTTCACCCAGACCGGCAATAATCCCTCGCTGTCCGTGGGCGGCGCCGTCAACACCACGCTGCTGCGGTTCGAAAATCCGCCCTACGGACTGGTGGACGCCTCCGCGGGCGTGTCGAAGGACGCGTGGACCGTGCAGCTGTTCGGGGAGAATCTGGCGGATCGCAATGTGAGCTTGTTCACCTCGACCGGGCAGTTCGTCATTACTCAGACGCCCACCCGGCCGCGAGTGCTGGGACTGCAGGTCAGCTACAAGTACTGACCCGCACGTCCTCTGCGGTAGACTCCAGGGGCGGGCGCAGTGCCCGCCCCTCTTTTTATGCGTTCGATGCAGTCATCCGAGCCGCCATCACCCGTCGAGGCCGAAGTCCGCCGTATCCGCAGTCTCGTGGAGAGGAACGACTTTGCGGCGGCGCTGACGGCTGCCGAGGCGCTGGCGGTAACGGTTCCTGAGAACCGCGATGCCCTGTATCTCCTGGCACTGAGCCAACGCGGTCTGAGAAGGATTCCGGACGCCCTCGCAACGCTCGACAGGCTGCAGCAGCTGCACCCGCGGTTCAGCCGGCTATATCAGGAGCGAGGCTACTGTTACGTTGCCTTGCGAGATGCGCCCAAGGCAATTGAGGCGTTCCTCGCTGGGGTCAACCGCAATCCGGCGTTGCCACACAGTTGGAGCATGTTGCAGTCACTCTATCGGATGACCGGCAAGGCCGAGGAGGCCAGGACTGCGGCCGCTCATCTTGCCACACTGGCGCAGATTCCCCCGGAAGTCATAACCGCCACCAGCCTCTTCAGTGATGGCGAGCTGGCCCTGGCGGAACGAATGGTGCGTGACTATTTGCTCACGCACGGTGACCAGATCGAGGCCATGCGCCTTCTGGCGCGGATAGGTATCGAGCTGGAGGTGTTCGATGATGCCGAGACACTTCTCGCCGCAGTGCTGGAGATGGCACCGGACTATCGTGCTGCTCGCCACGACTATGCCGTTGCTCTGATCAAGCGCCACAAGCCAGCGCAGGCACTCGCGGAGCTCGAAAAGCTGCTGCGAGAGGATCCCGGGAATCGGCAGTTCAAGACGACGTACGCTAATGCCGTTGTCGTAGTGGGCGATCACGCCAGGGCGCTCGAGTTATATCGCGATCTGTTGAAAGGTGCCCCGCAACCCGCGGATCTGCATCTATCGGTGGCGCACTCGCTGAAAACGCTGGGGCGACAGCAGGAAGCCATCGACGCCTACCGGGACGCATTCGCGGCACGCCCGAGCTTTGGGGACGCATACTGGAGTCTGGCGAATCTCAAGACCTACCGTTTCCCGGACGAGGAGCTGGCGCGCATGCGCACGGAGGAGGCCGCGGCGACCACCAGCCAGCTGGATCGATATCACTTGTGCTTCGCTCTGGGGAAAGCTTACGAGGATCGGGGTGAATACGCCGAGTCCTTCAAGTACTACGAGCGTGGCAACGCGTTGAAGAGGGCGGAGAGCCGCTACAGCCCGGAGCCGTTCGAGCGCAATGCCCGCTTGCAGGCTACAGTGTGCACGCGCGAGTTCTTCGCAGCTCGCGAGGGCATGGGGCTTGGCGTCCCGGATCCGATTTTCATCGTTGGTCTGCCCCGGGCGGGCTCCACACTGCTGGAGCAGATTCTGGCCTCGCACTCCCAGGTCGAGGGCACGATGGAGCTGGCCAACATTCCGCAGATCGTGCATCACCTGCAGGGCCGCGAGGCGCAGAATGACGAGCCGCGCTATCCGCGGGCGCTGTTGGATCTCACCCCGGAGGAGCTGCGCCAGCTGGGGCAGAAGTATCTGGATGACACGCGGGTGTACCGCGTCCGGGGTGTGCCGTTCTTCATCGACAAGATGCCCAACAACTTCCGGCATCTGGGCCTGATTCATCTCATTCTGCCGCAGGCGAAGATCATCGATGCGCGCCGCGAGCCCATGGCCTGCTGCTTCAGCAACTTCAAGCAGCTGTTCGCCAGCGGCCAGGAGTTTACCTACGGGCTGGAGGATATCGGCCGCTATTACCGCAGCTATGTGGAGCTGATGGCTCACTGGGACCAGGCCCTGCCGGGGAAGGTATTGCGGGTGCAGCACGAGGATCTGGTGGAGAATCTCGAGCCGCAGGTGCGCCGCCTGCTGGATTTCTGCGGCCTGGGATTCGAGCCGCAATGCCTGACTTTCTGGAAGACCGAGCGCAGTGTGCGTACCGCGAGCTCCGAGCAGGTGCGCCGGCCCATTTTCAAGGAGGGACTGGATCAGTGGCGGCACTTCGAGCCCTGGCTGGGACCTCTCAAGCAAGCGTTGGGATGACGGTTGCGGTGTGAGCCGTCCGTGTGACTGCGCGCGCGTTCGCTGACCGCCTCGCTCCGGGTCCTTTAATAAATCATGATGAGAATGATATGATTTAGCGTCAGGACTTGGATGCGAACGGGATGCGTGGCATGGTGAATGAGACACTCGATGGCAAAGTAGCGCTAGTGACTGGCGCAGGTCGCGGCATTGGTTTCGCAATTGCGCGTGCCCTCGGGGAGCACGGTGCAGCAGTAGCATTGAATGATGTTGATCCCATGCTTGCCGCGGCCGCCGCGGATGCGCTACTAGCGCTTGGATTGCGTGTGACCGCCGTTCCGAGCGATGTGGCTGAAGAAGGGCGCGCTTCGACAATGCTGGAGGCGATCGAGCGGGAATT
>Ga0209168_10001935_pt1 | contig 15519 bp, 8 predicted proteins | sample Coa_R1_FD_187156 | JGI IMG/M metagenome (GOLD analysis project Ga0209168, IMG submission 187156) | Surface soil microbial communities from Centralia Pennsylvania, which are recovering from an underground coalmine fire - Coalmine... | ecosystem: Environmental > Terrestrial > Soil > Unclassified ... | reverse complement strand
ATTGCCATCATTATCACGGCATACTTGCCGGTGTTTACACTGCAGCGGGTGGAGGGGCGATTATTCAAGCCCATGGCCTGGACCGTGGCTTTTGCGCTCCTTGGTGCGCTGCTATTTTCCATGCTCATCGCGCCCGTGCTGAGCAGTTTCTTTTTCAGGAAGGGCGTGCGCGAATGGCGCAACCCCGTAATGGAGTTCCTGAAAACGAAGTATCGCGATGGGGTGCGCTGGGCGATTGAACACCGATTGGTAACGGTTGGCGCGGCGCTCATTTGTCTGGTCGCCGCCGCTTATCTGACCTTTGGCGGAGTGATTGGCTCGGAGTTCCTGCCGCATCTGGACGAAGGCGCACTCTGGGTACGCGGCACTCTTGCGCCAAGCACGGGGCCAAGTGAAGGCATCCGTTTAGCAAACCAGGCGCGCATCCTTCTGTGCTCCTTTCCTGAGGTGCCTCAATGCACCAGCCAGGTGGGGCGTCCGGATGACGGCACGGATACGACAGGGTTCTTCAACACCGAATATTTCGTTGATTTGAAGCCGAAGGAACAGTGGCGGCCGACCTTTGGGCAAGACAAGGAAAGACTGATCGCAGCCATGAATCGCGAACTGGAAAAGATTCCGGGCGTTACCTGGGGCTTTTCTCAACCCATTGAAGACAATATGGAAGAGGCCGTCAGCGGCGTAAAAGGCGAGCTTGCCACGAAAGTCTATGGAGACGACTTGAAACTGCTGGAGGAAAAAGCCGATCAGATCGTGAATACGATGAGCCAAATCAAGGGAATCGAGGATCTCGGCGTCTTTCGTGTTCTCGGCCAGCCCAGTATTAATTTCGAAGTGGATCGGCAGCAAGCCGCGCGCTATCAAATTAACGTCTCGGATGTTCAGGACGCAATTCAAACCGCGGTCGGAGGCAGTGCATTCACTCAGGTACTGCAAGGCGAGGCGCGATACGACCTTGTCTTACGTTACCTTCCGCAATACCGCACGACAAAGGAAGCGATTGAAGACATTCGCTTGCTCTCTCCTTCCGGTGAACGCGTCTCCCTCGCGCAACTCTGCAAAATTCAAGAGCAGGACGGCGGTTCGGAAATCTATCGTGAAGGAAACAGGCGGTACGTTGCGATCAAGTACAGCGTGCGCGGCCGCGACCTTGGCAGCACTGTGAAGGAAGCAATGAGCAAGGTAAACGCGCGGATTCAATTGCCGCGCGGGTACCGCATCGAGTGGGAAGGCGAGTACGAGAGCCAGCAGCGCGCTCAAGCGCGGCTATTCCTGATTGTGCCATTAACGGTTCTAGCGATTTTTCTGATTCTTTACACGATGTTCCGCTCGTTTAAATGGTCGTTACTCATCCTCGCCAACGTGCTGCTAGCGGGTATCGGCGGTTCATTCGCGCTTCTTATTTCGGGCACCAACTTCAGTGTTTCCTCTGGCGTCGGCTTCCTGGCACTCGTGGGCGTATCGGTACAAACGGGCGTCATCATGCTCGAGTATATCAATCAACTTCGCGGGCACGGTCTTTCCATCGAAGAAGCGGCCATCGAAGGAGCCGTCCTGCGCCTGCGCCCCATCATGATGACGATGCTGGTCGCCACGCTCGGCCTGCTTCCGGCAGCACTTTCGCATGACATTGGTTCGGATTCGCAGCGGCCCTTCGCTATCGTCATCGTCGGTGGGCTACTCGCCACACTTTTGATGAGTATTTTTCTGCTGCCGTCTCTCTACGTATGGACTGCAAGAAGAGATGATAAATTGCCGGCGCCCGAGCCGGGGTTCGCGGAAGAAGTGTGAGCGAACTGATTACTTTCCAACAAAGATCGACTTGGGGATCATCATGTGAACGCCGTCGTTCTCATCCACGAGTTGGGTGATGTGCAGATCGGCGGCTACGCTCGCCAGCATGTAGGCGTCTTCACGACTCAGGTGCTTCTCCTTCATAAGGAAGTCAATCATCTCCCGTACTGCGCCCTTGGTAGCTTCGGTCAGGTTCGCGTTCACTCCCATCGTGATGTAGTGGGTAGGCGTTTCAGCGCGAGGCCAGCGAAGGTGCATATCCTTGCGGACAATAAACTGGAACGTGCCGATCAATGATGTTTCCATCGCTGTGACATCGACCTCGCCGTCTCCCTGGCCGGCATGGCCGTCGCCAGCCTGAAACAGCGCCCCGCGTGTGTGAATCGGAAGATAAAGGATCGTTCCGGCGACTAATTCTTTGTTGTCCAGATTCCCACCGTGAACCCATGGTGGATTGCTGCTGACGCGCCCGGTCACGGCCGGCGGCGCGACTCCCATGCTGCCAAAAAATGGGTGCATCGGAATTTCAATTCCATCAGCGAATTTGGCGACCATGCGTTTCTCATCCAGAGGAATGACTTTCGTGCGGGCGTAGGGATAGTCATCCGGCAGGAAGCCGCGCCCAGGTGAGAAAGCGTTGAGCGCATATGGAATAGCGGGCTGAATCTTCTGGATTCGAACTTCCAGCACCTCACCCGGCTGGGCATCTTCAATGTAGACCGGCCCAGTCAGGAAATGGACGCCTGGTCCCTTATCCTTTACTTCTTTGAAAATGTCACGGAGTGGCTGTTCGATGCGGTCGGGGTCCATGCCCGCGTTTTCGAAGCGCTCGGGATTTGACGTGACCAGAGTCTGGATTTCAACCGTGTCGCCGGACTTGATCCGCAGCACTGGTGGAGTCTTCGCATCATAGAAACCCCAGGTAACTGTTTTTGGCGTGGGCTTCAGCTGATACGTCTGCCCCCCGGATGTGGCCGGCTGTTGCGCACACAGCGGGACGCCAAAGCTTGCGAAGAGGGTAATTGCTAGAACCGCGCACCGTCGCTTCATAGTTTAATTCTCCGGGCATATGAATTGCGGACAAAGTCCGCTATCTCTCATCCGTTAATTTGAAGCTGTTATCGCGTTTGGTCGATTTGTCACAGGCTTACGCGCCTGGGCTCGACGCGATGATCGAGTTGAGTCGCCAGTGAAGCTCCGGCATCATTCAGGCAAATAGTCAAAGACCATAAGATGGGCTTCTTCGATGATCATATTGGAAAGGATCGGCGCCGCCTCACCTTCTTTCAGATTCAATTCTTTAAGCATGTCCGCCCTGAAGTCTTTCGTCCCATGAGGCACGGTGAGGACGTAGTGCTGCGAGACAGCCGAGTAAAATCGCTTCAACTCAGGCACCCACAGGCCGGTTTTCGACACCGCTCCGGTCGGAACTTTTCCGAGCATCTTGTAGTGGTCCGGATCAAGTTCCTTAAACACGGCCACTGTGCCAGTTGACCCTGTGAAGTAAATGCGTGAGGTTGCCGCATCATAATAGATATCGTCGGCTCCGCCAACACTGTCGAGCGCCTGCACAACTTTTCCCGTCTCCGTATTCATCACTACCAGCTTGCCAGGTTCGTACTGGTGTCCACCGCCAATTTCGCCGGTGTTTGGTTTAATCCTGCTGCCAACGAACAGGCGATGGTGAGTAGCGTCGAGTCCCGCGGTATGGGGGACCGGGCCATCAATGATAGGCCACTGCGCGACCACCGCGTGTTTCTCGAGATCGACGACTGCTACATGGCTGTAGCCATCGATGATGTCACCCATCGTGACGTACAATTTTTTTCCAGATGGTTCGAGAGCAACGCCCGCGGGATCGCCCCCGGGCAGCTTAATGCTTTCGACGAGCTTGGCGGTCTTTGTGTCAACAATGTCGACGGAAGCGCCGGTCTGTTGGTGGTTGTCACCGCCATTAAACTTAGCACCCGGCGGCGTAGGGCGTTCGTGGTCTACTTCTTCGCTGAAAACTTCCACGGCCGCATAAAACAGATGCGTCGAAGGATCGTAAGCCGCATTGTCCGCGCCCCTCTGCGGATTTCCATATTGAGCCAATTTTACGACCTTGGTTACTTCATATGTCTTCGCGCTGACAGCAATGACCGAAGCATCGGTTAGGCTTAGCCACACTTCGTCGGTCTCGGGGATATAGAACGGCTTCTTGGGCATCGCCGGAAGGCCCTTGGTCACATGAATGACCTTGCCCGCGCGCAGATCGACAACGACAAGGCTGTAGGAGTTCTCTCCACAAAGAAACAGCCGCTGGCCCTTGACGTCCACCGTCATGTGGTCCATGTAGCCCTCAGTCGGTAGTGGAATCGTCTACGCCAGATTCAGCAGGCCCGACATGGTTTGCATGGGCATCTGAGCGTTCGCCCGCGAAACGATTGCCAGCAATACGGTGCAAAGAATCCCCAGATATTTTTTCATATTCTTATCTCCCCCGAGCGACCCAAGTTCTCTATAACTGTTCGCGACCGTACGATATCCAAGCTGTCGAATCATGAAGTACTACGGCTGGCTCGTGGGTAAGTTTCAATCTGTACATTCCCTCGCAGCACCTAACGCCGCACACGGGCACGGCAATCTCGTGCCCGTTACAAAAACCGCGTGCAATTGCGGGTTGCGTTTGTAGCGGCCGCCCCTTTTTTTTGGGCGGGCAGCTGTTTTTATCGCCGCATTAGGGCGCGTAATCGAAGACCATCAGATGCGCCGGTTCGGTTATCAGGTTAGAAAACATCGGTAGAACGGTGCCTTCCTTCTGATTCAATTCACTCCGCAGGTCAGCCATTACGTCTCTTGACCCATGAGGTGAAGTGAGAACGAAGTGCTGGGGTACGGCTGAGAAGTACTTCTTCCATTCCGGCACCCACAGGCCACTTTTTGACACAGCTCCTGTAGGAACTTGTCCAACAAGCTGGAAGTGGAACGGGTCAACCTCCTGAAATACGGCGACCGTACCGGTTGTCCCCGGGCAGTAGATTCGTCCAGTTGCTGCGTCATAGTAGACGGTGTCATCGGCGCCGCCCAGATTGTCGAGGGCTTGCACCACTTTTCCCGTTTCCGTATCTATGATCACGAGCTTGCCAGGTACATGCTGGTGTCCACCGCCAAATTCTCCAGTGTGCGGTCTGATCCGGCTGCCCACAAACAGGCGATGGTGGATCGGATCGAGACCCGCGGTATGAGGCACTGGACCACCCGTGATTGGCCATTGGGCGACGACCTCGCGTTTCTCGAGATCAACGACGGCGACGTGGCTTTCGCCGTCAATAACATCGCCCATGGTCACATACATTCGTTTTCCGGATGGCTCGATGGCCACGCCTGCGGGATCACCGCCGGGCATTTTAATGCTGCCAATCATTTTCGCGGTTTTGGTATCGACGATGTCGATGGAGGCGCCACTGGGAACATGGTTGTCAGAGCCGCTATAAGCTATAGGTATGCCTCCCTTGAATGCTTCTAGGGCGTCAGGCGTGAAGACTTCAACGGCAGCGTAAAATAGATGGGTATTCGGATCGTACGCTCCGTTGTCTCCACCTCTATTCGCGTCGCCAAATCCGGTCAGAGGGATCGTCGCGGCTATTTCGTACGTCGTCCCGTCAATGTCTACAACACTGCTGTCTTCCAGGTTCACCCAGATTTGATTCGTATCGGGAAGATAGACAGGCTTCTTGGGACTTGCGGCAAGAGCAGTTTGGTGTATTACCTTGCCTGCTTTCAAGTCCACAATGACGAGCGCGTGATTGTGCTCACCAGAAATAAACAGGCGCTGACCTTTGACGTCCACTGCGATGCGATCCATGTAGCCTTGGGTCGGCAATGGGATCGTCTGGACTAAATTCAGAATTCCCGTCGTCCGATCCGTGGTCGGAACTTGGCCCTGCGCCTTGGCAGCGAATACTAGCGATAATGCAAAGAGAATCGACAAGTACCGTTTCATTTTCTTATTCCCTCCTGAATGATTGCTAATCTCAATTCCAATCGGGACTTTACCACACGCTCTTGATTTGCGATCTGCTGCGGGACTCAGCACACCCAAGGACAAGGCGCGAGTATCGGGATGCCCCTCGGTCCCCCAAAATCACGGTCGGAGCGGCATGCCCATAGTTCTTTGCTATTACCAAATCACCTTCAAAGCGAACTGAACGTCTCGCGGTTGGGTTGCCAAGTTGTCCATAAATCCATTGGCTGCTGGCGAACCGTCTTGGTTAAAGATCCCTGCGCCGTTAAGCGGCTCCGGAGGAAGAAAGTTGGTGTGGTTCAAAATGTTGAAGATCTCCGCTCGGAACTGAATGTTGAAAGTCTCCGAAATTCTTCTGACCGGGTTGTTCTTAGTCGCGGGAAAGTCCAGGTTTACAAGTTTTGGACCGATAACGGTATTGCGGCCGGCATTGCCCAGCAGATTCGAGCAATAAACGACAGGGCTTGTGGAAGGAAGCGCCGGGGCTCCCGTGAAATCGCCGCACTGCGCGGCCAGTGGCGACGTCTTCGACATCGTCGGAAGAGTGTAGCAATTCACATTGATATAGACCGGATTTGTACCGCCTATATAATTGTGATTGACAGGATCGCACCCGGGAATGAGGTTGGGAATGCCGAATTGGTCTGCACCGCCATTTCCCAAACCTGCTGGGTCTCCGTTATTGATAACAGTCGTCGGGATCCCAGAATTGATTTTGAAGATGCCTCCTACCTGCCATCCGCCCACTGCGGCTTTTACGATACCGTCGGATAACTTTGGCGTTGGCAAAGCCCATAGCAAATTAATCGACGCATTCTGGCCGACATTAAAATCGGAAAGGCCCCGTAGTGATTTCGGTGCGAACCAGTACAAAGAGTTGAGACTATTTCCAAACGTGTCTCCCGCGATTGTTGAGGAGTTGTCATCAATCGACTTCGACCATGTGTAGGCGACCTGGAATTGCAGGCCGTGGCCCATCCTCTTATCAACATTTAGGTTCATAGCGTGATAGAAGGAGTCGCTTCCCCAATAAAGATAGCGAATGGTCCCTAAAGCCTGGTTCAGCTGGGCAGAGGTTCCGGCAGCGTTATTGCCCGCTGTGCAGCGACCAGCAACTAGAGGAGGACCGCACGGGAAGAGATATCCGGAGGGAGTAAGCGTAGGCAACGTCATATTGCCATCGTCTCCGCGAATCAGCATGTGTACGCCGTGGGAGCCTACGTAACCTAAGGTAACCGAAAGGTCTGGCGTAATTTGACGCTGGACGTTGAGGTTCCATTGCAGCACGTAATTTCGGTGAGGGTTTGTTTCGGTCGTGGACGTGCTTAGTAAGCCTAGTTTAACTCCTGGCGGTGGGTTTGTCAGCAGGTTCTGCCCCCCAGAAGGGAACGCTCCCTTCAACGATGGCTTATCGTTCGTGCTTGCCAGTATCGCGAAAGGTGCAGCCTGCTGCTGCAGTACGAAAAAGTAGCCTGGTAGGGGCAGCACGTCGTATATACCAAAGCCGCCGCGCACTGAGGTCTTTCCATCTCTAAACGGGTCCCACGCAAATCCGACCCGAGGCTCGAAATTGCGAAGTGTAGGATTGTGGTAGTAAGGTCCTACACTGCCGCAGACAGAACCCGATGGATTTACTCCACCGGGAGCAAACGAGGACGTAAACTGAACGCCGCATTGCGGCGTCGGGTCGGTAATATTCACTAAGTTAGTGATTTTGCCCTGGGCATCGTTAATAACTGTGGTCATTTCGTACCGCACGCCGAGGTTCAGCGTTAGATTGGGGCGAATTCGCCAATCATCCTGGACATATCCTGCGTAAAGCGACTGTCGCATTTCACGCGGTGTAATTGTCGAGGGTATGCCCGCCTCAAAATGCTTGGCCTTGTTGGTGAGAAAAGCGGCAAGGTTTGGGAAAACCCACTTCCCGCCAAGGTTTGGTTTCGCATTAAAATTGTATTGCATGCGCTCGATATCCACACCGAATTTCAGGGTATGGGCTCCATGTGTCCAGAATGCATCGTCAGCGAACTGATAATTATCAAAGGTGTGCTGATAATTGGAGGCCGCCCCAACGCCCCCCTGGTTCCCTGTAATTCCAGAACCCATATTTACGATAGGCGCGGTTTGTCCCGTCGTGCTCCCGAGCGATGTAAGCGCCGCTGCGGGATTAATCGCCCCAGAGGGTATAAGGTTGAGCGCATGACTGCGGCTGTATCCAGCTCGAGCGGAATTGACAACACTGGGACCGAATGTGTGACTCTCTTCGAGCACGACCGTCTCTCGTCTGGTATGCGAATTGAGGATTACATTGTTGAAGCTGTCGGGCTGTTTGAAGTCGGTGTCATCGAACAGGTACGTTCCGAACAGGCTGTCATTCATACCGAGTTTGTGATCGACACGGGCGGTATAGAAATTTTCCGGCACAATTTGCAAGCCGGAGTTGATGAATTTACCTTTGTCTCCTTTGGACGTGCCAGGCGTCGCATGGGGGAACATTGCCAACTCCGCCGCTGCTGCTGGGTCCACCGTCAACGTACACTGGGTTGTTGAGGGGATCGGGGCACATCCGGCTGGAGCGCCGTTATTTGCTTTTGTCGAGTCTGGAGTATATTGAATGGTTCCGCCGCGTGCGGTGTCAGAAGGGACAGTAATTGTCGTCGTGATTCCCTTCGCTTGGCGGAATCCTTCGTAGTCTCCGAAAATGAAGGTCCTGTCTTTGATGATGGGCCCACCTGCGGCAGCGCCGAACTGATTGCGCCTAAACTGCGCTAGAGGGGTGTTTCCGCTCCTCGAGAAGTAATCTCGCGAGTCCAAAGCACTGTTTCGTATGAACTCGTATACATCGCCATGGAAAGCGTTGGTGCCGGACTTGGTGATGGCATTTACAACCCCGCCGGTGGCCTTACCGTATTCAGCCGAGAAGCCGCCTGTCAAAACTGAGAACTCCTGGATCGCGTCCACTCCCAGAGCAGAGCCGATCACGTTGCCTGGCCCGCTGTTGGCATAATCGTTGACGCTAACTCCATCCAGCCGGTAGTTGTTGTTCGTTGTCCTCTGGCCGGAGACGGTAAGTTCCGCTCCAAATCCACGATTTCCGCGCGAGGACGTAGCGTAGTCCATTTGGTTTTCGATCAGGTTGACACCGGGGTGGAGAGTCGCAAGAGAAGTCCAGTCACGCCCGTTCAAGGGCAAATCGAGCACCGTTTGAGATTCCACTTGTCCCGTCAATGTTGACGAAGTGAGATCAATCTGCGGCACAGCTTCGGTCACTTGAACGGTCTGCGATGTGTCGCCGACCTTCATCGGGATGTTCAACTGTTGCTGAGCCCCTACAGCCAGGGTGACCGTTGACACTGATGTGTTAAAGCCCGCAGCCGTAATCTTGACCTCATAAGTCCCTGGGGCCAGATTGGGCGCCGAATAGTAACCGGCAGAATCGGTCTGAAAGTCCTTATTGATGCCCGTGGCAGTATTCGTGACAGAAATCTGCGCTCCAGCTAATACGCCGCCGGACGAATCGGAGATTGTGCCCGAAAGAGTTGCTCCGGTTACCTGCGAAAACATCGAGACTGCGCAAAACAGACTGATAACGATCACGCTTAAAGAGGCAAGGATCTTCACGTGTTAGTCTCCTGAGTTGCGGACATTATTCAGACGGACGCTATTAAGGTCAATTTACAAATAGTGTCTGTTGGATTAAGCTTGGCTTAATGATCTCGTCGGATGACCTACGATTCTTCGTCACGCTGGCGGCCTCAAGCTCACTGGCTGCTGCAGCTCGCGCTTTGAACGTCACTCCTCCCGCCGTGACGCAGCGGCTTCAACTAATAGAAGAGCGTTTAGGGCTACGCCTGGTTGATCGTTCAGGTCGACGAATGGTGTTGACGGACGAGGGTGACCACCTAGCAGGTGGCGGGCGACGCATTCTCGACGAAATTGGCGAGTTAGCGGATACTCTTACGGCTCGTCGTGCTGTGGTATCAGGACACCTTCGCGTGGTGGCTCCGCTGGGCTTTGGCCGACGTTATGTGGCGCCCGCGGCGGCCGAGTTTCGCAAATTGCATCCGGGAGTCACTCTAAGTTTGATGCTATTTGACCGGCCTGCTCAATTGGCAGAAGATGCCTGGGACTTGATGCTCTACGTTGGTCAGCTGCGCAACTCATCCCTTATCACACAATTCCTTGCGCCGAATGAACGCTTTCTCTGCGCGGCCCCTGAATATTTGGCACGTGCAGGAACTCTCAGGCAACCAAGGGACCTTCTGAAACACAACTGCATTGTGCTTCGCGAAAATGATGAAGACGTGACCATGTGGCGTTTCAATCCCGTCCAGCGAGGTAAAATAGTGGGGATCAGAATCGAACCGGCTCTAAGTAGTAATGATGGTGAAGTGACGCACGCCTGGGCGCTCGCCGGGGCGGGAGTGATTATGCGGTCAGAGTGGGATGTGGCCGATGATTTGCGCGCAGGCCGCCTGGTTCGCGTGCTTAATGACTGGAATTTACCCTCGGCGAACATAGTCGCGCTGCTTGGTGCGCGATACGGACGCTCCGCACGGACTGCGCGGTTTTTGGAATATCTACATACCATGCTGACACCCGTCCCGTGGCGGCAAAATCCTCGCAAAAATTGAAATGTTGATTGCGAAACGGCAGCCACGGAGTCGCTGAAATAATTCCATCGCAAAACTCTTCCTTTGGATTGCACTGGAAAGAGAGTGTGGGTATGGCAACCGCTCCGACCATCGAGCGGTCGGAGCGGCCAGCCGCAAGTCATTCATCAGTGTGTTTCGCATAAGCAAAGACGGTAATCAAATGTACGGGTTCGATAATCCCAGTCTTAGGTTCGCCATTTTATAAAAGAGGTTTTTTCAGGCCTGCTAGACATCCCGATCGTCACCGCGATACGAAGCAAAAAATTCCCCCGGCGGCTGGCCTGACTTTTCGGTCGCGGCCAGCAAACCGGGGTGAGGTAAGTACACAACCAATTGTGAATAACAGCTTCACGTTGTCTCTCTTGCTTTCTCCCATGTGGTCTGGGCACCTGGCCCCAGTCGTATGGCCGGCACACCCTTTGCCAGTGCCGCTTGGAAAGCCTTCGGGGGTGATACCAAACCTCTCGCTGCGTTGTGCCCACGTCATTGCGTAATCCTTCTGTCCGAAAACGAGAATAAGTTGTGCCTTAGTGGGCCGACCGGCAAGGTCGTGTTTTAGGCCCTGTTTGATGTTTGCTTTTGCGGTTTCGCTGCGAGTTGCTTTGAGTGCTGTTTCTGATTAGAAGTGAATGTCTTCGCGCTAAAATCAAGCTCAGCCGGACCCTCGCGAAATCGTACAGAATTGTAGCGTTGTCAACGAGAATGCGATGGCGAATTGACTCGTCGGGTACCAAAAGAGTGAGCAAGTCGAATAGCATAGCGTCGTCTGGCTTGGGTGGGGCCAATTACCCCCCATACCAATCGCTCTGGGGCGGCTTGCACATATGCTTGCGCTAACCTGGTCAGGTTGGCATAGGTGCTAGGATTTGTACTCGACACTGAGAGCTTCATCCATGTCCGCCCTTTATCGATCGGCCTCCGAATGACTGTGAACGCCGGGTGCCTCACGCCAATCGGTTCTGGGCGTCTTCCCATGTTATCGAACACGATTACCGATGGTAGGCGCATCCACATATCCTCGGCCGCGACCATTTGGTCGGCGTCCATGTTGATTTGGATGTGCCAGCCCAACTCGTTCACGCGCTTCGACCAAGGCTCGATCATGTCGAGCGTTGTGGCCGGGACTGTGTTAGCGGGGACAGCTAGCGCGAAACGGATCCCGCGGCATTCTTCAGCTCAGCATTTGTTACTGTGGGGTGGACGACGGCAACTCCGCGCGCGTTTTTCCCAAACTGAGCAATGGCATCAAGAGTGACGCGGTTGTCCGTGACATAAGGGGCTGGCGTTACGACCACGTCCCGGGTCGTGCCGATGCGTCGCTGCAGCAACCGGATACTCGGCCACACGCGCGTTCGGTTCCGCTCCGCCCTGAGAGTCCGGAAACCGGGCAGTGTCGTAGATGTGATGCATGCAGTCGCACGCAAATGCGGGGGCTTTGAGTTTTGGCAGTTCGGTGCCGCTCGAATTTGGAACCGCAATTCGTGCGTGACTGCCTTAAGCATCGAGAAGTCCCGCCGAGCCTAAAGCCGCGAGGCTGGCTCCCTGGAGCCACGTACGCCGTCCGACCTTGCGCTCATTCATGGTGCTGCTCCATTGGTGTCACCTTCTACAGTCGGTCATGTGCCGGAACTGACTAAATCGAGATTTCCGATTCGGCTACATGAATGGCGTGCTCGAACTCACGCTGCCAGTCGCGGCTGCAGCCCTGCGCTGGCCCCCCGCTGAGTTCAGTTCAGGGTTTATACCTAGTTACTTCTTTTGCGCTCCGGCTTCCTTCTGAAACTTCAAAAAAACGTCACTATCCTCGCAAACGAACTCGGCAATATTCCAGTCCGGCTGAAAGTCGAAAACCCTCTTCGTCGTCAGAGTTTTTGTATACGCTTTAGGATCCTCAACAGTGATCTCATCCACAAGGTGGTCGCGATCCATGCGCCGGATGTGCTCTACGACGTGCAAGGCGTCCGAGTGTGGATGTCCTTCACTATCGATCCATGTTTTGTCATTAAAACCGCTTGCGTCGATGACGAGCGTATCTCCGTCCCATTTGCCAATCGAGTCTCCCATCCACGTCGGAGTCAGACTCTGATGTTTTCGCCCGTCGGTAAAAACTTGGCGTACATAGTTGCCATATTCAAAAAACATTATCACTCGGCCGGGAACCTGAATGATCTCCATCGGATAAATTGACACCATATAGATGGCCGGGACTCCGGGAGGCAGACACTTTACAATTGGTTCGGTCGATGTCGTGGACGCAACTGCGTTGGAACCGTGAGTGGCCCTATTGGCTCTAAATCGCTCCTCTCCCCAGGCGGTCAGAGGTAGTTTTTCCAGGGGGTTGCCCTGTGAATCAACCCAATTCGGCCTGGTCGCTTTACCGGGTTGTTGTACCCAAACCCCGGTTATCTCCGAGGCATGAATTACGGTATCAGCATCACCTTGTTTTGACCTAGTTGCGGAATGAGCGAGCAGAAAAGACGAGCACGCAATCGACGCAAGCAACACACTCAAACCAATCTTCCTGTTTTCCATTTAACGCTTCTCTCAATTTGAATTGCCGTCAGTTCTTCAGTCCTGACCTTGAGAAAATCAACCGCCTGGAAATTCCTCGCCGTTCGATAATACGACTTTTCGCACCAGCAAGGTCTTCGAACCATTCTTCGCTGGACAACCGAAAATAGTGATTTGGTCTCCTGTCTTCACTGTGTCTTTCGTCCAGTGACCCCTCCTCGACAGCATGTTAGGACTCTGCAGTTCTCCTTGCCATTCCTCGATCTTGTCCTGATCGTTCTTTCGAGTGAAGTCAAGCAGGGCATGGGGATTCACAAACAGAAAATCGGTCACTGTCACGTGCCAGCTCACCACCGTTGCCATGTCATAGTCGGAGACACCATGGTGTCCAAACATCACCGGAGAGATCATGAAGAGCGCAGTGACTGCCGCTAGAAAGATTGCTGATTTATTCCTCATGTCAAGTCACTCCTAGGGGAACACCCCTCAACTTTTGCAATCCCGCCTTACAGAACGCAACGAAGTCAAGTCCCTCAAATCAAGAAGTGACCGCGACAAAGGGCCGAAACTCCTGGCGCTCGCGGTCTGGCAGCCTCCTGAACAGGAATTCAAGAATGGACTATGGCTTGCATCGTACGCTCGGCCTGCGCTTGGCACAATAAATTTGTCATCTGAGTAGACCGCGGCGGAGAACGTGAGGCGTTATCGGGAAGTAGGGTGGCGTAAAAACCCGTTTCCGACAAGAGAACTTGTCAGGACAAGGTTCAAGATGTAAGTTCGCCGATATCAGCGCACCGGCAACAATGGCGATGTTTACTTGCTACTAGATTTCAAACGGCCGTTTTTTCTCTGGGACCCATCACGTACGCACAACTGTCTGAGCGTGCTGACATGCACTATTTGGAGGCGAGTTGCTGTACGATCGCCAATGATTTCTCCACATGCCCGTCGGGCGAAAGGTTGTCTTCCTTTGATGAAAGCGTCGCGATGATCTTGTGGTCTTTGCCGATGACGAAAGTGGCGCGTTCGATAAAGTCGTGATCGATCGCGGTACCTCGCACATCCGTCTGGCCAGGTTTTACGGCGGTCGTCGCCAGATTGTAGGACGCGGCGATCTGGCGGTTCGCGTCGGAGGCTACTGGAAACTTCCCGGCGCAATATTCCGGATCTGCTGAGAACTGATTGAGTCGCTCAATGCTATCGGCTGATACACCAATGATGGTAGCGCCAGCCGCATCGAATTTATCTTTCATCTGCGCAAATGTATGCGCTTCCAGATCGCACCCTTTGGTGTAGGCAGACGGGTAAAAATAGACTACGACCGGCCCTTTTTTCAGCGCGTCTTGTAAAGAAAAATTGAATTCTTTTCCTGCCAGTGAAGCATGAGCCGAGAAATCGGGGGCTTTATCGCCTACTTTGAGCGCAGCCAAAACCGGCAGGCTTACTACCGCGGAAAGCGCAAGACCTAGAATCAGTTTCTTCATAAGATTGATCTCTCCTTTGAGATTGAGTTGCCAAGAAGCATATCACACCCTGTACCCGGTCGTTAGATTCACCTGTATCAACGAAGGTTATTCCACCGTGCCGCCAGGGCCAAGCGCAAAAAGCCACCGATAAGGTACATGTGCGAAAGCGAGCCTTCCGAAAGTCCCACATTCAGACGTTCTCCAAGTAGCTTGCCGTAATTGCTCGCTTTCGCTATATGCCAAACTCGGCTTCACGGTGAGGAGTTCTTATCCGCGATACGCCCACCAATTCGTTCCGCCCTTGACACAGCGATTGTCATGCCCCATTTTTGACGTCGGGAGTGTGTCATGGCCGAAGATGCAATCATCGAGACGATCAACAACTCTTCGCGGCGCGCTTTCTTAGCAACCGTGGCCGCTGGACTCGGCACATTGGCGACCGCTCCAAGTACACTCGCGCGTCCCGACATTGTGCATACCGATTTTTCGACGCTTCCACCTTACGGTAACGGCACCATCCCCGCCGGAATCCGGTCACGCCACATCGCAAATGTGAATGGCCTGACCGTGCATATTTTGGAGGCAGGTTACGAAGCGCCGGGTCGGCCGGCAGTCTTTCTCCTCCATGGCTTTCCAGAGCTTGCCTATAGCTGGCGCAAGGTGATGCCGTCTTTGGCAGCCGCCGGTTATCACGTGATCGCACCCGATCAGCGCGGCTACGGGCGCACCATTGGCTGGGACGATTCCTACGACGCCGATCAGGATCCGTTTCGCATTTTGAACATGACACGTGATGCTATCGGACTCGTCTACGCGCTAGGCCACCGCTCGGTAGCGATGGTGGTCGGGCACGACGCTGGCGCACCAGTGGCCTCCTGGTCCGCGCTCATCCGGCCCGATATTTTCCGTTCGCTCACGATCATGAGCTCGCCATTCGAAGGCGCTCCCTCGTTACCCTTTGACACAGCGAACGGCGCGCCCCCATCGCGCCCTGCAATCACGGACGATGAGCTTGATGCCGAGCTCGCAAAGCTCAACCCACCGCGGAAGTACTATCAGAATTATCAGCGCACTCGCGGCGCGAACG
>Ga0209168_10001934_pt1 | contig 15520 bp, 15 predicted proteins | sample Coa_R1_FD_187156 | JGI IMG/M metagenome (GOLD analysis project Ga0209168, IMG submission 187156) | Surface soil microbial communities from Centralia Pennsylvania, which are recovering from an underground coalmine fire - Coalmine... | ecosystem: Environmental > Terrestrial > Soil > Unclassified ... | reverse complement strand
GGCTGCGCTTTAAAGACAGCGAAATTCTCGAAGGCATGATGCCCAACGACCTTTCCTTGAACAGCCCCGACGGTTTTCTGGTAAACCCTCCCGATTTGCGCTCCAATACACAGCGCATATTCGTTCCCCGAACTGCGTTGGAATCTTTGACGGTTCTTGCCGTGATCGGCTCAACCCGGCGTCAGCGCCGCGGCATGCCTACGGACACCAGACAAGTCCCGATGTTTGGTGAGTGAACCCCTATCGCTTGATCCGCGGGTCAAATGGATACTTATACGAAGCCGCAACTCTAATCTGCGCCGAGTCCGGGTGAAGTGGGTTCAGGAGTACGTTAAACGTCGCCGGTGCCAGCGCGCTAGGCACTCTCAGCAAAGCTGATCTTCGCGACCGCACCCATGCCGACCCAATCTCGCGCGTGACTTCTACGCGTTCGATCCAATCTTGCGGCAGCATGCTCGTGTCGAGCATCTCTAACGACGCCGATTCCGCCTCAAGCTCAAGCAGAGTGTAGTGCGGAGGAACGTCGTTCGCGCTGGTGTGTACGCAGCTTTCGAGCAGGGCTCCGGCTGGAGTCTCAGCGAGGTAAACGATGGGCGCACCTCGAAAATGCCAGCGCCCGGGAACTCGCAGGCCACCCTCGCCGCTCAGATCCTGATGGCGGCTGATTCGCCACAGCCGCATCAGACGAACATGCCTTCGTCAATTTGTGTCAGGAGTTCTTCAACGATCCGGCTGCCCGCATCCGTTTTGAGCAAGTGAAGGGGGGCCCGGCCGTCCAGTCGCGGGTTGGCACGCCGCAGCCACTCCAGGGCGCGCTCCCGAGATTCGTATAAAGTCTCCGCCTGCGAGAGCACGCGCATGACGCGAAGCACACGATCCGACTCGTCCACCGTCAACTTTTCGCGCCGTGAGCGTCGGTGTTGCAGAGTCCGCAGCGGAATCACGAGAGCATCGACTTCGGCGCGCGAAATTCCCAAGGCTAGCAATCGCTTAATCGAAGTGACTGGCAACTGGCCCTCAATAATGTTCAGGAGTTCCTGCTCGCTGTGCGGAGGCCGTACCCCTAGCCATTGCCCGATCTGGCGGTGAGCTGCGCTGTTAAGCATGGCTACATTATGCCATAAATGTTATGGCATTTTGTAGCTTACGAAGAAAAACGCTAAGTCGCTGAAATAAAAAGGCTCCGCATCTGCTGAGCCTTTGGAGCTCTCAGCGCGGGCTCTCAGGACACGCTTGCCAAGCACCTCTAGATTGACTCCCCAAAATGAGCCTATCTGATGGCGTCTCAGTTACAATCACCCTTCCTCCATGAAGCTCTCCCAAATCGCTTCCACACTCGGCGCACGCCTCGAAAACGGCTCACCTGACACCGAGATCACGGGCGTCGCTGGCATCGAAGAAGCCGGCCCCGGTCAGATCACCTTCATCGCCAACCCAAAATACTCAACTGCCGCCAAGACAACAAAAGCCTCGGCGGTTCTGGTGACTGAAGACTTCCCTGCCATCCCCACCGCTATGCTTCGCCACAAGAACCCCTATCTTGCCTTTGCGCAGGCGCTCGGTATGTTCCACAAACCGCCGACCTACGAACCTGGCATTCATCCCACCGCAGTCATTCACTCTTCAGCCAAGGTCGGCTCCGGAGCGCATGTCGGTCCGTACGCAGTCGTCGGCGAGAATGTTCAGATTGGTAAAAACGCAGTGCTCCTCGCTCATGTCGTCATCTACCGCGATGTACAAATCGGTGACAACTTTTTCGCCCATGCTCATTCCGTAATCCGTGAGGGCTGCAAACTTGGCAACAACGTCCTTCTGCAAAACGGCGTGGTCATTGGAGCCGACGGATTTGGCTTCGCCAAAGACGAATCCGGGCGCTGGCACAAAATTCCTCAACCTCAACCTGTCGTCATCGGCGACGACGTCGAAATCCAGTCCAACTCCTGCGTCGATCGCGCCAGCGTCGGCACAACCCGCATCGATCGCGGCACAAAAATAGACAACTTGGTTCAGGTTGGTCACGGTTCCCACATCGCAGAAGACGCGCTGCTGGCTGCTCAAGTCGGACTCGCTGGTTCGACGGAGATCGGCAACCGGGCGATCCTGACTGGCCAGTCCGGCGTGGTAGGTCACTGTAAGGTCGGAGACGGCGCCATCGTAACCCCCCAAAGCGGCGTTGCCGGCGATGTTGAGCCCGGAATGATCGTCAGCGGCAGCCCAGCTGTGGAGCACAACTTGTGGCTCAGATATTCAGGTCTATTAAAAAAGTTGCCGGAGATGGCCAAGGCCCTTCGTGGGAACAAGCATCGCAATACTTAGGCATTTACCCTGTGGGACTCTGGGGTCGAAGTTTGCTGAAGTTCTGAGGGAAGGCCGCTGTCGATTACGCTGCGCACTTTTTCCATCAGGCTTTCCCGGCTGCCGAAATCCTTCGGCTCAATCGGGTTATGAAAAATTACATCGACCCGGCCAGGCTTGATCGCGAACCTGCGCTTCGGCATGACGTAGTGCGTGCCAACGACTGTGATCGGCACCACTGGAACCTGCGCTTCCATGGCGAGATAGAACGGGCCCTTTTTGAACTCAAGTAGCTTGCCGTCGAACGATCGCTTCCCTTCCACGTAAATCGTCAGGTTCAGTCCTTGGCGCACGACTTCGGTTCCGGCGTTCACCGCGGCGATACCAGCGTCACGATTCCCGCGATCGACCGGAACCAGCGCTCCCATTCGCATCGCTTTTCCCAGCACTGGAATTTTGAAGAGCTCCTGTTTCACCAACACCGACGTTCGCCGTGGAATCAGCGGAACCGTTAACGGGGGATCGATGTTCGACACGTGGTTGGACATGAAAATATAGGTTCGAGCCGGATCAAGCTTCTCTAACCCGTTGGCATGAACTCGCACTCCCGTGAGCCAAACTCCCGTGGACGCACCCCACATAAACACCCTGTACATGAAATTGACATTGCCCACCAGGAACGAATAGGGAATGAGAAACAACGCAACCGGAATCAGCGCCAGTCCCCAGAACGTCAGCATGACGATCGTGCGAATCATGTCGGAACTCCAACCGGCCGGCTCGACAGCGATCTCAATCGTTCTGGCAGCTTCTCATAGATCCCGCCGAATCCACCATTGGAAAGAATCGCAACCACATCCCCTGGGCGCATCTCGGGAGCCACGAGTTGCACGATCCCGTCTACCGCTGGAACAATCCGCGCGCGCCGCCCGTGCTTCTGAATCTGCGCCGCGAGCGCCGCAAGGTCGAGCCGCTCAGGTTCTGGGATTGCCTCTGACTTGAAAACATTTGCCACTACAACCTCGTCCGCCAGCGCCAGACTCTTCGCTAGCTCGTTCTGCAACACATTCCGTCGTAGTGTGTTGGAACGTGGCTCTAGAATCGCCCATAAGCGAGAGCCAGGATATCGTGACTTCAAAGCCGTCAAAGTGCCGGCAATGGCCGTAGGATGGTGCGCGAAATCATCAATCACCGTAATGCCGTTGACCTCTGCGCGAATCTCCAGGCGCCGCTTTACGCTCTTAAAGCTCTTAAGCGCGGCTCCAATCTGATCTTTTGTAATGCCGTAATCCGCCGCTAGAGCCGCAGCCGCCGTCGCGTTCCAAACGTTGTACTCCCCCGCCAGCGGAAACTCGAACTCACCCCACGGCTCGCCATTTTTCAGCACCGACCATTTTGTCGCAGACTTCTCTAAACGCAGATTGTTGATCCGCCAAGATGAGCCGGATCGCGATCCATAGCGTTCGACCGGGCACAACGCTTTCGCCAGGCACCGCTCCACGCTTTCGCCCGTGTCGAATCCGATGATTCGTCCGCGGCCTGGCACAAGGTTCACCAACCTCTTAAACGCGGTTTCGACCGCATCCAGATCTTTGTAAATGTCGGCGTGGTCAAACTCCACCGACGTGAGAATGACGGAGTCGGGAAAATAATGTAGAAACTTCGGGCCCTTGTCGAAAAATGCGGTGTCGTATTCGTCGCCTTCGAGAATGAAGTGCTTCCCACTGCCAAGTTGAAAGCTGCTGCCGAAATTCTCCGCGATGCCGCCAATCAGAAACGACGGCTGCATTCCCGCACTTTCAAAGATCCACGCCAACATGGACGTCGTCGTTGTCTTGCCATGCGTGCCCGCCACAACCAGCACCTCTTTGCCTCGCAGAAACTCATCGTGCAAAAGCTGAGGCAGAGAACAAAAAGCTATTCTTTGATCGAGCACGTGCTCGAGTTCAACATTCCCCCGAGAAATCGCATTCCCGATCACTACCAGATCCGGCACCGGCGCCAGGTTCTCAACCGCAAATGGCTGCGCTACCGGAACGCCCAGCGACGCCAGGAAATCCGACATCGGCGGATACGCCGCCGCATCGGAACCCGTCACCCGAAATCCGCGCTGCTGCAGCATCCCTGCCAGCGACGCCATCGCCGTGCCGCAGATCCCAATCAAGTGAATGTGTTTCGCCATGGGGAACGCTTGCTAGCTTGCCTCCGTCGCCGGCTCCAGAATTCTGATGCTCACTTCTTCACCCACGTCCAACGCCGCCTTCACTCCCAATGGAAGCGTGATGTTCCCGCGCGTAACGTGCCCCGACCGCAATCCATACGCGACAGGTACGCCGAGATCGCCGACCACCCGCAGAATCACTTCTTTTAGGCTGTAGCCTTGGTTCTGGGTCTGAACACAATCGACCATTTCGCCAAAAATAATTCCTCTGACCTCATCCAGTTTTCCCGCCAGCTTCAAATGCATCAGCATGCGATCAATCTGGTAAGGCTTCGTCGCCACATCCTCGAGAAACAATATCGTTCCGGGCGTCCGAACTTCATACGGTGTACCCAAGGATGCCACCAACATCGAGAGACAACCACCGTACAAAATTCCCTCCGCCTGCCCTTCGACCAGCGCCTTCAATTCCGGCCCCGTCTGAATGTTCCAATCTTGCGTACCGCTAACAGCCGCATCGAAAGATGCACAATCGACGCCGTCCGGGTGCGAGAAATCCTTCGTGACCATAGGCCCGTGAAATGTCACCAGGCCGGCCGAGTCAAGAAAGTAGGTCAACAGCGTAGTAACGTCGCTGTAACCCATGAAAATCTTCGGATGCTTTCGAATCGCTTCCGGGTCAACCTCCTTCAGAAGATAATTCGCCCCGTATCCTCCCCGCGCACAAATAACCGCTCGCACATCGTCACGCGCGAGCATTTCTTCCAGTTCACGCGCCCGCCGTGCGACGGTGCCCGCAAAATATAGATCCTGCTCCAGGATTGACGGGCAATGAAGTGTTTTGTAGCCGAGCTTTCTCAGGGCCTCGGAGCCCGATTCCAATAGGTCGCGCTTAATATTGCTCGCGGGAGCGATGATTCCGATCGTGTCGCCAGCCCGCAGCGCGGGCGGTTTAATGCGCGAGATCGGCGACCCAAAAGCCATTTGCTCCAATCTTAAACGAAGAATTCTCCCCGGCAGACGAGCTGCGCCGGGCCTCGAAGAAACACTTCGTTCTCCCAACGAACAGTTTGCGTGCCGCCCGGAGCATGCACCCGCACGGGTGACTGCGCCTTGTTTTTTGCCATCGCCGCGACCGCAGACGCGCACGATCCAGTGCCTGACGACTGCGTTTCCCCGACCCCGCGCTCGAAAAAGCGCACTTCGACGTTTCCTCGATCAACAATCTTTACAAACTCGACGTTAGTCCCATGCTCGAAGTCGTGATGCCTGCCGATCTCAGCCGCTTCAGCCTGCCAGCCAGGAATGCACTCATCGACAAAAACGACATAGTGCGGATTTCCCATCGACACCGGAATCCCGCGAACTTCCCCAAATGCCAGTTTGACGGGAAACTCGTCCCCCACCTGGGGCTCGCCCATCGACGTCTCGAATTCAAAACGTCCGTTGCTATGGGATGTCAGGGTACAAGTCTTGAGGCCGGCCCCGGTTCGCACCACAACCTTCTCCCGCGGTTGTTCGGCGCACAGATGCGCCGCCACGCAGCGCGTTCCGTTTCCCGAAATCTCCGCCTCCGATCCGTCCGCGTTGTAAAGTTTCGCGCTAACATCGGCGTCCTTCCCAGGGAAAAGCCATTCCACTCCGTCGGCGCCGATTCCATCATGTCGGTTACAGATCCGCCGCGTGAATTCCGCAAGGTTTTCTGGAGCATACATACCGTCAATGATGAGGAAGTCGTTTCCGCACGCGCTGGCCTTGACGAATGGAATTGTGGTCACGGACGGTTAACTCAGAACGCCAAGTGGAATAGCGCTCTCGAGGATTGTGGACTGTTTCAACGCGGCCAGAATCTTCTCTTGATCTCTGCGCTTCCCTTCTACGTCAAATTGGTAACGGACGTGCTGCGTTGTGGCCGCTACATGGATATTCTCCGCGATAGCGTGAGCACACTCCAGAACGCGATTGACTTCGGTACTGATCTCTTCCGAGGTCCTACCGGTCACTTCATACGTATGCACGGCGAGCTTAAGGCTGAACCGATCTTCGAATCCGCCCAGCAGGAACAGGCACATAAGGATCAGGCATGTTGAAAATGTTGCCGTGAGATACAATCCTCCGCCAACCGCCATTCCGATCGATGCCACTACGAAAAGCGTCGCGGCCGATGTAATACCCGTGACTAGATCGCGTCCGGCGTGGATGATCGTCCCTGCACCGATGAAGCCGATGCCGGGAATGATCTGCGCCGCAATGCGAGTGTGATCGCCAATGTGCTCCACCGCCAGCTCATCGGACAGGAGCGTGTACATCGCGGCACCCAGGCAGATGAACAGGTTCGTCCGAAGCCCGGCCGGACGGTGTTTCAGCTCGCGCTCGAGCCCGATCGCGCCCCCGAGAATTGCCGCGATGACCAGACGAATAATCGACGATCCCACCACCGAGGACATTTCTTCCTGAAGCAATGCGGTGATGTGCTGCCAATGGGACATAAGAGCTTATTTTGGCTGGATTTTATCACCTCAAGAGCGGACATTCCGTTGACGCGCGTGATTACCGGTCGGAACGCTGCGTCCAGTAGATGGTGGCCGGTGGCTGGCCTGTCGTGCGAATCACCAGCATCGAGGTGAGGTCGCGTTTTTGCACTTTCGTCGCAACCGGATCACCCTCGACCGCAACCACGTAATTGGCGTATTGGCGTGGATCTGCCAGCGCACGTTCCCATAAGCCCTGCGGATCGGATGGCCTGATCCACGAGCGATGGTTTCCCTCGTTGATGGTTCGCCGCAAAGGAATGGCCGCACGCTGCAGCGCACCCACGTGATCTCCGAGATACATGAGTATGGTCGAATCGCGAGGCAGCAGTTGCAGGCTCGACGCTAGGGCTGTCTCGAATGCGATGCGAGTACGGGAGTTTGCGTACGCTTCGCGATAGCAGATCGGTTGCGCCTTCCATACCAAGCCATAACTGGCGCCCACAAACAAAACCGAGGCGACCACCACCGCGAGCTTTTGCGGCATTCGCGAAATTCTACGCAGCGGCCACTCGACAATCAGGCAGAAGAACACTGCACAAGCTGGAACTAACTCCATCCCGAAACGCACGTTGTAGTAAGAAAACGGCCACCACTCCGGTAGATAAATGGGCACACTGCCATAGGAAATCGACAACATGTAAAACGGTATCGGGAGTAGTAAAAAAAGCAGTGGCCATCGGCTTCGTATGGACGCGAACAACAGGCCGACTGCCCCCACCAAAAGTACGACCCAAGCTTTCTGCAGTCCGCCCGCCGCCATGTTGTCTTCCGCGGCTTTCAGGAAGTAGCTGAACGAGACTTTCGGATCATGCCATCCCGAATACGGCGGTGGCGACCCCGGCACCGTAACTCGGTCTTCGATTGCCCGCGCCGAGTAGGGTCCATTGGCAAACTCCAGCGGATTGCGATAAACCGCCCAGTTGTAACCCAGCCACAGGACCGGCGCAGCAACCACGAGAAGAACAAACTTCGCGAGCGCACCGCGAGAAACCCAAGACTGCTTGGATTTCATCACCACCAGCAATGCCGCAAGCGCAGTTATCGCCGCCAGAAACCATCCGTCATAGCGCGTTAAGCACGCCGCGAGCAAGCACCAGCCGCACTTCTTGAGAGACGAATCTGCATTTTCCCGATCCGCGCTTCGCACGAACTCTCCGAAATACACGATCGACCAGATGAACAGTGCGAGATAAAGGGACTCGGTCATCGCGGTCGCCTGCATGTAGAGCAGGTTGGGATTCATCGCGTACACGAGCGCTGCAATCCAGGCCGCAATGCGGGCGTTTGAACTAAGTTCAGGCCCGGTCGTCAAACTCCCTCTTACCAACCGGAAAACGCCAATCGTCCCCCACACATAAGCGACCAGCGACGGAATCGATCCTCCGATTCCCGTTTGCCACGAGGAATTCGACACCAGAAACGGAATCATCACCACGTGTGGAAGCGGTAGCCAGACCGTGCCCAGTTGCAGCAACCCGGGCGTGCGCGAATCGAAAACCCGGCGAGCGATGTTAATGTGCGCCACAGCATCGCCATAGAGCAGCAGATCGCCATGCCGGAAATAGAAGAGAAAAGCCAGCAGCGAAGCCCCAGCAGCAAGCTGCCCCACGAGAGTCGTCTCCCGGTCCCAGGATTGGATGCGCTGGGCTTTCATTCCAGGTGGGTCAATTCACGAAACACTTGAAAGCGGCTATCGATCTCTTTTCGCGTGAGCGATTGCAATCGCTCGCTGCCAAAACGCTCCACAATGAATGATCCCATCACACCGCCGTAGAAAAGCGCCCGCTTCAGCACCTCACGGTTCAGTTCGCCTTGCGAGGCAATATAGCCCATGAATCCGCCCGCAAACGCGTCCCCTGCTCCGGTGGGATCCTGCACTTCTTCGATCGGCAGAGCGGGCGCACGAAACGGGTGACTTCCGATTCCAAACGCCCCTTCGCGAAAAAAAATGGTCGCGCCGTATTCGCCATGCTTGATCACCAAGGCTTGTGGTCCCATGGCCAGCACCTTGCGCGCAGCGCGCGGAAGATTCTTTTCCCCAGCCAGCATCTTAGCTTCTGTGTCGTTGATCAGCAGCACATCCATCACCTTGAGGGTCTGAATCAACTCCGAACGCGTGCCGTTGATCCAAAAATTCATGGTGTCGCCGCCAGTCAGGCTCACTCCATCCATTTTCTGTCTCACCTCAGCCTGCAAGCTGGGATGGATGTTCCCCAGGAATAGAAATTTCGAATCCATGTACTCGCGAGGAATCCTGGGCTGGAAGCGCTCAAAGACATTCAGTTCAGTGAAGTCTGTCTTGGCTTCGTTCAAATTCTCCAGGTATTTCCCTCCCCAGCGAAACGTTTTGCCAGGGGCGCGCTCAATGCCTCGAATATCGATATTTCGCTTTCGGAAAACTTCTTCCTGTTCCGGACCGAAGTCCTCACCCACGACAGCAACCACACGAACGTCGGTGAAGTAACTTGCCGCGAGCGAAAAATGCGTCAACGATCCACCTAGAATATTGTCGCGGTGCCCCGACGGAGTAGTGATGGTGTCAAACGCGATTGAACCTACCCCAACAATGCTCATGCCGGCTTGGCTCCCAGGTATTTGTCGAGGATCAGGCTGAGTTTCGCGCGCGTAGCCTCTGGCACCTTGTCACGCTCGGTGATGATCGCGTGCGCCAATGCCGAACCGCACTTGCAAGCTCTTGCCGTGGGCATGGCCGCCACCGTTTCGCGAACCACGTTGCACGCATTCTCGGCATTCTTCACCAGGACGGCGATGACTTGATCGACCGTTACCGAATCGTGATGCGGGTGCCAACAGTCGTAATCCGTAACCATCGCTACCGTCACGTAGCAGATCTCAGCTTCACGCGCCAGTTTGGCTTCCTGCAGGTTGGTCATGCCGATCACGTCCATTCCCCAACTGCGGTACACGTTCGACTCAGCCTTGGTTGAAAACTGCGGACCTTCCATGCACAAATACGTACCGCCACGTTTGCCAGTCACGGACGCTTTCTTGCACGCTGATTCAACAACTCTGGAAAGTTCCGGGCAAATCGGATCCGCCATCGCGACGTGCGCCACAACTCCGTCGCCGAAAAAAGTATCCACGCGGTGGCGAGTACGATCGAAAAACTGGTCCGGAATGACAAAGTCCAGGGGCTTGTGCTCTTCCTTCAGCGACCCCACAGCGGAGACGGAAACGATCCGCTCCACACCCAGTTGCTTGAAGCCGTAAATATTGGCTCGGAAGTTGAGCTCAGTCGGCATCAACCGGTGGCCACGACCATGCCGCGCCAGGAACGCAACCTTGCGTCCCGATAATGTCCCCAAAACATAAGAATCAGAAGGATCACCGAATGGCGTTTGCTGGCGAAGTTCGCGGATATCAGTGAAGCCGGGCATCGAATACAGCCCGCTGCCCCCAATGATCCCAATTTCCGCTCGCGACAAAAAATCCTCCTGAGGAACTGGTGATTATACAGAAGCGTTCGCGGGCAAGCCTACGCTTGCCCCTTGTGGGTGGCCTCAATTTGAAATTAGGTTGCGCTTACGGACTGCTCTGCTCGTCCTTTGATGACGAGAGCAATAAACACGATGCTGGCGCAGAATATACTGGCAATCAGTAACGGCCAAGGTGACCTCTTTTGTGCTTTTGCAAGTCTCCAAACCCCGTACATCAAGGCCGCCTTACCACCGACCAAAATCAGCCAAAAAACTAGATAGGCCACAATGTTCAATCCTTAGGCAACTGATTTCTTGTATGGGCCACGCCGCGACGATTTCGACACATAGCGGTCGGCCATGATCACGACCTCTTCCAAACTCCAAACGTAACCGCTCAGACCGGCGGACATGCTTGCTTTTATTGGGAGCCAGTTGCGGGCGAGTCACCCTTTGTGCCCACCGCTACCGGCATCAATTCCTTCTCGATCCGGTCAGTGACTGCTGAGTCCAGTCCCTCGGTGACTACAACGCCGTTTCCCTCAACATCGATCACCACAGGCCCTTCCTCGGTTGTCCACGCGTGCATGCCGCCGAGTGTCTCAATCGTCTTCAGATCAACCGGCTTTGCCGCATCTTTCACCGTTTCCTCAACTTGCTTGTAACGCTTGGCCAGCCCTTTGGCGTAAATCGCCGAGAATTTCTCCGCCGCCGGGGCATCGGACCAGGCCGTGAAAAAAAGAACCGACAGCGGCCCTGACGAATTCCCCTTGGGCCGGGCTGCATAGTAGTAGCCTCCGCGCCAACTCGGATAAACTTTATGCGACGCCTCGATCCCCGCATACTGATCCACTAGAACGGCGACATCGAACTCTCCGATTGCGCCGATATCGAAGCGTTCGTAATTCTTAAAGTCTTCCTTGAAGTCCGGCAATCGAACCGGTTCGAGATGCTCATTCGCAAGGTAAGTCTTCGGCTCCATAATTTGGCGGGTGGTGCGCGGCGGGTCTGAGAACGCCCCGGCAAATGCCTTGCTCTTCCCCCCGCTCCGCAGCAGATCAGCTGTGAAGTCCAGCCCGTAACGATACGGGAATGTCAGCTCCTCTTTCATAAAGATGGGGGCATCTCTGAAAGCTGGTGAATCATCGCTGCCCATCAGCATCCCTTCCTTCAGAGCATCCGCGACCTGCGGAGACTCGAGCAGCGATTGCTTGGTGGGCGCGAGTTCGTAATCGAGCAAGGTCACCATCGCCTGCCCTTCGACAACCGCCTGCCGGGCCTCACCGATCTCATCGTTTTCGATATCCTGGGGCGTTGGATCCTTGATGTCATTTAAGTCCGTATCGCCCACCTTCAACCACTTCTCCAAGCCAAACGACTGATCTTGAAGTGCATGGGTGAGTTCGTGTGCCAGCACCGGGCGTTGCTGTTCAGCATCTAGCCAGTCCAGCAGGTTCACGGTTTTCGTCTTCGCGTCGTAGTACCCTGCAATCTGTTCCCGCAGTAGCGTCACCAGGAACTTGTGCAGGTCGAAATCGCGCGGCAGCAACCCGAACTTTTTCAGCACCAACTCTGATCGCTGAAGACGCTTTGCATCTTTGTCTTCGGCCATGCTCTTTTCCAGGTAGGCCACGACCTCGTCCCGTGTAGTCAAGCGTCGTTTCACTTCATGCTTGACCTCCAAGCCAGTGTCATTACTGGTAAATTGCAGAATCTCATCCACGTCATGAAAGAGTTGCTCGGCTTCTTTGGGCGAGATCTTCTGTTCTTGCGTCTTGTTGTCGGCTGGTTTCTGATCTTGAGTCGCTGTGGCTTGTCCCCACATGGTTGCGGCGACTGCGCCCAATCCAATCGACAGTATGCAGAGTAGAAATTTCGGATAAGATTTCTTTGTCGTTTTCATCAGTGAGTTATGTCGGACGACCCTCGTGACATCGCGGCCCAGCACTTCCAGAAAGCCTACGAACTACAGATGCAGGGCGACTATCAGGAGGCTATTGAGCGGTACACTCGTTCGATCGATGCCTTTCCCACGGCCGAGGCCTACACTTTTCGCGGCTGGACATACTCGTTTTTAGGCGACTACGACCGTGCCATCCACGAGTGTCTGCAAGCAATTCAAGTGGATCCAGATTTCGGCAACCCTTACAACGATATCGGGGCTTATCTCATTGAACAAGAGAAATGGCAAGAGTCGATCCCGTGGTTCGAAAAGGCTATGCACGCTCCACGCTACGAAGCCCGCATGTATCCCTACTTCAATTTAGGCCGCGTTTACGAGCACCTGCGCCACTGGGAAAAAGCCAAAGAGTGTTATGCGAAGGCGTATTCGCTGGATAAAAGATACATCGCCGCCCTGGCAGGCCTTCGCCGAATGACCGCAACTTGGAATTGAGAAATTCCACGAATTAAATCCGCGCAAATCCGCGTCTATCCGCGTCGGATCTTTTCCGCCACCCAGTCCCCGGCTTCTTTCGTCCCCAGATTTCCACCAATGTCCTGAGTCGTTTTCTTCTGCCGCACAGCTTCCAGCACGGCCGCCTCAATCCGATCGCCATGACCTGGCATGCCGAGGTGCCGCAGCATCATCGCCGCGGTCAAAATCGCTCCAAAGGGATTGGCAATATTCTTCCCTGCAATCGGCGGCGCCGACCCGTGCACCGGCTCAAACATCGACGTCTTCCCTGGATGAAGATTCCCACTGGCCGCCATGCCTAGCCCGCCCTGCAACCCCGCAGCCAAGTCCGTGATGATGTCCCCAAACATATTGTTCGTGACGATCACATCGAATTGCCGCGGGTCCCGCACCATCTGCATGCACAACGCGTCCACGTACATGTGTTCAGCTTTGATCTGCGGATACTCACCCGCAACTTCTTTGAACACCCTCTGCCAAAGTCCCCCGGCGTGCGTCATCGCATTCGACTTGTCACACATCAGAACCCGCTGCCGGAAGATGCCGTCCTGCTTCGGATTTTTTTCGCAATACTCGAAAGCAAAACGAATGATCCTCTCCACGCCCTTTCGCGTATTAATGTCCTCCTGCACCGCGATCTCATCGGGCGTGTCCTGCTTGAAGACTCCCCCCGCATCCGTATACACTCCCTCGGTGTTTTCCCGGATCACCACGAAATCCACGTCTTTCGGTTCTATCCCCTTCAGCGGACACAACGACGCATCCATCACCCGGACCGGTCGCACGTTCGCGTATAGGTCCATCTTGAAGCGCATTCCCAGCAGGATTTCTTTGGCGTGAATGTTCGTCTTTACCCGCGGGTCCCCGAACGCACCCACCAGAATGGCTTCGAAGTCGCGCTCGAGCATGGCAAATCCGTCAGGCGGGACGGTGACTCCGTCGGCAAGATATCGGTCGGCGCCCCAATCAAACTGCGCGGTCTCGACGGACGCACCTGAGGCTGTAATCGCCTTCACCGCTTCCGGAATCACTTCTTTCCCAATGCCGTCGCCGGGAATCAGAGCAATACGTTTCTTCGAACTCACGGCTGGAAAGGTAACACATTCGCCGCGAGATGACAGACCGCTCGCTACTTCTTCTTCTGCATTTCATAGTGAAACTTCGCGTCTTTGCCTTCTTTCTTCCAGGTCCACTCTTCGCTGTAATGGTCGGCATCCGTAAACAGATACACAGCCCGATGCATGTGTCCTGCCTCAGGTCCGGGCAAGTTCGTCGCATCCAAAAAATCAAATGTGACGGTCTTGAGATCCGGCGAGATCTCGGCCTTCATCCGTGGCTGGTTACCCGATGGACAGAAATGCGTCATCAGCAGACGGTCGCCATCGACATAGAACATGCTGGTCATGTCGTCGCCGATCATGTGGTTCTCGGCCATCACCGCCGTCCCTCCGGCCATCAACTGAAACGTCACTTCGGAGGTTTCCCCTTTTGGCCCCTTCCCTTCCCACGTGCCCACCATGGACTTGAATCGATCGAGCGCCTTCTGCGCATCTGACTGTGCTAATAGAGTTGACGACGAAAGAACTAACAGAACGACCGCTGCAAGACGTAGCTTTTTCATCCCGGCCTCCTCGTCGTCAGACGGCGAGATCTTGCGAAAGATAGCGTCAGCACGCGCCCATTGACATCATTCTCACCTTGTATAATCAAAGGTTGACGTATGAGTTCGCACGTCGTACATAGCGGCGCAACACCATTCGCAGCGGATTTCGGTGATGTCAGAGCGGAATTCACTGCACTCACGTCTGCCGCGGGTATTTTTGCCCTAAGCAGCCGGGTCAAGATCGCCGTAACCGGAGGCGATCGGGTTCGCTGGCTGAACGGAATGCTCACCAATAACGTTCGCGACCTGCCCGTCGCCTGGGGCATTTACGCCTTTCTGCTGAACCCTCAGGGTCACATTCTGGGAGATCTTTACGCCTACAACCGCGGCGAATCGCTCATCCTCGACACGGATCAGGCGCAGTTGGAAAAGATTCTGGCGCATTTCGACCATTACATCATCATGGACGATGTGGAGCTCAAGAACCTGAGCGAAGAACTGAATACCATTGGGATCGCCGGACCTGGTGCGGCAGAAAAGCTCCACCAGATCGGACTTGAGGCTCGCGACTTGCAGCCACTCCAGTGCGCGAATCAAGAATGGCGCGATTCGCCGGTTACACTGGTTCGCACCGACAATCCGGCGGTCCCGGGCTACGAACTGTGGTGTGCTCCGGATCACTCGCAGGCATTATCGGAAGCATTGATCAACGCTGGGGCTATACCTGCCGGCACATCCGCTTTAGAGCTGCTTCGGATTGCAGCCGGCATCCCACGCTATGGCCAGGACATTCGCGAGCGCGATCTACCCCAGGAGACCGAACAGGATCGCGCCCTGCACTTCGCCAAAGGTTGCTATATCGGACAGGAAATCGTGGAGCGCATCCGTTCGCGAGGTGCCGTTCATCGAAAGTTTACGGGCTTTGAGGTAGTGGGGTCCTTGCCAACCATGGGCACGAAGATTCAACTCGACAATCGCGACGTGGGCGAGATCACCAGCGCCGCATCATTGCCGGCGCCCGACGGCGAACTTCGCGCTGCACTTGGCTACATTCGTCGAGAAGTCGCGAGCCCC
>Ga0209168_10001933_pt1 | contig 15527 bp, 10 predicted proteins | sample Coa_R1_FD_187156 | JGI IMG/M metagenome (GOLD analysis project Ga0209168, IMG submission 187156) | Surface soil microbial communities from Centralia Pennsylvania, which are recovering from an underground coalmine fire - Coalmine... | ecosystem: Environmental > Terrestrial > Soil > Unclassified ... | reverse complement strand
CATTTTGCGAAGGTGGGTCATAGGTTCATCTCCTTATGACCTACCTTATCCCCTCAAACTTACCGCTGGCACCCGACACGCGAAAGCGTCCGCCGCAAAGCGGCTTCGTTCAAACGGGCTTCGAGGAGATAAAAGAGGGTTCAAACATCGGGATCAGGACAGTATCTGTTGCCGTAGCTGTTGGCGACCAGGCAATCTTGCATCTACTTTAGTGACAAAAGCTTAGCAACCTTGATCGCTGCGACCAAGGTTGGTTTTTGGCTTCGAGCCTTCTTCGCGTCCTCTGTTGGTGTGAAAGGGTTTTTTGGCTGACTTTTTTGGGGTTGACTGAACCTATCACCTGTGACTCTTTATTGGTCGCCCGCTAGACCCCTTTAGAATCAGGCCAAGAATGTCTTTGCCGCTGCCTTTCAATTTTGGCAATTTTGGCAATTACGGCGATTTTGGCAATCTCCCGCCAGCACAGCTCGTTCAATCCGGTGGAACCGCTGGCGGGGCTGTCCCCTAAATCTCCTGGGGTTTGCTAATTGCTAGCTGCTAATTGCCAATTGCTCCTCTTCAGTCCCCATTCGCCAATGTGTGATCATCGGCAGTTTCGGGTACATCAGCCGTCAGGATCTGGTGGATTTTAGCGGCAAGTTCTCTCAGCGAATATGGCTTTTGCAGGAAGGGAGTGCCTAACCTGGGAATGCCGGTCTTCAGGACAACATCATCTGCGTAGCCGGAGACGAAAAGCAGTTTGGTCTCCGGACGGACTTTCAGCAGCCGGTTGACAAATTCCCGGCCACTCATTTTGGGCATCACAACGTCACTGATCACTAGATCAATGGGTTCGGCGCGGTCCAGAAGCTCAAGCGCCTCCGGTCCGCTGCCGGCGCAGGTCACCGAGTACCCGATCGCAGACAGATATTCGGCATTGGTGTTGCGCAATTCATCTTCATCTTCCACCAGCAGCAGATGGCCGCTGCCCCGCATGGGCCTCCGGGAGGTCTTCTGCTCTTCTACCGTCTCCATCTCGTCGGTTACAGGAAGACAAATGGTGATCTGGGTCCCCTCACCAGGTTGTGATTCAATGTTGATCTCGCCTCCGCATTGCTGCACGATGCCATAAACCATGGCCAGGCCAAGGCCAGTGCCTCGTCCCGTTTCCTTGGTCGTGAAAAATGGTTCGAAGGCGCGAAGGCGGGTGCCTTCGTCCATGCCGATGCCGTTGTCTCGGATTTCAATACTTACATAGCGGGCCGCAGCCCCATCGCCGGACGCAGAGGAGAGCGGAACGTGTAGCTTGTCTTCCGTGGTGATGGTCAATTGGCCGCCCTGCGGCATCGCGTCGCGCGCATTCACCACGATGTTGAAGATGATCTGCTCGAAGTGGACTTTATCAATCAGGATCGTGCCGGTCGCATCCAGTTCAAGATTGATCTCAATGTCTTCCCCGATGAGACGCGAAAGAATGGACACGGACTCGCGAATGGCGCGGTTGGGCTTGAGCGGAGCGGGTTGGCTGATCTCCTTGCGGCTGAAGGTCAGCAATTGACTCGTCAGGCTTCCCGCACGTCGTGCTGTTTCCATGATTTTGCGGCAATAGCTATGCAGCTTCTCCTGGTGCTGTACCTCCGCCTCCAGCAGTTCCGCATATCCGCCAATCACCCCCAGCAGGTTATTGAAATCGTGCGCCACGCCCCCGGCCAGACGCCCCACAGCTTCCATTTTCTGGGCTTGCAGGAACTTGGCTTCCAGTTCGCGTTGCTCGGTGCAGTCCAGTTGCATGCCGAAGATGCATTCCTGGTCGGCGATTCGCACCAGCGTTCCGTAATAGATGCCGATGTGCTTATTGCCGGCGGTATCGGTGAAATGGATCTCCATGTTCTTGATGGAGCCTTCCGCCCGCAAGCGGCGGTAGAACTGGTCGCGGTCCTCCTGCGACTCCCACAGCCCTAACTCCACTCCCGTCTTGCCGGTGATCTCCCCAATGGGCCTGCCCAACACTTTTTCCAGTGCCTCGTTGCCGTTCAGGAAAACTCCGTCCAGGCTCACGATGCCGCAACCGATCGGGCTGTGGCGGAAGAGCGTCGCAAAGCGCTCTTCGGACTCCTTCAGCGCGAGCTCCGTGTGTTTGCGCTCAGTAATGTCGATCGCCGTGCCCTCGATGATCTGGCGACCGGAAGCGTCGGCAAAAATCGTGGCCCGCTCCAGAATCCAGAACGCCGAACCGTCCTTCTTGCGTTGTCGGCATTCGTAATTGATCACCTGGCCTTCCTGCCGCAGGTGCTCCAGAAATCTCTCCCGGTCTCCGGGTTCGCCGTATAGGGAAGGCGTAGGATTGGCCAGCATCTCCTCCTTCGAGGAGTAGCCATACATATTCACAAAGGCGGCGTTACAGTCCAGCAGCACTCCTTGCAATGTGGAAACGTACACTGCGGCCAGATTTCCCTCAAACAGGCTGCGGTACTGCCGTGCGGCGCTGGTGGCCGCTGCGGTTTCATTCTCAAACAGCGTGAGAATCATTCCGAAAGCCACCATGTACTTGGGCAAGTCCCAGAATACGCTGCTCTGGGAAGGCCCCATCTGACGTGCCGAGAGGGCGGTGCCCACGGGGAACACCAGGCCCCAAAGCACGAAGGATATGGATGTGACCAGCACGCCCGGAGTAATCCGCTTGTAATATTGCACGTACAGCAGTCCGGCGATGATAAAGAAGATGCTCAGGAAATACAGCAGGCCGGAAAGCGGAGTGCTGACAGATTTTATGCCCGACCACACTGCATATGCTCCCGGTATGGCCAGAAAAAAGTAAAAGGACGCGTTCTTCGCGCGGTAGTAGCGCCACGAATTCGCCAGCAACGCAAAAGTGCTGCCAATCACCAGCGTGGGAAACATCCACCTGTGCTGCGGGGACCAAATCAGGAGCCCGAGGTATACGATGGACGGCAAGCCGAACAGAAGGAAATACAGGATGCGTCTGCGGGTCGTTCCATAGGCTTCCGATACGGACAAGACAAAGCTGGTTCCCGCAACCTCCAGGGTGCCCACTCGTATGAAGCTTGTCCAGCTCGCGCTCAGCAGAGAAAAACTGGCCATCATGATCGCCGCGAAATGGATGAAGATGGCGATCCAACCCAGCATCCACAAGCCGACTCTTTGCTGCCGGTTGCGAATGTAGATCCAGGTGAAGAGCGTTACCAGGACGCTCATGACCGAGAAGATTACGATCTGTTCAAGTAGTGGAGACACCGCAAATTGCCCTCGTCGAAACTCATATCAACCGAACATCCTTGGTACCTGGCCGTTGGGGGCAAAATTAATAATGTCTAATCAATCTCCGGTCACGGGAGATAACTGCGATTAATTATTAGAGATCATAGACTACTTTAGGCCGGAAAACATCAATTTTCTTCAGGCACAGGCAGAAATCCGGATTGGTACTTATACGCAGAACCTGTCTAAGTCCTTAAGAATCAATAGAAAAAATAAGCTGAGGCTACTGCTTCTCCTTATTTTTATCCGCTTTTTGCGCTGGATTTTCATGGACCCGCTCACGAAAAGTTCCGGACATGCCCTTGGCCAGGAAAACGGCCGATTCCCCAAACTTGTCCCGCAGGCGGTCCGATGCTGATAGTGCCTGCCTCCATTTCTCCCGCCGGTCATCCACCAGCAATTGCATCTGCTCCGGCGCATCTTCGAAATTCGATGTATGCACTCCTAATAACCGCACCGCCCTTCCGCCCTCCGCGTTTTCCTGAAACAGCTTGCGCACCGTGTCAAAGATTTCCGTATCCACCTGGGTCGGCTGGGGCAGGGAATGCGCGCGAGTAATGGTGTGGAAGTCCGAGTATCGGAGCTTGAGTTGGATGGTTCGCGCCGCAAACCCTTGATCGCGCAACCTTCGGCCCACCAGTTCGGAAAGATGCGCCAGGGTGGATTCGATCTTGTCCTGGTTGCGTGTGTCCTCGTTGAAGGTATGTTCATGGCTGATGGATTTTACCTGCCAGTCCTCCCCCACCTCGCCCTCAAACCACGCCCCGGAATCTTCTCCACGCGCTTTGCCCGCCAGCGCCAGCCCCCATTTTCCGAAACTCTCCTCCAGCACCGAATCCTCGATGCGTAGCAGGTCCCCAATCCGGGCGATCCCCATTTCGTTCAAGCGCGCCTTGGTAACTTTGCCCACGCCCGGAATCCTGCCCACGTCCAGCGGTGCCAGGAAGCTTTGTTCCTGTCCCGGCAGGATGTACAGAAGGCCGTTGGGTTTTGCCTGATCGGAGCAGATCTTGGCCATCAGCCGCGAACTCCCGATTCCAATGGAGCAGTTCAGTCCGGTGCGCTCCTTCATCTGCTGGTGCAGTTTGTGGCCGGACCTGAGCGGTGGCCCGGAAAGCTTTTCCGTGCCCGTCATATCCACGTAAGCTTCATCGATAGATGCCATCTCCACCGCTGGCGAAAAATCCTGGAGCACCGTATGCACCTTCTGCGAATGCTCGCGATAGAGGCCGAGACGGCCATCGAGGAAAATTGCATGCGGGCACAACTTGGCCGCGGTGCGCAGAGGCATGGCCGAGTGGACTCCAAATTTCCGCGCCTCATACGAAGCCGCCGAGACCACTCCCCGCTCATCCCGCTGTCCTCCCACCACCACGGCTTTGCCCTTCAAGGCGGGATTCAAAAGCTCTTCTACCGAGACGAAAAAGGCGTCCATATCAACATGAAAAATCGTCTTCGGAAGGCCGGCCACACCTTAGACGATACATCAAAAGCACTTGGCAATCAGCCGGTTGAAACAGCTTTGCCGGGGAGAAGTGAAGACAGGGAAGGAATTAGATGGCCAAAGGCCCGATGGTTGTTTTCCTTTTTTCAATTACCCATTTACCAAATCACCCAATTACCCAGTCCGCATGATCTCCCGATTTTCTTGCATCAGATAAAATTGCGGCTTTTAGTCGATTCTAAGAATCTTATAGTTCTTTAAGTGAAGGCCAGATTCCTGCCATCAGGGTGAATTTTGTCGCATAAGGGCGTAGTATGTTCACCCTGGCTTGGCCGGTCCAAAGGAAACAAAAGACTTATGTCTCCCTTGAAATCGGTGCTTGCGTTTCGTTCGTCCCCAGCGGCCCCGGAAAGACTGGGAACTGGAGCAACGCCTCTGGAACAATACAAAGCCGTTCGCCGCCAAACCGAGCTGTTGACCGCGTCTCTGAGCCCGGAAGACCAGATGGTGCAGTCCTGTCCCGAGGCCAGCCCGAGCAAGTGGCACCTGGCCCACACCAGTTGGTTTTTTGAAACCTTCCTGTTGGCGCCCCATCTCAAGAATTACCGCCCCTTCGATCCCCAGTTCCGCACCCTGTTCAACTCTTACTACAACGCCGTGAGCGCGCAGCCGGAAAAGGCCCTTCGCAACACTTTTTCCCGTCCCAGCCTGGAGGAAGTTCAGAAATATCGCCGCCATACGGACGAGCACATGCACCACCTGCTCGATTCCGGAACGCCCTCCGCGGAAGTGTTGAAACTGGTGCAAATGGGGATCAATCATGAGCAGCAGCACCAGGAACTGCTGATCACGGACATCAAACATGCATTTTGGACGAACCCCTTGCGTCCGTCGTACCAGGCCGCGTCCTCGCCACCCGCCCATGCGGGACCTCCGTCTCCGCAGAAGCCCCACAGCTACCAGGAAGGCCTCTATGAGATAGGCACGGATGAGCAGGGCTTCCATTTCGACAATGAAGCCCCCCGCCACAAGGTGTACTTACAGCCCTTCCGTTTCGCCGCCCGGCCCGTGACCTGCGGCGAATATCTGGCTTTTATGGAAGATGACGGTTATAACCGTCCAGAACTCTGGCTCTCTGACGGCTGGACCACCCTGAAAACCCGGTCTTGGACCGCTCCGCTTTTTTGGCAGAAAAACGGACAGCAATGGGACATCTTCACCTGCGGCGGCATGCGCCAAATTGCTGAGCACGAACCGGTTTGCCACGTCAGCTACTACGAAGCCGATGCATTTGCGCGCTGGGCTGGCGCGCGTTTGCCCACCGAGTTTGAGTGGGAAGTCGTGGCCTCCCGCGCAGCGCCTGCCGGTAATCTCCTGGAGAATGGATACTTTCATCCCATTCCCGCTGGCGCAGCTCATGAAGATCAGCCGGTGCAGATTTTTGGCGACGTCTGGGAATGGACGGCCAGTGGCTATCTGCCTTATCCCGGATATAAGGCAGTCCCAGGAGCTTTGGGCGAATACAACGGAAAATTTATGTGCAATCAGATGGTGCTGCGCGGTGGCTCATGTGTGACGCCGTCTTCACACATACGCGCCAGCTACCGTAATTTCTTTGCGCCGGAAACGCGTTGGCAGTTCTCCGGCATCAGGCTCGCGGATGATAACCTCTAATACTGAAGCGGTTGTATTCACTCGGCTGGCGGAAGACGTTCTGGACGGGCTGACAGCTCGTCCTAAGAGGCTTCCTCCAAAACTCTTTTACGATGCCCGCGGCTCGCGCTTATTCGAGCAGATCACGGAACTGCCGGAGTACTATCTTACGCGCACCGAGCGCGCCATTTTTCAGGAATACGCAAGTGAAATAGTCGGTCAGGCGGGGAGTAACCTGACCTTAATCGAACTGGGGGCGGGCAGCGCGAGCAAGACCCGGATCCTGGTGGAAGCTCTGTCGCGAAGGCAATTGCGGGTCAGCTTCTACCCGGTGGATGTTTCGATTTCTGCGCTCAAGGAAGCTGTTTCTACCCTGAATGGCCATATTCGCAACCTGCGCGTGCATCCCATCGTTGCCGACTATTCCAAGCACGTGCCCTTACTGAGCTTACCCGGACGCAAGCTGGTGCTCTTTATCGGGTCTACCATCGGAAACTTTGAGCCCGACGAAGCGGTGCAGTTTCTGGTTCGCGTGCGCAACTCGCTGCGTCCCGGAGACGCCCTGTTGCTGGGTTTTGACATGGCAAAGGACACTGATCTGCTGCACCGCGCGTACAACGACGCGCAGGGCACTACGGCGGAATTCAACAAGAACCTCCTGGGGCGCATCAATCGCGAGTTAGGCGGACAGTTCGATTTGGAAGCCTTCGATCATGTCGCCTTCTGGAACCCCGAGATGTCGCGGATTGAGATGCATCTCGAAAGCCGGTTCGAGCAGAAGGTCTGGATTCGCGATCTGGGAATGGTCTTTCATTTTGTGGCAGGCGAGCGTATCCATACCGAGAACAGCTACAAGTTCACGGAGACATCAATCACCAACATGTTGCGACTGGGCGGCTTCCGTCTGGAACAGAGCTGGACCGATGCCAATCAATGGTTTTCCGTGGTGCTGGCCAGAGTGTGACTGAGGTGAAGCAACTTGCTTTTATGCATGAACTGTCAACCGCGCCACCGCATCGACCGCTCGGCCGAGCTCGGTTTTCAAATGCTCCAACTGCTGGTCCGTACCCAGGCCGCCTTCAGCGGCGGCCCGCTCCAGTTCGAATGCGGCATTGCCTGCCTCCCTTACCTCAAACATGTTGCACATGCCTTTCAACGAGTGGGCGCTGAGTTGTACCGCTTTAGCATCACCCGAAGCACGAGCCCGTTCCAGATCTTGCAGAAGTTTGCGCGACTCCTCGGGAAACATCCCAACCAGCGAAGCCAGCAGTTCGTGGTCACCACCGCAGCGGTGCAGCACAGTATCAGACGCAATGATTGAAGGCAGATGAATGGGAGAAGCCTGCAAGCCGGATGGGCTTTGGGCGGCGGTGGCCCGATTTATATCGTTTCCGCCCCCTCGCGCTTCCAATCCTTCACGCGCAACTGAAAGGCCGGACGATGGGGAAGAGTTTCTCGAATATGGATGACCTGCCGGCGCGGAATTGCGTTCCAGAACATGGGCCAGTTCCTCGCGGCTGATGGGCTTGGAGATGTAGTCGTCCATTCCGGCTGCGAGGCATTTTTCCCGGTCGCCACTCATCGCATGAGCGGTCATGGCGATAATCGGGACCTGGCGTCCTGAACGTTGCTGTTCCTGGCGAATCAACTCCGTCGCGCGGAACCCGTCCATCTCGGGCATTTGGATATCCATGAGCACAAGGTCGTATGGGCTTTGCGCAAATAACTCAACCGCCTCTCTCCCATTGTTGGCAATGGTTACACCATGGCCGAGCCTACCCAGCATTCCGACAGCGACTCTTTGATTGAAAGCGTTGTCTTCAGCCAGCAGGATGAGGAGGGGATGAGGAGCGGGAATTCCATTGTTCATCGCACCAGAAATTACTTTCTGCCCATCCGGGACTGTACTATGGCCTAACGTTCTCAGAATTGCCTGCAAGAGTTCACTGCCGGCAATGGGCTTGATGAGGTACTCTGAGACGGCAAGGTCGGCGCAGCGTTTTGAGTCGCCAAGCTGCTCCGCGGAAGTGAGCATCATAATCTCGCCAACATTCCACTCCCTGTGGGCGCGTATCTTTTCCAGCAGCGTGATCCCGTCCATCCCCGGCATGTGGCCGTCCACGATCAACAGGGAATAGGCGGTTCCTTTTTGGGCGGCCTGTTGCAGACGCTCCAGCGCCTCCGGCCCACTCTCCGCGGTTTCCGGTTGCATCTGCCATTTCAACAACATGGATTTGAGAATGCGCCGGTTGGTGGCATTATCGTCCACTACCAGAACGCGCAAGTCACGAAGTGCGGCGAGACTCAGGCGTGTTGTTTCTTCCAGTGGAACCGAAGCCTTTGCAAAAGAGGCCGTAAAGTGGAAGGTGCTTCCCTGTCCCGGCTGGCTTTCCACCCAGATCCTGCCATGCGTCATCTCCACCAGCCGTGACGCGATGGTAAGGCCCAATCCTGTGCCGCCGTACTGCCGGGTCGTGGAGTTGTCAGCCTGCTCGAAGGCCTCAAAAATCCGGGAGAGGTTGTCCGCGGGAATGCCGATGCCGGTATCGCGAACGGAGAAACACAGAACAATTTCCTCCCCCTGTGATTTTTCCGGTGTCACGGTCAAAACTACCTCACCCTGCTTGGTGAACTTGATGGCGTTACCCACCAGATTCACGATGACCTGGCGCAGCCGGCCAGGATCACCGATAAGACGCTCGGGAATATCCGAGTCCACCTCGAACGCCAGTTCAACTTCCTTATCGTGGGCGCGCAAGGACAAGGCCTTCATGGTTTCCCCGACCATGGCAGGCAAGGAGAAAGGCCGGAGATCCAGGGTGAGCTTACCGGCTTCAATCTTGGAGAAATCCAGAATGTCGTTGATGAGGGAAAGCAGCCCGTCGGCGGAGGATTTCACCAGCGTAAGGTAATCGCGCTGGCTGGCGGAAAGATCCGTATCCAGGGCCAACTCGGTCATTCCCAGAATGCCGTTCATGGGGGTGCGGATCTCGTGGCTCATGTTGGCCAGGAACTCACTCTTCGCGCGGCTGGCCGCTTCAGCCCGATCTTTGGCCTCGACCAGTTCGACCGTCCGTTCCGCCACTTGCTGTTCCAGGTGCTCGCGATGGTGGAGCAGCGCGACGTCACGTTCCGTGATGTTCCGCAGCATCTCATCAAAGCTCTCAATGAGCAGCCCGATTTCCTGGTATCCACCGTGAATATCATCCATGGAGTAGGTCGCGCCGTGCCGGATGGAGCGCGTGTGCTCTACCAGGGCAAGAATCGGCTCCGAGATGACACGTTGCAGCCGTTTGGCCAGCAGCAGCGCAAGGGACAGGGAAATGACCAGGACCACGCCGGTGATCAGCAGTTGACGAACGAGCCGGTCGTGTACTTTTTTCAGGTCAATCGTCAGAAACAACCTGCCCAGCATCTCTTGATTGAGGCGGATGGTGCGGACAACCCGCAGAGAATCGCTGGTAAAGTAGATGGCTTCCTGAGGCGCGAGGCTGGGAATGTCTGGGGCTGTACCGCCGTTCCGGACGTAGGTGGCGAAGGGCGTTCCGTCCCTCGTGTAAATTCGCGCGGCGGTCACGTGGGTCTGAGAGCGCAACGAATTCAACAACTCTCCGGCGGCGGCAGCATCATTGAAAGAAAGGGCGGCAGTGCTGTTGGAGCCGATGATGTCTGCCAGCTCGGCGGTCTCAACTACCATAACTTGCCGGACCGCCAAAATCTCATAGACGGCGAAAGCTCCGGAGGCCAGAAGCAGGGCCGAGGCCGTGGTGATCATGATGATCTTATTGAGCTTCTTGCTGATGGGCGTATCGGTTGAAGCGGTCTTCCTCAATTTTTGTTCCTTCCAGAAGCAGACAATCTGGGCCCAAGCTGAGAACCTTTCTTGCCATGAAATCGGCCAGTTCGGGAGACTTCTTTAGGGCCAAATCGTTGGTTGTACTCAGTTATTGCGAGCCGGAGGGCAGGGGGACGGACGGGGGTCAATCCACAATCCGCGCCAGCGCCAGCAGCTTGGAGCTGATTTTCAAGTGTGATTCCTCCGCTGCGCGTGGATTAATTTCGAAAAGAACACTGACGTTGTCTGCAATGAGGCCAATCATGCCGCCGGCCCGCGCAAATCCAGGGCTGTCGCCAACCACCAGTACCGGAGATCCTTTAGCGCCTGCAGTGGCTGGGCTGGATCGGTGCACGATTGATCAACGTGACTGCCAACCGCTATTGGCCGGTCCGTGCTATTCCGGAGGAGACGATTCGCGCCAGGGCCAGTAGCTTGGAGCTGATCTTCAAGTGCGCTTCCTCCGCTGAACTAATATTGACCTCGAAAAGAACTTTCCCGTTCTCTGTCAAGAAGCCGATCGTGCCTCCGGCATGAGCGAATCCTGGAGACTCGCCGACCAGCAAGATTGGTAGCCCTTTAGCTGCTTGAAACAGCTTCTGCTCCTGCTTCCCGGCACTGTCGGCGAGAAAGACCAGATGGCAATCCTTGATTTCCTCTGGTTTTCCCAAATGCCGTATTTTGATGGGGCGGTTGTTGATGCTCTTGCCGCTAACCAAAGAATCCACTTCATCGACGGCCGCACTGCGGCCTAACGCGCAAAAATTCAGAGAGGCGGTGTCGGCGAGCGCTTCCGCAGGCCACTCAATGAATTTGGCAAAGTTGAACATATATGCTGCCTTGATCTGGTCTGCAGTTACCTGTCCCTGCGCGCCGCTGGCGCTTGCCGCCAAAACAACCATGAATATGCCTGCGTGGCGGGCTGCTCGTAGCGCGCTGGCTCTGATCTTCCTGCCGGATTGAGGATCGCAGCTCAGAATCGCCATGTGACCTTTGCGTAGGCACTCCGTTTGACCAGGGTGTGATTTACGTAAAAGGCGTCCGGAAACTCGGCATGCCGGGGTGATAGGAGATTCTGACCCACAACACTGAATTCAGTGGTTTCCCCAAGGCACCACGCCAGCCGCGTATCAACCCGGTTGTAGCTGGGAGTATCTACATTCAGGAAGCTGTTCACGTGATACAGCGCCACGTCCCAATCCAGGTGATGCGGCAGTCTCAAGAGCGAGCGAATGGCGAACTTGTGCCTCGGCGTATCGTCTACTGTGGCGGCAACAGTCGTGTCCTGGCTCGAAGCGTCCGGATTTACGACCATGTGGATGAAGCTGTAGCTGGGGCTGATGCGCCAGCGGCTGGTTACGTTCCAGGTGGCAAAAATCTCGCCGCCGTAGGTTCGCGCATGGGCCTGATCATCAAAGAATAGCGGAAACACCATGTCGGGCGCGGGGTTCACCGCAAACGGCTGGCCAGGTTCCTGGGTCTGGAGGTGACGGTAGCGGTTCAGAAAGCCGGTAGCATCGAAGGAGAACCGTTTGCTGATCTGGGCGCGATATCCAAGCTGGTAAGAGAGGAGCACTTCCGCCCGGCGGTCCTGGTCTGGATCGCCGGTGATTCTTAGAACCCCAGTACCGCCGTTGTCGAGCGGAAAAGTCGCCACATCAACCTGAAGGTTGACATCAGACCGGGATGGTTGGCGGATGGCGCGCGCCACGGATAGCCAGAGGGCATGCTTCTTTGCAGGCGTCCACGTCAGTTGCACTCCCGGCTCGTACTCAAGTCCTGTATAGGCGTTGTGTTCCAGCTTGGATCCCAGGGTAAGGCGCAGCGAGTTGATGATTCGGATCTCGTCCTGGAGAAAAACGCTGAAGAGGCTATCGGTGCGCTGCTGTGGTACGTACAAGTTCGAAAAGCCAGGTCTGAGATCATCGCTGGTAACACGATAACCAAGGCCCCAGACGATGTCGTTGCGGGCGCCGGCCGCCAGGTGGTGATGGAAGTCGATGTCGAAGGTATGCCGGCTCTCCGGAACGTCGGGATCGTGTCGATTATAACCGTCGTAGTACGCTTGCAGAGAGATATCGGAATGGTCTGAGAGCGTACGGTTCCAACGTTCCAGCAAGTTGCCGGCGCCTACCGTGACCCTGGTATTAAATGTTGCCTGTTGGAAAGAGGCATTGGAAAGTACAGTGGACACCGTGAGTCCTTCGCTGACGCTCAGCAGATCGCCCTGTACGGTCAAGGTGTCACGCTTGGAAAGATCCCAATCTGATCGGAATCCTAGATGCAAATTGTGCCAGCCATCGGCGGCAGGGGTACCATCAGCCGCAGTCTGGCTACCTGAGTTCGAATACGAGCCCAATACCCTATAATCCCCTGCCTTGCGAACCTTGCCGCCATATTGCAGCAGAGCATCTGCCGTCTCGTTCAGTCCGGCTCCAGCGGTGATGAGGCCACCCTGGGTGTCGTGGGCGCTCTTGGTGATGATGTTAATGACGCCATTCACGGCGTTCGCACCCCATACAGTTCCTCCCGGCCCGCGGATGACCTCAATGCGATCAATGTCCTCCAGAGGAACATCCTGCTGGTCCCAGTAGACTCCCGAGGTCGTGGGCGTGTAGACGCTGCGTCCATCAATCAGCACCAATACTTTGTCCGTAAAGATGTCACCGAAGCCGCGAATACTGATGGCCCAGGTGTGGGCTGTGATCTGCGCCACATCCACGCCGGGTACCATGCGGAGCAAGTCGGGAATATTGCGCGCCCCGGAACTGTGGATGTCCTGCTGGGTGATCACGTAAACAGCTGCAGCCACGTCATTGATCTGCTGTTTCTTCCGCGAGACCGAGGTGACTTCCAGTTTTGAAAGCTGTTCCAGGGTCAGCTGGGTCAAATCAGGATGCTGGTCCTGAGCGCGGCCAAGCACCCCCAACAGCAACAAGCAAATGCCCTTGACGGCCCAGGCACACACACGTCTTGCCCGGTCAGAGTAAAAATAGATCTGGATCATGGCACGGTTCTCCTTACACGGCCCCGGTTGGAATGCCACGCTTCCAATTGGCAGCGCATAGGTCCACCGGACTCTCTAAGGCTCTTGAATCGGCTACAAGGCGCCGATGCTTTAAGGATTTTGTGTGGGGATTGCAGGCAACACAGGTGACCGGTCGCGGCGCTCAGAGCGCTATTAAACTAAAGAAAACCGTATTTATGAAGCCAGCTACTGCACTCGCCTATAGGGTTGCCAAAATTGCCGAAACTGGTTCTCGATGGGGGAAGAGGCCGATTCGTGGCGGAGCCGTGCAAGGTCAGGCTCGCGCAGAAGCGCCGCTCTTTACAGTTCTTTACGCAGTTCCTTCAGACGCCGTAACTTGAGGCCCGTCTAATTCTGATAAAGTAAGTATCTACTTACTTTCCCCGAATTTCTGACCATGTCAACACGCCTTTCAGCACAGGACCGTCGCCGGCAGATTCTGCAGGTGGCTACCGGATTATTTGCCCGCCAGGGTTTTCAGGGAACGACCACGCGAGAGATAGCAACTCAGGCGGGCGTGAATGAGGCCTTGTTGTTCCGTCATTTCCCCACGAAAGAGGCCCTTTACTGGACCATTATTGAAGGTCTTTGCTCGGCGCGAGGCCGTGCCCAGCGCGTGGATGGAATTCTCAAGGCCGGGGGCGATGATTTGCAGGTCTTTACTGCCCTGGCCCGTGAGTTCCTGGTGAGGACTCCGCACGATACTGAGTTGACGAGGCTGTTGTGGTTTACCGCACTGGAAAATCACACGTTGTCGGAGCGCTTTTTTCGCACCTATGTTGCGGTGTACTACGAAGCTTTGGCGGGCCATATCCGTCAGCGGATTCGCCAGGGAGCATTTCGTAAGATGAACCCGCTGCTTGCTGCGCGCGGATTTCTGGGCATGACTGTCTATCACTTTCTGGTGCAGGAACTCTTTGGAGGCGAGAAGTACCAGACGTTCGATGCTGAAGAAGTTGCGGCAACTCTGGCAGCCATCTGGCTGGGCGGAATGCAGTTTGCGCAAGCCCATCCGGGCCGCAACGGGTCGAACGGCCACGGCCGCCATCCTGTTCGCCCAAGGGAAAAAACGACAAAATGAAACGGTTACTATTTTTTATCTGTGCGCTCCCGCTTCTCCTTCCCAGCCTGGGCTGTTCCGGCCGCGATGCGGTGCAGGCGGCCAAGCTGCAGCAGGCGCCGGCTGCGCCGGTGAGGGTCTCCACGGTGGCAACGCGGAGCATGCCGGTGCAATTGCAGGCCATCGGAAACGTTGAGGCGATCTCGACGGTGAGCATCAAGCCGCAAATTTCCGGTGAACTGGTGCGCGTACACTTCAAAGAGGGAGACTTTGTCAAGAAAGGACAGCTCCTGTTCACGATTGATCGCGCGCCCTTCGAGGCTGCGCTTCGCCAGGCCGAGGGCATGCTGGCCAAAGACCAGGCACAAGCCTTGAATGCCAGGCTGGATCAGGAACGTTATGAAGGATTAGGGCGCGTGGGCGTGGTTTCCAAACAGCAGGTGGACGCGGCCGTGGCGACTTCCAATGCAATGGCGGCATCGGTGACCGCCGATAAGGCCACAGTCGAAACCGCCAAAATTAACCTGGAGTACACGTCGATTTATTCTCCCATCAACGGCCGCACCGGCAATGTGGGCGCGAAGGAAGGCAACCTGGTGAAGGCCAATGATGTGCCCATCCTGGTGACGATCAATCAAATCGAGCCGATCTATGTGACCTTCTCGATTCCCGAGCAGCAGCTTCCGCAAGTGAAGAAGTTTCTGGCAACCAAGACCCTGCGGGTGGAAGCGTCTCCCCAGGGCAGTGGCGAGCATTTCTCAGGAAATCTTACCTTTATCGACAATGCGGTTGATCTCACCACGGGTACGATCAAGCTCAAGGCGACATTCGATAACCAGAAACGCGCGCTCTGGCCGGGGCAATTTGCGGATGTTGCATTGACCTTGACCACTGAGCCGAATGCGGTTGTAGTGCCGACCGCCGCGCTGCAAACCGGACAGAACGGAACTTACGTCTATGTGGTGAACGCCGACCTGACGGCACAGCAACAGCCAGTGAAGGTGGGGTGGGCCGTAGGTGACACCACGGTCATAGCTTCCGGTCTGCAAGCAGGCCAGAAAGTGGTGACAGATGGACAACTGCGGCTTACGCCTGGCACGAGAGTAGAGATCAAGAACAGTATTTAGGCCGTTATGCACGCGATTACGAGAATTTTGTACTCGTTACGGCAAAGGCAGGATCGTCGTCTCCGAGAATTGGGTAATCGGGTAATTTGGTAATTGAGTAATTGAAAATCAAAGGCGAAAAT
>Ga0209168_10001932_pt1 | contig 15530 bp, 11 predicted proteins | sample Coa_R1_FD_187156 | JGI IMG/M metagenome (GOLD analysis project Ga0209168, IMG submission 187156) | Surface soil microbial communities from Centralia Pennsylvania, which are recovering from an underground coalmine fire - Coalmine... | ecosystem: Environmental > Terrestrial > Soil > Unclassified ... | reverse complement strand
TCGGCGACAGGCTGTAGTACCACTGCATGATGAATGTGAAGTCAGCAAAAGAATCGTCGTCGGCAGCACCGGTGAATATGGGCAAGCCCGGCTTCTGGAGGAATTGTCTGCCGTCATGATCGGTCGCGCCGGCGAGAAGCACTAAGACTTTGATTTCTGGATGTCGCCGCGCCAACTGAATGGAGTTATCAACGCCGCAACTGGCGCCGCCTGCGCCGATCTTGTCGCGCTGAACGCCCGATTGCGACAGAAGATATTGATAGGCGACGTCAATGTCGCCGGGCCAGACTTCTTTGGTGACTTTGTTTTCATCATCCGGCGAGAGTTTATCGAAGCGAGGGCCACCACTTTCTCCGAAGCCGCGATAATCCAGAGTGAGGACGCTGATCCCGACCGCATTTAACGCCTGCGCCAGCGGATCCCATAACTTGCGCTGTTGATTGCATTGATGAAGCAGTAAGACTCCAGGGCCGGGTTGCGCAGCCGCAAAGTAGCTGGCCTTCAGGAGTGTTCCATCAGCGGCTTTCAAATCGACGATGCGGGGCTGAGAGTCCGCCTGGCAGGCCATAGCACACAATAGAGGGAAAAGCGTGAAGCAGAATTTTCCAAGTGCCATAGCAGGTTAGATGAGCGAACGAGGCATAGGTTAGCGGGTCTTCGAGGGAACTTGAGGCAAGAGATTCGACGGTTCCGCGTTGATCGTTCCGCAGCTCTCGACGAGCCCGGCGCTGAAGAATTTAATCGCATTTCATGAGACGATAAAAGTACCGATGATCCAGCTTTCTGCCGCCGGAAAACGCTATGGCCACAAGCTCCTGTTCGAGGGGCTGGACTGGCTGATCACGCCTCGTGACCGCATTGGCCTGGTGGGGGCAAATGGCACCGGCAAGTCGACTCTACTCAAAATCCTTGGCGAAATCGAAACTCTCGATTATGGCTCGATCAGCACAGCCCGAGGCATCAGCGCCGGCTACCTGCCGCAGGATGGGTTGGAGCTTTCGGGGCGTACGGTCTTTGCCGAATGCATGGCGGTCTTTGACGATCTCCGCGAGATGGAGCAGGAGATGCAGGAACTGACGGCGCGCATGTCAGAAATCGACCAGGCGTCAACCGAGTACACGCAAGTAGCCGAGCGGCATCAGCGGCTTGAGCACCAATTCCGCACGCGCGATGGATACGCGATCGAGGCCAAGGTCGGAACGGTGCTGATGGGATTGGGTTTCGGCAAAGATGACTGGCAGCGGCAGACCGAGGAGTTCTCCGGCGGCTGGCAAATGCGCATTGCCCTGGCGAAATTGCTGCTGCAACAGCCGAATCTTTTGTTGCTCGACGAGCCCACGAATCATCTCGACCTCGAAGCTCGCAACTGGCTGGAAGAGTATCTGACGAGCTATCCGTATGCGTTCGTGCTGATCTCGCACGATCGTTACTTTCTTGACGTGACGGTCAACAAAATCGTCGAGATCTGGAACAAGCGAATTCATTTTTATCCCGGCAACTATGAGAAGTACCTGGCGCAGAAGACGCAGCGGCAGGAGCAACTCGAAGCTTCCTACCAGACGCAACGCGAGCGCATTGAGCAATTGGAAGTGTTCATCAACCGCTTTCGCTACCAGGCGACCAAAGCGAAACAGGTGCAGAGCCGGATCAAAGAACTGGAGCGGATAGAACGGATCGAACTGCCCGAGGAAGAGAAGACGATTCACTTCTCGTTTCCACAACCAAAGACAAGCGGCCGGATCGTAGCCGAATTCAACGGAGTCGCGAAGTCCTACGGAGAAAAGGAAGTGTTTCGCGACGTTAGGTTCATGATCGAGCGCGGAGACCGGATCGCGCTGGTGGGTGTGAACGGGGCGGGGAAGTCCACGCTCATCAAGCTGCTGGCTGACGAAGAACCGTTGACCGAGGGGGAATACAAACTCGGCCACAACGTGCTGACCGATTACTTCGCCCAGGACCAATACAAAGAACTGAATCGGGACGCGCGGATTCTGGATGACATTGCAGAATTATCGCCGCGTTCCACGCAGACGGAGTTGCGCAGTCTGCTCGGTTGCTTCCTATTTTCAGCCGACGATGTCTTCAAGCGGATCGGCGTGCTCTCGGGCGGCGAGAGAAATCGTTACGCATTGCTGCGCATGCTGCTTCATCCCGCGAATTTCCTGCTGCTCGACGAGCCTACGAACCACCTCGACATGCGCGCGAAAGACGTTTTGCTTGAGGCGCTGTCGAAGTACACAGGAACGGTCGTCTTCGTCTCGCATGACCGGTACTTCATCGACAACCTGGCGACACGGGTGTTTGAGGTTGGCGGCGGGCGCGTCGAAGTCTATCCGGGAAACTACGAAGATTACCGGTGGCGCAAAGAAGGCGGCGCAGCAAAGTTGCAGGAAAGCGTGGAGAGTTCGGCGGCTGCCCAACCGACCAATGGCGACCGGCCAACCGCGGCAGAGGCGACGGAGCCAAAGTCCAAGCGGCTGAATCCGATCAAACGCAAGCAGATGGAAGGGCGGGTGCGAGAACTGGAGGCCCAGATCGCGAGCGCAGAAACTGCCATCAGCGGTTGTGAGGCGGCGCTGCAAAGCTTTGTGAGCGCCGAAGAGACAAAGCGCGTAAATGAAGAGCTCACTCTACACAGGAAAGAACTTGAAAACCGCATGTCGGAGTGGGAAGAGTTGGCCCAGCAGCTGAACGCCTAGTTCTTCAACCCCCGCGTGCCTGAGTAGTCCATACCTTACATCCCAAGAGCTCGTTGAGCGGCCGTACAGGTTCTTCGGTAACCTCCTATATTCCTACCGGCCATGCGATAGTCACTTTTAACAACACACCACGCGCATTCACGCTGCGCGGAACAAGGAAGGTCAGAAAATGCTGCAGCCGGCCCAGAGCCCATCCATCGCTCCAAAATTCACCCCACCAACCACAACCTACACGCCAGTCAAAACTGCGGCACCGCCGATGGAACAGGCGACGATCGGCCGTTCACTGGTGATCAAGGGCGAGATTTCGGGAACCGAGCCCCTCTATATTGATGGACGCGTGGAAGGCTCGATTAACTTCGGGGACAGCCGAATTACGATTGGGCGGAATGGCGATGTCACGGCCAATATCAGCGCCAAAGAGGTGGTGATCATGGGATCGGTGAAGGGAAATATTCAGTGCACTGATCGGCTGGACATTCGCTCGGAAGGTTCGTTGATCGGCGATGTGGTGGCCGAACGAATCAGCGTGGAAGACGGCGCGGTGCTGAAGGGCAGCGTGGAAGTGAAAATGGGCGGCCAGAAATCGGACAAGTCCATCGAGAAAGCCAAAGCAGCAGCTGCGAACGCGTAAAACGCGTAATCTGAAGAGACTTCGAAAGGGGCACGGCAAAACCGCGCCCTATTTCTTTTCCGGTTTCAAATCCAGGGAAGCCGAATTCATGCAATAGCGCAGCCCGGTGGGTTTCGGTCCATCCGGGAAGACGTGACCCAGGTGAGCGTTGCAGCGCGCACAGCGGGCCTCGGTGCGGACCATGCCGTAGCTGCGATCCGTTTCTTCTTCTACAGCGCCATTCTCAACCGGCTGATAAAAACTTGGCCAGCCTGTGCCTGAATCAAACTTGGTATCTGAGCTGAAAAGCGGCGCACCACAGCACACGCAGTGGTAAGTGCCTTTATCTTTGGTTTTCCAGTACTTGCCGGTGAAGGCCGGTTCAGTGCCGGCCTCGCGAGTGACGCGATACTGATCGGGAGTGAGTTGCTCCTGCCATTCTTGCTCGGTCTTGGTAATTTTGTCTGTCATGAGCTTCCTCAGGAATAGATTACAGCAGGGCGGGAAAAGTGACGGAATTGTGAGAGCAGCACAAAAAAACGCCGGCTGGTTGGCCGGCGCTTTTCCGTCTGCAGACTACTAAAACTTATTTGGTTTCGCTGGTTGGGCTGGCGCCAAACTCGCGGCGTCCGACAGTTCGGGCGGCGCGGGCGGCGGCGGGAGGCGCTCCGGCAGCTGCACCGTAACGCTCCATGAGCATGGGCACCATGGCGTTCTCAGCTTCCTTCACGAAGCTGAGACTGCCCTCAGAACTCATGTCGACACGTACGAAGTCGCCAAGTTTCACCTGGCCGGTGGCCACAAGGTTAGCCAACGGGAATACCAAGTGACGCTCGATCGCCCTCTTCAAGTGGCGAGCACCATACTTCAGGTCGGTTCCTTCGTTCAGAAGGAAGCCCTTAACCTTTGACGTGCAATTGAATACGAACTGGTTTGCCGCAGAAGCCATCAAAATGCGCTGCTGGACCATTCCCAGCTCGATTTCGAGAATTTGTTGCAGATGCTCCGACCGCAGTGTCTTAAAAACCACTACCTTGTCGATGCGGTTCATGAACTCGGGCGAGAACTTGCGGCGAGCCGCTTCGACAGCGGTGCGGTCAATTTTCTCGTCGAGGCTGGAATCCACCTGCTTCGGTTTCCGCGCAAAACCCAACCCGCCATCGACCAGACCGCACATCTCGCCAGCGCCCAGGTTCGAGGTCATGACGATGATGCACTGCGAGAGATCCACGCGACGGTTATCGCCGAGGGTCAAGGTCGCTTTGTCCAGAATGCCGAGCAATAACTGCCAGAGAGCGTCCGAAGCCTTTTCGATCTCGTCGAAAAGCAGGATCGAGAGCTTCAGTCGATCGGTGTGCCACTGGTTCAGCGCTTCCTGTGTGAGGAGCGGATGCGTCTCGCGGTGTCCGAGGTAACCCGGAGGTGAGCCGATCAATTTAGCGATTTCATGCGAATGCTGGAATTCGGCGCAATCGATCTTAATGCAGGCCCGCGAGTCACCAAACAGTGCTTCCGACATGGCTTCCACGACCCGGGTTTTGCCGGAGCCGGTGGGACCGAGAAACAACAGGTTGCCGACAGGGCGTCCGGGCGGATTGAGACCCGCCAGGAACATCTGATAGATCTCTACCACTTTCTCGACCGCAGCATCCTGACCGACGATCTTCCGCCGCAGGGCATTTTCAAAGTCCTTTGCATCATTACTGCGACGGCTGGGATCCAGAGTTGTGTTCAGAACGTTTTTCATAGCGTGGCCGACGAAGTTTCCTTTCCTGGGCCTTGAGTCTGGTTCATCGAGACCGCGTCAGTTTGCTGCGTAGAAGCGACAAAATTTGTCACTTCCGGTTTGTCTTCCGATAGGCCCCACAACCTATCACACCCGCCATCCTGCAAACGACTCGCCATCTGGTGCCAAATACCCTTGGCTTCTCTTTCTGCATGAATTAGATGCGAGTACCGTTTGCCAAGAGACACTTATATCCTCTGGTACGATCATGTAAGAGGAAATACTTTGCGCATGCAGGAAGTTTCTTGGCATCGGCGCAAGGCAGGGGAGAATACGGGCTGGACCTGACCCGAGGTAACTGGCGCGAGTAACTTCGGTGGCCTAGCATCGTTTTGGCTTCGCATTGGGGGAGAACGTGCGCCGATTCTGTGCTGTCCTTCTAGTCGTAGTAGTCCTGGTGTGTCTTGGTCTTTTCTTTCGCCACGGCTCTGCGATGGCAGCGGGGCAAACTGCGCGGTTTACGCCCGCTGCGGCCTCCGTCCCAACCACGATCGGCGTGTCGGTGGAAGCGCCGCGCGTCGCGCCTCCGGGCAGCACGTTATATCTGGCGAAGCGTGGAGATACCGTTTCACTCGTTGCCCACCATTTTCTTTCGCAGACTTCCTACCTTACTTCGAGCGAACTTGCTGAAGCGATTCGGGGCGCCAACTCTGGGTTTGCTGCGACCTATTTCAAGCCCGGGCAGTCGGTAATCGTGCCCGGACTTCTGGACGCGCCGATCGTGGAGAAGACTATTCCTGTGGCGCGAGATTTCGAGGTGCGTGCCATCTACCTGACGGGGTTGATGGCGGGCAGCGATCACGGGATCCAGATCATCCGGCACTGGCGGCAGGTTGGCGGAAATGCTGTGGTCTTCGATATCAAAGACAGTGATGGCAGCGTCAATATTCCGTTCGACTATCCGCTGTTAGGCAAACATCACACGCCGATTCCTGATCTGCCAAAGTTCGTGCACTTCCTGCATTCGCAAAATATGCACGCCATCGCGCGTGTCGCGATTTTTCGCGATGAACATCTGGTCGTGAGTCATCCTGAGCTGGCGGTGCAGTCGCACAAAACGGGCCAGGCGTGGCGCGAGAACGGCAAACTGGTGTGGACAGACCCTTCGCAGCCCAAGGTGCAGGAATATGACATTGCTTTAGCCAAGAAGGCGGCCGAATCGGGCGTGGATGAAGTGCAGTTTGATTACGTGCGCTTTCCGGCTGAGGGAGATCAGAAGGATGCCAAGTTCGTGTTCCAGACTGAGCACCCGCAGTGGCAGCGCGCCGACGTTATCGCTGACTTTCTAAAACATGCTTACGCAGAGATTCATCCCACGGGTGTGCTGCTCTCGCTGGATGTTTTTGGCGTGATGGCCTGGCAGCGACAGGTTGACCTCTCACACACCGGCCAGGACATCGTCAGAATGGCGAAGTATTGCGACGTTCTTTCTCCGATGATCTATCCCTCACATTTCTTCGGCATGGACGGATACGAGCACCCGGGCGACGCGCCGGAGCATTTTATCGGCGAGTCGATGGATAAGTTTGAAGCGATCACGCAGGGAAGCGGCGTCGTAATTCGGCCATGGCTGCAGGCTTTCCACTGGCGGACTAAAACCTATTCACCGGAATACATAAAAGTTCAGGTTCTCACTGCGAAACAGAAGAGCGGAATCGGTTTCCTGTTCTGGAATGCCGCCAATAATTACAGCAAGCCATTCGAGGCTATGCCTGAAATGCGCGGGGCCAAAGGACAGTACTTTCGCGGGGATGAAGTGCCGAAGACTGAGCAAGCCAGCGTCGAGCATCCCGCCGCGACGCAGACTTCTGCAGCGCAGTAATACATACCTAGACGAAAGACTCCTGTTTCGTCGAAGTTCGTCATAGATTTGTAAATCTCCTCGGCTGTAACGAAAATCATCCTTGATTTTCTGAACCTCGGTTATAATCACCTGTCTTTCGGTGCTTCAGGACCTTCCGGATACCGTGCCGCCTGAGTGCCAGCAGGTGGGCCGCCCACGGTCGGTGAAATTGGCATCCAAGAAACGCATCCCTCGGCTGTAGTGGTGAATCTTAGACCTTAAGGAGTGCGCATGGCGATTCAGAAGACCGAGAAAATCTGGCACAACGGGACTCTCATTCCCTGGGATGACGCTCAACTGCACGTGATGTCACACGTGGTGAACTACGGTTCGTCCGTATTTGAAGGAATCCGTTGTTACTCTCTGCCGTCAGGCCCGGCAATTTTCCGAGCCCATGAACACGCCCAGCGCCTACTCGATTCCGCCAGAATTTATCGGATTGACGTCGATTTCACCCAGGAAGATCTCGTCTCCGGAATGGTCGAACTGATCAAGACCAATGGGGTCTGGCCATGCTACATTCGCCCCATCGTCCTCCGCGGCTACGGCGAAGCCGGGGTAAATCCCTTCAATTCGCCAACCGAGGTGTACATCTGCAACTATCCCTGGGGCAAATATCTCGGCTCGGATGCGGAACAGGGCGTCGACATTTGCGTGTCGTCCTGGACGCGTATTGCGCCGAACACGCTGCCGGCAATCGCGAAATCGGGCGCCAACTACATGAACTCACAGCTCATCAAGATGGAAGCCATCCTCAATGGTTACGTCGAGGGCATCGCGCTCGATGTGAACGGATACGTGAGCGAGGGTTCGGGCGAAAACGTCTTCGTGGTACGCAACGGCGTGCTGCAGACGGCTCCGCTGGGCAACTCCGTGTTGCCGGGTATTACGCGGGACTCGGTCTTGAAGATCGCTCGCGATTTGAATATTCCTCTGGTCGAGCAAGGCATTCCTCGCGAGATGCTCTACATCGCCGACGAAGTGTTCTTCACCGGAACCGCGGCCGAAATCACTCCGGTGCGTTCGGTCGATAAGATCAGCGTCGGCAAAGGTGTAGCTGGCCCGATCACCAAATCGATCCAGAAGGAGTTCTACGGGATCATCGGCGGTCAGAAGGAAGACCGCTTCAACTGGCTGACCCCGGTTCCGGTGAAAACCAAGCAGCCGGTCAGCGTCTAACTCTGAGTTCGAACAACGAAGCCGCCCTGCGGGGCGGCTTTTGTCACCTCATTGGCGTTTGCGACGCTCGAGTTTTGGGAGTTCGCCGCCATAAAACGCCTTCAGCAGATCGTCGGGCAACGGCGGCCCGTGATCGTGATCTCTTTTCCCGCCTCAACTTAATTCCACCAGCGAAAATTAAAATTGGTGTTGAAAAACTCATCATCGGCTCTGAAAGCTCAGATTTGACGCCCGTTTTGCCTTGACACTACTTACAACATGGAATTAGAGTCCTCATCAAGTTTTGGGGGCTCTTCCGCGGTTTCCCGCTCCAAGCAGTAGTCAAAACAACTAATCGCGCACATTGCAGACTACGAGAGGACTGACTATGAAGAGATTGATGTGTGTGGTGTTCGCGATCACGTTCATGCTGGCAGGCCTGGAACAAAGTTTTGCTCAGGTTCAAGGGCAATGGGCAACTACCGGCACCATGCAATCCCCGCGCGAGCTAAACGTCCAAGTCCGGCTAGGGAATGGAGCGGTTCTTTCGGCGGGAGGGCTCGACAACAACAACAATCTTCTAGCTTCGGCGGAACTTTATAGCCCTGCTACAGGCGCTTGGAGTCTCACCGCTAGCATGGCGGAAGCGCGTGAGCTCTTCCCAGCAGTCGTCCTCACGAACGGAAAAGTTCTAGTGGTCGGCGGGCTCGGCATCGGCAACACAGTCCTGTCCGCTGCTGAGCTGTACGATCCCACAGCGGGCACATGGTCTTCGGCGGGATCCCTTTCTGTTGCCCGCCTCGGTCACACTGCGACATTGCTTTCGAATGGGACGGTGTTAGTCACGGGCGGCTGCACTACATACAGCTGCAGCGCAGACACAGCGGTCAGCGAAATCTACAACCCGGCAACGAACAGTTGGTCAACGACGGGCAGCCTCAACACTGCTCGCTTCTACCACACGGCGGTGCTGCTCCAGACGGGAAAAGTGCTCGTTATAGACGGTACTACGGGCGCCGCTACTACTTCCTGCGAACTCTACGATCCCTCTAAAGGCACATGGAGCAATGCGGCAAGCAGCAACGCTGCGCGCTATCACCATGCTTCAACGCTGCTTCCGGATGGCAAGGTGCTTCTGACTGGCGGTACTACTTCCAGATATCCGATCGGCTCGGCAGAACTCTACGATCCTACGGCCAATACATGGACACTGACCGGGAACCTCCTCACCCCGACTTATGCTCACACTGCCACTGTTTTGAGCGACGGGGACGTTCTTGTGGCGGGTGGAGAGGGGCAAGCGATCAGCTGCGGGAAGGATTGCACAAGTTACATCCCGACTTCAAAGACAGAAATCTACAACGAAGCCGCCGGAAAATTCACTGCCGCGACTGGCATGAACGCAGCAAGGGCGTATGAAAATTCGACTCTGCTGGCTTCAGGACGAGTATTGACCGCTGGGGGCCAGGGCGTGACCAGCGTTTGTTGCATCGTCTTGAACAGCGCCGAGTTCTATACGCCATTGACGCTCACGTTTTCTGCTACCAGCTTGAACTTCGGAGCGCTCGAAATCGGCCTCACCAGCGCCCCACAGATGGTCACCGTAACCAACGTGAGCAGCCACTCAGCGACCTTCACGAGCATTGCTGCGACCGGGGATTTCTCGCAGACAAACACCTGCCCCGGCACGTTGAACGCCGGGCAGAACTGCACGATCACGGTCACCTTCAAGCCGGCGACACCGGGAATTCGCAACGGATCAGTGACGCTAAAGGACAACTGCCCCGGAAGCCCGGTGCAAACAATCGCGTTGACCGGTGGCGCTGCGCCGAACGCGATGACCTTGTACCCGTACACGCTGACTTTCCCCGGAACCGTTGCCGGCACCAGCAGCCAGCCTATAAACACGACGCTTTACAACGATGGAACGGCAGCGGTGAACATCAAATCGATCGCCATTTCACCAAACAATGGGACGTTCACCCAAACCAACAACTGTCCATCGACGATGGCGCCCAACACGAGTTGTCAAATTCAGGTGGTATTTACGCCGCCGGATACCGGTCAGTACAGCGCAACCTTGTCGGTAACCGACAGCGATAAAAGCAGTCCACAAACGGCTGCTCTTTCAGGCACAGGACTGGACTAAAAGCAGACCGCCCCGGCTTAGGGATCATTGCGGCCCAAGTTAGGGGGGAACTGCGTCCGTCGCCCCATTACCTCAGTCATCTTCCTCCCGGCCTCTTTTCGTTCCATCATACGGATGGGTCCGGACCATTTCCTGCATGAATATTGATGACTTACTTCGCATTGCCATGGAGCGGCGCTCCTCCGACTTACACCTCAAAGTCGGTAACTATCCTCACCTCCGCATCGATGGCGAGCTGATCCCACTCACCGATCAGCCGCGAATCAGCGCCGAAGACATGCTGACCATGGCGTTCAGCATGATGTCGGCACGGCAGAAGCAAAAATTCAAAGAAAGTACGGAAATCGATATGGCCTACGGCGTCGCCGGTCTTGGCCGATTCCGTGTGAACGTCTTTCAGCAGCGCGGCAACGTGGGACTTGTCCTGCGCGTGATTCCAACTAAAATTCGTGCATTGGACGAGCTTTATCTGCCAAAGGTGGTCGAGCAGATCTGCGACATGCCTCGGGGATTGGTGCTGGTCACGGGCGTCACCGGTTCCGGTAAATCGACGACGCTGGCTGCCATGGTGGACCGCATCAACTCCACCCGCGCCGAACACATCATCACCATCGAAGACCCGATTGAATTCCTGCACCGCGACAAGAAGGGCTATGTCAACCAGCGCGAGATCGAAGTCGATACGCCTACTTTCTCGGCCGCGCTACGCGCTTCTCTGCGTCAGGATCCGGACGTGATCCTGGTCGGCGAAATGCGCGACATCGAAACCATCGGAACCGCTCTTCACGCCGCCGAAACCGGCCACATGGTTTTCTCGACCTTGCACACCCTCGACGCCGTCGAGACCATCAACCGTATCATCGCGGTATTCCCACCGCCCGAGCAGAAACAAATTCGCTTGCAGTTGGCGGCTGTGCTGCGCGCTGTGATCAGCCAACGCCTGGTTCGACGTTGCGATGGTGAAGGTCGAGTGCCGGCGGTCGAAATCATGATTAATACGGCGTACATCCGGGAGTGTATTCTGGTCGCGGAAAAAACACGTTCCATCCGCGACGCCATCTCTGCGGGCACGTCGCAATACGGCATGCAGACCTTCGATCAATCTCTCTGGGATTTGTTCCAGGCGGGCCTGATCAATTACGAAACCGCTCTCGAGAATGCCTCGAACGCAGACGACTTCAAGCTGCGCATGCAGGGAATCTCTTCCACAAGTGATATCTCGAAGAACTCGATGCAAGCGGCCGGCTTCGGCAATTAGCATCTTCAAGAAGTTACGGCGCGCCTGCGGGCGCGCTGTTTTCTTTGCTGAGATCTTCGTGCAGTTAAGATTTTTTGGAGGGAGGGCCAGAAATTTTGTCTCTGGAGGTAAGTGGGTAACGAACTTCTGGCCCCTTGCGAGAGATCAGGAAAATCGAATCAGCAACTGGCTGCGTACTTCGCGTGATTACACTGCGGTACGCCCAGCACAAAAAAAGCATGGCTGAGGCTGGAGATGTCGAAGACACGGTCCAGCCTCGTCTTGATCAGCACTTCATGCACGAAGTGCGACGGATTCACTAGCTTCAACTGCACGCCACGACCAAGCGCCCACTGGTGAAGGCAGAGCAAGGTTGTCAACCCATCGGCGTCCAGCGACTCTACATCGGACAAGTCCAGTACGACGATGCGGCTGTCTTTCTGCGCAACAACCGTTGTGTAAAGAGTGTGATCTTCCTCGCCGCGGACCAGTCGTCCATTGCACCGAACCACTGCTACGTCGCCGGTTTTCTCAATATCGATGGTAAGCATCACGTTCATCCTCTCATTTGTAACTACGGAGATAGACGCTTAAAAGTTCCCGCTGTCACCAAAAAGATGTAAAAAGAAGTAAACACTAGAAGGATGATCCCTTTTGTAATAAGGATGTTAAAGGACTGTAAAAATGGCGTTCTCGAGACCGCGCAAACTCGACTCCGAAAAAGAACTTTATGAATACGCAGTGGGTGCGTTGGCGCGCCGCGCACGCTCGGTGGCGGAGTTGAAACGACTGTTGCGCCCGCGCGTTGAAGCCGAAACAGAGTACGGACAAACATTGGTTGAGTTGGTCATTCGGCGGTTGAAGGATCAAGGCTATTTGAACGATGCAAAATATGCTGCCGCTTATTCCGCTTTTCGCCGCGACAACGAAAAATTTGGGCGCCGGCGAGTGATCATGGATCTGAAAGCAAAAGGTGTTCATAGCGACGTTCTCGAGAAAGCTGTCGATGAAACTTATGACGATGTAAATGAGGAACGTCAGGCACGCGAATACTTGCAGCGAAAGCGATTAAGCAAACCAAAAGATCAGAAACAAACGGCGCGAGTCTTTCGACGGTTGCTCAGCGCTGGGTTCTCGTCGAAGACGATTTTCCTGATCTTGAAAAAGTGGGACGTAGATCCCGAAACTTTGACCGCCCTCGAGAGCGAAGGCGATGAACTGTCGGCACGCTGAGGCCTTGCGTTCCAGTCCAAAGTGCGACATACTTTCGTCCGCACCCCACAACCCCCGGAGGCTATATGAGCAAGTTAGGGAAGATTCTCGTACTGGTGTTGTTTGGTTCGGCGACTCTGATGTTCGCGCAGGACGTCGCCAAGGACACGGACAAGGCAGCGAAGGACACAGGGCACGCAACGAAGGTAGCCGCGAAGGACACAGGTAAGGCCACAAAGACGGCAGCTAAAGACACCGCAAAGGGCACAGACAAAGCGGCGAAGTCAACGGCACACGGCGTCAAGAAAGTTGGAAAAGGTGTAGGCAAGGGCGTCAAGAAGGGCGCCGACAAGACTGCTGATGCCGTGAAATAGTTTTCCTAAAATCCAACCGCAGAGCACGCCGAGTACGCAGAGGAACTAAGTCCAACTGCGTCCTCTGTGTCCTCTGCGGTTTTTAATTTAAAATTGAATTTCATGCTGACAGGCTCCCAGATTCGCCGCAAGTTCCTGGACTTCTTTGTCCAGAAGGGTCATCGCGAGGTGCATTCGTCGTCGCTTGTGCCGGCGAACGATCCTACGCTTCTATTCACCAACGCCGGGATGAACCAGTTCAAGGATGTTTTCCTGGGGCTGGAGAAACGCGATTACAACAAGGCGACGACTTCGCAGAAATGCGTGCGCGCCGGCGGCAAGCACAACGATCTCGAGAACGTCGGTTTCACCAACCGTCATCACACATTTTTCGAGATGCTGGGTAATTTTTCTTTCGGCGACTACTTCAAGAAAGATGCGATCGCCTATGCGTGGGAGTTGATCACCGCGCCCGAGTGGTTTGGAATCCCGAAAGACAAGCTGTATGCGACGGTTTTTAACGGCGAAGGCGGTGTGCCACGCGATGCTGAAGCCTACGACTTGTGGGCGGCGCAGGGCGTACCGAAGGATCGCATCTTTGAATTTGGCGTGAAAGACAATTTCTGGCAGATGGGCGACACCGGTCCCTGCGGCCCCTGCAGCGAGCTTCACTATGATATGGGCCCGATCGCGTCCGACCAGGGGCACGCGAATTGCAAATTCGGTTGCGAATGCGGACGTTACGTTGAGATCTGGAATCTAGTGTTCATGCAGTTCGACCGCGATGCGAGCGGGAAGTTGAATCCGCTGCCGAAGCCATCGATCGACACAGGGATGGGGCTGGAGCGGCTTACGGCGGTGCTACAAGGTGTGATTTCGAATTACGACACGGATTTATTTACGCCGCTGATCAAACGGGCTGGTGAGCTTACCGGTGCTTCGCTGAGAAAGGAGTTAGATAAGGAGGCACACAGCAAGGGGGCGGCATCTCTGCGGGTAATCGCGGACCACTCGCGGGCAGCAACCTTTCTGATTTCTGATGGAGTGCTGCCGTCGAATGAAGGCCGCGGCTACGTGCTGCGTAAAATCATTCGCCGCGCTATCACTCATGGCAGGCTGCTCGGACAAACCAAACCGTTCTTTTATCAAATGGCCTTTGCCGTTCGCGATCTCATGCAGGAGGCGTACCCAGAACTGCGTGAAACCTCAGATCGAGTTTCGAAGGCGGTTGAGGTGGAGGAAACTCGGTTCGCGCACACGCTGGATGTCGGTCTGCAGCGTCTGGAAGAGCTGCTTAAAGATTCGAAGGAGCAACTCGCAGGATCGGAAGCCTTCAAACTCTACGATACGTTCGGCATGCCGCTGGACTTCATGCAAGACGCGGCCCGTGATCAAGGAATCGAGTTTGACCAGGCGGGTTTCGACCACGCTATGTCCGAACAGCGCGAGCGTGCTCGCGCGTCATGGAAAGGCGCTGCGAAGCAGACTGCCAATCCTGCGTATCAGCAACTGCCGAAATCAACGTTCGAAGGCTATCGTCAGACGCGCTCGGAACACTGCGAGGTGCTTGCGATCATTAAGAATGGCCAAGGCGCGCAGGAACTGAAAGCCGGTGAAGAAGGCGAGGTGATTCTCGACCACACGCCGTTCTATGCCGAATCTGGCGGGCAAGTCGGCGATCGCGGCTGGCTTTACAGCGACGATCACAACACTGTCGTTGCCGAAGTCAAGGGTTGTTACTATCCGATCCAAGGCGTGCGCGCGCATCAGGTCGCCATGAAATCCCCACCCTCCACAAAAAACGCGGACGGGTGGGCCACGCTCAGAGTTGGACAAAAGGTCGACGCCGTCGTAAATACCGACATCCGCGAAGCGACCATGCGTAACCACACGGCCACGCACCTTCTTCATGCTGGACTGCGCGAGGTGCTGGGCAAGCACGTGAAGCAGGCGGGTTCGCTAGTTGCGCCCAATCACTTGCGCTTCGACTTCTCGCACTTCACGGCGGTCGAAGACGAAGAGTTGCAGGACATCGAAGACATCATCAACAAAGAGGTCCTGCGCAATGAAAGAGTGCAAGTCATTGAGAATGTACCGATCGATGTCGCCATCAACGAGTACCATGCGATGGCGCTGTTCGGCGAGAAGTATGGCGACAAGGTACGCGTGATCAAGATCGGCGATTTTTCGACCGAGCTGTGCGGCGGCACCCACACGAACCAAACCGGCGAGATTGGCCTGATCAAAGTGCTTAAAGAAGGCAGCGTTTCGTCTGGAGTGCGGCGCGTCGAGGCTGTGACGGGCGAAGGCTCACTGCAGCACTTCCGCAGAGATCACCAACTTGAAGGCGTGGTGGCTGCCCTTGCGACGCACGCAGAAACGGAATCGCCCGCCGAGGCTCTGAAGCTGGAATTGGAAAAGAAAGATTCCGAGATCAAGCGCCTCACACGCGAGCTTGATCAGGCGCGCATGAAGTCGGC
>Ga0209168_10001930_pt1 | contig 15538 bp, 10 predicted proteins | sample Coa_R1_FD_187156 | JGI IMG/M metagenome (GOLD analysis project Ga0209168, IMG submission 187156) | Surface soil microbial communities from Centralia Pennsylvania, which are recovering from an underground coalmine fire - Coalmine... | ecosystem: Environmental > Terrestrial > Soil > Unclassified ... | reverse complement strand
CGCATCGCCCTCCTCGATGCCGCAGATGTCCCTGCCATCGTGCACCACCAGCCAATCTCCGTCGGCCGCGACCTGTGCCACGCCGAATCCGTCGAACGGCTGCCATCTCCACATCTCGCGCCCCGTATGGACATCGCGCACCACCAGCGTCGTGACGCCGTTCGCCGAGCGCATCTCGCGCGGCGAGTCGTCGATGAGCGGCGGCTCCCGCACAGCTATCGCAACCGCGTCCGACACCTGCAGCGCGCGGTTCGACGGGCGTCCGTGCAGCGTCCACGGACCCTGCGGATTGGACCAGCTCGGTTGGTCCTGCGCCGCCCAGAGCGTGTGGGCGTCCGCGATCCGGACGCCCACCGTGCAGTCACCCTTCCTCGTGACGAGCGTATCCCCACAGACGAGCAGGCCGGCGCTCGCGTTCCCCGACGGGGCGGGGCCGCGCCTCCATAGCGGGCGGCCGGTATCTTCGTCGAGCGCGAGCAGCGTCTGGTCGGACAGCAGCGCGAAGACGACGCCGTTGCGAATGAGCGGCCCGCCAGAGTTGCCGGACGGGTCGCTCTCGCCCCGGGTCCAGCAGACCGTGCCGTCCGACGCGCGCAGCCCGACGAGCCGGCCGGCTCCCACCTGCGCGACGGCGATCCGCCCGTCGGACCGGACCGCGATGCCGATCTCCTGGCCGTAGGACGGATTGTACTTAGCGACGCGGCGCGTCCAGAGCGTGACGCCGCGGGCGCGGTCCAGCGCCACGATCGATTCGTTGCGCAGCGGGACCAGCAGCCGATCGCCGGCTGGGCGGGGCGCGTCGAGCGGCGCGGAGGGCGCGAGCCAGTCCCAGCGCACGGCGCCGGACGCCGCCTCGATTGCGCGGACGTGGTAGGAAGGCGCGTCCTGAGCGAATTCGGGCTTGCATTCGGCGACGTACATGGTCCGGCCATCGATCGCAATCCGCGCCGTCGGCGTCTGTCCGATCAACATGCCGCCCGGCCCGTTCGCGGCGCAGAGCCTCTGCACCTCTCTGCACGAGATGAACGGCCGTCGCCAGACGATGCCGCCGCTGGCCGCATCCAGGCAGCCGGCCTCGCACTCGCACGCGTAGTAGATGCGCCCGTCCCGGCAGACGAGGTTGGATAGGCTGCCGTGGTAGCCTTCGATTCCGGGCTTGAACGTCCAGGCGGCATGCATGGAGCGCCACGTGTGCGTCTGCCCGTCCGTGCCGCGCGCCTGGAATACGCGGGGCCGCTGCCGCTCGGTCCACCGAAGCGCGGCGAAGCCGGCGCCGATAATTGCGATGAGCGCCAATAGGAGTAGTGTTCGTTTCCTGGTCATTTGACAGAACGCCCGAGACAATCATCGCGCCGCCAGGCAGAACGGCGCGGCCTACATAAAGCCGATCGGTAAGAGCGGTCCCATCTGCCTGGCGTGTCGCGCGATTCGGTCTTCTCGGCGCGGCTGCGTCAGACAGGGGGGCGACGGACCTGCCAGTTCCTTCGCCAGACGGAATCGGCCGGCGGCGCGGTCTCGTCGCCGGGTTGCTGCATCGTGCGAAACTCCGCGAGCGCCGACTGGATCACGCTCTCCCATACCTCTTCGACGCGATTATAGGTGACAAATGCGTGGTCAGGGCGCAGATCGTCATATTGCGCCAGCAGCTCGCGGCTCTTCGCGCCCAGCCAGGCGACTTCGTCCGCGACCATCCGCTCGCCGACGCGCCTGTCCGCGAGCCGCGCGTCCGGCCCCATCGCGAAGTGCGGGCCGGGCGAATCGGCCGCCGGGAAGCGGGAGGTGTCGACACAGTCCGGATCCAGAGCCCAGAGCAGCGATGTCTCCACCTTACCCGCGTGGTCGCCGCCGCGGCCGTCGAAGCCGGGGGTGTTGGCGCGGAAGTCCGGCAGAGAGCAGAGGCGAGCGCCCACATGCGGCTGCAGCAGCGAGACGAGCGTATCGAGGTCCTGCCAGTTCGGGCCGTAGTGGCCCGTAATCAGGATCGCGGCGTGGAAGCCGAGGGCGTCCGCCGCGCGAATCTGGTAACAGACATTCCGAAAGTGAATCCAGGGCGGTACTGCCGTGAGCCACGTGCGATCGACGTGCCCGACCGCGTGCTGCGCCCACACGGCGTAGCTGCCCTGCTCGTGGATGTGCCAGTAGTCGGGGGGCGCGACGATGCCGCCATGCTCCCGCGCCGCCCGGCAGGCGATGCCGTGCGCCTTCAGGGCGTCCAGGCCGAGCGCATTGTGCGGGCCGTGCGGCTCGCACAGGCCGTAGGCGAGATAGAGCACGGGACAGGCGGCGAAGGCGCTCTCCAGTTCGTCCGGAAACATCCGCTCCCAGCGCACTTCGCGCACGCTGCTGTCCATGCTGTCCTTACCTCGTCAAGCGATTTCTTCTGATTTCATCCGCGAGCGACGTCCATCCTTCTGATTTCATCCGCGAGCGACGTCCATCCTTCTTTTGTAGTGTGAGGTGGGCCGCCGGATGCTTTCGCCGCGGTGGCGCCTTCGTGCCGGACGAGGCGCTGCCGGAAAAGAGATGCCGTGGCGCCGGGCAACGTGCCACGGGGAAAGAGATGCCGTGGCGCCGGGCAAGCAGATGCCGCCGCGCCGGGCGGCGCTGCCCCGTCGGGCAGCGCCCTCGCGCCGGGCAGCGCCGCCGGGCTGAACCCCGCGGCTGTGTGGCCTACGGCCCAGCGCCCGCCTGCGCGGGCGATATGCCGGCAGTTGCGCGGCGGGATCCGGACACCCTGATAGGTCACTTATCGGTCTGCAACGTGACCGCCCTTTGCGAGGCCGCCGAACGGTTTGCCCGCGCAGGCGGGCAATGAGCCGAAGGCTACCCAGCCGCGGGGTTCAGCCCGGCGGCCCGTTGTCCGGCGGCCCGTTGTCCGGCGGCCCGTTGTCCGGCGGCCCGTTGTCCGTCGGCCCGTTGTCCGGCGGCCGTTTGTCCGGCGGCCCGTTGTCCGTCGGCCTGGATCGCCATGCGGCGCGGGCGCGGCGCGGCGGCATAGGATCGGATCGGCGGCATCGCTCTGCGGCCTGGATTGTCGCCATTTGTCCACATCGACATACCGGTAGCCTCCGGACCGCAATCCATCCACGCGGCCGGGGTAACCAACCGGACCATCCGGTGTCATAATGGACGTGCGCATCCGCCGCCGCCATGATCGGACGGGTATTTGCCTTTGACAATGATCGGAAATCATAACCAACAGCATAGCCGACCCTCGGCCGCTCCTCGCGGCAGGCGGCGCCTTGCCGTCCTGGCGCTCGTTGCCGCCACGCTGGCTGCGCCGACGCTCGGCCAGACACGGGCGAGGCCGGCGCCCAGCAAGCGGACGGCGCCCGCGACGCGCCCGGCACCGGAAACCCGTGCGCCGGCCGCACCTAGCCCGCTAACGTTCTGGAACACGGATGTCGCTCCGCTGCTGGAAAATCGGTGCTCGAAGTGCCACGCCGGCGTGCGGCAGCGCGGTGGGCTGGACCTGCGCTCCTTGGAGACGATCCTGCGTGGCGGCGACAGCGGCCCGGCGATCGCGCCCGGCCGGCCCGACGTCAGCCGCCTCTTTCAGTATGTGCAGCCGAAGGCGCCCCTGCACATGCCGCCGGACGCGGGCAAGCAGCTAACTCCGGCCGAGATCGGGACGCTGAAGCGCTGGATCGCCATACTGCCCGCGCCCAAGGTGAAGCCGGTCGCCGGCGCGAACGCCAACGTCGCCTGGGCGCACGACTACGTGGCGGAGCTCGACCACCGCTTTCAGCGCCACGAGACGCCCCCTGCCGGCCTTGCGCCGAGCGCGACGATCGATTGGTTCCTGGCGACCGATTGGCGGCGCGACGGCGTTGCTCCCGCCCGTCCGTGCGACGACGCCACCTTCCTGCGCCGCGTCACCCTCGACATCGCCGGGCGGATTCCAACCCGCGATGAGGCGCGCCAGTTCTTCGCGGACGCGCCGCCGTCCCGGCGGCGTGAATCTCTCGTCGCGAGGCTGCTCGATTCGCCGGATTACGCCCGCCACATGCGCGAGACCTTCGACCCGATACTCATGGGGAGGACCGCTGGAACGGGACCGCCGCGGCGCGGTCGCGGCGGCAGGCGCGGTCCGGCGCCGACCGGCCAGGACAGCGCCTGGCTCGCCTACCTCGACGATGCGTTCCAGCATAACCGGCCGTGGAACGCGATGGTTCGCGATATGCTTGTCGCGCGCGCGACGGAAGGGCCGGCCCGCGGCGCGCCGTGGTTCCTCGCCGAGCGCAACAATAGCCACCAGGCCATCGCGGAGGCGGTCGCGCCCATCGTTTTCGGGGTGAAGATCAACTGCGCGCAGTGCCACAACCACCCGCTCGTATGGGAGATCGAGCAGCGCCACTACTGGGGCCTCGTCGCCGCGTTCGAGCGCAGCAAGAACATCGATACGGAGACAGGCCCCGGCGTGGCGGAGAGCGCGGTCGGCGGCTTCATCAAGTTTGCGAACCTGAAGAAGGAGACGCAGCCCGCCGAGCTGGTCTTCCTGAACGGGACCAGCGTGCCGGAGAAGGCGCCGGGGCCGGACGAGAAGGAGGCCGACACGCCGGACCGCTACCTCGTGCCGCCGGCGCCGGACGGCAAGCGGCCGCTCAGCCCGGCCGTCCCGAAGTTTTCGCGCCGCGAGGCCCTCGCCGACCTGACGACGCGGAACAACCCGATGCTGGCGCGCGCCTTCGTCAATCGAATGTGGGACGCGCTCATGGGCCGCGGCCTCGTAATGCCCGTGGACGAGATCGATTCTCGCCATCCGGCGAGCCATCCGGAGCTGCTGGCCTGGCTGACGCGCGATTTCGAGCAGAGCGGCTACGATGTGAAGCGGCTCGTCCGCACGATCGTCCAGACCAACGCCTACCAGCTCGACACGAGGCCCGGCGGCAAGTCCGCGCCGCCGCCCGACTCGTTCGCGCGCGCCCTGGACAAGCCGTTGACGGCCGAGCAGCTCGTCCACTCGCTGCTGATCGCGACGGGCGCGCCGCCGGACGGCGAGGAGCGGCTGGACCGCGCCTTCGCGGCCAAATTCCCGGACGTGATGCCGGCGACCTACAGCCCCACGCTCCAGCAGGCGCTCTTCCTTTCGAATTCGCCGCTGCTTGAGGAACTGCTCAAGCCGGCGGCCGGCACGATGCTCGCGCGCCTCATTGCGTTGCCGTCGGCCGATGCACGTGTGCGCGAGGCGTTCGGCGCTGTGCTCGGCCGCGCGCCCGACGCCGCCGAGCTGAAGCAGTGCCGCGCTGTGCTGGAGGGCCAGAAGGCGGTGACGGGCGCGAAGAACCTGCTTTGGGCGCTGCTCACCTGCGCCGAGTTCCAGGTGAACCACTGAAATGAAAGCAAAATCACCAATCGTCGCAGGCGCTTGCACGCCGCCTGAGCACGCGATGCACCGGCGCCTCTTCCTGCAGGGAGCGATCGGGGCGGGCGCCGCGTCGCTGATGAGCTGGAACGGCCTCTTCTCGGCGCCGGCATTCGCCGCGGAGGTGAAGAAGCAGCAGAAGCACTGCATCCTGCTCTGGCTCTGCGGCGCGCCGAGCCAGTTCGAGACCTGGGACCCGAAGCCGGACAGCATCTACAGCGGGCCGTTCCGAAGCATTCCGACGAAGATCCCCGGCGTGCGATTCGGCGAGCTGATGCCCCGCTGCGCGACCATCGCGGACCGGCTCTCGATCGTCCGCTCGATGAAAACGAAGCAGGGCGAGCACCTCCAGGCGATCAACCTGCTGCAGCGGGGCGCGGAGCCGCGCGAGCCGTTCGTCCGGCCAACGCTGGGCTCCGTTCTGGCGCAGCAGCTCGGCCACCTCGACAGCCCGATCCCCAACTTCGTTCTGCTTGATCCCTGCCCGGAAGGCAACGAGTTCAAGGAGTTCAAGGCAGGCAACTGGGCCGGATGGCTCGGCGCGCAGTACGGCCCGGTGCGGGCGGGCGGCGAGTATAAGCTGGAAGACGTGACGCGCCTCGCTGACGAGACGACGCAAGACCAGGAGCAGCGCGAGGCGCTCCGCCGCTTCTTGACGCGTAAGTACGAGAACGACCACGCCAGCTCGGCCGCCTCCTCGCAGAACGCCGTCTTCTCGCGCGTCAAAGGCCTCATGTCCTGCGCGGACCTGTTCGATCTGGACAAGGTTAAGCCTGCCGACCGCGAGAGGTACGGACCCGGCACGTTCGGCCTGCACACGCTGCTGGCCCGCAACCTGGTGGAGGGCGGCGCGCCCTTCGTCATGGTCGCGAACGGCATGCCGTGGGACTGCCACGTATTCCAGCACGAGATCTACCAGATGCTCGTGCCGGAGGTCGATCGCATCATCTACCACCTGATAACCGACCTGGAGCAGCGCGGCCTGCTGGACAGCACGCTCGTGGTGATGATGGGCGAATTCGGCCGGACGCCGTGGCTCAACGCCGCCCGCGGCCGAGACCACTACCCGGACGCCTGGAGCCTGGCGATGGCCGGAAGCGGCATCAAGCGGGGCGCCGTGGTCGGGGCGACAGATGCGGACGGCGTCGACGTGGTCGGGCAGGCGTTCAACGAGAAGAACCTGTTTGCAACGATCTTCACGGCGCTCGGAATCGAGCCGTACGCGGAGTACACGGAGAGGGACATCGCCACGTTCTACCGCGTCGAGGAGCACGCGCCGCCGATCCGGGAGATACTCGCGTGAACGGCAGAATTGCACTGAGCTCCGCAGCCGCCCGCGATGCAACTGCGGACGCACCTGGCAGCCTGCGGCCGGGAGGAGCCACGGCAGCCCGATCCGAGCCCCAGACCGGGCCGGCGAGTCCCGCTGCGGCCGGCGCCCGCCCGCAGTCGAATAACGGGCCGACGCCGGCGGCATCGAATGGTCCGGGCGTCAAACTCGTCGCCGGCAGGGAGATATCGCTGCCGACAGCCGTGCTGGCGATCGACGCGCACCCGGACGGCAAGCGGCTCTACGCGGCCTGTTTCGACGGCGGGGTCTACGAAGTGGCGATCGAGACCGGCGCGCTCCGGCGTCTCGGCAAGCACGACAGCTACGCGAGCGGCATCGCGTACGCGCCGCGGTCCGGCAGGCTGATCTCGGCCGGATACGACGGCACGCTGCGCTGGATCGATCCTGCCGCGGGCACGCAGGTCCGTTGCGTAGAAGCGCACAAGTTCTGGTCGTGGAAGATGCGGGTCTCGCCGGATGAGCGGCTGGTCGCCTCGGTAACGGGCCAGTACATGGCGGGCGGGTACAAGTACGAGCCGGCGGCCGAGCAGGAGCCGAGCGTCCGCGTGCTCGACGCCGGCACCGGCAAGCTCCTGTGGAGCTTCTCACATGTCCCGCCGGTCCAGTCAGTCGCGTTCAGCCCGGACAGCAGGTACATCGCCGCCGCCAACCTGATGGGCGAAATCCGCATTTGGGACGTCCAATCAGGCAAGCAACAGGCCGGCTGGACCACGCCGGACTTCACCTGCTGGGGGATCATCAAGAGCCATCACTACGTCGGCGGCATATTCGATCTGGCCTTCACGCCGGACGGACGGGAGCTGCTGGGATGCGGCATGGGACCGATGGTCGATCCCATGGCGGGCAACGGAAAGCAGACCTGGCAGCGCTTCGCGTGGTCCGAGTCTCCGGCGCGCAAGGGCGGGGAGATCGCGGAGGGAGACGCCGGCCGGGGGCTGATGGAGGCGATCACGTTTCACCCCGACGGCCGTTCGTTCGTGATGGCCGGCAAGCTAGCGCAGGGCAAGTGGAGCGCCGCGCTCTTCGACGCGACGACCGGCCGCATGCTCCACGCAGTGGACACGAAGATGCGAACGACCGGCGCGGTCTGGCTGCCGGGCGGCGCGCATCTCGCGCTCTGCGGCGCGACCAGTCAGGAGCGCAAGAAGAACGGCCGCTGCCCCGACTTCGGCCACATTAAGCTTTACGACCTGGCAGTCACCGGCTGACGCCGCCGGACCGCATCGCCCGCGCTCGGTTGCCGGCAATCACGATTCCCGATATAATGATGTAAAGTTAGGACGAAGGAGAAGGACAGATTGGCCAAGACAGTCGTGATCGAGGAGCTGCCGGCGGATACGCAGCACATACTCGAACAGTTACTCTCTACCGATGAGCCCGTAGTATTGTCACGAAACGGGAGACCGTTCGGCGGGATGGTCGCATACGCGCCCGACACGAATGTGGTCGACTCGGGGGACCATGGCGACCGTTCGCTGCGCGATGCCGTGGAGCGGGGCGAGGCGGACTACGCCGCCGGACGCTATATAACGCTGGACCAGTTTCGCGCGAAGCACGCCGGCCGTATCGGGTCAGAGCCCGAGTGAGCGCGGAACTGATCATTTTGCCCGTTGCCGAAGCCGAACTCCTCACGTTGCCGCAGCCCGAATTGCGGCGTATCCTAATGCACATGGACTTTCTGTGCGAGTTTCCACGCGCAGCGCAAGCGGCTGAATTTGCGGGGTTTCCCGATCTCCGCCGCGCAGTTTCCGGCAACTATCTCATCTACTACGCTTTCGATGCCGCTCGCAACGCGGTTCGTGTGTACACTGTGCGCCACGCTGCCCGTACCCCGCTCCGCGACAGCGACATTCGACGGTGACATCAGCGCAGCTCGCGCTCTGCGGCGCGAGCAGCCAGGAGCGCAAGAAGAACGGCCGCTGCCCCGACTTCGGCCACATCAGGCTTTACGACCTGGCAGGTCGAGCGCTGCTGCCCCTCCAGCAGGTCGGCGAGCGCCCTCGCCGAGGCGCCCGCTTGGGCATCCATGTGCCCTTCGAGTGCCTTTAGCTTCTCTCTGGCATCGTCCGGGGCGCCACTCGCAAACTCGAACCCTCATGGTGGACGAGGTGGAGCTTTACTTTCGTGCTCAGTATCCGAAGGCGCGGCAGCGCCCGCAGCTTATCGCGATCGTCGGCCCGGCATACGCCTGCCGACAGCGCCAGCGCCGCTGCCGCAAGCAAAAGGTGCATGAATAGCTCCTAAACGCGGACAAGGCTGTCGACTGAACTCGGATCTAGCGGATTTGACCGGTTACTCGGATTACCGTCGATCGCGGCGCGGCGCTACTTTCGCACGCGTTCGGCCCCCGCGGCGTCGACACGGCGCACTACTTCCGCGATAATCGCGTCCGGCAGCGCTGCGGCGGGCGCGGTGACCGGGAACGCGGCGATCGCGTCGGGCGAGAGCGGCGCGGGCGGCGACGCGGCCGTTCCGCCTGTCTTCGGCTGGGACGCAAGCGGGTAGCGGAGGAGGCTCACGGTGGCCGCGACCTGCGGGCCGGCGCGATACTTCACGGTGAAGAGATAGGCGCCCGGCTGCGCGTCGGTGCGCCAGAGCGCGTAGCCCTGGCCTCGGCCCCGCGCGCTCTTGACGAGCAGCAGGTCGTTCAGCTTCGCACGCAGGCCGAGTGTATCTAAGAGCGCCGGGCTGCCTTCGTCGATGACCGTCTGTGCCGGCAGCAGGACGGGCAGGGGCGTCGCGAGCTTGATCGTCTGGCGCGCCTCCTTCGTCAGCTTGCCGGCATAGAAGTCATTGGCGTTCGTGGCGGCCTTGAACTCGGGCTTCTGGATGCCTGAAATCTGCGCCTCTTGGACCAGCGGCGGCACGGCGTTCCCGGCAGCCTCCAGCCACTTCTGCACGTCCAGATAGGGACCGCCCGTCTTCGCGTCCGATACCCAGACGCCGTCGTTGGCCTTCATCGCCTCCAGCAGGCAGTAGGTGAGAAGGCCCTGGTTGTACCGGCTCGACTCGTAGCTCACGGCGTCCGCCGCGCAGCCCGCCAGGATGTAGGTGCCGGTCCGGTCCTTCATGTCCTCCCACGAGCGCCGGATGTCGCTGCCCACTTCGCGTTTGCCGAATTCACCGCTCGCGCAGGTGTCGAGGATCACCGCGCGCTTGGCCGCGTTTATCTTCGCCAGCTTCTCGCTGAGAAGCCGGCCGCTGATCGTCACTGTTGGGAAGAGCGCGGTGCCGGGGGTGGCGTCGTCGGCGTCGGAGGTCACATAGTAGTAGTCGCGATCTCCGCTGCCGGCCGCGACGCCGTGGCCGGAGAGGTAGAGCAGCACGATGTCGGTGGAGCGCGCGGACTTCGCGATCGTATCCAGCGCATCGAGGATGTTGGCGCGGCTGGCGGGCTTCAGGTCCTGGTGCTCGGCGTCGCTCGCGAGGAGGGTGGAGAAGACGCGCTCCCTGCCGACCCAGCCCTCTGCGGCGGCGCGCGCCGTCCGTTCGAAGTCGATCGCATCTTTGGCGGCGAAGCGCAGCGCCAGCTTCGGCCCGGCGTAGCGGCTTGCGCCGGCGGCGAGGATGAAGATTCGCGGCGGCACGACGGGCGCGGCGACGGGGGCGGAGACGCCGACATAGGCCGCGCGGCTGGCGAGGTAGTCCGGCCGGTCCGGCCGCGCCATCTTGTCGAAGGTGTGGCCCACCACGCGCAACTGATTGGCCGCCTCGCCGCCGGGCAGCAGCTTTCCGGCGAACTCCGGCCGCGAGAGGTCGACCGTGAAGATGCGCGTCCTATCCGTCTTATCCGACAATTTCGTCCTATTGGCCCTGGCGGGCCCGGGATCGGTGAAGATCAGCGCATCGTTGAGGAAGACTTCGGTAGGCCCGATGCCGCCGCCGCGGTCGGTGAGCGTTACCGTCGCGCGCCTGCCGGTTCGCGCGATCGTCGCCTCCGGCGGGAGGTGGATGGCGATCTCCGTAAGCGGCTTGACCTTGCGCAGCGGCTCCTTGTTAAAGCCCATGATCTTCGCGAGAAGGCCCGGCTCGTAGTAGTCGGCCTTGAGCTGCTTCAGGTCGATGGAGGTGTTCTGCACTACCCAGCAGAGGCCGGCGATGTCGCCGCCGTTGCTGGCGTCGTATCGGCCGTCGGGATCGGTGACGGCCCAGGTTCCATCGTCGAAGGACATCACGCGGCAGAGCAGGCGACCTGTGGCGGTTTCCCAAAGCACCGTCGTTCCATCGGTGCTGGCGCTTAGCATGTACCCATCGTCATGAGAGAAGACGGCCGTCGTTACTTCAGCGGTATGCCCAACGAACGCGCGCACCTCACGGCCAGTCGCCGTCTCCCAAAGCCGGACCGTATCCCCGCCGTAGGAGTTGCCGGAGGTCAGTACGTACTCACCGTCCGAGGAGAAGGCTGCTGAATTAACCCGTGAATCTGCTCCAAATCTTCGTATCTCCCGACCCGTTGCAGTATCCCATAATTTAGGCGGGAATCCGTCACTGGTCGTCAGGACGAATCGCCCGTCCGCGGAGAACACCGCGGAATGGAAAGCATCATGCAAGTAGTTGAACGTCTTGTCATGATCTGCCACGAATGTGCGTAAATCGCGGCCGGACGCAGTCTGCCACAGTTTGGCTGTTCCGTCCTCGCTCGCGGTGAGGACATACTGGCCGTCGGGCGAGAACACTGCTGAGTCAACAAAGAATCTGTGCCCCGCAAACCTACGAATCTCGGCGCCGGTCGCCGCAGACCAAAGCCTTGCCGTATTATCCAAACTCGAGGTCAAGACATACCGTCCGTCGGCCGAGATGACTGCGGAGGATACGGACTCTTGGCCCACGAATTGACGCACGTCCCGGCCCGTGGTCACCTCCTGAAGCCTCAAGATATTGTCCTTGTTTGCTGTGAGGAAATACCGATCGTCACTTGAGAAGACTTCCGGCAGTTTGGAGGGCAAACCACCTGCTCCTCTTCGCAGTTCCCGACCCGTGGTCGTTTCCCACAACCGGCTCGTTCCGTCCCAGGCGGTCGTTAATAGGTAATTGCCGCGCGGAGAAAGGACGGCCGAACGGACATACTTGCTTGGACCGGACATTCCGAACCGTCGAACCTCGCGTCCAGACGCTGAATCCCAAGCTCGGACTGTATTGTCGTTGGCAATCGCCAGAATAAACCTGTCGCCCCAGACAAGGGCAGCAGTACAGCCTTCGCCTACCGGAGCACCGTACCGGAGGGCCTCGATACCGGTTGCCGTTTCCCAAAGCCGAATGGTCCCGTCTCCGCTCGCAGTTAAGACGTAACGATCATTCGAGGAGAACACTGCCGAACAAACGGCACCCGAGTGTCCACGGAATCGTCGAATTTCGCGCCCGGTCCCCGCGTCCCAGAGCCTGGCGGTTTTGTCGAAGCTGGCGGTGAGGACGAAGCGTCCGTCTGACGAGAAGACGGCGGAGCGAACAGGAGACGAATGTCCGGCGAATCGGCGGACTTCCCGACCAGTCGCCGCAAGCCAGAGGCGCGCCGTCTTATCCCAACTCGCTGTCAGTACGTACTTACCGTCGGGCGAGAGCACAGCGGAAGCAACAAAGGACGAATGGCCCGTGAACTTGCGGAGTCCTCGGCCTGTTGCCGTGTCCCACAGACGAGCAGTGTTGTCCCCGGCTGCGGTCACGACCCATCGATCCTTCATTCCGAATGCAGCGGAATCGAGCCCGCCCGTGTGTCCCACGAACCTGCGGACCTCGCGACCAGTCGCCGTTTCCCATAACCTTGAGGTCTCGTCATCGCTCGCGGTCAGGACGAACGCACTGTCACGAGAGAAAACCGCGGAGTTGATCGAACCGGAATGCCCCACGAAGGTACGAAGTTCCCGCCCGGTCGTCGCCTCCCACAGTCGCGCGGTCCTATCGTAGCATGCTGTTAGGACGAACCGTCCATTAGGGGAGAGGGTCGCAGACTTGAGCAAACCGGAATGACCGAGTTGCGGGACGAGCGCAACTTGATCCGAGTCGGCGCCATGGACGGCTGGGCGGGACGCGGGCTTTGTTGCGAAGCGCCGCGGCGGCGGCTGGAGCGCCCAGGCGTTCGGCGCCGCAACGATGCCAAGTGCCACCGAGAACGTGAGCGCAATGAACGGAGCGGCATGTTTCTTATTTGTAAGGTTCAACGTCCCGCCGCCGGCATCGCAGCGGGGAGCGGCCGCTTCGCGTGAAACGCCTTGGTGATCTCGCCGGCCAGGCGCAGGTACCAGTCGCTGGGCAGGGCGCCGCCGTCGGCGTCGAGGGTGAGCCAGTTGCCCTGGTCGGGCGCGTCGGAGCGGCGGGGAGCGGCCTTGAACATGGCGGTGCCCTCGTTGACCTCGTCGAACATGGCGATCTTGAGCATCCGGGCGCCGGCCGCGCGGGCGCTGACCGCCTGGTTCCAGAGGAACTGGCCCTTAAGGCGCGGGATCTGGTTCTCCGGTGAGCGGGGGTTCAGGTTGTGCCAGGAGAAGCCGGGAAATATGACCGGCATGTAGAGCTGGCCGTGCGCCGCCGTCGCCGCCAGGTCCGGGGCGAGCTGCTCCGTCTTCCAGCGCTCGACGCCGGCCAGGTCGCCGTAGCGGCCGACGGTCCAGGGCTGGACCACGTCCATCGCCTGGTAGACCTCCGCCCAGGCCGGGTCGGGGTTGGCGTCGCGGGTGCGGCTGCGCCAGAAGGCGGGTGTCCCGCCGATGTAGCAGGCGCCGGCCGTGGTTTGGAACCAGCGGATGATGGCGAGCGCCGCGGCGGTGTCGGCGGGCGGGTGGCTGCGGTCGTTCAGGCCCATGCCCCAGACCGAGACGACGGGCTTCCCCTTGTGGCGCAGGTAGCGCGGGCTGGCGGTGACGTGCAGGTCGTTGACGAGGTAGTTCCAATCCTTCTGCAGGATGTCCGCCATCGTCTCGGCCCGCGCGCCGCTGATGTCGTATTCGATGGCAAAGGTACGGCCGGTCTTCTCCGCGGCAGCCATGATGTTCTTCAGCACGCCATCGCCCTGCGCCCGGCTGCCGGGAATGTCGCTCAGGAAGCGCTGGACGAGGACGCCGTCGAGGCCGTACCGCTTCATCCACTCGAAGTGGCGCATCACGATGTTGCGGTTGAATGAGGAGAAGAGGTAGGCCGGCTTCGCGCCGATCGACTCGCCGGGGATCGGGGCGAGATCCTTCGGGTCGAACTCGCTCAGGTCCGGGTAGAGGTCGACGGTCATCGTCTCCGGCGAGGGCGCGCCGCGCGACCAGTGGCTCCAGCCGACATTCGCGCCGTCGCCCGGTGTTCGAAACCAGCCCTGGTAGCCGAACAGCACCTTGCCGTCCAGCGTGGAGGCATCGACTACGGCCTGCGCGCCGGCGGCGCCGGCCAGCGTGAGGAGGAGAACGAGGGGCAGCGCAATGCGCGCGAATATCTGCATGGCGGCTCGTTCGGCGGTTCCGCGCACTTCTCCTCCTGGCGGCCCGGTTCTCGCGGCGTACGCCCGCTGTGCAGCCGCCGGGCCGATCTGGGACCCGCGATGTTGCGTGCGCCTCGCAGGCATCTGCGCGCCCGCCTGGATAGCATGGTGGCTGGACCGCGACCTGTATGCGTCGAGTATAACGAGGGATCATTAGCAGGCCATTAGCCGTGCGGTCCGCCTGGTTAACGCGGCGTGGATACCGGCCGGCGAATAGAAAGGATTTGAACCCCAAGGGGCGAATGAAGCAGTGCCAACCGCCTATCCTGCCAACCAGGAACCAGAAACCAGGAACCATATTTCCGTCCCGGCGACACGATCGGGCCCACCACTCAGATCCGGAGCCATCGATGCAGTCCATGCAGGCCGGCGCGGCAGTCCGCGACATCACACCCCCGGAGTCGCTGCTTCGCGCAGACCGCGTCTGGCTCTGGGGATTCGGCAGTCGGACGCAGCCGTGCGGTGGCGTTCACGACCCGCTTTCGGTGCGGGCGCTGGCGCTGACCGACGCCGGGCACGGAATCGCCGTGCTCGTCTCGCTGGACGTCTGCGCGCTCGAGCCGCAGTCTACCGGCCGCGTTCGGAGCGAAGCTGCACGATCGTATGGCCTTTCCGCCGCCGGCATCTGCCTTAACGTTACACACACGCACGGCGCGCCTGCGATGGTCTCGATTCCAACGTGGACGGCTGGTTTCGCTCTGGCCGATCAAGATTATGTGCGGCTTGTCGAGCAGCGGACCGTGGAGACGATCGGAGCCGCCCTCGCCGCCCTGGCGCCCGCGAAGCTGCGGCTGGCGCGCGGCCGGTCCAGCATCGCCATCGACCGCCACTTCGGCGAGCCGGGCGTCCACGACCGAACGCTGGACGTGCTGCGGGCCGTCGGAACCGGAGGCGAGACGATCGCAACCGCCATCTTCACCGCCTGCCATCCGGTCTGCCGGGGCGATTACAACCGCGTTTCCGCGGACTTTGCCGGCGTGGCCCGCGAGCAGGTTGAGCACCGGCTCGGCGGCATCGCCCTCTTCGTCCAGGGTTTTACCGGCATCTCCAATCCGCGTGTTCGCGATGCGGAGACGATTGGGGAGGCGCTTGCCGCGGAGACTGTGGCGCTCTGCGCGGGATCGATAACCGAGGTCGCCGGTCCGCTGCGCTGCGTGCTCGGCTCGGTCAACCTGCCGCTCGAGCCACTGACAGCACCGGATGTGCTCGCCCGTGCCGCTGCCGCGGGCGGCGTCCATGCTCGCTGGGCGCGGGCGATGGCGGCCCAGGGCGACGCGGCGCCGGGAGCTCTGCGCACCCCGATCCAGGCGATCGCGATTGGCGATGGCTCGGACGCCTGGCTCCTCTCGGCGAGCGGGCACGAGGT
>Ga0209168_10001929_pt1 | contig 15539 bp, 15 predicted proteins | sample Coa_R1_FD_187156 | JGI IMG/M metagenome (GOLD analysis project Ga0209168, IMG submission 187156) | Surface soil microbial communities from Centralia Pennsylvania, which are recovering from an underground coalmine fire - Coalmine... | ecosystem: Environmental > Terrestrial > Soil > Unclassified ... | reverse complement strand
CTCCTCACCACCAGCTCGCGATCCCGCGCAGCCGCGCGCACCAGCGTGAGATTGACGATATTGGCGCAAGCGATGACGAGCAGCACTGTGACTGCCGCGTACAACAGCCACAGTATTTGGCGTACGGGGCCGACCAGGAGATTGAGCGCACCCAAAACGACAGCCGGCGACGCGTTCGCATGTGCCGCCGGAAACCGGTGTACAATCCCGCTCATCACGCGCCGGCCATCCGCTTGCGCCGCCGCGGTGCTGACGCGAGGACGCAGCACGCCCCAAACCTCTAAACCAATCGCCCCGCGCGAGAGGATCATGGGATCGTGCGTATTCACCGGGACCCAGAATGCGAATCGTTTGAGTCCTTGCTGCGTAAGATCGCGAAGCGTCGCGGGCGCAACGCCGATAACTATATATGCATTTGCGTCGAGCGTGACAGTGCGTCCGATGATCGACGGATCCGCGTGGAAATACGTGCGCCACGCGGCATCGCTTAGCACGACCCGCTTGGTTCCTAAATCGGCAGTCGTGAACAACCGGCCGAGTTCAGGCTGCGCCGAAAGCACGCGAAAATACCCAGCGTCCACCATCGATCCGTAAAGATTTACCGGAACGGGAACGCCGGTCAGCGCCACTTCGTCATCTCCGCGAACGCCGAACTGCGATAGTGTCGTTTCCCCCGCGCCGTAGTCGCGCGCGTCGAGATACGAGCACGTTATCGTGGCGCCGTCGCAGCCGATTGCGACGATGCGATTCGCATGCGGATACGGAAGCGGGCGCAGCAGCACGCCTTGCAATACACTCGTGACGGCGACGTTCGCGCCGATTGCCAAAGCTATCGCCAACGTTGCTACAGTCGCGAACATCGGTGCTTTCCGCAGAGTCCTCGCTGCGAACGCCACGTCGCGCCCGAAGCTCTCGGCATGAAGCAGAATGCCCGTCCACGCGACGTTCGCGCACGTCAACCAAAAGGGCAGCGGCGCCGCGCGGTGCCGGTCTAGATCTGCGGCGATTTCCCGCGCGCAGTGGTTGCGAAATTCGCCCGGGCAAACGAAAAGTGCCGCGCGCAAAAGCGGATGCATGCGCTGCATCAGACCAGCCGTCCCGCAGGAAGCAGCTTGCGTGCGCGCGCCGTGCGCACGAGCGATTCGAGGCGCTCCGATTCCGCGATCGCAATGCGCCGGCCGCGCGGCGTCAAACGATAGTAGCGCCTCCGTTCTTCGTCTTCGTCACCGTCGATTTCAACGATCCAACCATCCGCGACCATCTCTTTCAGCAGTCGATAGAGCGTGCCCGCGAGCAATCGGATATTGCCGGACGTCGAGTCTTCTACTTCTTTGATGATGCCGTAACCATGACGCTCGCCGTGCGCAAGCGCGAGCAAAATATGGTACGCCGGCACCGAAATCGTCTGCGCCATCGTATATTCCTAAAGGCTATATTTTTTAGGAATATACACCCATTTCGCTTGAACTGCAAGAGGCGCGTTGCGCCTCGTTGCCATGGTGAGGTATCGAACCACCCCGAGCGTAGTCGAGGGGCGCGCCTTTGGCGCGGGCTTCGACAGGCTCAGCCATCCTTCGATACCTCAGGATGACAAAAATGGACCTCAGGATGACAAAAAATGGCCCTAACGAGGACACTGCGGGTTACTCGACTTTGATGATTCTCATCATTCCGCGATCTTCGTGGAAGAGCATGTGGCAGTGAAATACGAACGTTCCGCGCGGCACATTACGAAAATCCAGCAGTATCTTCGTTAGGCCCGGCTTGATGAGTGGAAAGTCCGGATCCGCTTTATTCGGAAGCATTTTTCCCGTCGGCACGAGCAGCGTGTCGAGCATCACCGGTTGCGGCCGCTCCATTTCGGCGACGAACGCCATTTGATGGATGTGAAACGTATGCGGCTCGAGCGTCGCGTTGAAGAGGTACCACTCCTCGATGCTGCCGTGCTTGACCACGACGTCCGGCTGCGGCACGAGCGCGCCCTTCGAGTATACCGGCGAGAATGGGCGTTCGTGGAAATTCGTCGTGCTGGTCTCGGTTATGTAGAATTCGGGGTGGCCGCCCTTCTTGCCGATGTTCGGCACCATGTACTCCGTGTACGTAAACGCTCGGCGCCGCACACGCTTCGCGTGCGCCCGCGCGTATCTCAAGAGTTGCACCGCGGGTGACTGGCTTTCGGCCAGCGGCGACGATGCAATCGTTGCGGGAGAAGGCGCCGGCGCTCCGCCGGTGATTGTGAGCAGATCGTGCGGAAGTTGATTCTCGTCGAAGAGGCTGAAGCAGTTTGGGTGCGTCGAGAGCGTCAGCGTTTCGCCCGGCTTAAGCGTCACGAGCACGTCGGCGCGATTCGTTGGTACCAGTTCGATCCCGTTCATTGCGATATAGCGCGACAACGGGTGATCGGAATCGCCCGAGATAGGTACTCCGTCGCGGCCGACGATGTGCATGCTTCGAATTCTGCCTGAGGAATCGCGAACCCGGAGTTGTTCGAAACTGTCGGACGTCGCGTTGAGGATGCGCAGCAACTGCGGTTGGCCGGCCGGCACCGTTAGCGTTGCAGGCAAATCCGTTCCGTTCACGGCGACCAGGCCCTCCGGAACGATTCCGCACCGCGGCATCGAATAGCCGCTTGCGCGAACCGGCCACGTGCTCGGCCACGGAGGCGGATCGAACGGATCGTCGCGGAGCGGTCCGGAATTGTTCTGCATCGCTTCATGCGCAAGTGCGCGGCTGTCGAAAAAACCCTGCGGCGGCATGTATTTGTCGTCGTCGCTCACGAACGGTACGCGATACTTGAGGATGATTTCATGCTCGTCGTCGCGCGCGATTTGCGGCTCGTCCGGCTCGACGATCCACATTCCCGAGAGGCCACCGGCAACCTCGTCGTCGGACATGCCATGCGCGTGCGGATGATAAAAGTAGGTACCCACGGGCTGCGTCCGCGGAATCGTGATGTCGTATTCGCACGCATGCGCGGGCGTGCTGAGCGTCGATAGGAAGACGTTCTCCTCCGACGGAGCGCCTTGGAAACCGTGCAGATGCAGATTGACGTCCGTAGGCTTCATGTACGAATCGGCGCCGTAATACTGCACGTGATTGAGATAGCCGCGTGCCGCTCGCACTGCGGACATCGGCATCGCCATCGGCATGCACGGCGGCAAAGCACTTGCCGCCATCTCGGCGCCTTTTGCCGGCCCAGCCAATTCATTGACGATGCGAATCGCAAACCGCTCGCCGCGATGCATGCGCAGAATCGGTGCGACGTGCTCTTCCACGCCGTTCAACGTGTACCGGTAGCAGAATCTATCATGATCGCGTGCTACGCGCAGAATGAGTTCAGGCAGGCCTCGGTCGTCATGCGGAAGCGACGCCATTTGAATCTGCGGAAGCGTCGAAAGAGCACCCGAAGCGATAGGCGCGCCACAAATCGCCGGCGTCGGTGGGGGTGCCGGCATATTCATGCGAGCCAGTATACTACGATACCGGCTTATCAATCGTGGGCTATCGTGCTCATTCCCGAGCGATCAGCCGTCACTCGACGTAATTCTCGACGATTTCGCCCGACCGCATGCGGGCGCGATTCGGATTCTCACCGAACTCGCGCTTTGCGCGGCGCTGCCGGAGCAGATCGTAGTAGCGGTCGAGCTGCACGTTCAACTCGTCCAGTCGCTTGCGCTCGTCCGGTGTGAGCGACCGATCGTCTCCAAGTTCGTACAAACGGTGCTCTTCCGCGACGAGCTGCTCGATGTGCTCGTGAATCGACCTATCGTTCATCGTGCTCTCCATGATGTGCGCTGCGCGATCGGCGCAGTCCGAGGCGAGTGAGGTCGTCAGGATTCAGCGCGATATTGGCCGCGGCGATGTTCTCTTCCAGGTGCTTCATCGACGCGGTTCCCGGGATCGGGAGCATCATCGGCGAGCGGTGCAGCAGCCACGCGAGCGCGATCTGCGGCACGCGCACACCGTGCGCTTTGGCGACGATCTGTGCTTCGGTGTGGTTCGAAATCTCCTCGTCGCCCGCGCCGAGCGGAAACCAGGGAATGAAGGCTATCTTGTGCTGGTCGCAATAGTCGATGACACGCTCTTCTTCGCCGCCGCGATGCATCATGTTGAAGCGGTTTTGCACCGAGACGATCGGCACGATTTCCTGCGCTTTGCGCAGCTGTTCGAGCGAGACGTTGGAAAGCCCGGCGTGACGAATCTTGCCCTCGTCGCGCAAATCGCGCAAGGCGCCGACTTGATCTTCGAACGGCACCTTTAGGTCGACCGCATGCAACTGATAGACGTCGATGCACGCAAGTTTGAGCCGGCGCAAGCTGCCCTCGCAGCAGGCTTTCAAACGCTCCGGGCGGCAATCGCGCTCCCACTCGCCCGGTCCGGGTCTGGTCAAGCCGCCTTTGGTGGCGATCACCAGGTCGGACGGATAGGGATACAGCGCCATCGCGATTTCTTCTTCGGCGACGTGGGGGCCGTATGAATCTGCGGTGTCGATGAAGTTCACGCCCAGTTCGACAGCGCGCCGCAAAATGCGCAGCGCGTTTTCACGGTCGGTGGGCCAGCCCCAGATGCCCGGACCCGTCAATCGCATCGCGCCGTATCCCATGCGATGCACGTCCAGATCGCCGACCGCGATCGTGCCGGCCACGCACGCGGGTGATTGCACTGCGCGAATCTCGCTCAGGGGAATTGCATGCGTGCGCGCTCCCGCGCCGTGCAACCGGTAAGGCGTCGTCTCCGCGCCGGAAACGATCGGCTGCAGATACACGTGCTGCGGATCGTTGTCCACCTTCTCCAACACGCCCTCGTAGTGCATTTCGCCGCGTTCGGCCTGCGGACGCGTCGTCACGACGACGCGCTTGCCGAAATACGGCTTGACCTCGTCCAATCTCATAGGGGGTATTGTACCCGCGATTACCACGGCGCTGGCGCACGCGGCGTAAGCCACGCGAAAAAGTCCCGTTCCGCAAGGGGGCTCGCGATCGCGAAGCCCTGAAGCGCGTCTACGCCCTGAATGCTAATCCATTGCCGGTCGGCGGCCGTTTCGACGTGCTCGGCGATCACCAGGCACCGCAAATGGTGCGCGTATTCGATGATCGGCGGCGACCATTCGTTTCTTCCGATCTTCACGAAATCCAGGTTCAATTGAGCGAGCGTTCCGAGCGCGATGTCACCACATCCGAAATGCGAGAGGCCCGCAAGAAACCCTTTGGCTCTGCATTCACGGATGAAGTCGCAGTAGGCGTCCGGCTGAGTAGCGACCTGCTCGGCGCTGAACTCCAGTGCAACGGGCGGATCGACTGAAAGCGCCGCGTTCAGGATGTCGTCATTCGGCTCGTAGACGTTCACGTGCAATGCAATGCGGGAGCCTTGCAGCACGCGCGCAGTATGCTCGTGTGCCCTTCGCAAGATCAGCGCATCCAGCGCGTTGACCAAACCCTGATCGCGCGCGGCTTCCAGAAACACTTCGGGCGGACACATCCCTTCGCGCTTCAACCAGCGAGGAAGCACTTCCGCACCGATGGTTTGCCCTGTGCGCGCGGATACGATCGGCTGATAGCACAGCACGAACTGCTTGTGAAACGTTTCGGCATCGATGCTGATCAACGGACGTTCGATGTGCGCCGCGCGTGCGGAGGCCAGCGCATAGGTGCCGCGGCGCTCCGCCTTTGCGCGATACATGGCGCGATCCGAGGCGGTGAGAATTTCTTCGGCACTGCGTCCGTCGCGCGGATACACGGCGATGCCGATGCTTGCCGAAGCGCCAAAGCGCGCACCATCCGGGACGACGATCGGATCCTGTAAGCTCTCCAGCAACCGAAGCGCAACCAGTTCGAGTTCCTCTTCTCCCTCGGTAATCGAGATCACGGCACAAAACTCGTCGCCGCCCAAACGGCCGCAAACTTCGTGCTTGCGCAAGACGGACTGCAGCCGCTTTGCAATTTGCCGCAGCGCCGTATCGCCGACCGCATGCCCGTACTTGTCGTTGATGCGTTTGAAACCGTCGAGATCGATGTACAGCACCGCCACTTGACCATGATCGCGGTCTGCGGCGTACATCGCGCGGCTCAAGTTTTCGAGAATAGCCGCGCGATTGGGCATGCCGGTGAGCGGGTCGGTGCTTGCCTGCGCGATGATCGCGCTTTGACGCCGCTGCGCGCGCAACAGCGGCGTAAGCGAAGCAACGAGCAGATCGAAATACTCGCGCTCGGACTCTTCCATGAAGGTGCGGCGAGGCTCTTTCCACCCCAGGCTCAACACGTACGCGCGATCGTCGACCTCGAAAGGCCAAAACAGGAGGGAACGCAGACCAAGGCGCGCGACCACGGGGTGTGAGGCAACGTCTTCGTCTTGCGTATCGAAGACGAGCCGCGGTTTCGGCGAGGTGTGTTGCGATGCGATGGCGTTCTGCGGCGCATCGCCCCCTCGCGTCACGCGCACGACGCACGCATCGTCGTTCCCGTTCGAATGCGCGTTCCCAATCTCGGCATACTGCGCGTTCAAGGACTCGGCTACGTCGGCGAGCATTCCGCGAATTTGATCGAGGTGCGATTCCGCGAATACACCGGTTTCCCGCAGCGCCTTGAGCCGCTGCAAATGCAGCCGTACGCGCTCCTCGTTCGCCGAGGGAATGTCGCCGGAACTACCCAAGGGGGTCGTCGACCCGCAAGACGAGCGAGCGCAACATCGGTCTATCCACGCACATACAGAGGGCTGGTCTTTTTAGATACCACCCAGCCGGGCAATTAAACGTCCAAGCGCTATTCCGTCTGCTACATTACAAGGCGGTCAGCTCGAAAGTATGACGAGTTTTCCCCCGTTTTGCGGGTCGCCCGGCAGCGAGATGACGCTCACGCGATATGAACCCGAGGTGCCGTCGAACGAAAGGCCGTTTCCACTTCTTCCGCGGATGCTTCCGCTTCTTCTGCGGCGATCGACAGGCGCTCGTTGGTGCTGCGCAGCTCGGCGTTCGCGGCCGCCAGTTCTTTGTTCGCATCTGCGTTTTCGATGCCGCACCGGTCACGCGTACAACGTTCGAGCGATCACGAGCGCTCAACGCAACCCGCTCGAAGCCGCAATGTGGACGTCGCTGCGCATTCTCGAGGAGTGCGCCGACTTTTTCCGCCGCATGGCTCGGCGCGCCGGCGAACGCGGCGACCGACAAACGGTCGAACGATATTTACGTCAGGCGGAGGAACACGAAAACGAGAACGACCGGCTCAGACAAGCGCTGACGGCCGTGGTAACTCAACGCCGCTCGACAGCGTCGTAACGCACACGAACGCGAGCCTTTGAGCGCTCGGGCCGAGCCCGGGGAGCGAACGCGCAACGCCCGCGCGGTTGTTTCGCAATGCATGCTGCACGGCTCCGACGAGCTGCGCCGTCGCAATCTGCGCAGCGAACTCATTCGAACACAAGAGAATGGCCGCAGGCCCGTCCACGGGAATCGTTCCGGTTTCACACGAGTCGATGCGGCGTGCCGCGGGGACCGGTCCGCTGACCGGCACGCGAAGCGGCAGCGGCAATCCCTCGACTGCAAAACGCAGATCGTCGGACCCCATCACCGCCAACAGCATGCCGCGTGCATCTTCCTTGCATTGCCGCATGGCCTCGTGCAAGTTCGCCTGCGGCGCGAGCAGCAAGAGTTCCGCGAGCGCGGCCGCGCGCCGATCGTTTTCGCGTTCGAGGATTACGATGGCGACGTTCTCATCGTCCGACCGCACGCAAACGGATGCGCGGGCTTTCTGTCCTTCGAACGCTTCAACTCTTGATTCGCCGAGCGTCGCGTCGCGCCACCGCGTACTGCGCCGTGGTTCCCGTAACGATGAAACGATTCGGGCGGTGCGCGCGCACAGCTCGCTAAGCGCGTCGAATTCCGGCTGAAACATCGGCTGAATCGTCGAGAACGCGACGAGCGATCCGACGATGTCGGTTCCCGTCGCGATCGGCAGCGCGGCCGCCGAAACCGGGTCTAACGTTCGAAGATGCCGCGCGTATTCTGCGTTGTCGAACGCTTCTTCGAAAAACACGTCGGTCGCGTGGGTGCGCGTGATGACCTCGCCCGTCATGAACGGCGTCGGCCAGTGATCACCCAAAACCGTGTTGATCGGCGCGTGCGCCGCATGAACGCCCCCCAATTCATCCGCGAGCATAACCGACGCTGCATCCGCGCCCAGCAGAAGCGCCGCCTCCGCGCACGATTGCGCAAGTTCCGGGAGATCACTGCAGCAGCGCAGCCGGTGCTCCATGCGCTGAACGTTCGCGTGAAGCGCTCGCTTTCGCGTCCGGAACACCAGCGCTGCACTCGCCTTGAGCGCCCGCAGGAGCTCCGCTTCATCCGAATTCGTCGGCAGACAGCAGTCGACCAGCGTTCGAATCTCCGGACCCGGATCGCGATCGATGAAATACACGATCGGCGCATCCCCGATCTTCGCGGCATGGCGGAGCGCGCGGAGCGAAGAAAACTCGGCTTGCAGCGCTCGCGCTTCGAGCAGCACGACGTCGATTTGGTCCTGTTCCAGCATGACGAGCACGTTTCCAAACGTCGGCACGCAGACCAGCGGCCATGCGCGGCGCCGCGCGAGCGACCCGAGCCGCTCACCTAGTCTCGCGTGGGCTCCCAGCCAGGCGAAACGCGGAATTCGTTCGCTTGCGGCCGCAACGCGCGCAGACGGCATCGTGACGCTCTGCAGCGTGTCCAGAAATGCTTGCTGCGAGGGATTGCAGTCCTGCTCGCGCAGCGGTGCAACGGCGACGTGGCGTTCGCTGCCTATCATGAACGGGACCGCTAGCGCGTGCCGCTCACTGACCGGGTTGGTGATGAGCGAAGCTCGGCGCGATGCGAACAGGCGGCGCAAGGGCCACCGAGGCCAGCTGCGTGCATCCGGATCCGGATCGCCGATCGCGTGCACGAGCACGAAGCCTTGGCCTTCGCGCGAAAGAAACTGGAGCGCACAGCAAAACAGCGCGGGGTCCGCGCAAATGAGCTCGTCCATGAACCGCCGGACGTCGGCGGCGGTCGCATTGGGATTCGTCGCGTCACGAAACAGTCGTGGAAGCGCGGCGAATCGTGCGTCTAAGACCGCCTCCTCAGACATGCGCCGTTCTGCTTCAAGAACATGCCCAAACGATCGGGCGAGACTTTGCGAAAGAGCTGACGCAACGAGATTTCGATGATCGAACTCTCGCTTACACGTTCCTCGAACGCAATGCGCCGCAGCTCGGCTCCCACTTCCGCTGAGATATTGATCGAAAACTTGAGGGCGTTCGCGCACTCGCCGATTTCGGGCTGCAGTTCTGCCGCAAGCGTGCGGCCTCGCGCCATTCGTGCCATTCTTACTACTTAGCCTTTCGCCTCACAACGTACTGCTTATTCCACGGTACGTCCATAATGCGCGGTACTAATCGCTGCGCCGGCACATTCGATCTCGGCGTGGCCCCGCTCGCCACTGGTTACTTGCGAGCACGGTTGCATCCAAATGCAGGACGCCGGCGCCCGCAAGCGTGTCGGCGGCTGGTTCCAAGCGAATGACGTGCCGCCCCGCAACGGGCGCGCCATACAAAGAACACCGAGTTGCCCGGGGGCATCGAATCGTTCTCCCAAAGCCCTGACACAATTCACCGATGGTGCCGCTCAGGGCGATACCCGCGCCGTCGAAAGCAATAGTGGCGGGGAGTGTCCGGATTGCGATCGACCGATTGCGCCGTCGCAATCGCTTTGTCGTAAAAATGCTGCTGACCGGTGTATTTCCAAAGCTGCACGCCGTTCCAAAACATGTCCCCGTTCACCGACGCAAAAAAAGGTCCGTAGCGCACGATCGCATCGTCGAGATACTGTCGATTTCCAAGTCGCGCCGTACACAAGCAAATCACCGCGCTCCGCACGCATTTCGGCCTGCGGCATATTATCGGTTGCCGCCGCTCGAATCGTAGTAAACCCGCAGCAGCGTTTCCTGGGCCTGCGCAGCAATCTGCGCATTTGTCACCCTGAGCGTGTCGAAGGCGGCGGCATAGCCACGCGAGGACCGAAGAACAATAAAAAAGTACGGCGAGCGCAAAAGCGCCGCGGCGAGCTGCCCGCCCTCCAACCCAACACACCCCGTGTCATGGTGAGGTATCGAACCACCCCGAGCGGAGTCGAGGGGGATGCAAGGCCCCATCGCGCCAAAAGGGCTGGACCGTGTCAATGACCGACCGCCGCACTTCCCTTGCCGAACTGCGCCATACCGCCGCGCACGTACTGGCCTATGCCGTTCAGGATCTGTTTCCCGATGCCAAGCCGACCATCGGCCCGGCAATCGAAAACGGCTTCTATTATGATTTCGATCGGCTGCAGCCGTTCACGCCGGAGGATCTCGAGCAACTCGAGCAGCGTATGAACGAGATCGTCAAGGCGAACTACGAGATGACCGGTCAGCGCGTCACGCGCGAGCAAGCCGTCGACCGGTTTGCAAACAATCCTTATAAGGTAGAGATCGCCCGCGAAATTCCCGAGGGTGAGCCCATCACGCTGTACACGATCGGCGAGTTCACCGATCTCTGCCGCGGCGGCCACGCGCATACGACGGGCGAGATCGGCGCGCTTAAGCTCATGAACGTCGCCGGCGCGTATTGGCACGGCGACGAGCATAACCCGATGCTGCAGCGCATCTACGGGACCGCCTGGTACACCAAGGAAGAACTCGACGCCTACCTGCTCCAACTCGAGGAAGCGGCCAAGCGCGACCATCGCAAGCTCGGGCAAGAACTCGATTTATTCAGCGTCGAGGAAGAGGCCGGCGGCGGCCTCATCTTCTGGCATCCGAAGGGCGCCGTGATGCGCGGCATCGTCGAGAATTTCATCCGCGAAGGTCTGCGCGAGCGCGGGTACGAGCCCGTCGTCACGCCGCACGTCGTGCACGAAAAGCTCTACGACATCTCGGGGCACCTAGAGAACTACGCCGAGAACATGTTCGGACCGCTCGAGGTCGAGGAGCAGCGCTTCCGCCTCAAGCCGATGAATTGCCCCGGCCACATCCTTATCTACAAAAGCAAGCTGCACAGCTATCGCGAGCTGCCGATCCGCTACTCGGAATTCGGCACCGTGTACCGCTTCGAACGCAGCGGCGTTCTGCACGGCCTTACGCGCGTGCGCGGTTTCACGCAGGACGACGCGCATTTGTTCTGCACGCCCGATCAGCTGCAGGGCGAATTCGAGCAAACGCTCGACGAAGCGCTGCGTCTGATGAACGCGTTCGGTTTCAGCGAGTTCGAATACGCGCTTTCGACCCGCGAGCCGCACCTTCGCACCGAAACGGATCCCGTCGGCGAAGAGGCGATCCGCAAAGCGCTGGAAAGCCGCGGCCTGCCATATGTCATCGACGAGGGTGGCGGGGCATTCTACGGACCCAAGCTCGACATCATGCTGCGCGACGCAATCGGGCGCAAATGGCAGCTCGGCACCGTGCAAGTAGACTTCGTGCTCCCCAAGCGCTTCGATCTCAAATACCGCGGACCGGAGCGCGACGAGACGCCCGTGATGATTCACCGTGCGCTCGCCGGATCGATGGAGCGCTTCTTCGGTATTCTCATCGAGCATTTCGGCGGCAACTTCCCAGCTTGGCTTGCGCCCATTCAAGCGGTCATCACCCCGATCTCCGAACATCAGCTCGATTACGCGCACGGCGTGCGCAAGGCCCTGCACGAGCGCGGATTCCGGGTCGAGGTGGACGAATCGAACGAGAAGCTCGGCAAGAAGATCGCCGTGTGGAAGACGCAAAAAGTCCCGTACATTCTCGTGGCAGGCAAACAAGAGGCCGCGGACGGCACGGTTAATGTAAACGAGCGCGGCGTCGATACTAAACGCAGCGCAACGGTGGAGCAGTTCGCCGGCGAACTCCAAACGAAGGTTGACACGAAACAGTGAAACGCGCAGTTATCGCATTCGCCCTCGTCGCACTGGCGGCGTGTTCGGGAAACTTCGACACCGGCACAAACATGCCGCAGCAAGGCGGTATGCCGCCGGTCTACGGTCAAACGCCGATGCCGCCCATGAATCAAAACGGCCTGCCGATAAACCAGTTTACGCCGCCGCCACCGTCGCCGGGACCGGTCGCCACCGCAAGTTATCTCATCGCCGACGCCAAAAAGGGCTTCGCATGCCCGCAAAGCAGCGACGGATACGGCTGCTCGTTGAGCTTCAATCTCCCGCCGCCGACACCCACGCCTTCACCGGGCGCGAAGAACGCCAATAGCAAGCACGCGGCGACCGCGTCACCGTCACCTTCACCCTCACCCACGGCATCGCCGTCACCGAGTCCGTCGCCCGATCCCTCGGCCGGCGCGAGTGCCGGACCGAGCTCAAAACCCAGCGGCAGCCCGAGTCCGACGCCGACACCGCCGACGATCACGCTGACGGCACAAGCGCCGCCGAAGGACGCACCGCAGATGGTGCACATCCCGGCGAACACGCTGGACACCGTTCCGCTAATCATGGTCGAACTCACGACGAACGACGATTTCGTTCTGGACGGTTGGGTGAACGCGCAGTTCACGCTGCCGAAATCGCAAGTTGAAAATCGCGGCTTTGCGATGCAACTGTTCCAAGTGAACAAACACAAGCACAGTTCCGATTACAAACCGATTTGGACGTTCGACAAATCGGTGCTCAACGACGACACGCTGACGTTTTCATTCGAACCACCCAAGATGACGATTGGCAAAGGCAGCACGTACACGCTGGTGCTGTACGGTGACGACGAGTCCACGCAGCCGTCAGCCTCGCCGCTCCCTTCCGGCATGCCGCCGATACCGGGTGCGTTTCCGGGCACCTACCCGACCCCGACCATGATGCCGACCGGCGGTATACCGATGTCGATGCCGACGCCCGGCAGTGATCAAACTCCATAGACTTTAGCGCCTACCGAGCACTAGCAGCATCCGCTTCGCTGAGATTTCTCTCGGTGGGGCGGATGCTTCGCAGTTTCAATCAGGCCTACTTGGGCGTTATCACGCCGCTGTATTTGCTCAGCCGCGGCGCGAGCGCGGCGGAGATAGGCGTGCTCGTCACCATATGGACCAGCGGTACCGCGCTTCTCGGTTTTGCCGCCGGCTTCGTGGGCGATCGCTTCGGGCGCAAAACGGTGCTCGCGCTCTTCAGCATTTTTGGAATTGTCGCGCCCTTTGCGTTCGCGTTCGGCATGCCGCTGTGGGTGCTCGCGATAGCCGGAGCGATCGGAGCAATCGGACGTGGCGGCGGCCCGGCGGCAGGCGGCGCGTTCGGACCGTTCTATTCCGCCGAGCAAGCTTTGGTGGCCGAGCATATCGATCCGAAGCTGCGCACGCGCGTATTCGCGGCGTTTTCGATGATCGGCTCGATCGGCGGCGCGTTCGGCTTCTTGCTCACGTACGTTCACGATTACCGGTTGATCTTCTTCATCGCCGCGGCTATCGGCGCGTTATTGCTCGTCTCGATTGCCCCGATACGCGAAACGGCTGCCGCACAGGATGACCCGCGGCCGGTGCGCGTGGAGTTCACACCGCTCTCGAAACGCACGCGCGCACTCGTTTCGCGCTTCATCGTAACGAACGCAACGAACGGGTTGGCCGTCGGATTTCTCGGCCCGATGCTCGTGCTCTGGTTTCACCTGCGCTATCATGCGCCGGCGGATAAAATCGGCACGATCTACATGGTGATTGGTTTTTGCACGATCGTCTCGTATTCGCTCGTGGGACGCGCGGTCGAACTCATCGGCGGCGCCGTTCGCACCGTCGTGAGCTTGCGCGTCGTCTCGTGCGCGCTGCTCGCCGTGCTGCCGTTCATGCCGTCGCTGTGGCTGGCGGGAGCGGTCTTTCTGGTTCGCGTGCTGGTGAACGCCGTCACCGTTCCGGTGCGGCAATCGTACGTCATGGGCATCGTTGCGCCGCACGAACGCGCGCGCGTTGCCAGCATTTCAAATCTTCCCTCGCAGTTTGCGAGCATGGCGGGCCCGTCAATTGCCGGCATCATGCTGCACTCGATTTGGATCGGCGCAATGTTGGAAGCAGCCGCTACGCTGCAGCTGTTGAACGCCGGCTTGTACTGGACGTTTTTTCGCGGCACCAAGCCGCCTGAGGAGCGAGCGGAGCGCTAAGGCGGGTACCTTTACGGCATGCGAAACCTTCAAGTACTCATACTAGCGGCGGCGTGCGTCGCCTTGCTTGCGCCGGCTTCGGCGCAAGACGAGTCGCAACCGCACGTAATCAGCGGAACGATCACGTCGGTCAGCGGACACTTGGTCACGATTCAACAGAGTAACGGATCGATCGTCGTGAACGACCAGCCCGCATTGAACAACCAAATGACCGGAAACGTCGCAGTCGGACGCCAAGTCGTTGCGCGCGGATACTGGCAAGGCGGAACGTTCTTCGCAACGAGCTTTGCAGATTCAAACGTGTACGGCTACTCCGGAATGGATGAACCGGGCAACGGACTCATTGGACGGCTGCGCGGTGCAGTTCGCGGAACGATCACGAACGTCAGCGGACATCTCGTCACGGTGCAGGGCACCGACGGCAACTCGCTTGCGATCAACACGACCCCGGCGCTCAATCGGAAGCTGAGCGGCAACGTGGCAACCGGACGTCAAATCGTGGCTATCGGTTACTGGAGAGGAGGGACGTTCTACGCGACGACCATCGCCGACGCAAACTCAGCCGGTGATGAAGACGTTCCCGATTTCGGTGCGTTTCGGCACATTCCGGACAGCTTGAGCGGAACGATCACTGCCGTTAGCGGCGCTACCGTTACGCTGCAGCAAGCGACGCGCTCGATTGACGTGAACGACCAGCCGGCACTCAATAACAAGGCCACCGGAAACGTTGCGGTCGGCCGACAGGTGATCGCCAACGGTTATTGGTTGCACGGTACGTTCTACGTCACCAGTTTCGCCGACGCAACACCGTAACGCCGCGACGTAGCGGATATTAGGCCGCGCAGCCGAACCCGTCGCCCAATGAGCACGACGGACGCGATGCGCGGCCTCACGCCGCAGCAGAGAACCACGTTCATCGCGAGCTTCCTTGGATGGTCGCTGGACGCATTCGACTTTTTTCTCGTCATCGTCACCGTTCCGCATATCGCGCATGATTTTCACGCCGCGGTCAAAGATGTGGCCGTCGCCGTGACGATAACGCTGATGTTGCGTCCGGCCGGCGCGCTGATCTTCGGCTGGTTAGCGGATCGCTACGGCAGACGAATTCCGCTGATGGCCGACGTCGCGCTCTACTCCGTTCTCGAACTCGCGACGGCGTTCTCGCCGAACCTTACGGTGTTCATCGTCCTACGCGCGCTTTACGGCGTGGCCATGGGCGGCGAGTGGGGCCTGGGCGCGGCGCTCGCGATGGAGTCTCTGCCCGCGCAAAAGCGCGGGATTTTTTCGGGTATTCTGCAGGAAGGCTATGCCGTCGGGTATTTGCTCGCGGCAATAGTGCTCGCTGTTTTGTACGTGCACATCGGCTGGCGCGGCATGTTCGTGATCGGCGTGCTGCCCGCGTTGCTCATCTTCTACATTCGCAGCTACGTG
>Ga0209168_10001926_pt1 | contig 15569 bp, 17 predicted proteins | sample Coa_R1_FD_187156 | JGI IMG/M metagenome (GOLD analysis project Ga0209168, IMG submission 187156) | Surface soil microbial communities from Centralia Pennsylvania, which are recovering from an underground coalmine fire - Coalmine... | ecosystem: Environmental > Terrestrial > Soil > Unclassified ... | reverse complement strand
CGCCGCCGCGGTCGCCGCGTCCGCCGCCAGCAGCAGCGGGTCGTCGAGGCGGTTGGTGACGTGGGCCTGGTTCGACGGCGTGCGGCGGGCGCGCAACTTGGTCATGGCCAGGCCGAGCTCGGGCGGGCGGAGCAGGGCCAGCACCCGGGCCAGCTTGGCCGGGGTGGCGCCCGCGCTGAGCCGGACGATCTCGTGCCGCGGGACGGCCGGGTCGACAAGCAGCCGGGCGAAGTCGACGTCGGCTATCGCCATCACCTCAGCGGCCACGGACAGATCCAGGCCGTGCCGGGCGATGTAGGTGTCGATCGAGTCGAACTCGGCTTCGGGTACCCCGTCGAGTTCGGTCACCCGGCCGTCGCTGATGACCAGGCTGGGTGGCGGGTCGTGCGGCGAGTTCAGCGCGGCCAGGCCGAGTTCGGGGTTCTCGATCGCGAAGCCGTCCAGGTTGACCCGCTGCCGGTCCATGAACCGGACCCGGCCGACGGGCCGGCCGGGAGCAGACGCGGGAACAGGCCCGGGAGCAGGAACGGGAGCAGGCACGGCGTCGTCGGGGGCAGGTGGCGCGGTCATCGCGAGGCCGCCTGGGCGCGCAGTTCGACGACCCGGGCCCGGCCGGGGACGGCACGGGCACCGACCCCCTCGCTGGCCCCTTCGGTGCGGACCACGATCCGGGTCCGGTCGGCGCGGAACAGGTCGCGGGAGAACTCGATCGGCTCACCGTCCGCGTCGGCGGCGGTCCGGGTGATGGCCATCAGCGGCGCGCCCGGCTCGACCTCGAGGATGGCCGCCTCGTCCGCGGTGGCCAGGACGACCTCGATCCGTTCCACGGCGTCGTGCGGCTTGGCGCCGAAGTGCTCCTCGATCAGCTCGTAGACCGATCCGCCCAGGGGCAGCTCGAGCAGGCCGGGGAAGCGCTTGGCCGGGAGTTTGGCCCGCTCGAGAGAGATGGGGCTGCCGTCGGCGAGCCGGATCCGGACCAGGTCGACCACCAGGTCTCCGGGCCGGGCGCGCAGCGCTTGCGCGGCGACGTCGTCGGCCGGGGCCAGCCGGGCGGACAGCACCCGGGTCCCGGCCACCACGCCCTGGCTGCGCAGCAGCGCGGGCACCCCGACGATACGGGACAGGTCCCGCTCGATCTTGCCCTTGGCCACGAACGTGCCGCCGCCGCGGCCGGGCACCCGGCGGACCACGCCGCCTTCCTCCAGGACCGCCAGCGCCTGGCGCAGCGTGGCCCGGCTGACCCCGAGCTCGGCCGCCAGCGCGCGCTCGGCGCCGAGGCGCTGCCCGGGCCGGAGCTGGCCGTTGCCGATCCGTTCGGCCAGCGTGCGCCGCACTTCCTCCGAGGTCCGCCCGGCCGGCACCGGTTCCGCGCTCATCCGGTCGCCTTGACCTCTAGTACGGCCTCGAGCGTTTCCGGGAGCACCTGACCGCCGTCGATCACGATCGTCTGGCCGGTGATGTAGCCGGCCTCCTCGGTGGCCAGGAACAGCGCGGCGTAGCCGATGTCGTCGACGCTGCCCAGGCGGCGCAGCGGGATCGACGCGGCCATCGACGCCGCGTACTCCTCGCCGAGCTCGGCCAGGCCCTCGGTGATGATGTTGCCGGGCAGGATCGCGTTGACCGTGACCCGGCTGGGCGCCAGCTCGATGGCGGCGGTCCGCATGAAGCCCAGCTGGCCGGCCTTGCTCGCGCCGTAGCCGGTCCAGCCCGGGTACCCGGTGATCGGCCCGGTGATCGACGAGGTAAGGATGACCCGGCCGCGGCCCGAGCGCTCCAGCTCGGGCAGGCAGGCCTGGACCGAGAACACGGTGCCCTTCAGGTTGACCCCGAGCACCTGGTCGAGCAGGTCCTCGGTCATGTCGGCCAGGCGGCTGTCGGGGAAGACGCCGGCATTGGCGCACAGCACGTCGATGCCGCCCAGCCGCTCGGTGGCGATGGCCGCCATCCGCCGGCAGTCCTCCCGGTCGGACACGTCGGCCTGGACGAACGAGACCTCCGCGCCGTCCGCGCTCAGCTCCTCGGCGGCGGCCCGGGCCACGTCCGAATCCCGGCCGGTGATCAGGACCCGGGCGCCGTTGCGGGCGAACACGCTGGCGATCCCCTTGCCGATGCCCCGGGTGCCGCCGGTTACCAGCACGGCGCGCCCGGCGATCGATGTGAACATGCCTGTGGGTCCTTTCAGTGTCGGCTGAGGTATGACTCGGCCAGGTCGCAGCTGTCCCGCGTATAGCCGGCGCCCAGCTCGACGGCGATGTCGACGCCCTGGTGCGAGCCGATCCACGCGAGCAGCAGCAGCCGCCGGAACATGATGAAGGTCCAGATCTCGGCCTCGTCCTGCGCGGACAGCCGGCCGACCCGGCGGTACCCGGTCAGCCAGCTGTCGACCAGGCCCGGTACCTCCGGCGAGTGCTCGAAGAAGCTCACCGAGGTGCCCAGGTCGTACAGGTACCAGCTGAACCCGCAGTCGTCGAAGTCGATGACGCTGACCGCTCCTTGATGCACGAGCAGGTTGGCCAGCCGGGTGTCGGCGTGCACCAGGCCGTAGCGCTCCGGGCCCTGGCCGAACACCGCCAGCCGCGCGCGCAACGCGTCGTCGAGGCGGGCGAGCACGCGGCGTTCGGCGGGGCCGACGCCGATCCCGTCCTGCCAGCGGCCCCACCGGGCCCGGTCGCCGAAGGCCGCGTCGTAGTCCCAGTGGAACCGGGTGAACCACGGCGGCCGGGGCCACGCCCGGGCGTGCCCGTGCATCCGCGCGGTGATCTCGCCGAGCTCTTCGAAGTAGCTGCCGGTCAGGGCGCCCTGCCCATCTCCGGCCGGTTCCGTGCCGGGCAGGAACTCAAAACGCACGCAGTGCCTGGTCTCCCCGGCTTGCGTGGCCGTCACCACCCGCCGCCCGTCGGCGGCCGGCAGCACGCGCGGGGTGCGCACCCCGGCCTCTGCGCGCAGCGCGTCCATCCAGGCCAGCTCGGAGGCGATCTCCTGCTCGGTGTGGTAGCCGAGGCGGTGCACCCGCAGCACCGACGGCCCGGCATCGGGATCCGAGACCAGGAAGGTTGCGTTCTCCGAGACGTTGAGCAGCTCGACGGACGCCTCGGGATGGCCGCCGTAGCTGCGCAGCGCGGCGCGGGCGCACGCCGCCACCCGGTCCATCACGTCCCCGCCCGCCGACAGGTCGTGCCCGCCCGCCGCCACGTCGCGGCCCGTGCCGGAACTGTCCATGGGCTACTGCTCCCGGCCGGCCACGGCGGACAGCACCTCGGTGATCTCGGCCTGCGCGCGCCGCACGTCCCTGGTGGCCCCGGCCAGGTAGATCCGCCCGGCGGCGCCGATCATCGACACGTCGACCAGCGTCACGCCGGGCGCGGCCCGCTCGGCCTCGTTGGCCGCGACCGCGGCGAACAGGGCCGGGGTGACCTCGCTGACGCCGAGGCTGTCACCGGGGATGATCATCGAGCCGGCCCGGTTCCTGTTGATGATCACCGCGTGGGCGTCGGTCACGTCCTCGATCACGTCGGAGAACAAGATCCGCGGCCGGAGCTGGTCCTCCTCGTCGGCGCCCAGCCCGTCCAGGATGGCCTGCCCGGCCCGGCGGACGGCCTCCAGGTCGGGACCGTGCACCTCGAGCACGCCGAACTGGCGCTCGACGAACAAGATGCCCGGCTCGATGCCGGGCACGGCGCGCAGCGCGAGGTCGGTGACGCGCTCGATGGCCAGGGCCGGCGCCACCTCGACGATGAGCGCGTGCTGCCCGGCGAACGGCGGGTAGCCGCGGGCCCGGGTGGGGGTGCCCAGGTACGCGGCGAACTGCGGCTGCAGGTCCCGCACCAGGAGGTAGACCCGCAGCTCAGGGGCGTTTCCCTTAGTCACCGCTGATCTTGAAGTGCCGGGCGAGTTCGGGGTGCGGTCGCGGGATGACGTGCACCGAGACGAGTTCCCCGACGCTGGTCGCGGTCTCGGCCCCGGCCTCGGTGGCCGCCTTCACCGCCCCGACGTCCCCGACGATCGTCACCGAGACCAGCCCGTCGCCGACCTGCTCGCGGCCGACGATGGTGACGTTGGCCGCCTTGACCATGGCGTCGCCCGCGGCCAGCGCGGCGACGTACCCCTTGGTCTCGATCAATCCGATCGCGTTATCAGCCATCGCTGGCATCCTTTCTGTTCGGGTCCGGGTCTATGGAGCCGATGATCAGCGCGTCGACGGGCGGCGGCTTGCCGGGGAACCACGCGGCGGCGACAGAGCCCTGGGCGATCAGCACCCGCTCCCCCACGCCGCTGCCGAGCACGTCGAACGCGATCAGCCGCTGGCCGTTACCGTCGGCCTCCACCTCGAGGAACGCGCCGCTGGGCAGGCCGGCCACCCGGCGGGTGGCCCACACGCTTCCGATCACCGTCGCGGTCAGCATCAGCGCTCCCTGGAGATCTCGACGCCGCTGGCCCGGGCCCGGTCTCGGGCCAGCGGCGTGAGCACGGCCCCGGGGCCGAGTACCAGCCGCTCGCCGGCCTGCGCCGCGTCCCGGACCACCTTCTCGGTCACCGCGCCCCGCTCGATGCGGCGGGCCGGCGGCCCTGCCGAACCATTTACAGCCGTTAGACCGCTAGGCCCATGAGTCCCGTTGGCACCAGACGCCGCAGCGATTGTGACGGCCGGGGTCGAAGGGGTCTGCGGGAAGGGCGGAGCGACGAGCCGGAACCGTTTACGGCCCGCTCGTAGCTCGTCGCGAGCCTCCGCGTCCAGGTCCAGCAGCCTGGCCACGAAGGCCGCCAGATCCTCGTCCGTAGAAAGGTTAACCGTTTCCACAGATGGCAGACCATTAGGCAGCACGTCGCGGATGACCTCGCGGATGAGCGCCCGCATCTCGTCGCCGACGTCGCTCACCGCACGGCCCCGTTCACATCAGGCTCCGTAGGGCGTCTTCGGCGGCGTCGGCCGCCTGGCGCACGTCGGCTTCGGAGCCGGACAGGTACAGCCGTCCTGTGGCGCCGATCATCCGGTAGTCGACCAGCTTGATCCGGGCCGCCTTCTCGGCCTCGTTGGCGGCCAGGATCGCGTACGAGGCGGGCTGCATCTCCAGTACGAACAGCGATTCGGAGGCCAGCGCCATCGAGCCGATCTTGTTCCGGTTCACCAGGAACGCCTGCTGCGGGTCGAGCATGGTGATGATCTTCGACGCGAGGATCTCGGGCCGCCGCGCGTCCCGCGCGGTCGCGCCGAGCGCGCCGAGCACCGCCGACGCCGCGGCCTGCACCTCGTCGGTGCTGCCGTGGATCTCCAGGTAGCCGAACTGCCGCTCGACGACCAGGATCCCGGCCCGGACGTCGGCGTGCTTGACCGCGACGTCGGTGAGCGGCTCGATGTCCAGTCCCGGCGCGATCTCGATGACCTGCGCGGCGACGTTGCTGCGCGGCAGCGAGCCGCGGATCCAGGTACCCAGGTAGCACATGGTCTGCGGCTGGAGCCGGGACAGGAAGATGAACGAGCGTAGTTCGGCCATGGTCACCGCCGCACCAGCTGGGCGAGTTCTTCGATGACCATCCGCCGTATCTCTTCGCGCAGGGCCGCCGCATCTGGCTGCCATTGAATATTTTCCGAACGGGCCGTGGTGCCAGCGTGCGGGACCGTCGTCTGCGCTCCGGGGTGGTCGCCGCGCTGGTTGGACGCGACCGGGTACGCCGGTACGTTCCCGGCCGGCGCGTGCCACGGGATCAGCCCGGTGAAGTCGCCGAACGGCTCGGAACGGTCGGCGTTGTAGGCCAGCCGGGTCCACTGCACCAGGTGGCTGGGGTGCAGGTTCTCGGCCACCGAGGACCGGCCGAAGAAGCCGGTGCCGATCGTCATGGTGGGCGCCAGGTTGGTCTGCAGGCCCGCGCTGCCCAGGCTGTTGCCGACGTTGACCGCGACGCGCAGCACCTCGACCGCCGCACCGTACTCCATGATGACCCGCGGGTCGGCGCTGTGGATGGCCGCCGAGTGGCCGCGCCCGGACAGGCGCAGCACCGCGCGGGCGGCGTCGATGCCGCGCCGGGCCGACGGCACGCGGACCAGCCCGAGGACCGGGCAGAGCTTCTCGTGGGCCAGTGGCTCCTCGGGCACCACCAGGTCGAACGGCGCGAGCAGCACGCGGGTGCTGGCCGGGACCCGGAGGCCGGCCTCGGCCGCGATCCAGGTCGCGTCCTTGCCGACGAACCGGATGTCGAACCGGCCGCCGGGGAACAGCAGCGCGGAGATCTTGTCCCGCTGCCCGGGCTCGAGCAGGAACGCGCCGGCCCGCTTGAGCTGGCGCAGCAGCCCGGCCGCGGCCTGCTCCTCGACGATCAGCACCGATTCGTTGGTGCACAAGATGGAGTTGTCGAAGCTCTTGCTGTCCACGATCCGCTGCGCCGCTTTGGCCAGGTCGGCGGTGGCGTCGACCAGCACCGGCACGTTGCCCGGTCCCACCCCGATCGCGGGGTTGCCCGAGCTGTAGGCGGCGCGGACGACCGGCACGCCGCCGGTGGCCACGATGACGCTGGTCCGCTCGTCGGTCATCAGCGCGTCGATCAGCGGCACCGAGGGCTCATCGACCACCTGGATCACGCCGTCCGGCGCGCCCGCCTTGACCGCCGCGTCGGCCAGGGTCCGGGCCGCGTCCGCGCAGCATTCCTTGGCCATCGGGTGCGGGCTGACCACGACCACGCTGCGGGTCATCAGCGCGAGCAGGCACTTGAAGAACACCGTCGCGACCGGGTTGGTCGACGGGGTCAGGGCGAGGACCACGCCGGCCGGGCGGGGAATCTCGACGATCTTGGCCCCGGGGTCCAGGCGCGGCGTCACGTAGTCGTGGCCCGCGTAGTGATCCACGATGCCGGTGCTGCACGCCACGTTCTTGATGACCTTGTGCTCGGCCACCCCGAACCCGGTCTCGCGCACCGCCCATTCGGCGTACTCGCGGGCCTTGGCCGCGCCGGCCGCGGCCGCGGCGCGGACGATCGCGTCGACCGAGTCCTTGTCGTACCGCGCGAACGAGCGCGCGGCCCACTCGGCGCGCTGCAGCATGGCCCGGGCCCGCGGCACCCCCGCCGGGTCGGTGAGCAACTCGGAGACGCTGATCGGCGCCATCTGGGCCTCGGTCATCGGCGGGCCCCCTTCGTGACGTCATCACGGGCCTTGCCGATGGCCACCTCGGTCCGTTCCAGCAGTTCCTCGCACACCGCCGGGGTGAGCAAGATGCCCGGCTTGTACTGCAGCACCTGCGGATCCAGGGTGGAGAAGATGGCCCACACCCCGTTTTCGTACAGCCGCTTCATAACGGACTTGGCCCCCTGCGGATGCCCGAACTCCAGGCCCATGACCAGCCCGTCCTGCCGGATGCCGGTGAACCAGTCGGGGTACTGCGCCTGGATCTTGCCCAGTCCCTCGGTGAACATCGCGGCGATGTAGTGGACCATCGACCTGACCTCGGGCCGGCAGGTGATCTCCAGGGTCTTGAGCGCCGCGACGCAGCCGAGTTCGGCGCCGCCGAAGGTGGACATGTGCGCGAAGCCGTCCTCGGTCAGCCAGCCCGCGGCGTGCTCGCTGGCCAGTACCGCGCTGACCGGGTACATGCCGCCGGAGATGCCCTTGCCGGAGACCAGGATGTCCGGCGCGACGCCGTGCTTGGTGATCGCCCAGAGCTCGCCGGTACGCATCAGCCCGGTCTGCACCTCGTCGGCGATGTACAGCGCTCCGTAGCGTTCGGCCAGCCGCTTGACCTCGGCCAGGTAGCCGGGCGCGGGCAGCGGGAAGCCGTAGGTGGCCGGGATCGTCTCCATGATCACCGCCGCCACGTCGCGGCCGCGCAGCGCCGCCTCCATGGCCTGCAGGTCGTTGAAGGGCACGTGGGTGAAGTCTTCGGGCTGGTCGGCCAGGAACAAGGTGGCGAACCGCTCGTCCCCGGTGGCGACGGCCAGCCCGGTGTGCCCGTGGTAGGCCTTGGCCACCGACACGATGCCGCGCCTCTTGGTCGCGTGCCGCGCGCTCTTCAGCGCGATGTCGATTGCTTCTCCCCCGCCGCTGCCGTACATGACCTTGGTCAGCCCGCTCGGTGCCGTCGCGACCAGCGCTTCAGCCAGTGCGGTGCGGGCCAGTGAAGGGAAGTGGTGGTTGCCGATGTCGAAGCGCTGCATGGCGGCGGTCACCGCCGCGACCACCTCGGGGTTGCGGTGACCCAGGTTGTATGTGCCGCCGTTGAGGTGCACGTCGATGAGACGCTTGCCCTCGACGTCGTAGATGAAGTAGCCCTCCCGGCGATCGATGACCAGCGGGACGCCCGAGTCGATCCAGAATTGGGTCTTGCCCGGGTTCCAGAACTGCTTGGACTTCGCGAGCATGTCCTGCTTGGAAGCGAAGGCGATCAGTTCCTCGGCCATGGTCACCTCCAGTGCCAGCCGAAAACCCGGTGCCAGTCGAAGACCAGCGGCGCCGGACAACCACACGCCACGTTCGGCCTTCTATGGGTCCAACCAAATGAGTATCGAACGGACCGATTACTGTCAAGCGGTTCTGTTTCGAGCAGATTAACTCAACCGGAACTCTTGATCATGAATCCAGAAGACTGCTACGCTCCCCGCAAATGCGCCGGAGGTAGACCATGGCCCAGACCCAAGATCCCCAGGCCGACGCGGCGAAAGCCGAGGACTATGACGTCTCGCAGCGCGCGGACGTAGCCAAGCTCCGCAAGGGCGCGATCGGGCTCGGCGGCGTCTTGTTCCTGACCGTGACCGGGTCAGCACCGATCTCGGCCATGCTGTTCAATACCCCCCTCGTCGTCGGCTTCGGCCAGGGCCAGGGCGCCCCGGCCGCTTTCATTTTCGCCACCATCGTGCTCGTCGTGTTCTCGGTCGGGTACGTGGCAATGGCCAAGAAGAAGACCACGGCCGGGGGCTTCTACTCCTACATCAGCCACGGGCTGGGCCGGGAACTCGGCATCGGCACCGGATACGCGTCGGTGGTCGCCTATTCGGTGTTCGAAGCGTCGCTGGCCGGCGGTTTCGCCTACTTCCTCAGCCTGAAGCTGAACCAGTTCGGGGTTCACATCGCCTGGCCGTGGCTGGCCCTCGGCATGGTGGCGATCATCGCGATCCTCACCTACTTTGACGTCCGGATCTCCAGCATGGTGCTCGCGGTCGGCCTGATCAGCGAGGTCGTCATCCTGATCATCTTCGACGTCTACATGTTCGCCCGCGGTCACGTGACCGCGGCCCCGCTTAACCCGGTGAACGCCTTCAAGGGCTTCCCGGCTCAGGGCAAGCTCGCGGCCGGCGCGATCGGCATCGGCCTGTTCTTCGCCTTCTGGTCCTGGGTCGGCTTCGAGATGGCGCCGAACTACGGCGAGGAATCCCGCGACCCCAAGCGGATCGTCCCCCGCGCCCTGTACATCTCGGTGATCGGGCTCGGCGTCTTCTACACGCTCACGTCCTGGGCGTCGCTGGCCGGGTATCCCACCACCAAGGCCGCCATCGCCTCCTCCCAGGCCAACGCCGCCGGATACTTCCTCACCCCCGCCACCCAGTACGCCGGGCACTGGGTGTCCTCGGTGATGAGCTACCTCATCATCACCGGCTCGTTCGCCTGCGGTATGGCCTTCCACAACACGACCGCGCGCTACATGTACTCGCTCGGCCGCGAGGGTCTGGCCCCGCGGGCGCTCGGCCGGACGCATCACAAGTGGAAGAGCCCGCACATCGCGTCGCTCACCCAGACGGTCGTCGCCGCCATCATCATCGGCCTGTTCGCCATCTTTACCGGCACCGACAACCCGAACACGCAGGCCTACCTGCAGCTGTACGGCCTGATGGCGATCATGGGCGTGATCATCATCCTGTCGGTGCAGGCGGTCGTCTCGCTCAGTGTGCTGGTCTACTACGAGCGCTTCCACCGAGATGAGGTGAACTGGTGGAAGACCAGGCTAGCCCCGCTGATCTCGTTCGTCTCCCAGGCCTACGTGGTCTACCTGCTGTTCACGAACATCAGCTTCCTCGGCGCGGGAGCCTACAGCTACGCGAACTGGTTCGGCCCCATCGACGCAGTAGTGGTACTGGTCGGCGTCGGTGCCGCCTTCTACTTCAAGAAGTACCGGCCCGCCAAGTACGAGCAGGCCGGCCGCCTCATCAACGAAGGCCTCTAGCCCTACTGCCTGTCGCCGCCGCACTGCCTGTCGCCGCCGCACTGCCTGTCGCCGCCGCTCCCGGTTTTCGAGCAATGAAACCGCGGTTTCAGCACCCTCCGGTGTGCTGAAACCGCGGTTTCATTACGCATGGAGGGGATCCGCAGCAGCCCGGGAGCGGTTAGGGCCGGGAGGATGGAATGTCGGAGGGGCGTGTCAAGCTGCGCCTATGACGCGTTCTGCACGATCCGATTACGCTGCGGTGACGGAAATCCTGGGCCCGCAGTATCAGGTCATCACCAGGAACCAGGCCCTGGCAGGCGGGCTTACCGAGCGCGCGCTGCAGTACCGGCTCAGGGCCGCCGGGCCGTGGCAGCGACTGCTCCCTGGAGTGTTCCTGACCGTGACCGGGACGCCCACCGCTGAGCAGCGGGACGTCGCCGCCCAGCTCTACGCGGGGTCAAGCGGTCTGATCACCGGGGCCGCGGCGCTGCGCCGGTGGGGTGTCCGCGCGCCGCACAGCAGTGTCATCGACATGCTGATCCCGTCGGACAAGCGGCGCAAGACGACCGGCTTTGTCCGCATCCACGCAACCACGCGGATGCCGGAACAGGTGTACACCACCGGCCCGCTGAGGCTGGCGCCGCTGGCTCGCGCGGTTGCCGATGCAGCACGGGAACTGAGCAGACTGTCGGACGTTCGTGCCCTGGTCGCCGGAGTAGTGCAGCAGGGTAGATGTACGTCCGGTGAGCTCGTGGCCGAGCTTGAGGACGGGCCGGTACAAGGCTCGGCGCTGCTGCGGACCGCAGTTAGTGACGTCCGCGACGGAACCCGGTCCAGTCCTGAGGCCGACCTCAAGTACCTGCTCAAACGAGCCAGGATTCCGATGCCGCTGTTCAATTCTCAGCTTTACGTCGGCGACATCTTCCTCGCCTGTCCTGACGCATGGTGGCCGGAGCTGGGCGTCGCGGTGGAAGTCGATTCCCGTGAGTATCACCTGTCGCCAGAGGATCACGAGCGGACTCTGGCACGCCACGCACGGATGGCCGCTTACGGCATCACGGTGCTCCATTTCACGCCACGTCAGATCCGCACCCAGCCCGCTGAGGTGGCTGCCACGATCAAGTCGGCGCTGACCGCAGCCCGCGGCCGCCCCCCGCTCTCCATCCGCACCATCCCTCCGTCAGCCTGACCGGCCCTTTAGCGCAATGAAACCGCGGTTTCATAACACCAGAAGGTGCTGAAACCGCGGTTTCATGTCCCAAAAGCTAGGGCGCGACGGGCGGCGACCGGGCCGGGCCGGGCCGGGCGGCTGTCGCGACGATCGGCCTCAGGCGGAGGCGGCGCCGCGGAGGCGGGCGAGGGCTTCGGCGAGGATCGCTTCGCCGTCGGAGTCGCTGCGGCGCTCCTTCACGTACGCGAGGTGCGTCTTGTAGGGCTCGACGCGCGGCGGGGCCGGGGGGCTCTGCTCGTTCTGGCCGGCCGGGTTGCCGCACCGGGGGCACTCCCAGGTCTCGGGTATGGCGGCGTCGGTGGCAAAACTCGGCCGGGTCTCGTGCTTGTTCGCGCACCAGAACGATACCCAGACACGCGGCGCGGACTCGCCGCGCTCGGCCTCTCCCATGGGTCCCGCGCCGACCCTGCTGCCGCGAATGGCGTTGCCACTACTCACAGATCACCCCTTGAAGGCCATAGAGCTATAAAACCCAGAACTTCGGTGCGGGAAGACGGACGGGTTAGTGATTGACCAGCCAGCCGAGGACGATGATGTCCACGAACCACAGCACGCCAAAGAAGATGGTGATCCGGTCCAGGTTCCGCTCGACGACGGAGGAGGAGCCCAGGGTAGAGGACACCCCGCCGCCGAACAGGTCTGACAGGCCGCCACCTTTGCCTTTGTGCAGCAGGACGAGCAGGACCATCACGAGACTCGTGATGATCAGGATAACGGAAAGCCCGATAATCATCTCTGTTATCCAACTCCTGCCGAGGAAGACCTATGCTGCCAGCTCACGATACCGGCAGATCTGAGCGAACTGCCCGGCGTCGAGGCTAGCACCTCCGACGAGGGCACCGTCGATGTCCGGCTGTGCCATGATCGGCGCGACGTTGTCGGGCTTGACGGACCCGCCATACAGGATACGCACACTCGCGGCCGTCTCGGCGTCATGAATCTCCGAAATCCGGGATCTGACCGCCGAGATTATCTCCTGCGCGTCGGCCGGGCTGGCTACTTCACCGGTACCGATGGCCCAAACCGGCTCATAGGCGATCACCATTGCCGCCACCGCCTCGGCCGGGATCTTGGCCAGCGACTCGTCGAGTTGCGCCGTGCAGTGCTCGATATGGCCGCCCGCGTTGCGGACCGCGAGCGGCTCCCCCACGCACAAGATCGGCGTGAGCCCGGACCGCAGCGCCGCCTGGATCTTGGCGTTGACGATCTCGTTGGACTCGTGGTGGTACTGGCGCCGTTCCGAATGCCCGGCTAGCACGTAGTCGCAGCCCAGCTTGGCCAGCATGGGCCCGGACACGTCGCCGGTGTAGGCGCCCGAGTCGTACTGGGACAGGTCCTGCGCGCCATAGGACAGGCGCAGCTTGTCCCCGTCGATCAGCGTCTGCACGCTGCGCAGCGCGGTGAACGGCGGGAGCACCGCCACCTCGACGAACTCGTAGTCCTTCGCGGTCAGCGTGAACGCCAGCTTCTGCACCAGCGCGATCGCCTCGAGGTGGTTCTCGTGCATCTTCCAGTTGCCCGCCATCAGCGGCAGCTTTCCAGCGGGCTTGGACTTGGCGGTCACGCCGGGTCTTCCAATGCGGTCAGACCGGGCAGGATCTTGCCCTCCAGGTACTCCAGGCTCGCGCCGCCGCCCGTGGAGATGTGGCCGAACGCGGACTCCTCGATGCCGAGGGCCCGGACCGCAGCGGCCGAGTCGCCGCCGCCCACCACGGTCAGCCCGTCGACGCGGGTTATGGCTTCGGCCACGGCACGGGTGCCGCCGGAGAAGGCCGGGAACTCGAACACCCCGACTGGCCCGTTCCAGAACACCGTCTTGGCGTCGGCCAGCTTTTCCGTGAACAACGCCCGGGTCTGCGGGCCCGCGTCGACGCCCTCGCGGTCCGCAGGGAAGTCCTCCACCCGCACCACCGAGTACTCGGCGTCGGGGGCAAAGCGCGTCGCGGCCAGCAGGTCAACCGGCAAGACAAGCTCCACGCCGCGCCGTTCGGCCTCGGCCATTACGTCCTTGACCGCGGGAATCTGGTCGGCCTCCAGCACCGAGTTCCCGACCTCGTAGCCCTTGGCGGCCAAGAAGGTATAGCCCATGCCGCCGCCGATCAGGATCCGGTCCGCCAGGTTGAGCAGGCTCCCGATCACGGCGAGCTTGTCCGACGGCTTCTTGCCGCCGAGGACCACCACGAACGGGCGCGCGGGGTCGGTAGTCAGCTGGCGCAGCACCGACACCTCGTCCCGGACCAGATCACCGGCGGCGTGCGGGAGCAGCGCCGGCAGGTCGTAGACCGAGGCGTGCTTGCGGTGCACGGCGCCGAACGCGTCGTCCACATACAGCTCGCCGAAACGGGCCAGCTGCTGCGCGAACGCGCCCCGCTCGGCGTCGTCCTTGCTGGTCTCGGCCGGCTCGAAGCGCACGTTCTCCAGCACCGCGACGTCCTCGTCGCCCAGGCTGAACACGGTCTTGGAAGCCGACTCGCCGGCCACGTCGGTGGCGAACGCGACCGGCCGTCCCAGCAGGTCGCCGAGCCGTTCGGCCACCGGCCGCAGCGACGGGCCGCCGGCCGCCCGCTCGGCGAACGAGTCGCCCTTCGGCCGGCCGAGGTGCGCGATGACGATGACCCGCGCGCCCCGGTCGGACAGCTTGCTGATCACCGGCAGGCTGGCCCGGATCCGGCCGTCGTCGGTGATCTCCCCGGTCCCGGTCAGGTCCAGCGGGACGTTCAGGTCCGACCGCAGCAGCACGCGGCGACCGAGGACCTCCAGGTCGTCGACGGATCGCATTACCGCAGCCGGGAGGCGACGAGCACGGTCAGGTCGACGATCCGGTTGGAGTAACCCCACTCGTTGTCGTACCAGCCGAAGACCTTCACCTGGTTGCCGTACGCCATCGTGATCGACGCGTCGAACGTGCACGACGCCGGGGAGCCGACGATGTCGGACGAGACGATGGGGTCCTCGGTGTAGTAGAGGATGCCCTTGAGCGATCCCTCGGCGGCCGCCTTGAACGCGGCATTGACCTCGTCCTTGGTGACATCGCGACCCAGCTCCACGACCAGGTCCGTGATCGAGCCGTCCGGGACGGGGACCCGTAGCGAGTAGCCGTCGAGCTTGCCCTTGAGCTCCGGGATCACCAGGCTCGTCGCCTTCGCGGCGCCGGTGGAGGTCGGCACGATGTTGAGCGCGGCGGCACGGGCGCGGCGCAGGTCCTTGTGCGGACCGTCCTGGAGGTTCTGGTCCTGGGTGTAGGCGTGCACCGTCGTCATCAGGCCCTTGACGATGCCGAAGTTGTCGAGCAGCACCTTGGCCATCGGCGCCACGCAGTTCGTGGTGCAGGAGGCGTTGGAGATGATCGTGTGTGCGTCGGAGTCGTACTTCTCGTCGTTGACGCCCATCACGATCGTGATGTCTTCTTCCTTGGCCGGCGCGGAGATGATGACCTTCTTCGCGCCTGCCTCGATGTGCGCCCGTGCCGCGGGGCCGGTGGTGAACAGGCCAGTGGACTCGATCACCACGTCCACGCCGAGGTCGCGCCACGGGAGCTTGGCCGGGTCACGCTCGGCCAGGATCTTGATGGACCTGGCACCGACCTGGATGGTGTCACCGGACACCGATACGTCGTACGGCAGCGTGCCGATGACGCTGTCGTACTTGAGCAGGTGCGCCATCGTAGCGACGTCGCCGAGGTCGTTCGCGGCGACGATCTCGATGCCGCGGTCGCCGTCAGCGGCGTTGACAGCCCGCCAGAAGTTACGGCCGATGCGGCCGAAACCATTGATTCCCACGCGAATGGTCACAGTACTAAATCTCCTCGTCGATCCCCGTGATCGCCAGCGCTCCGAGACTATCGGACGCCGCCCCCGGGGGTTGACCCGGAAGGCGGCCCCACCCACCTCCCCGGCCCCCTACATTGCGGGTGCGGAGCCTGTCTGGGCCCCTGTACCGGGCAGGCATGCACAGACTCCTGAGGTCTAGACCATATCAAAAGACAAGGTTCTTTCCTGAACGCAATCCGGCTTAACGTGATGGCCGCGGTCCACGCCACGGGACCGGAGGGAACCTCAGTCACGCTGGTACCGCCAGCACCGCGGTCGGCATGCTCCGGACCCGGCGAACGGAGTGAAACCCCGCTTTCACCACGCTAGAACGTGGTGAAACCCCGTTTTCACCACCTAGAACGTGGTTAGCGCCGGGCTGAGCTTCATGATCGCCTCCGATGA
>Ga0209168_10001921_pt1 | contig 15608 bp, 10 predicted proteins | sample Coa_R1_FD_187156 | JGI IMG/M metagenome (GOLD analysis project Ga0209168, IMG submission 187156) | Surface soil microbial communities from Centralia Pennsylvania, which are recovering from an underground coalmine fire - Coalmine... | ecosystem: Environmental > Terrestrial > Soil > Unclassified ... | reverse complement strand
TCCAGTTAGGCGCACTGCTCATGACGCTGTCGATGCAGAACCGCGACGGCGCAAGCGACGCCCCGCGCTACCGCGTGCTCTATGCCGTGGCCGCGGGCCTGCTCTTCCTGAACGCGACGATCATGACCACCGAGTACCATCGGCGCGTGTTGATGCATGCGGCGGTGTTCTATGAAGTGGCGTGCCTGGTGTTCCCGTTCTACCTCGTCACACTCGCGCGCGGGTCGCGCCTCCGCTGGCCGACCACCGCGGTGACGGCCGTGTACACGGTGGTCATGCTGGCTATGATCTGGATCCTTCCGCTGTTTCCCGCCACGCCACGGTTAGGCCCGATCTACCAGACCGTGACCCACATGGTGCCGCCGGACTTTCCGCTGCTGCTGCTCGCACCGGCGGTGGCGCTCGATCTCATCTTCCAGCGCGCGCCGGAGGCATTCCGCGGGTGGCGCCTCGCCGCCGTGCTCGGCGCCGTCTTCCTCGTGGCGTTCTTCACGACGCAGTGGATGTTCGGCTACTTCTACAACTCGCCGGCGTCGGAGAACTGGATCTTCGCGTCGAACAACTACTACTACGCGTTGCCGAAAACCGCGTACGCCTACCGGCATCTTTTCCCGCCCGTGCGGGCGGGCGAGCTGGCGCGCGGCCTGCTGATCGCGTTGGTGCTGGCGGTGCTGTCGTCGCGGCTGGGCCTCGTGTGCGGCGACTGGCTACGGCGGGTCAGGCGATGACGATCGCCCGGCCCCGCGCGCGTCGGCTGCCTAACGGATTGGCCGCGCTGGCGGCGCTCGCCGTGCTGGTCGTCGCCGGCGTCGCGCACGTCGGAAGCCCCGACGTCTACTACCGGGGCGCCGCGGGACCGTACGAGATCGGCGTCGTCGTACGGCCGCCGGGCGTCGTGCCGGCCCAGGTGGACGTGGTCGTCCAGGTCTTCCGGGGCGAGGCCAGCAGCGTGACGGTACGACCCGTGTACTGGGAGACCGGCACGAGCGGTGCGCCGCCGGCCGACGCCGCCCAACCGGTACCCGGTGCACCCGGTACGTACGAAAGCCGCTTGTGGCTCATGACCACCGGGTCGTACAGCGTCGACGTGACGATCACGGGGCGCGCCGGCACGCGTTCCGTCAACGTACCGATCGTCTCGGCGGCCACGCGCGAGCTGCCGATGTCGCCTGCGTTAGGCGCAGGCCTGCTGCTCCTCGGCGCCTTCCTCGTATTCGGCGTGTTGTCGATCGTCGGCGCCGCTTCGCGCGAGGCCACGCTCGAGCCAGGCCGGCCCGTGGACGCGATCAGACAACGGCGCTCGCGCGTTGCGACCGCCGCGGCGGCAGCCATCTTCGCGCTCGCGCTGCTGGGCGGAAACGCGTGGTGGAACGCATCCGCGCGCGACTACCGGAGCATCATCTACGTACCGCTCTCGACCCGGGCGACGATCGCCGACTCCGCCGGCGTGCGCGTGCTGCACCTGGCGATCACCGACAGCCGCTGGTTAGGCCGCGAGCAAACGCCGCTCGTCCCCGATCACGGCAAGCTCGTCCACCTGTTTCTCGTGCGTGCACCGAGCATGGACGCGTTCGCGCACCTGCACCCGGTGACGCGCGACTCGAACGCGTTTCACGTCGCGGTGCCGCCGCTTCCGCCCGGAACGTACCGCGTTTACGCGGACATCGTGCACCGCAGCGGATTGGCGGAGACGCTCGTGGATACCGTCACCATGCCTGCTGGCCATGCCCCGGCGTCGTTTGCGCCCACCGATTCCGACGATTCGTGGATATCGATGCCTGCGCCGAGCCGGGACGGCGCGCATGCCACCCTTTCCGACGGGTCGATCATGACGTGGGATCGCGGTGACACGTCGATCGTCGCCAACCAGATCGCGCCGCTCCACTTCACCGTGCGAGCAGACGACGGGAGCGCGGTCGTGCTCCACCCGTACATGGGCATGGCCGCCCACGCGATGATCACGCGCGATGACGGCAGCGTGTTCGTGCATCTCCACCCGATGGGCACCATCGCCATGGCCGCGCAAGCGCTCTTCGACCAGCGGCAGGCCGGAGACACGACACACGCGCCCGATAGGGGCGCGATGACCATGCCCAACGCTGCGCTGCCGGACACAGTCAGCTTCCCGTACGCGTTCCCCCAGCCCGGCCGCTATCGGATGTGGGTCCAGGTGCGACGCGACGGCCGCGTGCTAACCGGAACGTTCGACGCCAACGTGCGGTAGCGCGAACGATTCCGCACCGGCGCGACGGCCTTCTCGGCGCAGAACGATCCGGTCCTCGACGGCGGTGTCCGCCTTTTGTCCGCCTTTTCGCATTGCCCGGCTCCATGAAGCCCGATAAGTTCAAGGGCTGGCGCCATATCGGCCAACAACCGAACTCAACACTATCACATCGTGCGGATCACAGTCGTCGGGACGGGCTATGTCGGTCTCGTTGTAGGCGCGTGTCTGGCGGAAACTGGAAGCGATGTTACGTGCGCCGACATCGATGAACGCAAGATCAAGGGCCTGAAGCAGAACGTACTGCCGATCTACGAGCCCGGGCTCGAGGATCTGGTCGAACGAAATCAACAACAGAAACGTCTCACCTTCACCACTGACGTCGGCGCCGCGGTCAAGAACGCCGAGGTCGTGTTCATTGCCGTCGGCACACCGCCCGATGAAGACGGGTCGGCGGACCTGCGCCACGTGTTGAGTGTCGCCGACGTCATCGGTCGTAACATGTCGCGCGAGATGGTGATCATCACCAAGTCCACCGTCCCGGTGGGAACCGCGCGAAAAGTAGCCGACGCCGTTGCCAAGAACGCCAAGTTCCCGTTCCACATGTGCAGCAACCCGGAGTTCCTCAAGGAGGGTGCGGCCGTCGAAGATTTCATGCGCCCCGATCGCGTCGTTCTCGGCGTGGACAGCGATTACGCCCGATCGGTGATGGCCGAGCTCTACGCGCCGTTCGTGCGCACCGGGAAGCCCATCCTGTTCATGGACATTCCGTCCGCCGAGCTCACCAAGTACGCGGCGAACGGCATGTTGGCCACGCGCATCTCGTTCATGAACGAGATCGCGAATCTGTGCGAGAAGGTCGGCGCGAACGTGGACAATGTGCGCAAGGGAATCGGCAGCGACGTGCGCATCGGGCCGTCCTTTCTTTTCCCGGGTCCCGGGTACGGCGGGTCGTGCTTTCCCAAGGACGTAAAGGCCCTGCTGCGCACCGCGAACGAGAACAAGGCGTCGCTCGACGTGCTCGATGCGGTGGAGCGGGCCAACGAACGGCAGAAGCACCGGCTGTTCGATAAGCTCGCGTCGGTGATGCCGGATGGTTTACGCGGTCGCACGATCGCGGTGTGGGGCCTGGCGTTCAAACCGCAGACCGACGACATGCGCGAGTCGCCCGCGCTCACGCTCATCGAGTCGCTGCTCGAGGCCGGCGCCAGCGTCGTGGCGCACGACCCGGTGGCAATGCCGGAGGCGAAGCGCCGGTTAGGCGACCGGATCGGCTACACGGAGTCGAACTACGACGCCCTCGACGGGGCCGACGCCCTCGTGGTCGTCACCGACTGGAATCAGTTCCGCCACCCGGATTTCGAGCGCATCAAAACGTCGCTCGCCCGCCCGATCGTGATCGATGGCCGGAACCTCTATCACCCCGAGAAAATGGCGGCGTTAGGCTTCACGTACCGATCCATTGGTCGCGGGCGCGAATGAGGGTGCTCATTACCGGGGCCGCGGGCTTTCTCGGCTCCCACTTGTGCGATCGGTTTCTCGCCGACGGCCACCAGGTGGTGGGCCTCGACAACTTCATCACCGGCCACGCCGACAACATCGCGCACCTCACCGGCCAGCCCAAGTTCGAGTTCGTCCGGCACAACATCTCGACGTACACGTACGTGGCCGGCCCGATCGACGGCGTGCTGCACTTCGCGTCGCCGGCCAGCCCGATCGACTACCTCGAGCACCCGATTCCGACGCTCAAGGTCGGTGCGTTAGGCACTCACAACGCGCTCGGCCTCGCGCTGGCCAAACGGGCGCGGTTCTTCCTCGCCTCGACCTCGGAAGTCTACGGCGATCCGCTGGTCCACCCGCAGCCCGAATCGTACTGGGGCAACGTCAACCCCGTCGGGCCGCGCGGCGTGTACGACGAGGCAAAGCGCTTCGCCGAAGCGATGACGATGGCGTATCACCGCTACCACAAGCTCGACACGCGCGTGGTCCGCATCTTCAACACCTACGGCCCGCGAATGCGCCCCCGCGACGGCCGCGTCGTGTCCAACTTCATCGTGCAGGCATTGGCCGGCGAGCCGGTCACGATCTACGGCGACGGATCGCAAACCCGCAGCTTCTGCTACGTGTCCGACGAAGTGGAAGGCATCTATCGGCTGTTCATGAGCGGCGAGAGCGATCCCGTGAACATCGGCAACCCGGTCGAGTACACCGTGCGGCAGTTGGCCGAGGTGGTGCTCGAGCTGACCGGTGCGCGCGTGCCGATCGAAATGAAGCCGCTGCCGGTGGATGATCCCAAAGTCCGACAGCCGGACATCACCCGGGCGCGCGCGATCCTCCGATGGGAGCCGACGGTCCAGCTGCGGGATGGCGTGGCCCGCACGATCGAGTACTTCCGCTCGCTCGGCGCCGAACGGTTAGGCGCGCGTGGCTGAGCGGGTGCTGCTCACCGGCGCGGCGGGCTTCATCGGTTCGCACGTCGCCGATGCCTTGCTGGCGCGCGGCGATCGCGTGTTAGGCGTCGACAACTTCGACGACTTCTACGACCCAGCGATGAAGCGGGCCAACGTCGCCGGCGCGTGCCGGTCGGCGGCGTTCACCATGGTCGATGCCGACGTGCGCGATGCCGCGGCCATGACGCGCGCGATTGCCGCGATCACGCCGGACGTGATCGTTCACCTGGCTGCTCGCGCCGGCGTCCGCCCATCGATTGCCGCGCCCGCGGTGTATGCCGACGTCAACGTGCGCGGAACGGCGGTGCTCCTCGAGGCTGCACGCGCCGCCGGCATTCCGCGCGTGGTGGTCGCGTCGAGCTCGTCCGTCTACGGCAACGCCAGCCGCGTCCCGTTCTCCGAATCCGATGCCGCGATCCAACCCGTGAGCCCGTACGCCGCGACCAAGCGCGCGGCCGAGCTGCTGTGTGAAACATTCGCCGAGCTCGAGCCGCGGCTCCGCATCGTGTCGCTCAGGTTCTTCACGGTGTACGGTCCGCGCCAACGCCCCGACCTCGCCATACACAAGTTCGCTTCACTCATTTCGAGCGGTCGTCCGATTCCAGTGTACGGCGACGGCTCATCCTCGCGCGACTATACGTATGTCACGGATACGGTGCAGGGCGTGTTGGCCGCGATCGATCGCACGCGGCGGAGCGACGTCCGCCACGAGCTGTACAACCTGGGCGAATCACAGACCACGACGCTCACGCAACTCATCGCGCTCCTCGAAGACGCGCTCGGGCGGACGGCCACGATCGAACGTTTGCCACCGCAGCCGGGTGATGTTCGCTGTACGTTTGCCGATATTTCGCGCGCACGGGCCACACTCGGCTATGCGCCTACGGTGCCGATTCAGGATGGCATCCCTCGCTTCGTCGCATGGTTTCGCGACCCCGCAGGCCGCGGCGCAGCCGCGCCGCGGTGAACGGTCTCCTCGAATCCGGGTATCACCGCCGTCATGTTTGTGAACGCGCTACGCCGTACGCTTCCACTGCTTGCTCTCACGGGACTCGCCGCCTGTCACCGGCACCCGTTCATTCCCGCGAGCTTCCCGTCCAAGGAAGCTCTTTTCCAGGCATCGCTTCAGCAGCTCAAGCTGCGGCACTGGGGCAATGCGGAGAACGGCTTCGAGAAGCTGACCACTGATCTGCCGGCGCGCGATCCGCTCCTGCCCGCGGCGTACTACTATCTGGGCGAAGCGCACAGCGGCCAGAAGGAATACATTCTCGCGGCCCAGGCGTACTCGCGCGTGCCGGAAAGCTTCCCCGAAGACACGCTTGCGGGCCCGGCCACGTTCATGACGGGCATCTCGTACGCGAAGCTCTGGCGCAAGCCGTCGCTCGACCCCGACTATGGCCAGACCGCGATCAGCACCTTGCAGAGCTTCATCGCCGCGTACCCGGATTCGCCCCTCAAGCCGCGCGCCCAACGGGAGATCGACCGCCTAACGGAGTGGCTGGCGATCAAGAATTACGACACCGGGATGTTCTATTACCGCCGCAAGGCGTACGACCCGGCGATCATCTACTTCAACGACGTCGAGCGGCTGTACCCGACCACGCAGCACGCCAAGCTGGCGCTGATCCAACTCGTCAAGTCGTACCAGCAAATCAAGTATCCGGAAGAAATCGCGCAGACGTGCGCCACGCTCTACCAGAAGTATCCCGGCGACGCCGAGGTGAAGAAGACGTGCGGACCGCCTCCCGCACCCGCGACGGCGACGCCGAAACCCTGACGCCGATGCGGCTGGGGCTCTTCGGCGGGACGTTCGATCCGCCCCACGTTGGGCATCTCCTTGCCGCGAGCGATGCGTACGAAGCGCTCCACCTCGACCGGGTCCTGTTCATTCCCGCTGCGAGTCAGCCGTTCAAGCAAGGGGCGGTCGCGGCATCCACTTCCGATCGGTTGGCGATGCTGCGCCTCCTCGTCGGCGAGGACACGCGGTTCGAGGTCGATCCGATCGAAATCGACCGGGGCGGGTTATCTTACACGGTTGACACTTTGGATGCGTATGCGGCCCGTGATCCGGCGTCGGAGCGATTCCTGTTGATCGGCGAAGACCTTGCCGCGCAGATCGCGACATGGCGCCAGGCGGATCGCATCGCGGCGTTGGCGCAGGTGGTGGTGCTCGCGCGCGGTCTCGACGCCGACGTCTCGAGCGGACACGAGGACCGACCGGCCATGCCGCTCGTACGCATTGCGACGCGTCGCGTGGATGTATCGTCGAGCGAGATCCGCGCGCGTGTGCGGGCCGGATTGTCGCTGCGAGGATTCGTGACTGAAGCAGTCGCCGACTACATTCGAGCGGCGGCGCTGTACCGATAGGGGAATACCCATGTTGAAGCCATTGCTCACCGCCGTGTTCGGCACGCGTCACGAACGCGAGATGAAGCGCGTTCAGCCGATCGTGGACGAGATCAACGCGGAGTACGAGCGCCTCCAGAGCGTGTCCGACGAGGAGCTGCGCGCACAGACGGCCAAGCTGCGCGGCATCATCCATGATCGCTCGGCGGAGCTCGAGGCCAAAGTGTCCGAGCTCAAGGAGCGCAAGAAGCTCACGCCGGATGCAGAAGAGCGCACGCGGATCGACGAAGAGCTGAACGGCCCCGACGGCCGGGGCGGCGTCGAGGGCGAGCTGCACGAAGCGCTCAACGAAGTGCTGGATGAGATTCTGCCCGAGGCCTTCGCGACCGTACGCGAGGCCGCGCGTCGTCTGTTAGGCACGACGGTGATGGTCACCGGCCACGAGATGACGTGGGACATGGTGCACTACGACGTGCAGCTGATTGGCGGCGTCGAGCTGCACCTGGGCAAGATTGCGGAAATGGCCACCGGCGAAGGCAAGACGCTCGTCGCCACGCTGCCGCTCTACCTCAATGCGCTTGCCGGTCGTGGCGCGCATCTGGTGACCGTCAACTCGTATCTGGCCCGCCGCGACGCGCAGTGGATGGGGCACGTGTACTCGTACCTTGGCATGTCGGTCGGTTGCATCGACGACACCGAGCCCAACACGCCCGAGCGGCGCGCCGCGTACCTGTGCGACATCACGTACGGCACCAACAACGAGTTCGGCTTCGATTATCTGCGCGACAACATGGTGCACTCGCTCGACCAGCGGGTGCAGCGGCCGCACTGGTACGCGATCGTCGACGAAGTGGACTCGGTGCTCATCGACGAGGCGCGCACGCCGCTCATCATCTCGGGCCCGGTGGGCAACGAGAGCGACGCGGCCTACTTCGAGCACAACGCGGCCGTCGCGCGGCTCGTGCGCGTGCAGACGGAGGACGCCAATCGCCTCGTCGGCGAAGCGGAGCAGGCCCTCGCGGCGGGCGACCGGCAGACGGCCGGCATGCGGATGTACCAGGCTCAGTTAGGCGCACCGAAGAACAAACGCCTGCTCAAGCTGCTCGCCGAGGGCGCCGGCAACAAACAGCTCGTGCAAAAGATGGAGCTGGACCACATCGCCGACAAACGGCAAGCGGCCAGCCGCCAGCAATTCGGCGACATCGAAGAGCGCTTGCTCTACGTGCTGGACGAGAAGAACCACACCGTGCACTTGACCGATCGCGGCGTGGATTACCTCTCGCCCGATGACCACAACGCGTTCATCCTCCCCGACATCTCGGAGGCGGTGAACCACATCGACCACGATCCGGACCTCACGCCGCAGCAGAAGCTCGAAGCCCGCGCCGAGCTCGATCGCGAGTACGCGCTCAAGAGCGAGAAGCTCAACATCATCCATCAGCTGTTGCGCGCGCACGCCTTGTACGAGAAGGATGTGAATTACGTCGTCCAGGATGGCCAGGTATTGATCGTCGACGAGTTCACGGGCCGCACGATGCCGGGCCGCCGGTGGTCGGAAGGCTTGCACCAGGCGGTCGAAGCCAAGGAAGGCGTGCAGGTGAAGGGCGAGACGCAAACGCTCGCCACGATCACGATTCAGAACTACTTCCGCATGTACGAGAAGCTGGCTGGCATGACGGGCACCGCGGAAACCGAAGAGACGGAGTTCCACGAGATCTACAAGTTAGGCGTGTCGGTGGTCCCGACGAACAAGCCGGTGATTCGCGAGGACCGCCACGATCTCATCTACAAGACGCGCCGCGAGAAATACAACGCGATACTCCAGGAAACGGAGCGGCTGCACAACCTCGGCATCCCGGTCCTGATCGGCACCGTGAACGTCGACGTGTCGGAAACCCTCTCGCGCATGTTCCAGCGCGCGGGACTCCGGCACAACGTGCTCAACGCGAAGTACCACCAGCGCGAAGCGGAGATCGTCGCCAACGCGGGCCAACCCGGCGCGATCACCATCGCGACGAACATGGCCGGCCGCGGAACCGACATCAAACTCGGCCCGGGGGTCACCGCGTCGCACCAGTCGACGATCAAGGACGCCGACGGCAAGGACGTCGAGATCGAAGAGCCGGGCGGCCTGCACATCATCGGATCCGAGCGACACGAGTCGCGGCGCATCGACCGGCAGCTGCGCGGGCGCGCGGGCCGCCAGGGCGATCCGGGCGCGTCGCAATTCTTCCTGTCGCTCGAGGACGACCTGATGCGCTTGTTCGGGTCCGAGCGCATCGCCAAGCTGATGGATCGGTTAGGCGCGCAGGAAGGCGAGGTGCTCTCGCACTCGCTCATCACGCGCTCCATCGAGCAGGCCCAGAAACGCGTCGAGATGAACCACTTCCAGTCGCGCAAACGACTGCTCGATTTCGACGATGTGATGAACCAGCAGCGCGAGGTGATCTACTCGCTGCGGTCGTTTGCACTCGAAGGCGGAGAAGAGCTCAAGGGCGAAGCCCTCAAGATGGTCGATCGTGCGTTGGACCATCGCGTGGAAACCAACCTGGCGTCGGTCGAGAACCCGGAGGATTGGGACTTCCAGCTGCTGCGCCAGGAGCTGCTCATGCACTATCTGCTCACCGTCCCGCAGTTCGAGGACGGGGCGGAGGGCCGTCCGGACACCATCGCCGACGCCCAACAGGACGCGCGCGACGCCGGTCACGCCGCGTTCGATGCGAAATTCAAGAGCCTGAACGAATTCGGCATGCAGCTGCTGTCGTACGTGATGCTCAACGTGCTCGACGAGAAGTGGAAGGACCATCTCTACGATCTGGACCAGCTGCGCGCGGCCATCCAGTACCGCGGCTGGGGTCAGACCGATCCGCTCATCGAGTACAAGAAGGAAGCGTACAACATGTTCGTCGACCTGATGAACGACGTGTACAACACCTTCACCGAGCGGTTCCTGCGCGCCCAACTGGTGTTCGCGCCGCCCGAGACGGCCGCGCCGCCCCAGGCTCGGCCTAACGGAAGCGGGCCGCAGGACGGATCGACGCCCGGCCGCGGGCCCGCGCGGCGCTACAATGCGTTAGGCATCCTCGAGGACGTGCCGGCTGAGGAGCCGGAGCCGGCGAAGGCGGCCGAACCCGCGCCCGCGGCGGCAGGCGCATCCGCGCCCCCGCAGCCCCCGCGCAAAGCCCCAACGGTTGTCGGCGCAGGCCGCGCCCGCACGCTGGGCGACACCAGCAAGCCGGCCAACGTCGATTGGTCCAAGGCGCGACGCAACGACCCGTGCCCCTGCGGATCGGGTCTCAAGTACAAGAAGTGCCACGGAGCGAACGCGTGAACGCCATCGCTGGCCCGGCGATGTGCGTTCGCTCCTGAGCGATCTGCGTAGCCGTCCGGACGGGTCGTTCATTCCGGCACCGAGACAACCATCCGCAATCGTTGGCTCCGCCTCGCCATGTTCTGGTGCGGGGCCAACGCATCGCCCGGCTCACATTGCTCGACCTCATCCCACCCCATGCGGAGGTCGTGCATGTCCGAACAGCCTGGCCCGCCAACCAGCAAAACGTTAAGTATTAGAGAGCTGCCGCGCACGGAACGGCCGCGCGAGCGGCTCAAGCAGCATGGCGCGGGCGCACTGAGTGTGAGCGAATTGCTCGCGATCGTGCTCGGCACGGGTGCCGGCGGGCGATCGACACTGGCGCTCGCGCAGGACATTCTGACTCAGGTGGATGGTTCGCTCCGACGGATCGCAGCGCAGCCGGTCGCCACGTTGACGTCCGGCCGCGGCATGGGTCCTGCCCGCGCAATCACCATTCACGCTGCGCTGGAGTTGGGCCGTCGCATGGCCGAGGAAGCGCGTGACGAGAGCGTTCCGATGCGCTCGCCGCGAGATGTATTCGGTGCATTCGCGGGCCGACTCCAGGATCTGCCTGTCGAAGAATTCCACGTGGCCGTGCTCGATGCGCAGCATCGCCTCGAGCGCGACATCACCGTGACACGCGGGATTTTGAATTCGTCGCTCGTACATCCGCGTGAAGTGTTTCGAGAAGCCATCGCCGAACGCGCGGCGGCCATCATACTGGTGCACAACCACCCGAGCGGCGACCCGTCGCCCTCGGTCGACGACCGGGTGGTGACGGAGCAGCTCGTGTCGGCAGGACGGTTGTTAGACATTCCGGTTCACGACCACATCATCATCGGTCGCGGACGCTACGTGAGCTTCGCGGAGACAGGATTGTTGTGACCGCTACCGCACTCAAAGCCGCTATTCCCGGCTGGGATCTGGCCGACGACCCGGCACTCGAGCGTCTGGATACCGAGCTGCTCACGCGCGCCTATCAGTTCGGCCGCCGTGCGCACGAGGGACAGAAGCGCTCCTCGGGCGACGACTACGTCTCGCACTGCGTCGCGGTCGCCAAGATCCTGGCGGAGTTGCACCTGGACTCGATCACGGTCGCGAGCGGTTTGATTCACGATGTCGTCGAAGACACCTCGGTCACGGTCGACGACGTCGAGCGCGAATTCGGCACCGAGATGGCGCAGATCGTCGATGGCGTCACGAAGATCGGCAACATCTCGTTTCGCTCGACGCAGGAGCGGCAGGTCGAGAACTACCGCAAGCTGCTGCTCTCGATCGCCAAAGACATCCGCGTCATCCTCATCAAGCTCGCGGACCGCCTGCACAACATGCGCACGCTCGACTACCTCCCCGAGGAGAAACGCCGCCGCATCGCGCAGGAAACGATGGACCTGTACGCGCCCATGGCGCACCGCTTCGGTATGGCGCGCGTGCGGTGGGAGCTCGAGGACCTCTCGTTCAAGCACCTCGAGTCGGTCGAGTACAAGAAGCTGGCGAAGCTGGTGGCGCAGAAGCGTGGCGAGCGCGAGAAACTCATCGCGCAGTTTGCGGAGCCGCTCGAGCGCGAGCTGACGCGCGCCGGCATCGCGTCGGTCGACGTCGTCGGACGGCCCAAGCATCTGTGGTCGATCTACAAGAAGATGAAGCAGCGCGAGAAGCCGTACGAAGAGATTTACGACCTCATGGCCGTCCGCGTGCTCGTCGACAGCGTGCCCGACTGCTACCATGCGTTAGGCATCATCCACGAAGCGTGGACGCCGCTGCAGGAGCGGATCAAGGACTACATCGCGCAGCCCAAGTCCAACGGCTACCAGTCGCTCCACACCACGGTGTTCGGACCGGGCCGCCAATTGTACGAGGTGCAGATCCGCACGCGCGAAATGCACCAGACGGCGGAATACGGTATCGCGGCGCACTGGGTGTACAAGGAGAGCACCGAGGGACCGCGGCGCACGGACAAGTTCGACGAGCGGCTGGCGTGGTTCCGCCAGATTCTCGAAGCCCAACTCGACGCGAAGACGCCCGACGAATTCCTCGAGCTGCTCAAGCTCGACCTGTACCAGGACGAGATCTTCGTGTTCACGCCCACGGGCGACGTGATCCAGCTGCCGAAGAATGCGACGCCGCTCGACTTCGCGTTTGCCGTCCACACGGAGGTCGGACTCCACTGCCAGGGCGCGCGCGTCAACGGGCGCATCGCGCCGCTCTCGCGGCAGCTGCGCAATTCCGACACGGTCGAGATTCTCACCGCGCCCAGCGCGCGGCCCAGTCGCGACTGGCTCTCGCACGTGCGCACGGGGCGGGCGCGGCACAAGATCCGGCAGTGGATCAAGCAGGAAGAGCAGAACACCTCGGCGAAGGTGGGACGCGAGATGCTCGACCGCGAGGTGCGCCGCCGACACCTGGCGCGCCCCGACGACGACGCGCTCACCCGCGCCGCCAAGTCCCTCGGCCTAACGGACAGCAGGCATTTGATTGCGTCGTTAGGCCAGGGCGACGTGCACGTGATGCAGGCGCTCAAGGCGATCTATCCGGGCGTCGAGGCGCTGCAGGATGGCGCGGGTCCGTCCAAGTCGAGCGCCTTCGAGCGCCTGGTCGACCGCATGCGCGGCGCGTCCAAGGGCGTGCGCATCCAGGGCGTGGACGGCCTCATGGTGCGCTACTCCCAATGCTGCCAGCCGGTGCCGGGGGATCCGGTCGTCGGCTACGTAACGCGGGGCCGCGGCGTGAGCATCCATCGCACCGATTGTCCCAATGTGCTCCTGCTGTCCCACGAGCCCGAGCGACGCCTCGACATCGACTGGCAGGAGATGGATGGCGAGCTCTTCCTTGTCCGCCTCGCACTCGAAGCCTCCGACCGCCGCGGCCTGTACGCCGACGTAGCGGAAGCCGTCACCAACAGCGGCACGAACATCAAGAGCATGGAGCTCCGGAGCGGCGACGGCGGCGGCGTGTCGGGCTCGGTGCTCGTGGAAGTGGAGAACCTCACGCACTTGCAGAAGATCATCCGGGCCGTGCGGAGGGTTAAGGGCGTCACCGATGTGACGCGCCGAGAGCGGGTCGCGCAGGAGTAGAACCGCCCGCTTCGATCCCGAACAAATCCCGTCCTGGGGTACTATATTACCTCATGGCCGACTTCTCCCTCACCGCTCCCTTCGCCCCAGCCGGCGACCAGCCGCGCGCGATCGGCGAGCTCTCGGCCGGCTTGGCGCGCGGCGACCGCTTCCAGACACTCTTGGGCGTCACAGGATCCGGCAAGACGATGACCATCGCCAACGTCATCCAGGCGCATGGCCGGCCGACGCTCGTGTTATCGCACAACAAGACGCTCGCCGCCCAACTGTACGGTGAGCTCAAGAGCTTCTTTCCGAACAACGCGGTCGAGTACTTCATCTCGTACTACGACTACTACCAACCTGAAGCGTACGTCCCGTCCACCGACACGTACATCGAGAAGGACGCGTCGATCAACGAGGACATCGACCGCCTGCGCTTGCGGGCGACCTCGAGCCTCATGGAGCGCGAGGACGTCATCATCGTCGGCACCGTCTCGGCGATCTACGGGTTAGGCGATCCCGTGGAGTACCGCGAGCGGATGGTGCAGATCAAACGCGGGGAAGTGCGCGGCCGCGACGACATCCTGCGCGCGCTGGTCGGCATCCAATACTCGCGCAACGACGTTGCGTTCGAGCGCGGGACGTTCCGCGTGCGTGGCGACACCGTCGAGATCTTCCCGGCGTACGAGGAGCAGGGCGTTCGGGTCGAGATGTGGGGCGACGAGGTCGAACGCATCTCGAAGATCGACATCGTCACCGGCCGCACCATCGCCGACCTCGACAAAACGGCGATCTATCCGGCCAAGCACTTCGTGACGTCGCGCGCAACCCTCGAGCGCGCGCTCGGTCTCATTCGCGCGGAGCTCGTCGAGCGCCTCGCGATACTCCGCGAGGCAGGGAAGCTGCTCGAGGCCCAGCGGCTCGAGTCGCGGACCAATTTCGACATCGAGATGCTGATGGAGATCGGGACGTGCGCGGGCATCGAGAACTACTCGCGCCACATCTCGGGCCGCGCGGAAGGCGAACGACCGGCGTGCCTGTTCGACTATTTCCCCGAGGACTTCCTCGTCGTGGTCGACGAATCGCACGTCACGCTGCCCCAGATCGGCGGCATGTTCAACGGCGACCGGGCGCGCAAGCTGACGCTGGTCGACTACGGCTTCCGGCTGCCGAGCGCGCTCGACAACCGGCCGCTCATGTTCGACGAGTTCCTGTCGCTCACGCCGCGGGCGATCTTCGTCTCGGCGACGCCGGGCGACCTCGAGCTGCAGCTCTCGGAAGGCGTGGTGGTGGAGCAGATCATTCGCCCAACTGGGTTAGTCGATCCCGAGATCGAGGTGCGGCCGGTGCGCGGCCAGGTGGACGACCTGCTGCACGAGATCCGGCTGCGCGAACAACGCGGCGAGCGCGTGCTCGTCACGACGCTCACCAAGCGCATGGCCGAAGACCTCACCGACTACCTGCAGCAGATGGGCGTCCGCGTGCGGTACATGCACTCCGACATCGACGCCATCGAGCGCATGGAAATCGTCCGCGGTCTTCGGTTAGGCGACTTCGACGTGCTCGTCGGCATCAACCTGCTGCGCGAGGGGCTCGACCTCCCCGAAGTATCGTTGGTCGCGATCCTCGACGCCGACCAGGAAGGCTTTCTCCGCAGCGACCGCTCGCTCATCCAGACCGTGGGCCGCGCCGCGCGCAACGTCGCCGGCATGGCGATCTTCTACGCCGACCGCATGACCGGTTCGATGCAGCGCTGCATCGATGAGACGCGCCGTCGTCGCGAGATCCAGGTGGCGCACAATCAGGAGCACGGCGTCACGCCGCGCAGCGTTGTCAAGAGCACCGAACAGGTGCGGTTCAGCACGCGCGTCGCCGACGCCCGCGGTGAGCGCGAGACGCAACGCCGAGTGGCCGAACGCGTCGCGACGTACGAAAAGGAGATGGACACGGTGGCGCTGGTGACGATGCTCGAGCAGCAGATGAAGGAAGCGGCGGGCGCGCTCGATTTCGAGGCTGCCGCGGCGCTGCGCGATCAGATCTTCGAGCTGCGCGCGAAACTGGATGGCAACGTGTCGCGACGCGCCGGAGGACTCGACCGCCTGCGGGCGGCGCGGTGACCAACCCGCCGCACCACCACGTCGTGCCGGAGCGCGCGGCGCGCGGGCGCATCGCCCTCACGCGCG
>Ga0209168_10001919_pt1 | contig 15619 bp, 14 predicted proteins | sample Coa_R1_FD_187156 | JGI IMG/M metagenome (GOLD analysis project Ga0209168, IMG submission 187156) | Surface soil microbial communities from Centralia Pennsylvania, which are recovering from an underground coalmine fire - Coalmine... | ecosystem: Environmental > Terrestrial > Soil > Unclassified ... | reverse complement strand
CTGATCCTGGCTGGAATAGGAGTGGTCGTCAGTTGCCGGAGGGGTCTGCGATGGTCAGCGAGGGCGCCTTTCGCTGCTGCCGTGGGAATTCTCGCGATCGCTATGCTCCAGAAATACAACGCCGGGCAGCGACACGTGCTCCTTCTATATCCATTGCTGGCCGTTCTGGCGGGAGCGGGCGGCGTTTATCTTTGGGGGACGCGGCGCAAAGGATTGCGCTATCTGCTGGTGGCGCTGATCGTATGGCTAGGGATTGAGACTGGCAGGGCCGGGCTCGATCCGATGTCGTATTTCAACGAGACAGCCGGTAGTGATCCCAGCAAAATTCTGGTTACGGGATGCGACCTCGATTGCGGACAAGACGTGGCTCGATTGGGAGACGAACTCAAAAAAAGAAATGTTGCAACCGTACACGAAGCGCTTTTCACGTCGGCGAACGTGGATCAGATGCACCTCGCTCCCGTGGTCGATCCTTTACCACCGAACGAACGAGTCAGCGGTTGGGTTGCTGTGTCGATACGCGCCTCGCGACTGGGGGACGTGGAACATAAAGCGTTTCCGGCCGGATCATTCTCATGGCTCGACTCTTACAAACCGGTGATCGACGTTGGAGGCACGATCCGCCTTTACTGCATTACTCCTGCAGATTCGACATCAAAAAACACTTGCAGTCAGTGATCGTTCCTTGATGCCGACTTCCTACGAAACAGCCTGAGCTCGTGCCCGTACCAGTAGCGGCGAAGCTGACGGCTGTCGATCAGATCAAGTCCCGCGTCTCCTGCCCACTGTTCCACCGCTTCGATAGGGAGATAGCGAATCCATTGTTGCGTCAGCAGCAGGTCGTGCGCGCGGTTGGCAGCCGCCAAGGCCCAAGGCGCATCGCACATATCTTTGTAGAGCAGCAGACCTCCGGGCTTTACATGGGTGAGAGCTTCCCGCAAGACATCCAACTGTTTTGCCTGCGGCACGTGATGCACCACATCCACCAGCGAAACCACATCGAATGTACCGACCGGCCAGGGCTTGGTGGCGTCCAGGTGCAGGAAGGAGAGCCGCTTCAGGAGGTCGGAAGAGTGGACGAGCAGAGTCCGCTGAGCGAATCCGATCGAAGAGGGAGAAACGTCGATCCCGGTTCCTCGCGCGCCTGGATCGTAGGCCGTCAGCAAAAACAGAAGCAGGCCGCCGCCGCAGCCGACGTCGAGAACATTTGAGCCCGGCGGTATCAAAGCCAGAAGCTCTTCAAACGGACAAATGTAGGGACGCCAGCGCTGCAGAGCGCGCAGTGGCCAACTCCCAGCTTTGTAGAGACTGCGCGCGGTGCCGCTCAAATCGGATGGAGTCATCGAGTCAGCGGAGAAATAACAGCCATTAACAACATGGCAGCACACAAGACCGCGACTAGATAGCTGATGCGGTCCTTCAAGGCAAACAAGATCGGGTCATCCGGGATGGCGGCCCGGCTGGCAAAGATCCACATTCGGCTGATCCAGTACGCGACCAGCGGGCAGATGCTCCATAGAAGCCATGGATGGCGATAGAGTGGTGTCACTTCGGGCGAATGAATGTAGAGTGCCAACACAAGCACTGAAATGTATCCCGAAGCTGTTCCCAGCGATCCCAACATCGACAAGTCGGACCGGTAGTAATTCCGTCGCGGGAGCGCAAAGGTCGCACTAGAAGTCGCCATGAGTTCCGAATATCGCTTGAGCATCGCAAGGCTTAGGAACATGAACATGGAAAACGCGAGCGTCCACGGCGATATCGTGATTCCAGTGGCGCTGCCTCCAGCGAGGACGCGCAACGTGTACAGGCCCGCCAGCAAGAAAACGTCCACCAGCAGCTTTTCTTTCAGGAATAGCGTGTAAGTCAGCGTCGCAATGAGATAACCAGCGAGCCACAGGCGAGCGCTGACCGGAAGAACGGCGCTGATGGCCGCAGCACACACTAGCAGTAGCGGGATGGACCAGAAGGCGAACGACAAACTCAGCAAACCCGAAGCAAAGGGCCGTTTGCTTTTTTCCTTATGCGAACGGTCGGCCTCAAGATCGAAAACGTCATTCACCATGTACGCAGCCGAAGCGCATAGACTCATCGCGAAAAACAGGAAGGAGGCGTTGCGCCATGCCTGCAGATCCAAGAACCTGTGGCTGAGGAGAATCGCCACGAACACCAGCAGATTCTTGGACCACTGATGAACTCGCAAGATACGCAACAATTCGCGAGGCATCCGGCGACTCCTGGGAAACTCGGCGAGGATGGGCACGCCTGATGCGCCGACGCGACTTGCCAATCCCGGCGTCGCGTTCACGATCACAGCGCCAGCCGATCTCTCCCATACGGGAAGGTCTCGGCTGGAATTGCCAGCGTAATAAAACCGCTTATCGCCGAATTCCTTCGCCAGTCTTCGTGCCTTTTCGCCTCCTGCACAGTTCGACTGCTCGTCAGTGCTGATGACAGCGCGGAAATTTCCCAAGTGCTTGGCCACTGCTGTGGCGATCGGTTCTGCGGCGCCGGTCGCGAGCACAACGACTCTGCCGGTGGAAGCCTCACGGGCAATGAGATCCAAAACTTCGCCGGAGTATGGCAATTGGTCAACGCGAGGAAGCGCAAGCTTCGACAGTGCGCATTTGAAGTGATTGCGCCCTCGCAGCAGAGTGAACGAAGCGGCCAGACAGGCGAGCGGGTACCGCCGCAACGCGATGAGCCAGGTCTCGAGTAGCGAATCGGTACGAATCAGAGTGCCGTCCAGGTCGACGCAGAGCGGATAAGAATCCGGAAAGTGCGGAGCGCTTATGTCGCGCGATGGCTCGAGATTAACCTGAGTGGCCACGGTCCAGCTTCGATTCGTCGGGATACGGTTTGGTCATGATAGCAGCAATGCGCCAATTTATTGGTGTGAGGAGCGGGGTTTTGAGGGGATATGGGATAGCCGGCGCTCGACCCGACGCACGCGGTCAGGGCGCGATTGACACAGGTTCCCGCGTTACCTAGACTTCAGGTACGCCTTGAGCGAGCGCCACTGACGAGGTTTAAGCATGGGCTGGCTGCAAAACAAGTTCGAAAAGAATTTCATGATCTCGACGGTTGACTATGTGTTCAACTGGGCGCGCAAGTCTGCGGTCTGGCCGATGACATTTGGCCTGGCCTGCTGCGCCATCGAGATGATCGCGTCGTCCACATCGCGGTTTGATATCGCGCGCTTTGGATCGGAAGTATTCCGTCCCAGCCCGCGGCAGAGCGATCTGATGATCGTGGCGGGAACGGTCACGTTAAAAATGGCGCCGGTGGTGAAGCGTATTTACGATCAGATGCCCGATCCGAAGTGGGTGATCTCGATGGGTGCGTGCTCGTCGGTCGGCGGCCCGTTCAATACCTACGCGGTGCTGCAGGGCGTCGACAAGATTGTTCCGGTGGATGTGTATGTGACGGGATGCCCGCCGCGTCCGGAAAACCTGTTTTACGCTTTGCTGAAACTGCAGGACAAGATCGACACCATGACGCTTGCCAAAAAGCCGACAGAAGTCCGGTTGGATCAGAATATGGTAGAGAACTTCAAGCGCCAGGTCATGATTGCGCAGACCTTACAACCAAAATAGCCGTCAACTTTCAGCCATCAGTACGTCAGCTAGAGACTGATGTGGGAACGGCCGCTCCCGGCCCTCCGGCCGAGCAAAGCTCGGCAGCGCCCATACCGACGAGAAGCGATGCCTACGTTCGTCAAACTTGCAACGCAAGATGATCTACCGCAGGTCAACCAAGCCAAAGAGTTCCGCTGCGGCGAAAAAGAGATCTGCATTGCCAACGTGAATGGCGAATACTCCGCGATGGATAACATCTGCCTGCATCGTGGCGGGCCGCTTGGCGACGGAGTCATCCTCAATGGCAAGGTGGTCTGCCCGTGGCACGGGTGGGAGTGGGATCCGCAAACGGGCGTGCACGACTCGAGCGCAAAAATCGCGGTCTATCCCCTCAAGATCGAGAACGGCGACGTGCTGATCGAAATCTGAGCGCTCGTCAACATACGTCATCAGGAACGCCGGCGCCCCAAACCGAACTAAGACCTCGATGAAGTTGTGCAGCTTCTGCAGCGGATCGTCACCGAAGCGAAAAGCTTTCGGCAGCCGGCCTAAGTGTCCACTTCGGGCAATGGCATTGTAGAAAGCCTCGAGCAGCCCCTCTGGAATCGAATTGGTAGTAGATCGAAGCCGCGAGACATCCGCCTTGCGGGCAACGACCTCCATGGTGAATTGCGAAAAGTCTTCCGCCAGCAGCAAGGCACGCACCGCCACAAGAATCCGGGCGCGATTTTCGTCAGCGGGCACCCCGCCGCTGCACCATACAGTATGGGCGGGCTCAAAGAATTAGCATCCCCCAGCCTGCATTTAATAATACAGATTGTATAATCAATATTAAAGAGGCTGATGTTATGACAGTTCCAAAGTTTGCACGCCGTCTCATCTGGACGGGAGCGTTTCTCCTGATTTTGATCGGCGTCGCGGCAGTCACCCGACGGACTGTCGTTTTACTATCCCCCGGGGCGCTGGGAGGCGGAGGTTCTTCTCCAGCGGCCGCGTTGGATACAGGCTTCGCGCGCCATCGAGCGCTCACGTTCCTGCACATCCTGCCCGGAGCGCTCTTCCTAACGCTGGCGGCTGTGCAGTTCATGCCCGGTGTGCGCAACCGGCATTTACGCTTTCATCGCTGGATGGGCCGCTGCCTGGTAGCTGTTGGGCTGGTCATCGGAGTTTCTGCGCTGGTGATGAGCTACACAATGAACATTGGCGGTCCGAACGAGACGGCGGCCACAACGTTGTACGCAATTGTGTATTTGATTTGCCTGGTCAAGGCTTACTTGTTCATTCGACGCAAGGACGTGACTCGGCATCGGGAATGGATGATTCGTGCCTACGCGGTTGGTCTGGGAGTGGCGATCACGCGGCCGATCGTCGGAATGTTTTTCGCTTTCCGCAGGCTGACGCCCCACGAGTTTTTCGGAATCGCATTCTGGCTAGGATTCACGATCACGTTTCTGGTGGCCGAGGCATGGATCGACTACACACGCGCACATCAGACGATCCCATCGGAACGCACATCCCCGGTTGGATCAATCGCAGCGTGAGAGAGGGTCTCATCCGTGGGGCGTGCTGCTTCGGGTGTTTGCGGGGGGTGTCCATACAAACGGTGAAATGGAACTTCCCCACAAACACCGGATTAGTGTTTAGCTACCTGGTCCGCAATCTGGCGAGAGATGTTTTCGACGTCTGACACATTTTTGGGATAGAGGACTAGCCCACCAGACGCGTCCGCAAGTTCGCCCAACGATAGCCTCGCGGCGTCTTGGCGTTGAGGATCACTCTCACTCAGCAAACCTATAGAGTAGATGGGCACGCGGCTGCTCTTGACCTTGTCCAGCAATTCTTCCTGGCTCACCTTGCTTGAAGTATCGTAACCCTCCGTAATCAACACGAGGACCTGTCTCTCGCGCGTCGTCAGGGAGAGGTGGTCGATTCCGGTCTGGACCGCATCCCTCATAGCCTTGCCACCCCTTGCGTCAATCCGAGAGATCGCCTCTTCGATTTCGTTGATATTGCTGGTGAAGTCTTCTTCATTGGGCAGGCCGTTGAAGACCTCGTCGTCAAAGGTAAGAATGCATATCTCATCGTGTGGCTTTGACGCTTTCGCTAAAGCGAGTGCGGCAGTCATAGCCTCGGCTCGCTTCTGGTCCATGCTGCCACTGGTGTCGAGGAGAATGCACATCGCTAGTGGCCGGTCTTCACGTTGGGACTGGACAGACATCGAAGACTTCGGATTCTGATTCGATACAACATCCGAGAGACGGTCCGACTCGCTTGTGTGTTCCAGCGAGAGTGGCTGGAGCGGTTGTTCGGCGCGGCGGTTTGAAATCAGAGCATGCTGCAAGGTCATCGCATCTCGTCTTGCTGGGGCGAGGCTCACCGCGGCGGACAGGTAAATAACAGGTGCACTGAATACAAAAAGCGCAGCCCACGCGGAACGGCCGAGCGGTTTCGGGACCTGAAACGCACTCTTGAGAATCCGATTCACTCTGCGCGTTACGTCTGAACCGGTGGCCATTGAGATGCCCGGCCAACGCAGAAAACCACCATTAGCGGCCGCCGTGCGAGCGATATCTACCAGGGTGGCAGCGTACTCTTCGGTGTCGTTCGTTTTGGAGATTGCAACATCGTCACATGCTTCCTCTGCCAGCCGTGCATGTTCGCGATCAATCCACCAAGCCAGAGGATGAAACCAAAAAATGCATATGGTGATGCGTGACGCGACCTGAGTAAGCGAGTCATATCTCTCGATGTGAGCTTTCTCGTGGGCGAGGACGGCTCCAAGTTTCACGGCATCCCAATCTCTCCACGCTTGTGGCAACAGAATTCGTCCCCGCAGGACTCCGATCGAACCTGGTACTACCACTCGCGTCGATTCAAAGATATTAGGACCCAAGCTTGGGATGAGCGTGGAACCTCGGACAATTTTGCGGAGACCCCAGTATCCGAAGGCCAACCGAAGGAACAACAGAAGTGAGATTACGAGGTAGATGCGCGTCGCCGTTGTGCGCCATGACGTCCTGCTGAATGTCACCTCTCTAGCGTGGCTTGGGGACGCGGCTGCGGCCGTGATGGACATGGAAGGTCGCTCCGACCGCATCACTCGCGGTTGGCTGGGAGCGGAGAGAATTGGGAATGTCTTTAGCAGCAAGGGCGGAGCCATCATCTGCAAAGGGATTTGAAGCAGCATGCCGATGAGTACAACGGTCCACATCGCATGCCTGGCGGCAGAAGAGCGGATACGAAATGCTGATAGGCTCACGAAGGCGACAAGAGCCAAGCCGCAAATACGAATTGAAGCGCTTACGAGTTGCGAAACAATATCAGTCGCCATCCTGCCTCCTTCGGGTGCGATTCTTCCGTCGAGCCAGTTTTTCCGCCAGGCGGCGCAACTCCCGCTCATCCAAGAGATTGCGATCGACCATTCCCACGATCAGTTGCTCGACGGAACCGCCCAAAAGCCTATCGATGATTTGTTGAACAGTTCTGACGGCTACATGTCGCGGGGGTTCCGAAACTCGATATACGTTCGTGCGGCCTTCCACATGGCGCTTGACGTAGCCCTTCTCCTCCAGCCGCTTGAGGATGGTTCGGGAGGTAGAGTCTTTCATGGGGTGACGATTGGCTAGAGCTTCGCGCACATCTTCGGCGGTGCTTTCAGTGCGCGCCCACAGTACGTCCATGACCAAATGTTCCAGTTCCGAAAGACGCTTGGGAGGTTTGGTTGCGCTAAACATTGTAGCGCTACACATTGTAGCGCTACCGGACAACGTGTGTCGAGATCTGAGTTGCCGGAAGCGGAGGGCCCATTTTGCTGTCTGTAAGTCCCGCTCGGAGTTTGCGGAGAGGTGAAGGCGACTCTATATCACTCAGCCCAGGACACGCAGGAAGTTCCCGGGCGGATTGTCGAATCCCGGGAAGACCTGCGCGAGGTTCTTGTTGCCCATGTGGTGGGCGACGGCCTCTCCGATGACCTGGCGGAAGTCGGTGGTGAGGGCAAGGTCGCGTCCTTCGTAAAGTTGAGATTGATCGAGGCCAGGCCACCGCCCGTAAACTCTGCCGCCTTTGACCGGGCCGCCGAGAACAAACATCACATTGGCGTGGCCGTGGTCGGTGCCCCGGTTGCCGTTCTCGCGCGCGGTGCGGCCGAATTCCGACATGGTCACGATGACAGTGTCTTCGGCGAGATCGCCGAGGTCGGTCCAGAACGCCGCGAGGGATTGCGAAAAGTCGCCGAGTACGTTGGCCAGTTGCCCCTCGGCGGCGCCTTCGTTCACGTGGTGATCCCATCCGCCAATGTCGGCGAAGGCAACCTGCACACCCAGATTCGCCTTGATGAGCTGAGCAAGCTGGCGGAGGCTGTCGCCGAAGCGTCCTTTCGGATAGTTGGCGCCAGGAGCAGGTTCGTACTTGCCGGGATCTGCGGCTTTGAGCATCTTGACCGCGTCAAACGTCTCTTCCCCCGTGCCATGCAGGACGCTGTCGGAGGAGTGATCGTACATGGCTTCAAAAGCGCTGGCGGCGCGTGAGGTCTTGGCGTTGCGCCCTCCTACAGAAAAGTCGTTGATGTTGTTCATGGCGACCGCAGGTTCGGAACCGCTCAGGATGCGGGGCAATGACGGACCGAGCGCGATCGCGCGGAAGAGCGAATCCTGAGGCGTGTGTGCAATGTTGCGCAAAGAGCGGTTGAGCCACCCATCATCAGTGATCTTCACCCCGGGAGTACCGGTTTCCATGAAATCCTGGGCATCGAAATGGGAGCGGGTGGCGTCGGGCGATCCGGCGGCGTGCACGATCGCGAGATGGCGCTGTTGCCATAGCGGCTGGAAGGCAGCGAGCGCAGGATGCAGTCCGAAGAAGCCGTCGAGATCGAGCACTGCCTTCTTCGGAATGTTGATGCTGGGGCGCATCGCGTAGTACTGAGGCTCGGCGTGAGGAACAACGATGTTCAGTCCATCGGCAGCGCCGCGCTGAAAAGTGACGACCAGACGTTTGGTCTTACCCCCATTCTCGACCGCGCCAAACGCGGCGCGAGCGAGAAAGCTGGGAACGGCCGCCGTGCCGACCACGGCGAGAGCGCTGTTGCGAAGAAATACGCGGCGTGTGATGGACATGAGCACCCCAGTTCCTAGCTATCAGCTGTCAGTTCTCAGCTGCGAGCCATGAGCTTCGAGTTCCGAGACCCGCTGCGGAAACTCTTCCTTCTCGTAGTTCGCAGCTCACGGCTTAACGCCTTTGAAACTCCGGCGAACCTAGCAGCAGACCCGCGATAGTGCTGGCGTCCGGCGGACGATTGGCATCCTGCTTTCCCGGCTTCGCACCACTTGCATTCTGCTCAGGACCACTCTTCGCAGGTGATGCAAGCTGCGCCAAGATGGAATCGTGCGTTTGCTTGGAAACGTCAGAGGCGAGCAGTGCGGCTTCCATGGTGGAGAGCGTAGCGCTCGGATCGGGAGGTGGCGGCGGACCTCCTGCCAGCTGCACAGCATCCACGGTGACGCCGCGAACTTTGCCGGCAGTCAGCGCGAGCGCGAAATTCATGCGCGTGAGCAGCGCCGACGAACTCACCCAGGTATCAGCTTTCATCGAATAGCCGGTGGGGGGTTGCGCTCCGTAGAGCGGCATGCCCATGTTGTTGAGCCTTTGGACGAGAGGCAGAGCATCCTGGACGTCCGCTCCGGTGGCACGCACCGCCGAGGCGACGAACTCGAGCGGGGTTTTCACTTTGGCTCGATAGGTGGTGTCAGACCAGAATTCCGGCGAATGGAACAACGTCAAGAGCACCTCGCGAATGTCGCCTTTCTTTTTCTCAAAAGTCTTGGCCATGCGGTCGACCAATGCGGGTGGTGGATCGTCCGAAACGAAGCGCTGCGCAAGCTTTAGCGAGATGAAATGCGCCGTCTGCGGGCTGGTCGCCAGCAGGTGAATCACTTCCCTGCCCTCGTCTTCACCCTTGGGCTTGATGTTATGGCCGAGCACAAACTTCGGCCCGGGCTCGTGCATACGCGGATCGTAGCGGAATACGGCCCCATCCGCGATGCGCTCCATCGTCCAGCCGGTGAACACTTTCGCGACTTCCGTGACGTCACGCTGCGAGTAGCCGCCGTTCACGCTCAGCGTGTGCAGTTCGAGCAACTCGCGTCCGTAGTTCTCGTTCAAGCCGCTGCCTTGCTTGCGCCGTGCATTCGGATTCCCACCTCGGACGACGTACGGTCGCCCGTAGGGACCGTAACGCACGACCGGGCGCTGCGGAGCACCCAGTCCTTGCGGCGAGTTCGGTCCGACGCTCATCCAGTTGTCGAGATAAAAAAGCATGGCGGGACTTTTCGCCGTGGCGAGCAGCAAGTCCTCGAACGTTCCGAGCGCGTGTGGGCGGATGACTTCCTGCTCATAGTTCGTGAGCAGCAACCGTTCGGGACCTTTTCCGGCGAAGACGTTGAAGTGATTGAACCAGAAGTCAGTCATTACTTGTTCGAGTTGGCGGTCGCTATAAATGGCACGCAGCAGCTTGGCCTGACTCAGTTCTTGAACAACCACTTGCGGCGGGTTGTTCATGGCCATCAGCGTTTCTTTTTGAGTGGGGTTCAAGCCGCTGAGAATCTCCTGAACCGGTCCTTTGCCCCCGCGAAATGACGCGACCAGAGTGAATTGCTCGTCCGCCGACATGGCCAGGATCTTTTTGTAGCGCTCATTCGGAGGGAGAGCGATGAGATCGGAAACAGTACTGGTGGTTTTCAAATCCGCGTAGAGCTGTTCTTCCCGCGCGCGCGCCTCCGCTTCTTCTTCCGGAGAAAGCTTCTTCTCGACGGCAGGAGCCATGGTGGCGTCATCTGATGGTGCTGATGCAGTATCACCGTTTCCGCCATTCATAGCGTTCGGCGATCCGATGTCAGGCGGGGGCGTCGACTCCGGACTGGCGGCGGCAGCCGCTGCTAGCTCTTCGGCAGTCTTGGCGCCTTCCGCGGCGCCGGATTCGGCGGCGGCAGGTTCGCCGGCAGCGGGGGCGGCGGGCTGAGATGCGGGAGCAGGCGCGGCCGATGCGGGTTGCTTGTCCGCCAGCTTTTGTTCGTAACGGGCGATCTGCGCCTGATAAATCGCGCGCTGAGCAGGGTCGGAAGGCATGGGACGCTTGCCGTCGTAGACCTGCTTGATCATCTGATTGTCAGGAAAGTTTTCTGCAAGTTGCCGCGGGTTCATGTGCAACGTGCGAAGAGGCTCAAGGTGCGCCTGCAACGCGTCGTCGGGGATCTTATCTGGATGAAGCTGCAGGTCGATCCAGCGATCGACGCCCATGGCCGTGACCTGCTGCACATCCCCGGGCCGGGGACCGAAAGTGAGCCGGTTCAAGGCATGCAGGGCGCGCTTCTGAGCGTCAGGACCGGAGTCGGCGTTAGCGTCCTTCTTCTTTGCCAGCAGCTGCGGCACGGTTGAGGCAACACTCAGGCAAAGCAGGACGGCCGCTAGTCGCGAAATGCTGGATTTCATGAGCACTCCCGGAGAAAACGATGCCTTGATTATGAACCCAAACGACAGAACAAAGTTGCTCACAGGAATGGTACAGGCTGTAACGGAAGTCATTGCGGAAACGAGAGTTACGCGGGAGTGTGGAGGCTATGAGGTTCGGCTGAATGCCGCTTCTCGCCGTTTCAGGTGAGATACGCTTTGCCGCGTGTTACTTTGTACCGCAAAGTAGCGGCGAGGTGGTCGATATCGGTGGCGGCGATGTTGACCGGTGTGTTCTCGAGCAGCGGGATGCGGCTGCTGCCAACCGCCTCGCGACGCACCTGAATCAGCAGAGCCTGCACCACATTGGGATCGAACTTCTCCGGGGACAGGCGCACCAGATCGCTGAGCGCGTTTCCGACTGTCATCGGGGCGCGATAGGGACGTGCGCTGATCATAGCGTCGAAGGAATCGGCCAAGCCGATGATGCGCACCTGCATGGGCAAATCGGACTCACCGAGATGATCGGGATATCCCGAACCATCGCTACGCTCATGGTGCCAGCGCACGGACTCGGGTATCTTGGGCCAGGGGAATTGGACGCTGCTGACGATCTGGTGTCCAACAGTAGTATGGTCCGCCATCTCGCGGAATTCCTCGGGGTCGAGGGCTCCGGCCTTGCCGAAGAGGCGGCGATCGACCGCGACCTTGCCGATGTCGTGAAGATATCCAGCGCTGCGCAGCGCGGCGATATCGGTCGGTTCCATGCCCATGGCATCTCCGATGGCAGCCGCGTAGCGGCCCACGCGTAGGGAATGTCCGTGGATATTGACATGCTTGACGTCGATGGCGGTAGCAAAGGCTTCAAGAGCGTTGTCATAAAAGCCGTGCAGTGAGGCCATCAGGCGCAGATTTTCGGAGACGCGATGCGCGATGGTCTGGGTAAGCGCATGATTTTGGACCGCGAGCGCAACATAGCTGCACAACAACTCGAGAGCATCGAGTTCGCTGTCTTCATAGAGTGCATCACCGGGACGGCGGCCAAGAGCAATGACGCCGGCGAGCCGGCCTCCGGCTCTGAGAGGAGCCAGACATTTGAATAGTTCGGGCGCGACGTTGCCATTGGAGCTGAGAAACACAGAATAGGTCGAGGAGTTGAGGACGATGGGACCGCGGGTTGCGGTCAGCGCATGAACGTGTTTGGGAAGAAGAGGAACGAAGGCGGGATCGGGCATGAGCGCGAATCCCAAGGCGGTCGCGGAGGTCAGCACAGCAGGCTTGTCGTTGAAAAGGAAAAGAACGCCTTCTCGCGCGCCTGCTGCTTCCATGACGGCAGACAGCATGAGACGCGAGGTTTCCGAGAACTCGCGCTCAGCCGTAAGGGCAGGCCCGAGCTCGGACAGAGCCTCGACCGTATGCAGCAACCGTCTTAAATTGTTAGTCTGAATCGCCACTGACGAAGTGGGAGCCAGATCGCAGAGCAGAATGAGGGTACCATGTGCGCGAGACACCGCGCGAGAGGCGCTTGTTGGTTAGTTTGATGCGGTATTGACGAAAATGAGAACACAGTGACCGCGCTGGTTCCTGTCAGCAAAATGCTTCCTCAGCAAAACCACTCGGTGTTGGTGACCGGCGGACGTGGCTTTATCGGCCGCGCGACCGGAAAACTTTTACAGCGTTCAGGTTACCGGGTGATCTCTCTGGATCGTGAGGAAAATTCGAAGGCAGTCGAAACCGATGGATGTGAAGAGATTGCGTGCGATCTCAGCGACGCGGCGCAGCTGCGAACGGTGTTTGGAAGAGATCGGGTTGACGGGATTATTCACCTGGCGGCGATCCTGCCGACTGCAGCACGAAGAAATCCGCACCTGGCGACGCAGGTCAATGTTCAGGGAGGCGCGAACGTTCTTGAGATGGCACGGCAGTTTGGCGTGCGCCGCGTTGTCTTCGGCAGTTCCCTGAGCATCTATGGAACCTATTCGGCAGAACACACGGTATCGGAACTGGACCGGGCAGCGCCGGAGGACTTGTACGCGGCAGCGAAGTTGTATGTCGAGCGGTTGGGGATGGCCTATCGCGACTGTCACGGCATCGATTTCGTAAGTCTTCGCATCGGGCGCGTAGTGGGGCCGGGAGCGCGATCGGTGTCGTCAGCATGGCGAAGCGAAATCTTTGAACTGCTGAAGGTCAGCTATCCAGCGGAGATTCTGCTGCCATATCGTGCTTCCGAAAGAATTCTGGTGGTTCATGTCGAAGATCTGGCCGCGATGCTGCTGACCCTGCTGCGGGCGGCAAGCACGGCTCACACTATCTACAATGCGCCGTGCCGCTCGATCGTGGTGGGCGACTTAAAGCGGGTCATCGAGGACCTGAACTCGAACATTACAGTGACGCTTGGCGATGGCACTCCCACGGGGAATCCGCAAGTTTTGGATTTCGGCCGCTTTCAGAGGGAGTTCAGCTGCGAGACGGTCCCCATCTTCGATCGCTTAAGGAAGGCTGCCACGAAATGATTCAAAAGTGTTCGCGAAGTTCGGCGAAGCGGCCGACGATCAGCAACTTCTGTCCGGCAGGAGCGGGATTGACCTCTTCATGCTCGAGAATCCAGGTGTCGCCGTGGGGGACGAAGACCGCGTTCAGTCCGGCAGCGAGGGCTGGATTGATGTCAGACTTCGGACTGTTGCCAACCATCCACGTGGAGCGGTGGGTGCAATCGTATTTTTCTGCGAGATGTGCGTAGACATCCGGCTTCTTCTCGGCGACGATCTCGACCGCGGCAAAGTGCTTCTTCAAGCCTGAGCGCTCGACCTTGCCGGACTGCTCAGCCGTGTCCCCCTTTGTCACAAGAATCAAGCGATGTTTCCTGGATAGATAGGCGAGGGTCTCGGGAACCTCAGACAGGAATTCGATGTCGTGATTCTGTATGGCATGCGTAAAGCTGATGACTTGCGCATGCAGTTCAGGCGTAACCGGCGTCGGACTGAGTTTCTCGAAGGTATCGACGAGCGCATGGGCGAAGCTATGCAGGCCGTATCCGTGCTTCACGATGCATTCGCGCTCGACGTCATTGAGGACTTCGCGGACTTGTTCCGCTGAGAACTCGTGATGGTTGAGGAAAGAGATGAAGCGCGCGATGGCGCGCTCGAAGTAGATGTTGTTCTCCCAGAGCGTGTCGTCGGCGTCGATGAGGAGGGTTTGGGGAGACAAGCTTCTAGCTCCTGGCTGCTAGCTTCTAGCTAAACACGAGTTTGAGTTTCGGCGCTAATCAGATTGGGCGGACAGAGATCGGAAGAACTCAAGGATCTTGAAGCCAACGTAATCTTCTCGCCTGATGTTTCGATAATAACAGTCCCAATAGCTGATCACTCTTTGTTCCGTAAGCTCAAGATATGCCGGATTCGCGCAGAGGAATTCCTTGTACGAGGCTCTGTCCAGCAATGCCAGGCTCTGATAAATCACATCCAGGATCTCCACGACGTATTCCCCGGCAAGTTGGACGACAAATGGCGGAATCCAGTGGTGGCTGGCGCCGACAATACGTTACAGATGTCGCTGCCGCGTGAATCCGTCACGGTGTGTCGTTAGCAGGCAGTCCACCATATCCGCTTGAAGCGCGGTCAGCGAATCTAGGTGAATGAAATCTGTGTCGAGGTACAATCGGCGCGGAACGGTTACGAGTTGATCGTGTAGATGGACGGAAAAGCTCCGTCCGAGCGCCCTTACAGCGGGAAAGATCGCACAGGCCTCAAGAGCATCTTGGCGAAGACTGCTTGGAAAGGCGCCGGCTAGCTCGTAAGCGCGTAAGTAGGTCTTGACCATCGAAATGTAATGACGTCATTTTGGCTAGAAGCTAGGAGCTAGCGGCTAGAAGCTTCTTTAAACCCAATCCACGTGCGCTTCGGGACCGATGATGCCTGCCTTGTGTCCCATATCCAGCAGGCGGCGGACGGCTTCGCGTCCGTCGGGTCCGTAATCGAGAGTGCGCTCGTTGACGTACATTCCCACGAATTTGTCGGCTGATGCGGTGTCGAGATCGCGCGCGAACTGCATGGCGTAGGAGAGCGCCTCTTCGCGATGATCGAGTCCGTACTGAATGCTTTCGCGCAAGGCAGCGGTGACGGTCGACATGAGTTGCGGTCCGAGTGCGCGGCGAATGGCGTTACCTCCCAACGGAAGAGGCAGGCCCGTTACCTTTTGCCACCACTTTCCGAGATCGACAATGCGGTGCAGGCCGGATTTGTCGTAAGTGAGCTGGCCTTCGTGAATGATAAGTCCCGCCTCGTACTTGCCTTCGAGCACCTGCGGAATGATCTGATCGAACGGGACGACTTCGGTCTCGACCCCTGGAGCAAATAAATTCAGGGCGAGATAGGCAGTAGTCAATTTGCCGGGCACCGCGATCTTCTTGGTCTTGATTTCGCTCGTGCTGAAGGGGCGTGGCGAGACAATCATGGGGCCGTAGCCCTCGCCCACGCTGCCCCCGCAGGCCATCAGAGCATACTTGTCCTGAAGGTAGGGATAGGCATGGAAAGAGATCGCCGTGACGTCATAGACGCCTTCGCGCGCCTTCTGGTTGAGCGTTTCGATGTCGCAAAGATTGT
>Ga0209168_10001917_pt1 | contig 15631 bp, 13 predicted proteins | sample Coa_R1_FD_187156 | JGI IMG/M metagenome (GOLD analysis project Ga0209168, IMG submission 187156) | Surface soil microbial communities from Centralia Pennsylvania, which are recovering from an underground coalmine fire - Coalmine... | ecosystem: Environmental > Terrestrial > Soil > Unclassified ... | reverse complement strand
GAGCAGAACGGTGTAGAACAAGGGCTGCGAGGCCGATGCGGCCATCGCGTCGGTCATGCTGCCGAGCTCGTACATGGCCACTGTGGGATCCACGGCACGGACCTGCGCGGCGATCGCCGCCTCGACCGCCGCCGGCGGTCCGTGGCTGCGCACCAGGAACGTGACGCCTAACGGGAAGGTGTTGTACGGCACGTAGGTGGCCGGAGCCGCCTGCTCCGACAGCGACTCTTGCTTGGTGTCGGCCACGATGCCGACGATTTCGCCCCGCATCGTCACGCTGGTCGTGTCCGTCGCGCTCGGCGTGTGCGAGATCCCAAACGTGATGTGCGTGCCGATCGGGTTCCGATGCGGGAAGTATCGCTTGACCAGCGCCTCGTTGACCACCACCACTGGCGCCGCGTCCAGACGATTCTCGGCCTCGGTAAACACGCGGCCTCGCTCGAGCGTGAGCCCAAGCGTGCGGAAATAGCCGGGCGAGACCGGCAGAACCGCCGACTCGGGCTCGCGTCCGGGTTCCGGTTTCGGCTCGCCATCCACCGTGAAGGACGTCGACACACTGTAGGTCGGATCCGGGTCTAACGGCCGGCCGGCCGCGACGGCGACCTCTTCGGTCCCCGGGACCGCGGCCAGGCGCTGCATCACCGCAGTCGCGTACTGGTAGGACGGCGCTTCGTCGTTGTATTTCTTGCCGGTGAGCGCGACGTCGAACACGTACAGGTTGTTGGGCCGGAACCCGGGATCCACGTGCGTGAGCCGTACGAAACTCCGGATCAAGAGGCCGGCGCCGACCAGCAGGACCATCGCCAGCGCCATCTCCGTCACGATGAGGAGCGACCGGGTGCGCGACGTGCCGCCGTGGCTCGAGCCCCGCTGGCCATCGCGCAACGCGGGGGTGACGTCGCCGCGCGTGGCGTGCAGCGCCGGGAGCAGGCCGAACAAGACGCCCGTCGCAGCCGCGAGCAGGGTGGCAAAGGCGAGCATCCGCCCATTCACCGCGATTTCCGTTAGGCGGGGAAGGCCGTGCGGTCCGAACGACACCACGAGGGCCACCGCCCACGCAGCGATCAACGCGCCGATCACCGCTCCGCCCAACGCGATGAGGAGGCTTTCGGTCACCAGTTGCCGGATCAAGCGCCAGCGCGGCGCGCCGAGCGCCGTGCGCACCGCGATCTCGGTGGAGCGCCCCGCGCCCCGCACGAGCGACAGGTTGGCGACGTTGGCGCACGCGATGAGCAGCACCAACGCGACCGCGCCTAACAACGACCAGAGCGCCGGCCGCACGTCGCCCACCAACTGGTCGCGCAACGGCGACACGTACGCGCCGATCCTGGCGTCCGCATTCGGGAAATCCCGGGCGATGCGCGCTGCCACCGCCTGGAGGTCCCGTTGGGCGCTGGCGACCGTCGCGCCGGGCCGCAGCCGGCCGATCGCCGACAGTTCGTGCAAGCCGTGCGCAGCATCTCCGCGCTCGTAGTCGCGCCACACCGCTGGTACCCACACGTCGGGATTCTGCGGATACGCAAATCGCGGCGGCGCCACGCCCACCACGCGATACAGATCGTCGTTGAGCCGGACCGACGAGCCGACGATGGATGGATTGGACCCGAACCAGCGCCGCCACGCCAGATCCGACAGTACGACCACCTTCGCCGATTTGGCCGAGTCCTCGCCGGTCACGAAGCCGCGTCCGCGCTCGAACGCAATGCCTAACAGAGAGAAAAAGTTGGCGCCCACGCGCGCGCGGTTGAGCCGGACCGCCGGCAGTCCGGGCCTGCCCAGCGTGACGCTGCCGCCGCCTTGCACCGGGCTCAGCGCGGCAAAGCTGTGGCTCTGCGCGCGGTAGTCGTCGAGGTCGGGCGGCGACATATCCATCGGCTGTCCCTCGGGCGACGTCGACTCCACGAACATGAGACGCGACGGGTCCGCGTACGGCAGCGGCCTGAGCAGAACGGTGTCGACGATGCTGAAGATGGCCGTGGTGGCGCCGATGGCGATGCCGATCGTGGCAACCGCGATGGTCGTGTAGCCGGGCATGCGCCGGAGTTTGCGCAGCCCGAAGCGGGCGTCTTGGATCAGTGACATAGGGCGTCGGACGCGCGCGCTAGCGCGCACTGCGGGGAAGGCGTCGCCGGAGGGAGCGTGCGCCGCGCGAGATGCGGGAGGAACGCGAAAGTGCGTCTCATCGCGTGCGGCAGAGTGAAACTATCGTGCCGCCTTCGCCCAACGGCGAACTCGTTGATGCCGCGTGGCTTGAGTGCGCCGCGCCCGGACCGATCGATCGACGATGCTGTCCGCGCGTGGGACGCGCCGTCCGATTCCGAACAGCGCGCAAAACCCCGCGCCGTTCAGATGTCGAGGTTGCTCACGAACTTCGCGTTCGCTTCGATGAATACGCGCCGCGGCTCGACGTCGTCGCCCATGAGCGTCTGGAAGATCTCATCGGCCGCGACGGCGTCTTCCATGTCGACCTTGAGCAGCGTACGGCGCTCGGGATTCATCGTGGTGTCCCACAGCTGCTCCTTGTTCATCTCGCCTAACCCCTTGTAGCGCTGGATCACCACGTTGGCCTTGGCGCCGTCACCGTTGCCGAAGCGCTGCACGTACGAGTCGCGCTCGCTCTCGGTGTACGCGTAGTACTCTTCCTTGCCCTTGGCCACGCGGTAGAGCGGCGGCTGCGCGATGTACACGAAGCCGGCGTCGATGAGCTCGCGCATCTGCCGGAAGAAGAACGTGAGCAGAAGCGTCCGGATGTGCGCGCCGTCCACGTCCGCGTCCGTCATGATGATGATCTTGTGATAGCGCGCCTGCTCGATCTGGAAATCGTCGCGGATGCCCGCGCCGATGGCGGTGATGATCGAGCGGATCTCTTCGTTGGACAGCACCTTGTCGATGCGCGCGCGTTCGACGTTGAGGATCTTGCCGCGGAGCGGGAGGATCGCCTGGAACTCGCGCGCGCGTCCGCCCTTGGCCGAGCCGCCGGCGGAGTCGCCCTCGACCAGATAGAGCTCGCAGAGCGGCGGGTCGTTGAGCGAGCAATCGGCGAGCTTGCCGGGGAGCACGCCCGAATCGAGCGCGGACTTCTTGCGCGTGAGGTCGCGCGCCTTACGCGCCGCCTCGCGGGCACGCGCGGCGGACACCGCCTTCTCGACGATGATGTTCGCCGAGCGCGGATGCTCCTCGAGATAGGCCCCGAGGAACTCGTTGATCACGCTCCGTACGGCGCCCTCGGCCTCCGAGTTGCCTAACTTGGTTTTGGTCTGCCCCTCGAACTGCGGCTCGCGCACTTTCACCGACAGCACGGCCGTCAGGCCTTCGCGAGCGTCTTCGCCGCTCAACACGAAGTCGGCCTTCTTGAGGAAATTGCCCTTCTGCGCGTACTGGTTCACCACGCGCGTGAGCGCGCTCTTGAACCCCGTGAGGTGCGTGCCGCCCTCGATGGTGTTGATGTTGTTGACGAACGAAAAGACGGTCTCGTTGTAGCCGTCGTTGTACTGGATCGCCACCTCGATGCCGATGTCATCGCGCTCGGTCTCGAGGTAGATGACGTCGGGGTGCAGGGCCTTCTTGTTGGCATTGAGGTGGGAGACGAATTCCTTGAGACCACCCTTGGCGTGAAAGACTTCTTCCTTACTTTTTTCCGGGCGTTCGTCCGTGAGCGTGATCGTCACGCCTTTGTTGAGGAACGAGAGCTCGCGCAGGCGCGTCGCGAGCGTCGGGTAGTCGAACGACAGCTCGGTGAAGATCGTGTCGTCGGGCTTGAAGTAGACCGTGGTGCCGCGGTCGTTCTTGGCGATCTTGCGCAGCGTCTTGAGCTTGGTGGTGGTGACGCCGCGCGCGAAGTCCATGTAGTACTCCTGCCCATCGCGCTTCACCCACACTTTGAGCTGCGACGACAACGCGTTCACGACCGAGACGCCGACGCCGTGCAGGCCGCCCGACACTTTGTACGTGTTCTTGTCGAACTTGCCGCCGGCGTGCAGCACCGTCATCGCGAGCTCGACACCGGGAATTTTTTCGGTGGGATGAATGTCGACGGGAATACCGCGTCCGTTGTCGACAACGGTCACGGAATCGTCGGCGTGAATCGTGACGGTGATCGTGTCGGCGTAGCCAGCAAGCGCTTCATCGATGGAGTTATCGACGACTTCGTACACCAGGTGGTGCAACCCGCGGGACGACGTGGAGCCGATGTACATGCCGGGGCGCTTGCGAACCGCCTCGAGGCCTTTCAGAACCTGAATCTGACCAGCGTCGTATTGCGTCATCGATGCTCGAACTCCTGCGCGGGTTAACCTGGGTTGGGGCGAAACTCGATAGCCAAATAAATGCCGAAAATAGTCTCGGGCCCAACCATTAAAATCTAGCTCTAAATATTTGTTAAATCAAGTAGTTAGCGGCCTCCGTTCAGCTGGTCGCCAAGCGTTGTCTAAAGGCTCTCCACGGTGCTATTGCGCATGCCGTCCTTAGGGCGCGGGCTGGACGCTGATTCGCGATCCGAATGGGCCGCTACTACACACGACAACGGGCGCACCGACCGGCATTCGTCCGGCGGTGCGCCCGTCGTTTTTTCGAACCGGCGCGACTTACTGCCGGCAGGCTCCGTTCGGGTCGGGCTTCGGATGGTCCACCACGACGCGGTGGTCGAGATTCGCGACGTGGAGCGCCACGTCGGCGACGAAGTTGACCACCTTCGCCATGTGGTCGTAGTCGATGTACTCCGGCTCGTCCGTCACCTGATGGTAGTCGGAGTGCAACCCGGTTGTGAAGAACGTGATCGGAATGCCGTAGCGCGCGTACTCATAGTGGTCGCTTCGGCAGTAGATGTTCGACGGATGCCCGTCCGCGTCGATCGAGTAGTCGAGCGTCAGGTTATGATGATCCTCGGTGTTCACTTTCTCGATCAAATCGCCTAACTCGGTCGACAGACGGCGTGATCCAACGAGCTGGAGATACCCGGCGCTCCCGTGGATCGGCGAGCCCGCTTTCGTCCGACCCGTCTCATCGTACGCATCGCCGCGTCCCACCATGTCCATGTTCAGCTGCGTCACGATGCTGTCGCGCGGCACCGTCGGGTGATCGGTGAAGTAGCGCGAGCCGAGCAGACCTTTTTCCTCGCCGACGTGCCAGACAAAGAGCAGCGAACGTTTCGGCTTGGTCTTCATCGCCGAGAAGTACTCGGCCATCTCGAGGGCGGAGACGGTGCCCGACCCGTCATCATCGGCGCCGTTGTCGATCGAGTCGAGCCGATCATCCTTGGGGTGCGCGGCACGATACGCGGCCAGCTCCTTGTCGACCTCGGATTGCTCGGCTGGCGTCGCTTCTTTGCCGCCATCGTCGGCGCCTTCGGGCCGCACGATGTGGTTCCAGATGCGCAGCGAGTCGTGATCCACCGGGTGCTGGATCATGCCGATGTGATCGTTGTGCGCGCCGATTGCCACGTACTCACCGCGCAGCTTCGGGTCGCTGCCTTCGATGATGCCGACGACGTTCCGGGCCGGGTACGTGGAGGGCTTCGTGTCGACGCGGACATCGACGTTGGCCGTCCCGTGCGCAGTGCCCACCGTTAGGCCGCTCGGACTCGCGCCTAACAGCTTGGCGGCCGCGGCCTCGCTCACGAAGAACACGGCCGGACCGTTCGGAGTGGGTGTCGCGTTGTCGCCGAGGAAGGTCTGCGGGCGCGTGAGGAATCCGCGGATCTGCTCGGGGACGCTGTCGAGCGTCGCCACGGCGATGGCCGTCGCGCCCTCGAGTCCCATGCCGCGGCGCGCGGCACGGAGGAACCGCGCCCACCCGCCTTGCGCGGTGAATACGACGAACTTGCCCTTGGCGTCCGCTTCGCCGATGCGGGTGCTGTCACCCAGGTCGCCGCCGTAGATGACCGGAACGTTCGACGCGCTGGCCGGCTGCCGCGACAACACGACGAAATCGGTGTTGGCGACGAGTTTCGTATCGCCGGCGGTGATCGACGACGACGAATCGACGGAGCGCGTCTGAAGCGGAATGGTCTGGAAGTAGGTGCCGCTGTCGCCGGCCGGCTTGAGACCCATCCGCTTGATCTCACTCGCGATGTAGTCGGTGCCTTTCACGTTGCCGGGCGTGCCGGCTTCGCGACCCTGCATCGAGTCATCGGAGAAGATGTAGAGCCGCGTCATGAGATCGGCGGCGCTGATGGCGCCGGACGTGGGCCGCGGCGCGTGCTTGAGCGGCAGCGTGACCGGCGGCAGCGGGACGACTCCGCCTTCCGACGCCTCCGGCGCCGCGGCCTGTTGGGCCGATAGCGAAACCGGAATCGCGAGGGCGAATGCGATTCGAGTGAAAAACGATCTCATGTCGCGAATGGGGAAACGGGGAGTGGCAGCCGCTCGGGGTGCCGGATGGTCGGGGACAGGCTGGAAATATGGCCGGGGTCGCAGGGGCAAGCCAGGGCGCTGCTACGAGGCGTCACGTGCGTGCGAGGCGCCATCGAAGGCGCTGGATGCTGGCACCCGCGGGATGTTGCCTGAGGGCTTTGAGCAGCTGCGGCTCCATGAGCGACAGCTCCTGCATCCAGGCGTTGGTGGCAACGTCCACGAAGAGCGTGCCGTCGCGCGTAACCATGCGCGCCGCGGTGACGGAGGCGATCTGTTCGCCCACGAGCACCGGCCACTCGTCGACGATCGACGCTTGCTCGATGCGTTCGGAGAGACCGGCGCGGTGGAGGAAGCCGGCCAGCGCCTTGCCTAACGGTTCGGGCGGACCCTTGCGCGATGTCACTCGCGCTCCACGGCGCCGGCCGCGATCCGATAGCGCGCGAGGCGCGTGAGGCGCGATGGGATGTCATCGGCGCGCGGCACCGCGAGCATGGTTTGGCCGCTGCCGTGTGCCACGAGCAGCTCGAGGATCCGCGCGGCGCGGCGGGCATCGAGCTCGGCGAATGGGTCATCGAGCAACATGACCGGCTCGCTGCCCGAGGCAGCGCGGCGCGTGGCCGACTCGAGGAGTCGCAGCGCGATCGCGGCCGTGCGCTGTTGTCCGGCCGAGCCGAACGCGCGCAGATCGCGGCCGCCGAGTGAAAGCGACAGGTCATCGCGGTGCGGGCCGGCGTGCGTGAGACCGCGACGAATGTCGGCGGCGCGGTTGCGCGCGAGCGCGTCGCGGAGCGCGCCGAGCGGGTCGTCGGGTTCGCCGATGCTGCTCGCGTAAGACAGATCGGCGCTCGCGCGCTCGCCCAAGGCGGCGCAGAGCTCGACGTAGCGCGCGCGGTGTTCGAGCGCCCATTCGCGGCGTGCGCGCCAGAGCACCGCGCCATACTCGGCGAGCGGCGCCTCCCACACGGACACGGCCTGCTCCTGCCGTGCGCCGCTCACGCCCGGGCGGCGCATCGCGGCGCTCCGTTGGGCGAGTGCCGCGCGGTACCGCTGCAGCGCCGCGAGGTAGGGGCGCGAGCTCAGGGCGAGCATCAGGTCGAGGAATCGGCGGCGGGCGCCGGGCGCGCCGGCCACGATGTCGGCGTCGCGCGGCGAAAACAACACCGCCGGGAAGGCGCCCAGCGCTTCCGTTAGGCGCTGCCGCTCGTCGCCATCCACCAGCACGCGCTTGCGTTTGCCGGCGCGCTCGAATCCCACCGACACGGTGCGGTGGGCCGCATTCGCGATCTCCGCGGCGACGTAGAAGCCGGCCGTGTCGAAGCGGACGAGCTCCGCGTCGCGCGCGCCGCGGAAGGAGCGCAGGAGCTGCGAATAATGGATGGCCTCGAGCAGGTTGGTCTTGCCCTGGCCGTTCTCGCCCACGAGCGCAAAGCCCTCGGATGGCGGCGCGAGATCGACGCGCGCGAGGTTCCGGAAGTCGCGCACGGTGAGTCGCTCGAGCAGCGCGCGCGCCGGCGCCGCCGGCGTGGTGGGCGCCGTGTCGGCGGGCCGCGGACGCGCGTCGGCCAGCACCATGCCTAACGACCGGTGAACCGCGCCGGGCGCTTCTCGAGGAACGCCTGCATGCCTTCGTGCATGTCGGCGGTGGCGGACAGGAGGCCGAAGTACGACGCCTCGAGCTCGAGGCCCGCGTCGAGCGCGAGATCGGCGCCGCGGTTCACGGCCTCGATGCAGCACGCCACCGCGAGCGGCCCGAACCCAATGATCTGGCGCAGCATGCGCTCGGCTTCCGTTAGGAGGTCGACGGCGGGCACGACCTTGTTCACGAGCCCGATGCGATATGCCTCGGCAGCGTCGATCATCTCGCACGTGAGCAGGAGCTGCAGCGCGCGCCCCTTGCCGACCAGTCTCGCGAGCCGCTGCGTGCCGCCGTAGCCCGGCGTGATGCCCAACTTGAGCTCGGGTTGGCCGAGCTTGGCCGTGTCCGCGGCGATGCGGATGTGGCACGCCATGGCCAACTCGCACCCGCCGCCTAACGCAAACCCGTTGAGCGCGGCGATCACCGGCTTGGGGCAGCTTTCGATGCGCGAGAACACCAGCTGTCCCCTGCGCGCGCGGGCCCGCCCGTCGGTGGGACCCTGGCGCGACAGCTCCCCGATGTCCGCGCCGGCCACGAACGCCTTCGTGCCCGCGCCGGTCACGAGCACGCCCGCGACGTCGTCGCGGCGCTCGACCAGCGCGATCGCCTCATCCAACTCGGCGATCGTCTCGTCGTTGAGGGCATTGAGCTTGTCGGGGCGGTTGACGCGGATGGTCGCGACGCGATCGCGGACGTCGAAGGCGAGGTTCTCGAAAGGCATGGTCGGCGGGCGCTGAGGTGAGAGATGGGCGGTGTCGGGCGCCCAGGGCGCGCGAGCCGAAATGTAAATGCGCGTGCGTTCCGCCGCCCGATGCGGCCCGGCGTGTTCCGCCGCCGCCGAACCGTCGATACGTTTACGCGCGTGCACCCCATCCAGGCCGTCCGCTGGGCGCCGGACCGCAACGCCGTCCGCATCATCGATCAGACAGCGCTGCCCGAGCGGTTCATCGAGCGCGATCTGCGCTCCCTCGACGACGTCTGTGCCGCCATCTCGTCGCTCGCTGTACGCGGTGCGCCGGCCATTGGCATCGCGGGCGCCATGGGTCTCGTCGTGTCGCTCGATGCATTCGACGATGGCTCGCTGGACGAGCTGCGCGCTCGAATCGCGGAGCATGTCCAGCGCATCGTGGGCACGCGACCTACGGCGGCCAACCTCGCGTGGGCCGTCAGCGCGGTCGCGGCCGAAGCGACGCGGCCGCTCGGCTCCGCCGCCGCGGCCTTGCGCGCGATGCGCGACAAGGCGGACGCGCTGCTCGCCGATGATGCCGCGATGTGCCGCCGGATCGGTGAGTTAGGCGAATCGCTGCTCGCCGACGGCGCGCGCGTGCTCACGCACTGCAACGCGGGCGCGCTCGCCACCACCGGCATCGGCACGGCGCTCGCACCCGTCTATGTGGCGGCCGAGCGTGGACGGCGCGTGTCGGTGCTGGCGTGCGAGACGCGTCCACTGCTGCAGGGCGCCCGATTGACGGCGTGGGAGCTGTCGCGCGCCGGCGTCCCCGTGCGAGTGATCACCGATGGCGCGGCGGCGGCTGCGATGCGCGATGGCCGTGTGGATCTCGTGATCGTGGGGGCGGATCGCATCGCGGCCAACGGCGATGTTGCGAACAAGATCGGCACATACGCGCTCGCGCTCGCGGCGCGGCACCATGGGATTCCATTCTATGTGGCCGCGCCGACATCGACGTTCGATGCGGCGACTGCGAGCGGCTCCCAAATCCCGATCGAGCAGCGCGGCCGCGGCGAAGTGGCGTGTATCGCCGGACGAGCCGTCGTGCCTAACGAGGTGCCGGTCGAGAATCCGGCCTTCGACGTGACGCCCGCCGAGCTGGTCAGCGCCATCGTGAGCGATCGAGGCGTTCACCGGCCGCCGTTCCGATTCGACAGGTGAAGCACGTCCTCGCCATCGACCAGGGCACCACGGGCTCGACATCGCTAGTCATCGATGCGTCCGGTTGCATCGTTGGGCGCGGATACCGCGAGATCCCGCAGCACTTCCCGCAACCGGGCTGGGTGGAGCACGACGCACACGATCTCATCGCGTGTACGCTCTCGGCCGCTCGCGATGCCATCGCGCAGGCCAACGTGACACCCGATGTCATCGGGATCACGAACCAACGCGAGACGGTGGTACTGTGGGACCGGTCCACCGGCGAGCCGGTGGGGCGCGCGATCGTGTGGCAGGACCGTCGCACCGCGCCGCGGTGCGCCGAACTCGCCCGCGACGCGGATGCGATTGCCGCGCGCGCCGGCCTGGTGATCGATCCGTATTTCTCGGCGACCAAGCTCGAGTGGCTGTTGTCGCACGACACGATTGCGGCGCGCGCCGCGCGCGGAGAGCTCCTCGCCGGCACGGTGGACACCTGGCTCATCTGGAATCTCACCGGCGGCGCCGTCCACGCTACAGACCCGACCAACGCGTCGCGCACGATGCTGTTCGACATCGGGACGCTCGACTGGAGCGACGACCTGTGCCGCATGTTCGGCGTTCCGCGCCGCATGCTTCCCGAAGTCAGAGCCTCGAGCGCGTCGTTCGGTACCGCGCGCGCCGAGCACTTCGGCGCCGAGATCCCGATCCACGGCGTTGCCGGCGATCAGCAGGCCGCGCTCTACGGGCAAGGATGCTGGCGCCCGGGCGAGGGAAAGAACACGTATGGCACGGGCGCATTCCTGTTGCTCAATACCGGTCAGAAGCGGGGAGCGCCCGGCGGCGGGCTGCTCGCCACGGTGGCGTGCGACGAGGCGGGCGCGCCCGCGTACGCGCTCGAGGGCGCCATCTTCATCGCGGGCGCGGCGGTTCAGTGGCTGCGCGATGGGTTAGGCATCATCGAGCGGGCGGCGGAAACCGAGCGCCTCGCCGCCTCCATCGACTCCACCGGCGGTGTCTACTTCGTGCCCGCGTTAGTCGGGCTCGGCGCGCCGTATTGGGAGCCGGGCGCGCGCGGCACCATCGTCGGTCTCACGCGCGGCACGACGCGTGCGCACCTGGTGCGCGCGGCGCTCGAGGCGATGGCGTACGCGACAGCCGATGTGCTGGCGTTGATGCGCGCGCGGAGCGGCGCGTCGTTCGAATGGTTGCGCGTGGACGGCGGCGCCACCGAGAACGCCTGGCTCATGCAGTTCCAGGCGGACGTGCTCGGCGTGCCGGTGGAGCGACCCGATGTGATCGAGACGACTGCGTTAGGCGCGGCCGGATTGGCCGGCGTGGCCACCGGCATCTGGCCCAACGCCCCTGCGTTTCTGGCGACGCGGCGCTACCATCGATTCCAACCCGGATCGGGCGCCCGCGCAGCGGGCGACGGCGCCCGCGGTTGGGCGCGCGCCGTCCGCGCCGCGCTCGCCTGGGCCCGGGACGCCGGCTGATGCGGGCGCTCGTCCTCGCGCTCTCGCTCTCAATCGGCGGCCACCAGGGCGGCGACACGTGGCTCGCCCCAGACAAGCTCAAGCACTTCTTCATGTCCGCGTTCATCGAGAGCGCGAGTTACAGCGCGCTCCGTGCAGCCAGGGTCAACCACCATGACGCGCTCGTGGGCGCTGCCGGCATCGCGGTGAGCGCCGGGGTCGCCAAGGAAATCCACGACTCGCGGACCGAAGAAGGATTCTCCACGCGCGATCTCGCCTGGGATCTGGCGGGATCGGCGGCCGGAGCGGCGTTCTTGTTGCACGCACAGTGATCTCGACGGGTGTCACCTTGCTCCGGCGGCATTCGATATATTCATGGGGTCGCGTCCGATGGCGGACCGACGTTTGCCACAGCTTGGAGCTGTCGCCATGACCGAAGCCGCGAGCAAGCCGACGGCTGCAGCATCGTCGGAGCCGACCGCCGAGCGTCGAACGAACGTGGCGCTGCGGTCGCTGGTGAACGAGATGCTGCAGCGGGTGCGCGACCTGAGCCGGCGCACCGCCGCCTGGAGTGCCGAAGAGCGGGCGCAGGCGGAAGCGGAGCTCGAGATCATCATGGCGCGCGTGCGGGCCGAGGCCTCACGCTCGCGAGTCGCTCACGAACACGCGGGCGGCGGGACTTGAGGAAGCGAAGACCATGTCGTTGAAGCCGCGTACGAAGTTTCTGTTAGGCGGCGCGTTCATCCTCGCCGTCGCCGGGTATTTGATGGCGACCGCGATCGCGCAGACCGGCACCTACTATCTCACGCCGACGGAGCTCGCCTCGAAGGTCGCCCAGGATCCCTCGTTTTACGGAACGGGCGTCAAGGTGGGCGCGCGAGTCGTGCCCGGTTCGGTGGTGCGCGCGCCGGGCGGACGCGACATGACGTTCCGTGTTACCGATGGTGACAAGACATACCCGGTGAGCTTTCACGGCATCGCGCCCGATACGTTCACCGACAGCGTGGACGTCGTGATGGATGGACGCCTCGCGCAGGACGGCACCTTCCGCGCGACGACGGTCCTCGCCAAGTGCGCATCGCGTTATGAGAACGCGCCCGAGAAGTACCGCGCCACGCCCGGCTATCGCTCAGGTGCGGCAGCCGCGGCCCGAACGTGATCCTCATTGGTGAATTGTCGCTCTGGGTCGCGTTGCTCATGGCGGCCTGGGGAACGACGGCGGGATTCGCGGGAGCGTACACACAGCGGACGGAGCTCATCGCGAGCGCGCGCCGTGCGCTGTTCGCGATGTGCGCGTTCGTGGTGCTCGCGTCCATCGGATTGTGGACGGCGCTGCTCACGTCCGATTTCTCGTTCCGCTTCGTGGCCTCGTACACCAGCTCGAACCTGCCGAGCGTGTACAAGTTCACGGCGTTCTGGGCCGGACAGGAAGGCTCGCTCCTCTTCTGGGCGCTCATCCTGTCGATTTATTCGACCATCGCCGTCTATACCGGACGCAAGAGCAATCGCGCGCTCATGCCGTGGGTGGTACCGACGCTCTCGGCGATCGCGCTGTTCTTCATCCTCGTGTTGTGCTTCGGGGCCAATCCGTACGCGCGTCTCGACTGGATCCCGCCGGACGGCCGTGGCCTCAATCCGCAGCTGCAGAATCCGGGGATGGCGGCGCACCCGCCCAACCTGTATCTGGGCTACATCGCGACGGCGATTCCGTTCGCGTTTGCCGTGGCCGCGCTGATCACCCGCCGGCTGGACGCCGAGTGGCTGAGCTCCGTTAGGCGGTGGGTGCTGCTGTCGTGGTTCTTCAATACGGTCGGGATCGTGCTCGGCATGTGGTGGGCGTACGTCGAGCTGGGATGGGGCGGCTACTGGGCGTGGGATCCCGTCGAGAACGCGTCGTTCCTGCCGTGGCTGATCAACACGGCGTTCCTGCACTCGATCATGGTGCAGGAGAAGCGAGGCATGCTCCGCAAGTGGAACGTGACGCTCGTCGTGTCGGCGTTTCTGCTGTCGATTCTCGGCACGTTCATCACGCGCAGCGGAGTGATTTCGAGCGTCCACGCGTTCTCGCAGTCGGAGGTCGGCTACTGGTTTCTCGGCTTCCTGGTTCTGGCGATCTCGGTGACGGCGTACCTGGTGACGACGCGCCTGTCGGATCTTCGCGCGCGGGCGGAGCTCGAGAGCATGGTGAGCCGCGAGGCGACTTTCCTGTTCAACAACCTGTTGTTGTGCGGGATTGCGTTCTCGATTCTGTGGGGGACGCTGTTCCCGATCCTGAGTGAGGCCGTGCGGGGAACGAAGATTACCGTGGGCCCGCCGTTCTTCAACTCGGTGAACATTCCGCTGGGGCTCGGGCTGCTCGCACTCACCGGCATTGGCCCGCTCATCGCATGGCGACGGGCTTCCGTTAGGAATCTGCGCCGGCAGTTCACCGGGCCGGTGATCTGCGGCGTTCTCGTGGCCGTGGCGCTGCTCGCGTCCGGGATGCGCGCGTACTACTCCGTGATGTCGTATGCGCTCGGCGGCTTCGTACTCGCCACGATTCTCCAGGAGTTTCAAAAGGGCATGTCAGCGCGCCACCGGATGTACGGCGAGAGCTATCTGGTGGCGTTGTTCCGTCTCGTCGCGCGCAACCGCCGGCGATACGGCGGCTACATCGTGCACGTTGGCGTGGTGGTGTTGTTCGCCGCGTTCGCCGGCCTCGCGTTCAAGAAAGAATTCGACGTAACGTTGCGCGCGGGCCAGACGTTCTCGGCGGTGGACGGCTTCGGCGATCATTGGACGTTCGTGAGCCAGGGCGTGTCGGACTACGATGAGCTCAACCGGCACACGACCGCCGTGCTGCTCGAGGCGCGGCGCGACGGCAAGTTCGTCGGCATGATCAAGAGCGAAAAGCGCCAGTACGTCGACAGCCAAGGCAACCCCACGTTCGAGCCGGCTACGGAAGTCGGGATTCTCGACAAGCCGCACGAGGATGTGTACACGGTGCTCGCGGGCGTGATCGGAGAAGACACGGCCGAGATGCGGATCACGTTCAATCCGCTCGTGTGGTGGGTGTGGTACGGCGGGATGATCATGGCGTTAGGCGGGCTCATCGTGATGTGGCCGCAGGCGGAGCGCCGCCGGCTGCAGGCCGGCTACATGGCGCCCTTGGCGCCGGGCCTGGTCGACGCGGGCGCCGAGGCGGTGTCCTGATGCCGAGCCGCCGCCAGTTTCTGGCTACGTTAGGCGCGGGGCTCGCGACCGCGTCTGTGGCGCGCGTGCTGCCGGCCCAGCAGGCAATGCAGGGCATGAACACGGGCACCGCGAACGTCCCGATGGACGAGGCGCGCTACCGCCCCGTGCGGCTGCCGTCGCGGGGCACGGGACCGTCGATGACCAATGTCCAACGGGATGCCCTGGAGCACCGGATCCATTGCCAGTGCGGATGCAATCTGGATGTGTTCACCTGCCGCACCACCGACTTCAGCTGCCAGGTGTCGCCGCCGATGCACCGCGACGTGATGGCACTCGTGGAAGGCGGCTATTCCGGGCAGGAAATCATCGGCGCGTTCGTGACGGTGTACGGCGAGCGCGTGCTCATGGAGCCGGAGAAGCGCGGCTTCAACCTCGCCGGCTGGTACATGCCGTTCGTTGCGTTAGGCGGCGGCACCGCGCTCGTCATCGCGCTGCTGCGCCGCTGGCGGCATCCGGCGCCGAGCGCCGACCCCGCCCGGGTCGCCGAGCTGCCCGTGAACGCAACCACCGACGAGCTCGCGCGCCTCGACCAACTGGTGCACCGCGACGACGCATGATCCCCCTCGTGCTCGGAACGGTGCTCGCGCTCGCCGCGCTGGCATTCGTGCTCGTCCCACTGTTCGTCGCGCCGCGCGCACCGGAACCCGCGGCGCCGCGCCCGTCGGCGCCCGACGCACCCATCGATGCGATCGCCGCGCTGCGCGAAGTCGAGTTCGATCGCGAAACCGGCAAGCTCTCCGACTCCGACTACGCAACGCTGAAAGCCGAGTACACGCGCGATGCGCTCGCCGCGCTGCGGGCGCAGGATGCCGCCCCGTCGAGCGTGAGCGACGCCGAAGTGGAAGCGATGATACTGGCGTATCGGGCGCCGCGCCGGTCGTGCGCGACGTGCGGCCCTCGTCCCGAGCCCGACGCGCTCTACTGCTCGACGTGCGGGCGCTTCCTGGCCGGCGAATGCGCGCGATGCGGGGCGAGCGTCACCGAGCCGGGCGCGCGGTATTGTCCCGCCTGCGGCGCGACGCTCGCTGCCTAACGGCGGCCCGCCGCCTTACAGCTCGAGGCGCTCGAG
>Ga0209168_10001915_pt1 | contig 15647 bp, 20 predicted proteins | sample Coa_R1_FD_187156 | JGI IMG/M metagenome (GOLD analysis project Ga0209168, IMG submission 187156) | Surface soil microbial communities from Centralia Pennsylvania, which are recovering from an underground coalmine fire - Coalmine... | ecosystem: Environmental > Terrestrial > Soil > Unclassified ... | reverse complement strand
CATGCAGTGCATGCACGACACCGTGTACAGGAACGGCCCGAGCGGGTGGTTCAGGTTCTCCGCGAGTTTGCTGGAGGCGGAGGTGTCGACGCAGAGGTAGACACCTCCCGGGCGCAGTGCCTCGGCGATCCCGGCGAGCACCAGATCCGGCCGGGCCTGGTCGTGCACCGCGTCGAAGGTGGTGATGAAGTCGAACCGGCCGTTCTCGCCGAGGCGGGCCGCGTCGCGTTTTTCGAAGCGCGCGTTCGCGAGGCCTTTGCCGTCCGCTTCAAGGCGGGCCGCGGCGATCCCGGCGTCGGAAAAGTCGAAGCCCGTGAACCGCGAATTCGGGAACGCCTCGGCCAGCAAGTTGGCGGCGTGGCCGGATCCGCACCCGACGTCGGCGACGTCAATGCCCTGCCTGAGCCTATCGATCAACCCGGGTACCAGCGGCAGCGTCACGTCGATCAAGGTGGCGTCGTGGACCGCGCCACTGTCCTCGGCCATGACCGCCTGGAACCTCGGGAACGCCGAGTACGGGACCCCGCCGCCATGGCGGAAACAGTCCACGATCTGATCTTCGACCTGCGCCATCAGCCCTATGTATTGCATCCCGGTGGCCAGGTTCTTCATGCCTGCCGCCCGGGTGAGCCACGCGGCATGATCTGCGGGCAGCCAATACGCCCCCGCCGCGCCATCATGCTCGACGATATGGCTGGTGGTCATCACCGCCAGCCATTCCCGGACGTACCGCTCGTTGAGCGAGGCGCGCGACGCGATCTCCGCGCTCGTCGCCGGGGGCATCACCGCCATGGCGTCGAACAGTCCAGTGCGGTGGCCCACGCTCACCATCAGCGCCAGCGCGGCCTCATTCATCGTGCGGAGCATCCGCTCGGCGAACGCCGAGTCCGCAGTCCGGGCCTCACTCATCTCGACCTTCTCACCTGGACGATGGCGCAATCGTAGCCGGGCTGCCTTTCCCGGCTGCACGATGTCCTGCGCGAGCTGGTCCGGACCGCTGCCGGGCGTAACGCCGGGCCGACCACCCAGGCCGCAGGTCTATCAGAAGCTCACTAATCTGGCGGGCATGGAGTTTAGCGATGTCGTACGGCGTCGGCACATGGTGCGCCAGTTCACGGGCCTACCTGGATCGCTACGCCCTCCCCGATAAGGGCTGGACCGACCGGGATGAGCGGCGTTGGCCGGTCCCGTTCTGGCACATCGATACCGGCGGCCGCGCTGCTGATCCTGCTCACCGTGGTGGACGAGGGGCTCGCCGCGATGTACTTCGGCATCGTCCCCGAGGCCGCAGGGCCGTTCCGCGAGGCGTTCGGCGTGCCCGAGGACCACGAGCCGATCGGCGCCATCGCCATCGGCCACAACGCCGAAGCGGCGCCGCGTGACCTGCGGGCCCGCCGTCGCCCCGCCCGGAACGTCATCCACTACGGCCGCTGGCACGGCGGCTCAGCGGACCACGATGCCGGCACCAGCCAGGGATTATCTCGCAGGCACGATCACCCTGATGATCCGCCGCCTAACCCAAGCCCACGCGCTGACTTAGCCTTCCGCCCGGCATCGCGGGGGAGAGGCGGCGGTCCCGAACCGTCCCATTCCCCAGACCGCGGCCGCTACTGAGACAGGCATATTTCGGCGGCTTCGAACAGCGCCCACAGGCCTCGCAGGACGTCCGCGGCGCCGAAGCGCGGCTCCCACTGCTCTCCGTGCAGCACGTCGGAGACGACGAAGGCGGCCGCGGCCGCCGTGCCGGTGGCCTTGGCCACGGTGAACAGGCAGGACGCTTCCATATCGACGGTGAGGATAGCCTCGGCGCGGTATCTGGCAATCTCCTCCGCGGTCTCCCGGTACGGCGCGTCGGTGGTCCAGGACGGGCCATAGGCAGCTGCGGGCACTGCTGCGCGTAGCCGAGCGGTCAGTCCCGGGTCCGGGAGCGCGAAGGGCTCCGGCTGCGCATAGTGATGCGATGTCCCTTCGTCCCGCAGCGCGGCGGAGCAGACAACGAGATCTCCCGCGGCCAGCTGACCGCCGATCGCGCCAGCGGTGCCGACGCCGATGAACAGTTCGGCGCCCAGCGCGGACAGTTCCTCGATGGCAATGGCCGCTACCGGTGCGCCGATCGGGAGCCGGGCCAGGCCCAGGCCCGGCGCCAGCCGGAGCAGCAGCGAGGGAATCCCAGGGGACGTCACCGCCTGGTGGTCCCGGCGGTCTCGGACCCGGTCTTCCAGGCTGGGCTGCCAGGTGAGCACCATGGCGCGGGGAGCCTGAGCCCGCGCCCTGCCCCTCGACTCGTGGTAGTCCAGCAGCCGTCGCGCCGTTACGTACGGACGCCCGGCATGCTTTCCTTCGAGATTCGGGAACGGCATGCCGTCATGGTGACAGCGCCCTCGCCGGGACGCGAGATGTTTACCCGCCGACCTGGACCCGCACTGGAGGCCATCAGCTTGCTGGCCCTGGCCCGGCTGTTCCCCGCATCTCGGCCCGCGTGACGCACGTATGCCTGGATGAGGTCCGGGGGAGGAGCGGTACGCCTTGCTGGCTACGGCGCAGGGAGACCGGAACCTCAGCTCTACGTCGCCAGCGGCTGGCTAAGCCGCAGATGGTTGCCGCTGGGGTCGCGAACGGCAGCGTCGCGGACGCCGTAGGGCTGGTCGATCGGCTCCTGGAGGATCTCTATCCCGGCGGCACGCAGCGACTCGAAGGTCTTATCCAGGTCGTCGACCTGGATAAAGACGGCCAGGTCGCCTTTAGCGACAATCTCGCGCATCGTCTGCCGGTCGGCCGGCGGGATGTGGTGATCCACAGCGGCCAGCAGCAGGTCGTGACTGTCGCTGGGGGCATGGACGGTGAGCCAGCGCATCTCCGGTCCCATCGGGACGTCATCGCGGACCTCGAAGCCGAGCCGCTGGGTATAGAAGGCCAGGGCCTCGTCTAGATCGGTGCAGTACACGGGCGTATGCGTGATGGAAAGTGGCATGTCAGCGACCCTACGCGCGGTCGGCCAGGAACGCTTCTCCAATCCTGCATGGCTGCGCGACCCACCTCGGGCGTGCCCAGGCGCGCGTCATGCACGGCGGGACCCGTGTCAGCCGCGAGTGGTCGCGCGCCTTGTAGGCCGATGGTGACTCGCCGACCAGACGCGTGAACGTCGAGCTGAATGAGCCGAGCGAAGTGAATCCCACGGCCATGCACACGTCCGTAACGGACATGTGGCCGCGGCGCAGCAGCGCCATCGCCCGCTCCACGCGCCTGGCCTGCAAGTAGCCGTATGGTGTGTCGCCGTAGGCTTCGCGGAAGCGGCGGGAGAACAGGGACGGCGACATCAGCGCGGCACGCGCCATGGCCGGGACGTCCAGCGGCCGCGCATACTCGCGGTCCAGCAAGTCCCTCGCCCGGCGCAGGTGCGCCAGCTGAGCGACCTCCATACGAGGACCGTACACCCGCTGCGACATGACAGCCCGGGCGCCACTGAGGCCGGGGGAGCGGCGGCTCGTCCGATGTGCTGGTGAGGGCGACGACGGCGACGCCTACATCGGAAGGCGACGATCTCTTCCTCGGCAGCGTCAAAGGTCTGAGTGCTGCTTGAGTTTCGTCCGTTGCGAACTTGCAGGGTGTGACGTCCTAGCTCTACTGGTATCTCGATCGTGTTCATCGTCGACCACGACATCGTATGTGCGGCGACGGACCTACGCTCCGATTGCCTTATGCGTCAACTTCAGCGTTGCTGACATTTATTGCTCGCCTCTCCACGAAACGCTCAGCGACCCGCCGGCCGGCCTGTGAAAATGGTTACCTCCGCGATTTCTCGCACCCATCGTCGTAGGGTCAAGCCGTACCATGGGAGGTCACATGGAAGCCGAGCAGTTCATTAACGATGCCGCCATCGAGCTGGAGATGGTCGAGGCTCAACTGCGTGACGTTGAGGCTCGTGCCGTCGCGCTGCGGGCTCGTGGGGACGGGCTGCGATTCCTCATCCAGTACGGGCGGGAGTCGCAACGCACCGAATTGAGGGCAATAGGTCTCGCAAGCCATCGCAGCGAAACAGGAAAACCCGCAGTCCGAGATGCCTCAAGATAACTGGTCAGGTCCTTTCGCCCTGGTGTTATTTGCCAGTGCTGGACTGATACAGCTGGGCTTGGACGGGCCCTTATTCCGGGCTTGGCGTTGATGCTGGTGTCCCGTGGGCGCGGAGCTTGACCGGCCGCGCCCACGCTAAGGATGGCGGTAATAAAGGAGCGGGCGTTGTCCGACGGGTCAATGTCCGGTCAGCTCGGCGACGACAGGAGCGAGCGCGTCAGCGGCGTTGGCGCCGACAACGAAGTAGGAGAAGCCGCTGTCCTCTCGCCGCCTCAAGATCTCCTCGGTGGCCGCCGCCGGGTCGCTCGGGAGTATCGCGAGCGAGTCCGCCGCGCGTAGCGCGGCCGGGTCTGTGTCGGGTGATGTCATGAACGGGGCAACCGCGTCACCGACCACCGGCACGTGGAGCGCGAGTTCGACGTCTCGGGTTGCGCGGAAGCCGGCCGCCAGACGCATCATCTCGGCCCGAGAATCACCGGGCCACGGGGCGAACGTGACCGTATCGGCCAGGTCGGCCGCTAGCGCCTGGGCCTTCGGGCCACGCACGGCCATCACCACGGGTGTATAGAGGTCCGGGCCATCGAACTCTCGCAGCGACGTGACCGCGTCACGCACCTGCGACAACCGCTCGCCCGGTGTCACCACTGGAAGGCCCAACGTGCGCAGTTCGTCCTCGATCCCGGGTCTTCCGGTACCGATGCCCATCTCAAAGCGACCCTCGGTGAGTACCGACAGTGAGTGCGCCTCCCACGCCATACTCCAGGGCATGCGCAGGGGAGCGGCATACACCCACGTACCCACCCGCAGGTCGGCGAGCGTGGCCGCGACAGCCAACGTGGGTCCAGGCGCCGGCTGCCACTGCTGGACGTCGGGCATCAGAAGAGTCGAAAAACCGATGTCGGCGATACGGCGCACCTGGTCTCGCCACGTCGGCAGGTCAGTTCTGAGGGGGGCGACGACCCCGAATCGAAACGGTCTCGCTGCACCGGTCGCCTGATTTTCGGTCATCGTCGCTGTCCTTTCGCTGTCGCCCGAGCACCGTGCCGGGGTTTCAACATCACATCGAACGGGCCCGGGCAGCTCCGACAACGCAGCCGGCTCGATAGACCTCCGCACCACCGGAACTCATCTCCCGGGTAGCGTGCAAGTCGCTTGTGCTGCCACCTACGTTAACCTACATTGTCATACATGGTAGCTACACCCAGCCCATCGTCGATCCGGTTCGAACCGCGCGTGTTCGAGCGGCTCTCCGCGTTCGTTGCAGCGCACCGGGATCTGACCCTGTCTAGCGCCACCAGCAGGCTCGTTGATGAGGCGCTGCGTATCCGTGAGCACCCGCTTATCACGTTCACGGATGGCCCGGCCGGACGCAGGGCTCGGCTGGTCGGCGGTCCCGACGTTTGGGAGGTCATCGGCGCCATCCGGTCCGTCCGCGAAGCCGAGCCGGCGCTGGCGGGCGACGAGGTTCTCGCGGTCGTTGCCGAGACGTCAGGGACGCCCGAGCCGTTCATACGTGCTGCTCTGGCCTATTGGAGCGACTACCCGGAGGAGGTCGACGGCTTCCTGCGCAGGGCACGCACCGAGGCTGCGCAGGCCCAGGCGGCATGGGAACGGCAGCAGGAACTGTTGGGACTGTGAGCGGGGTACCCAGCAACGTGCCCGACGCGTTGCTCCTCGACGAGATGTTCTCGTCCGCGATCGCCACCGATCTTGCTGCCCGCGGCATCGATTGCCGGGCGGTCGTTGCGGATCCAGTCCTGCGCGCTCTGTCGGACCTGGAGATCTTCCAGGCGGCACTGACCGAGGGCGGGGTTCTCGTGACTAACAACGTCCCGGACTTCGAGAGCCTCCGGCGGGCACATGAGGCGGCCGGAAGCAAGGTTCCTGGCCTCATCTACACGTCTGACCTCACGTTCCCGCGGACGAAAGCGTACATGTCCCGGCTCGCGGCGGCACTCGCCGACGCCGCGACCGTGCGTGAGACGGCCCGCCGGGGCGGCGTGCTCTGGCTGCGCCCGCCCGCGTGATTCCGGGAAGGGAATCGCAAGGAAGCGCAAACTGGTAAAGCGACATGTTGAGTTGAGACGAGTAGTCGGTGCGGCAGCTGGGGGCGAGGCCGCGGTTCGGTGGCCTAGACCCGGACACGCGCGGCGGGTGGGCCGGGCGATCCTGCGCCTAGTCCACGTGACCGACTTCCTGGCCTGCGGGTCGGCCCGTCCGCTCCTTTAGGTCCGCGCCTTCGTCAGCTCGGCGTCTCACCAGGTCGGGATGGCTGCGGTCGCCGCCACGTGGCCGACCTCGGGCGTCGGGGTCGTACTGCGTCCAACCTGGCGGGCCAGGTCGGCGAACTGAGCCGAGTTGATCACCGCCGCCCCGCCCGGGTCGTTGTTGAAGTAGACGTACACGTTAGCCTCATCCGGCCAGGTCTCGGTCAACCGGGCCAGCCAGGACCTCAGCGCCTGCGGCCCGTAGCTGGGCCATGGCTGGGCCGTGCCCTCATGGAACCGCAGATAACCCCACGTCGCGGTGCGCCACAGCGGTGTGATCGGGCGGCCGCGCCGGTCGGCCCAGCACAGCGTTGCGTCGTGCACGGCCAGGATCTGCCGTATCTCGTCGGTCCACCAGGTCTCGTGCCGCGGCTCCACCGCGAGCCGTAGCCCATGCTCGCCGAGTGCGGTGGCCGCCGTCCGGAACTCCTTTAGGCACGCGTCCAGCGTGTCCGGGTCGGCCTTAAGCGTTGGCGGCAGCTGGAGCAGGACCGGCCCGAGTTTGGGCCCCAGCCCCGAAGCCGCGCCGAGCAGCCGGGCCACTGGCTCGGCCGGGTCGCGCAGTCGACGCACGTGAGTCAGATACCGGCTGGCCTTGACCGCCATGACAAAGTCGTCCGGGGTTCGCTCCCGCCAGGCGGTGAACGTCTCCCGTGACGGCAGCCGGTAGAAGCTGTTGTTGTTCTCCACGGTCAGATAGTGGGTGGCATAGTGCTCGAGCCACAGGCGCTGGGGCACGCCCTCTGGATACAGACCGCCCCGCCAGTCACGGTACTGCCACCCAGACGTCCCGATCAGCATTGGCATAGGCCCTACCTGCCCACGCGGCCCGGTTCCACACAGAACTCGTAGCCTTCCGGGTCGCGCACCGCCGTGTGGCCGAGTAGTCGGAATCGAGTGACCGCCGACTCATCTCAGGCAACGCCGATAATGCACATTATGTAAAGTAGGTGGTTCCGGCTGGGCGCAGGAGCCCTAGGTCTGCTGCTGGCCAGAGGCCGCAACATGATTCAGCGGCGCACATACGGATGAGCGCCGACGCAGCGGAGGGCGATGCGCGGTGCTTCGCTGTTCTCGGTCCTGCCGGCGCCCGAGCCGCGGGCCGATGGAGGTGTAAAGGAATTCTTGACATCGATGAGATGTAAAGGTATCCTTTACGTGTGGCCGGATCGCCAATCAGCCTTGCTTCCCTGAGCACCCTGCTGGTCGAGCAGGCATCGCTCCTGGCCGAGGCGGTGGGCAGCCCGCTGGCTCCGCCTTCCTACCTCGATCGGGTCCGAAATGCCATTCGCGCCCACCAGCTGGCCGAGCAGGTGCTCAAGGTCTGCGTGCAGCAGTCACGGGACGCTGGCCACACCTGGCAGGAGATCGGGGACCTGCTCGGGGTCACCCGCCAAGCCGCGTTCCAGCGGTTCGGCAAGCCCATTGATCCCCGGACCGGAGAACCCATGGATAAGACAGTGCGCATGGCCGACGCCGCGGAACGCGCGGTCGAGATCGTCGCGGCCGTCCTCGACGGCCGCATGGACGAGGCCAGGCAGTCGTTCAACGCGGAGGTCCTGGCCGCCTTCACCGACCAGGTGCGGGGCGACGGCCTGGCCACGGTCACCGGCCTAGTCGGTGCGTTCGAGGGCTTCGGTGAGGGCGAGCCATTCGTCCGCCGGATCGGCGACCACACGGTCGTCGACATCCCGCTGCGCTACGAGGCCGGCGACATGAAGGCCCGGGTCTCCTTCGACACCGACGAACAAGTCGCCGGACTGTTCATCCTTGCGCCCGAGACGCCATGAAACCCCGGCCCGCGCCAGATCCCGAGATGGAACGGCCAGCACCGACGAAGGAACCTTGAGCACAGTGAACACCAGGAGATGCAGATGACCCGCGAGAACACGGCGGCTTACGAGGACCGCGGGATCCTCTGCGACGACCAGGGCCTGACCATCCGCCGCTACTACCCGTGGGGCGCAAAGCGGATCCCCTACACCTCGATCCGAGGCGTCGAGGAACTCCCTCTGACCGGCGCGAGCAAGGTGCGCAGGTGGCGAATCTGGGGCTCAGGCGACTTCCTACACTGGTGGAACCTCGACGCGCACCGTCCCGGGAAGGACTTGGCGCTCGTGATCGATGTCGGGCACCACGTGCGCCCCACGATCACTCCGGACGACCCGGATGCTGTCGAGCGCATCCTCGCCGGTCACCTCGCCGGCAAGTGATCCGACCGGTCAACGGGCTCCGGACCGGCGTCAGGAAAGCCACCTGGCCGAATTCACCCGCCCCGCTCCCCCACCGTCGGCACACAGGGGTTGGTGGCAACGGCCAGGATGCGGCGGATCAGGACGGTCCACTGCAGGGACCGCACGGCCTCCTCGTGGAGAGATCGCAGTGCCGGGTCGTCGCCAGGGTCGAGCGCAGCAGCCTCTTCCCATAGCGCGTGCTCGCGTGCCAGCCAGGACGGGCGGTCCCGGACCTCGATGTCCGTGAAGCCCGCCTGACGGAGGCCAGCAGCGAGGTTCGCCCGGCGCAGCCGGGGACTGAGCCGCTCGTCGGCGCGGTCGAAGGGCTCCCAGCAGGTCAGCGCCACCCGGCCACCGGGCTTGAGGACCCTGCGGATCTCCTCGTAGGCGATGGCCGGCTCATCGGGAAACTGGATGGCATCGGTGCACAGCACGCCCTCGACGCTGGCATCGGGCACGCCCGTCGCCGTAAGCTCTCCGACGCGGAAGCTCGCGTTGCTGACGCCCATGCGGGCGGCCTGCTCCCGCGCCTCGGTGAGGGCTTGCGCGGAGAAGTCCACGCCGATGAGGATCGTCCCGGATTGCTTCGCGACCAGCAGGCCGTAGGCACCTCGACCGCAGGCGAGGTCAAGCAGCGTGCTCCCCGGCCTGAGCCGGAGCTCTTCGGCCAGCTCAGGGATAGCCTCGGCGGGGACCACTCCGGCTCGCGTGCCCGGCGGGAAGCCCATGTGCCGGTTCATGATCTCGGCGACGGTCGGCATGGCAGCCTGGTCTGCGTACCAGCCGTCGAAATATTCGGCGGATAGCGGTTTCGGGGGCATACGCCAAGATTACTGAGGCAGAAATCTGCCCTTCAGTCTCAGCCGAGCTGTCGAGAATGCGGCGCCGGCTTCGTCCCAGGGGCACGAGTGGCCACGACGGGCCACGTGAGCAAGGAGGAGGCCGACTGTGCAGCCGGATGAGATCGCCGAGATCCTGAACCGTCCGATCAGCCAGGAATTGCTGGCCCGCGACCTGACCCGTCTGGCCTACGTCGCCAAGGACGGAACGCCGCGTTCAATTCCGATCGCGTTCACCTGGAACGGCTCCGAGATCGTCATGTGCACGTCGAAGAACGCCCCGAAGCTTCCCGCTCTGCGCCACAGTCCGGCGGTCGCCCTGACGATCGACACTGAGGTGCACCCGCCGAAGATCCTGCTAACCCGAAAAATGGAGATTAGCTGGGCGTGCGGTAGCGGACCCTGGCCGTAGGGAGCCGGTCAGGGCCTGCGGGTGCGGTATGGGTCAGGCGGCCTGGGTCGGGGCTGTTCCGTCGGGGTCGGGTTCGGGGATGCGGCAGAGGGTGACCTCGAAGCCGAGGGATCCGAGCTTGCCGACGTGGTGGGCGACCTGGCGGCGGATGTTGCGCTGGCGTTCGTAGTAGTCCGGGCCGAGGTCGGCGTAGCGCATGCCGGGGTTGGACAGCAGCTTGTGGTAGACCTTCAGCTGGGTGTTCCCGGTGGCCACGCAGGCTTTGGCCGCGCCGCGTCTTCGGGCCAGCCGCCGGTGGCGGACGCCTTCGCGGGTCTGGGTTCGGCCGGCCGCGACGGCGGTCTCGCCGAGGACGGCGCCCAGGTACCGGTTGCCCTTCTTGGCCTTGGCGCGTCCGGCGCGCTTGCCGGACTGGTGGTCTTGCGGAGCGCGGCCGCCCCAGGAGACCAGGTGCGGGCCGGTGCGGAACCTGGTCATGTCGACGCCGGTTTCGGCGATGGCGTCCTGGGCGGCGCGCCGTGCCCAGCCGGGCATCGATTCGGCCTGCTGCAACTGCTCCTCGTACGGGGCCAGCAGAGCCTCGATCACCTCGGACAGGTCCTCGATGTCGGCGGACAGCCGGTCGATGCGCGCCAGCACCTTGGCCAGCAGCGCGGCATGCCCGGCGGTGAAGAACTCCGCGCCCTCTAGCGCCTCTTCCAGCTGGGCGATCTTGCGGCGGGCGCGGCGACGGGCCAGTTGGGCCAGCACCTTGGGGTCACGCTGGCCGGCGATCAGGTGGTCCATGATGTCCCGGCCGGTCACCCCGTGCAGGTCGGTCAGCACCGAGGAGACCTTGATCGCCGCCGATTCCAGCAGCTTCTCCGCGCGCTGCTTCTCCCGGGTCCGCTCCTCGGTCAGGTCCCGCCGGTAGCGGGTGTGCAGCCGGATGATCCGGAACTCCGGCGTGGCCACGAAGCACGCCGTGACCGCGCCGCGCTCGAAGCACGCCGCCAGCCACCGCGAATCGGCCGGATCCCGCTTGGGCCGACCGGGCAGGTTCTTGACCTGCTTGGCGTCGGCCAGCACGCACTCGAACCCCTCGGCCTCCAGCCGGTAAAACGGCCCCTTCCAGTAGTCGCTCGTTGCCTCCATCACCACGCAGGGCACCTGCCAGCACCGCAGCCAGTCCGCCAGCGCCAGCACCTCCCGTTTCGTGGTGCCGAAGGTACGGGTCTCAGCCGCCCGCCGCGCCGGATCCTTATCCGACGGCACCCGGATCGTCGCCACCATCTGCGCCTTGCCGATATCGATGCCGCACACCCGGTCCCGGTACAGCGGCTCGTCGGTCACCTCTTCCACCCGTCCCTCACCTCTGCCTTCCTTGCCCTTGCTAGCCTGCGAGGTGGTACCGCCCGGGGAACCGGGGGCGAGCGGAGGAATCTAACCCGCGTGCTCGAAGCGACAATGAACGGCCCCTGGGAAGACCGGCTCCCGGCGTCAGGCTGATCCGCGGCCTCGACCGCACCAAGAAGGAAACGACGTCACGGGCGGTACCGCTGCCATTTTTCACGCCGGTACGGCGCCGCGTCAGCGGTACCAAGGGCTGATCCGCGGTCAGGCAGAGCTGGAGGTCGTCGACGGCATCCCGGATGAGTTCCTCCAGATCAATGGGACCTACGAGATGACGGCCGAGCAACGGGACGAGTGGGAGGCCGAGGTCCGTTCGCTCTACGACGGCATGGTCCGGATCATCGTGATCCCGACCTGGGCGAAACTGATTGACTTCGAAACGACCCTCCCCAGCGCGGTCGAGGAGCTGGTCCGGCAACGACGTGAACGTCAGCGCGGCTGACCCTAGGGCCTAGCAGGTAAGGAGAACACCCATGAAGTATCTGCTGTTGAAGCACTACCGCGGCGGCCCGACCCCTGCTGCCGACTGGCCGCCGATGGACCAGTGGACGCCGGAGGAGGTCGACGCGCATGTGCAGTTCATGCGCGACTTCGCGGCCCGCCTGGAGGAGACGGGTGAGTTCGTCGACACCCAGGCACTCGCAGCTGGGGGGACGTTCGTTCGATACGACGGAGAAGGGCGCCCGCCGGTGACCGATGGTCCGTTCGCCGAGACCAAGGACCTCATCGCCGGCTGGTACGTCATCGATGTGGAGTCCTGGGATCGTGCGGTCCAGCTGGCCGGGGAGCTGTCCGCCGCTCCCGGGCCCGGCGGCAAACCGATCTACGAGTGGCTCGAGGTCCGGCCGTTCCTCGGTGAGTCGCCCGCGCTCACCGAATGAACGAGCCGCTGCTACGGGAGCTGGTACCCGTGGTTATCGGTATCCTCGTCCGGCGCGGAGCTGACTTCGCGTCGGCCGAGGACGCCGTGCAGGAGGCCCTGATCCGGGCGCTGGAGACCTGGCCGGACGATCCGCCGCGCGACCCGAAGGCATGGCTCGTCGCGGCCGGGTGGCGCAAGTTCCTCGACGCCGCCCGCGCCGAGGCGTCGCGGCGGGGGCGGGAACTCACCGTGCGGGTCGAGCCTCCCGCCGGACCGGCGCCCGCCACGGACGACACGCTACGGCTCTATTTCCTATGCGCGCACCCCGCCCTGCCTTCGGCCGCGGCGGCCGCCTTGACGTTGCGGGCGGTCGGCGGGCTGACTACCCGGCAGATCGCGACGGCATACCTCGTCCCCGAGGCGACCATGGCGCAGCGGATCAGCCGGGCGAAGCGACGGATCGCGGGCCTGCCGCTCGACCAGCCCGGTGACCTCGGGACGGTGCTGCGCGTGCTCTACCTCGTCTTCAACGAGGGGTACAGCGGCGACGTCGACCTGGCGGCCGAGGCGATCCGCCTCGCCCGCCAGCTCGCCGCGTTGACCGACGAGCCCGAGGTCGCCGGGTTGCTCGCGCTCATGCTGCTGCACCATGCGCGCCGCGCATCCCGCACCGGCCCGGGAGGGTGCCTGGTCCCGCTTGGTGACCAGGACCGGTCGCGCTGGGACACCGGCCTGATCACGGAGGGGGTGGCGATCCTGCAGGCCGCGCTGGTCCGCGACCGGCTGGGCGACTACCAGGCACAGGCCGCGATCGCCGCGCTGCACGCGGATGCCCGGACGGCATCCGAGACGGACTGGGTGCAGATCGTGGAGTGGTACGACGAACTGCTGCACCTCACCGGCAGCCCGGTGGTGCGGCTCAACCGCGCAGTGGCGGTCGGGGAGGCCGACGGACCACAGGCCGGCCTGACGGCGCTGGCCGACGTGCCCCCCGACCTGCCCCGTTACGCCGCGGTGGCGGCGTACCTGCACGAACGCGCCGGTCACCTCGAGCACGCCGCCGAGCTGTATGCCGAGGCTTCCCGCGCCGCTACCAGCGTGCCGGAGCGCGACCACCTCACCCGTGAGGCCGCACGGGTGCGGCATCTACTGCGTCCCTGAGCCTGGCATCGCCAGCTCCGGTCCGGGACCGGCAAAAGCTGTTGCATCGTCAGGCCCAGGCGCTGACCATCGGGAGCTACTGGCGGAAGGCGCAGCGCAGCGATGTCACAGTCACGGCCAATCCCCGACGGCGGTCCGGCCCTGGCAACAGCGTTACGTCCTGCGGGTCAGCGGGTTCCTGTCCGTCGCGGAGGTCGGCGCCGAGCATCGGATCCTGCGGTGGCTGCGCCAGGGCAGCCTTCCCCTCCAGACGCCGGAGCCGGTCGCCGTGCCTGACGGCCGGACGGTGATCGAGACAGCGGCCGGGCCGAGACTGGCGCACCGACCCGCGCTGGATCAGGCCCGGCGGCCTGCCCGCCCAGGTCATCCACGGCGACCTCGCGCCATCGAACGTGCTGGCCAACCCGGACACGGACGCGGTGACCGGGCTGCTCGACTTCGAGCTCGCCGGTAGAAGCTTCCGGGTGCAGGACATCCTGGCCGCGCTGTACAACTCCACGGCGCTCGGCGCGCCGGACTGGCCACGCCGCACGGCGGCCTTCCTGCGCGGCTGCGCCTCGGTCCGCTGCCTGGATCCCGCTGAGGTGGCGGCACTGCCCGAACTGCTCATCGCCCGGTCGCTCGGCTCCGTCCTGTGGCGGGCCGCCAGGTGGCGCGCCGGGATCGGGAGCTTCGGCGAGGTCACACAGCCCATGCCGGCAGACTGGAGGCCACCACACGCTGGCTCGCGACGAACGAAGATGCTTTCCTGTCCATCGCGGCCACCGCGAACGCGGACTCCTGACTCTCTTGGTTAAAGGGGCGGAGTCCGCACCGACCTTCTGCGGCTACTCCCCCCATCCCTTCATCGGTCCCTGGGCGAGCTCGGGATGGTCGTACTCGTCGTGCCAGTTCCACCAGTTGTACGGGGAAGATTGCGGGTAGCCCTCGGGCGAGTCCTCCCAGGTTTCCTGGCGCCCGAGCGCGGTCATGTCGAGGTAGCTCCAGGTGCTCCCGAGTGCCTCGTCGCCGCGGTTGTCGATGAAGTAGGTGCGGAATATCCGGCCGCCATCACGGATGAACGCGTTCGTGCCGTGATACTCGTCGACACCGAAGTCGGCGTCCCACCCATCGGTGATGGTGTACCAGGGCATCGTCCAGCCCATCCGCGCCTTCAGGCGCGCGATGTCCGGCTGCGGAGCCCGTGAGGCGTAGGCGAAGCTCGTGTCGCGGGCATTCAGGTGGACGACGTCGGCGACCTGGTCGGCCATCATGGAGCAGCCGTGGCACGCATGATCGGGCCAGCCGAGCACCCCGGGCTCAAAGAACGCGCGGTATATGACGAGCTGACGACGACCCCGGAACAGGTCGAGCAGGCTCGCCTTCCCCTCAGGCCCCTCGAACTCGTAGTCCTTCTCCACCGCCAGCCACGGCATCCGCCGCCGCCGCGCGGCCATCGCGTCCCGGGCCCGGGTCAGCTCCTTCTCCTTGACCAGCAGCTCCTGGCGCGCCGCCTCCCACTCCTGGGCGCTAACGACCGGCGGCGCCTTCATCGATGTGTCCATGCTGTCCTCCGTTTTCGTCTGATGAGCTGGTGATGGGCCCGCGAGCGGGCCCGTCGAGATGCTTCTGCAGCGCCCAGAGCGGGCCGTCCCAGTCGCGGGCCAGCGCGGCCAGGAACCGCTGTGCCACCTGTATCGGCGCTGAGTGGAGCCGGTAGCGCACCCGGCGCCGCTCCCCCGGCTCGGCTGTCACCAGGCCCGCCTCGGCCAGCAGCGCCAGGTGCTTGGCGATCGCCTGCCGGGTGATCGGCAGGCGAGCGGCCAGGTCCGTAGCCGTGGCCGGGCCCGCTGAGGCCAGCTCGGCCAGGATGGCGCGCCGGCTCGGGTCGGCCAAGGCCACGAAGACCTGCTCGGCGATCGCCTCAGCGTCAGGCGGCATCGAGGTAATCGGCCAGTTCAGCAAGCTCGCGCCCCCACCCGTCGGCGTTGCCGTCATAGGCCTTTCCGTAGCCGTCGTCCGGCAGCTGGGCGAACCCGCTCTCGACCACGGTCAGGCGGGTGCCCTTACCAGTCGGCTCAAGCGTGAACTCGACATACGTCCGGCGCGGATCGTCGTCCGGCAGCCCGAAGATCGGCCAGGTGAAGCCGAACACCGTCGGCTCCTCCACCCGCTCCACGCGCAACTCCACCGCGGGGCCTTCGGTCCAGCTCATCCGGCCCGACCCGCCCGGCCGCAGATCGATTGCCGCCTCGTTGCCGAACCAGGTGCCCAGTCCCTCGGCCGTCGTGAGCGCCGTCCACACCTGGCTTGGCGAGTGCGCGAGCTCTATGGTCCGCTCGATGCGATCGGGAAAGGGCATGAGAGCCTCCGTCAAATAGCAATCGATCGGTTGCTATAATATGGCAACCAAATGGTTGCGTCAAATCC